>Ga0075276_10000277_pt1 | contig 14482 bp, 14 predicted proteins | sample SF_Rice_5C_80N_4_FD_69770 | JGI IMG/M metagenome (GOLD analysis project Ga0075276, IMG submission 69770) | Rice paddy soil microbial communities from Twitchell Island, California, USA - SF_Rice_5C_80N_405 | ecosystem: Environmental > Terrestrial > Soil > Paddy field/soil | place: USA: Twitchell... | reverse complement strand
GGGCCGCAACGGGCACGACGGCGGGCATGATCGGAGCGGCCTCCTGCCTGTCGATCTGCGCGCCCGCCGCGCCTGCAATCGTGACCCAACCCACGGTGGTGAAGCTGCCGTATTCGGCGGCGGCGGTCGCGCAGATCGACAGGCAGGAGGCCGCTCCGATCATGCCCGCCGTCGTGCCCGTTGCGGCCCGCCCCGCAGCGGGTGCGGGGCCGGGTGTGTACGTCAATGCAGGCGTGGCCCCCGGCAATGTGCCGGTCAAGTGGGAGATGCCGGCGAGCGGGCGGGTGATTGCCCGTTTTTCCGAGGCGGACAACAAAGGCATCGACATTGCCGGCAAGCGCGGCCAGCCGGTCTATGCGAGCGCGCCGGGCAAGGTGGTCTACGCCGGCAGCGGCCTCCGCGGTTATGGCAAGCTGGTCATCATCAAGCACAACGCGGTCTATCTGAGCGCCTACGCGCACAACTACAAGCTACTGGTCAAGGAAGGCCAGATGGTGTCCCAGGGGCAGATGATTGCGCAAATGGGCAGTTCGGATGCGAACCGCGTGGAACTGCATTTCGAAATACGCAAGCTGGGCCGCCCGGTGGACCCGGCGAAATACCTGGTGCTGCCGAAATCCTGAGCGACCTGACCACATCCGATCACAGCCGGGACAGCGCGGGCATGCGCTATGTCTATCCGGTGGTGTCGCGCCGCGCCCACGGCGTTTCGGTGGGCGTCAACCTCAATACCAACAACGCCTGCAACTGGCGCTGCATCTATTGCCAGGTGCCGGAACTGACGCGCGGCGGGCCGCCGCCCGTGGATATGGCGCTGCTGGAAAGCGAACTGCGCGGCTTTCTGGAAGAACTGCTGCACGGCGATTTCATGCAGCGCCGCGTTCCCGAGGGCATGCGCCGCATCAACGACATAGCGCTTTCCGGAAACGGCGAGCCGACCAGCGCCGAGGGCTTCGCCGATGTCATCGCCCTGGTCTGCAGGCTGAAGGACGAAATGGGGCTGCCGCCCGGAATCAAGCTGGTGCTTATCACCAACGGCAGCCTGCTGCAGCGCGAGAACGTGCAGCGAGGCCTGCGCCTCATGGCGCAGCACAACGGCGAGGTATGGTTCAAGCTTGATCGCGCGAGCGCGGCAGGCATGCAGCGCGTCAACGATACGCGCGTGACCATGGACCAGGTGGAAAGGAATTTGCGCACCGCCATCGCCTGTTGCCCCGACACCTGGCTGCAAACCTGCTGGTTTGCGCTGGATGGCGCTGCACCTGACAGGCAGGACGAGGACGACTATGTCGGGTTTCTGGAAACCTTGCTGCGCGAGGGGGTGCGGCCGCGCGGCGTGCTCCTGTATACGCTGGCGCGTCCTTCGCTGCAGCCCGAGGCGCCGCGCCTCGCCGCGCTCGGCGCCGGTGCGCTGGAAGCTTTCGCCGCGCGCATACGCACCCTGGGCCTGGAAGTGCAGGTGAGCGCTTAGCGTGGGGGCGTGGGCGCGCGCGCGGCGGATGGCGGCGGCATGCGTGGCCGCGTGGTCGTTCTCCGCTCCGGCGCAGGCGGATGACGCGGTTACACCGGGTGCGGTGCCTCAGGGCAACGCTGCGGCGGATACAAGCCGTGCAAGGGCGGAGAGCGGGGCGCAGGGGGAAGGAAGCCGCCTGCGCGCCATGCCCTTGCTGGCGTCCGACGAGCCGAACATGCTGGGCTGGACGCGCGACAGCTACGAGAAGCAGGGTTTCATGGATTTCACGCTGTCCCTGCGCTACCCGTTGTTCTTTAGCACCCTGAACCAGGGATACAAGTACAACATGCTGCCCTTTATCTCTTTCACCGGCCGCATGGGGCAATATTTCGACCGCCATTCCGCGCCGGTCGTGACGAAACGCTTCAACCCCAAGCTGTTCCTGCGCTTCTACGAACCTACGCACTCCGCGGGCATGCAACTATGGTCCGACGACAATGGGCTGGACTACTACGACATCGGGTATGCGCATGAATCGGACGGGCAGTCCGTCGATTCGCCGGCGCTGTTTGCGACCGCGGTGGCCGAATACGGGTCACCGGCCATTGCGCAGGATTATGTGAGCCGCGGCTGGGACTATCTTGCCTACAAGCGGCATCTGCAGATGCACGGCAAATTCGGCCTGGACTCGCTGGATGCCGGCGCCCGCTATTTCCTGCACCACGGGCTGCTCCAGGCCACAAGCGAGGAATACAATGCCTGGGAAGGACCGCGAACCATCACGCACATCAGCCAGGTCGATGGTCTGCGCCTGAAGCTGAATTTCGGTTTCCATCGCGACTGGTTCAAGGGGGCGTCCCTGCTGTTCATCACCGGCTACCGCGAGCTGGGCAAGCACGATACGGTGCGCGCCGAACTGGGCTTTACGCCGCTGAGCGATTTTTTCGGCGTGCCCATCGTGCTGTGGGGGCAGACCGGCTACCGCGTCAATATTGCACAGTACTATCGCCGAGCCTGGTCGGTAGGTGTGGCGGCATCATTTGAGACATTCCATTGACCCGAAATGGGGGAAGGAGCGTGGCACTTCTGCGACAAAATAATTTATCCAAATGAATTAAATAAAAAAATTTTAGTACACTTAGGGAACCAAATCCCATGCGGTCAAGTCGGAATGCGGAACAAATAAAAAAACTGAATGACTTGGGCGTGGGGCACGGCGCAGGGATGCGGCATGTGCCGAATAATTCATAAAACACGATGCGGGGTAGAATGGCAGAGACATCATTCGACAAGAATGCGGACACGGTCAAGGTGTGGGACCTGCCGGTTCGCCTGTTTCACTGGGTCCTGGTCGCCGGCTTTGCGGCGGCTTATCTGACGGCGGAATTTCATTACGGAGACATTCATACCCTGATCGGGTATGCGCTATGCGCGCTGGTGGCGGCACGCATCTATTGGGGCTTTTTCGGCACCCGGTACGCTCGCTTCGCGTCATTCATCTTTTCGCCGGCCGAAACACTCGCCTACATGCGCTCCATGTTCGGCAAACATCCGGTCAAGCATTATTTAGGCCATAACCCCGCGGGTGCGCTGATGGTGTTCACGCTGCTTTGCGTGCTGGCCGCGATCTTTGCGACCGGCCTCATCACCCTGGCGTCGATCGACTTCGAGGGGCCGCTGCTTGTTATGGCCGATTCCATCGGAGACCAGACCAGCTACGCGATCCGCGAATTGCATGAATCCTTCGTCGATGTCGCGCTGGCGCTGGTTGCGCTGCATCTGATGGGCGTGGTCGGCGGCAGCGTGCAGCACGGGGAAAATCTGGTGCGGGCAATGATTACGGGGAAGAAGCGGCAGGAGCCGCAGTCCACGCATACTTCACGAGAAATAATGGAAAGCAACCGATAGGAGCAGTGAATGAAAAGCAGTATGAAAATGGTCGGGATATTCCTTGCCCTTGCGGCGGGGTTAGCCCATGCGGACGAACCGGTGCTGGAGGTAGGGGTTTCCAAAGATGCCGCGATCTTCCAGGCAGCGAACCAGCAAGCGGGTTATCCCTACCTGCTGGCCCAGAATGACGCCGCCACCGGTGAGCTACCTTCTGCGCCCGCCGCCGCCGCGGCAGTTTCCACCAAGCCGGCGGAGTTCAAGGAGCCCATCTTTACTCTGAACAAGACCCATAAATTTCTGGGTCTTTCCACCATTGCGGCCGCTGCGGCAACCATGCTGACCGCGCCGGGCGAGTCATGCGAAACCAATTGCCCGCCGCCTTCCCAGCAGCCGCCCCGCAACAGGACGGGTACGCACGCGAAGCTGGCGCGCGCCACCGTGGCGCTGGCCACCGCGACCATCGTGACCGGCATTCTTGCGCACTGGGACGACATTCATCTGGATAACGGCATCACCGACCCCGACAACCTGCACGCCCTGCTCGGCATCACCGGCGCGTTCCTGATGGAAAAGGCGGTGAACAGGTCGGCGGGCTCTGCGGTGCCGGTGGCGCACGCGGGCGAGGCCGAACTCGGCGCGCTCTTGATGGTGGTCGGCATAAAAATGGTTTGGTAACGGAGGAATTAACGTGAAAAAAATGCATGCACTGATGACGATTTTCTTTATTGCAGCAGCAGGCTACGGCGCCGCCGCAGCGGCTTCGCCGGCGACCGATGCCGAATTCGCGCAGTTCGAGAAGGATGGCGCAAAGAGCTTTTCTGCCGAGCGCGGCAAGCACGACTGGACCAGGAAGGTCGCCAGCAAGGAGGGTGAGGAGCGTTCCTGCACCACCTGCCACGACCCCGATCCCACCAAGCCCGGCAAGCACGCCAAGACCAAGAAGGTGATCAAGCCGATGGCCGTCAGCGTCAACCCGGACCGCTTCACTGACCGGAAAAAGATCGAGAAATGGTTCAAGCGGAACTGTGAATGGACCTGGGGGCGCGAATGCACTGCACAGGAAAAGGGCGACTTCCTCAAGTTCTTCCTGACCGCCAAGTAGGAGCAATGACAATGAATCAGAAACGTTTCAAGATGGCGGCGCTGCTGTCCGTGCTGCTGCTGGCGGGCGGGCCCGCGCATGCCGATGATGAAGGCCAGAGCTTCTGGGACTGGCTGGGCCACGGCACCTATGAAGGCTGGAAGGGCGTCGGCGTCAAACCCGTCGACAACAAGCGCTACAACGACGAATGCGGTTCCTGCCACTTCGCCTATCAGCCCGGTCTGCTGCCCGCCAAGTCCTGGGAGAAGCTGCTCACTCCCGCAGGCCTGCATGACCACTTCGGCGAGGTCGCCGATCTGGACAAGGATACGCTGGAGGCAATTCGCACGTATGTGCTGGCCAATTCCTCGGACAAGTCCTATTACCTGATCTCCCGCAAGATCAATGTCGCCACCGAGGACGAGACGCCCCTGCGCATCACCCAAGTGCGCTACATCCGGCGCAAGCATCACGACATTCCGGAGAAGATGATCAAGGGCAACAAGGATGTGCAATCCCTGAGCAACTGCAACGCCTGCCACACCAAGGCGGAGAAGGGTATCTTCAAGGAAGACACGGTGAACATTCCCAATTATCCGGGCTACCGATAGCCGAGTATGCGGAAAATCCGCGGACAAAAAGCCGGGGCGACCCGGCTTTTTGTCGTTTGGACACATGTCTGTGCGGGGCGCTTGCTCGCCGTCCGCTGATGCGGGGGGCGGGGGCGCGGCGTACCACCCCGCCCTTCGTGCAGGCACAGGCACGCCATGGGCTGGCTGCCGGTGCGGCGCCCGGGTCAGGGCATCAGCAATTTCTCGAATTCGTCCGGCGGCAGGGGCTTCGAGTAGAAATAGCCCTGCGCGTAGTCGCATCCCGCCTGCAGCAGCAGATCGCGCTGCTCCGCAGTCTCCACGCCCTCGGCTATCACCTGCAAGCCCAGCGTGTGGGCCATCACGATCATCGCCTCGCACAAGACGAGATCGTCCCTGTTCTTCCCCAGATTGCACACAAAGGAGCGGTCGATCTTGAGGTAGTCGATGTCGAATTCCTTGAGATAGGCAAGCGACGAGTAGCCGGTTCCAAAATCGTCCAGGGCCACCTGGATGCCGGTATCGCGGAACGCCAGCAGCTTGTGCTTTACATTGCCCTCAGGATGGAGCAGGAGGCCTTCGGTGATCTCGATGACGATGCTCTGCCCGGGGATATTGTGGTGCCGGAGATAATCGGCCCACGCCAGATGGGTGTCGCCATCGTGCCGTATTTGCACGGGAGACTTGTTCACGCTGATCTGAAACGCGGCGTCATAGCGGTCGCGCCATTGTTTGACCTGTCTGACCGCCTCCTGGAATACCCAGTCTCCTATCGGGACAATCAATCCGGTCTCTTCCGCCAGGGGGATGAAGTGCGGCGGGCTTACCGTGCCGCGGGCCGGGTGGTGCCAGCGGATCAACGCTTCCGCCTTGTGTATCCGCCCGCTTGCGAGTTCCACAATGGGCTGGTAGTAGACGGAAAATTGCCGTGCCGCGAGCGCCGACCTCAGGTCGTTGGCAAGGTGCATCCGGTTCAGCGCAGCGTCCTGCATGTCGGCGGTGAAGTAGGCAAACCGGTTGCGCCCCGCGTTCTTCGCCACATACATGGCCTGATCGACATTCTTGAACAGGTCGTCCAGATTCGTCGAGTCCTGCCGGTAGACCGTGATGCCGATACTCGCGGAAATATAGGCCTCGTGATTATCGAGCGAAAAAGGATCGTTCAGCGTGGAGATGACGGCTTCCGCCACGCGCTCGACGCTGGCGACGTCCTCCAGCTCCGGAATGATGACGATGAACTCATCACCGCCAAGCCGGGCAACGGTGTCCGATTTGCGCACACAGGCCGTGATCCGCCGCGCAGCCTCGACCAGGAGGATGTCTCCCTGGTCATGGCCCAGCGTGTCGTTCACCTTCTTGAATCTGTCGAGGTCTATCAGCATCAAAGCCAGCGGCCTGCCGGTGCGGTCCGCCTTGCGCGCTTCCAGTTCAAGGCGGTCGCGAAACATCTGGCGGTTTGGAAGCTCGGTGAGAGCGTCGAAGTTGGCCTGTTTCCAGATCAGTTCCTCAACCCTCTTGCGCGAGGTGATGTCGGTGAACAGGGCCACATGCCGGAATATTTCGCCTGCTTCGTTCCTGATCACGTTGATGGTCAGCAGCTTGACGTGCAGTTCGCCATCCTTGCGTTTGTCCCACACTTCGCCATGCCATTGGCCTTCGGTATGCAGGGCATTCCACATCGACTCGTAGAACTCCGGGTCATGGTGGCCCGACTGGAATATCCGCGGGTTCTGCCCGGCGACGTCTTCAATGGTATACCCCGTCATGGTGGTGAAGGCCGGATTGACCGCAATGATGCGGTTCTCGGCATCGGTGACCATGATCGCTTCGCTGCTGTTCTCGTACACCATCGCTGCCAGGCGCAGCGATTCCTGTGCCTTCAGATTTTCGCTTTCAAGGTCGAATCGATTCAGTCCGAGCCCGATATTCAGGCCGGCCTCATCCATCAGGTTCTTGATCTCATCGCTGAAAACGTTCTCGCTGGTGTGGTAGAACACAAGCACCGCATAGGTCTTTCCGCCCCGCCTGATGGGAACCGTTCCTGAAGATCCCCAGCCATATTTCCGGATATGCTCGCGCCAGGGCTCGAGCAGGGAATCGCTCTGGAAGCGCTGCACGTAGACGGAACGGCCTTCCCGGAAGGCGGTGCCGGACGGCCCTTTGCCCTCGGGCAGATCGGCGCGCGAGGAAACGATAATGTTGTCGAGATAGTCCGTGCGCGCGCCATAGACGGAAACCGGCTTCAGGCATCCGGTGTTCCCTTCCTGCACACCTATCCAGGCAAGCTCCATGCCGCCGTGGCTGACGACAATTTCACAGACACGGTCGAATAATGCGCGCTCATCCCTGCTTTCGATCAGCGCATGGTTGATCTGCGACTGCGCGGCATAGGCCTGGGTAAGGAATTGTATTCGCCGCTCCGCTGCCTTGCGTTCGGTGATGTCCTTGCTGAATGACTGGATCACCGGTTCTCCGTCAATCTCGATCAGGCTTGCCGAGACTTCAAGGGGAAATATGTGGCCATCCTTGTGGTAATTTTCCACCTCGAAAATCAGGGCGCCTCCATCGAGAATGCGTTGCATCCGCTCCGGAGCCCGGGAAAATGAACTGGGCGGGTCAAGCTCCTGCAGGCGCATGTTCTGCATTTCCTCCGGCGTATATCCGTGCATGCGCGCAAACGACTCGTTTACGTTGATGAGCGTACCGGTCGTCGAGACAATGGAAATGCCTTCGCTTGCCCGGTTGAATAACGTCTGGTACCGCTCTTCACGCGCCCGCAGCGCCTGTTCGGTCTTCTTGCGTTCCGTGATGTCGCGGCTGGAGGCGAAATAATAGACTTCGCCGTCTATTTCCGCTCCCGAGGCGCTGATCTCGACATTGAGCCGCGTGCCGTCCTTGCGTCTATGCGTGGTCTCGAATCTTGCGTGGGTGCCGACAAGCGATTTCAGCCGCTCCAGCAGTTCCTCTCTGGAATACTGGGAGTTCCAGTCGGTGAGGTTGAGCTGCGCCGCTTCCTCCTGGGAATAACCCAGCATATTGCAGAAGGAATCATTTGCTTCAAGCAGGTTGCCTTGCGCGTCCATGATGTGGATGCCGTCCAGCGCGTTCTGCATGAGCGCCTGGAACTGCCGCCAGCTCTTGTGCGTCTCCCTTTTCATCAGACCTGCTCCCCTGCTGGTTGGCCCTTGTCGCGCCGAGCCGCTTTGGAGCGGGCTCGTGCCCAGGCTATCATTACCATCGTTTCGCGCACCGGCTGCTTCGCCAATACCGCTCCCGGCGAATGTGGCATATATTAGTACGCCCGGCGCAGGGGGTAAATAGCGTTGCTCGCCGCCGGCAAACCCGGGGTCCGCGGGGGCCGCGGATTCGTTCGGCGCACTGCGTCCCCTCGCAGCCGGGTACGTCTTTCGCATCCGGCGCAAATTGGGCGTAAACTTAATAAAGCGCGTGCAGCGGATATTCTCCCGGAAGGAAGGGATGGCGGACATCATTTTCGAGGAAAGACACGGCGATGGCCGCTTCCAGGTGGTCGCGAACGACCTCCTGGCGGAGCCGGTGGACTGCATCGTCAACGCCGCCAACGGCGGCCTGTCTCATGGCGGCGGGATCGCCGCCGCCATCGCCGCTGCGGCCGGGCCGCGGCTCGACGCGGCGTGCGAACGGGTCATCGCCAAGGTAGGGCGCGTGCCCACCGGCCGGGCCGCGATCACGACCGCCGGCAACCTGCCCTACAAGGCGGTGATCCACGCCGTCGGCCCCCGCCTGGGCGAGGGCGACGAGGAAAACCAACTGGCGTCGGCGCTCAAATTCGCCTTCCGCCTTGCGGACCGGCAAGGTTATGCCACGCTGTCGTTTCCGGCAGTCAGTTGCGGCATCTTTTCCGTCCCCGAACCGCTCTGCGTGCGCGCTTATCGCCGCGCGGTCTCTGAGTTCCTCACCGAAAACCCGCAATCCTCGCTGGTCCTGATCCGCCTGTGCCTGGTGGAGGGGCCGGTGATGGATGAGGTGCGCAAGCAGTACCTGAAATGAACGGCCAGGCTATGCAGCGCTTTCTGTGCGACGAAATGCTGGGTCAATTGTGCCGCTACCTGCGTGCAGCGGGCTACGATGCGGAACTCGCGCAAAACGGAGAAAGCGATGCGCTGCTGCTGCGGCGGTGTCACGATGAGGGCCGGCATTTCCTCACGCAGGACGTGCTGGTGCGCGAACACAAGGCTGCGCGGAACGTGGCGCTGATCCTTCCGCATGGCAAGCTCGATGCACTGGCGCGGCTGGTGGGCGAATACTACAGCCTGGATTGGCTGGCTCAGGCGTTCACTCGCTGCCTCGTGGACAATACGCCGCTCACTGCCGCGGACGATGCGGCGCGGGCACGGGTGCCGGCGGATGCAATGAACGGCGCGAAATCCCTCTACCAGTGCCCCGCGTGCGGGCGGGTCTATTGGCGCGGATCGCACTACAAGCGGATGCATGCACGCCTTGCAGCCTGGCAGGCCGAAAGGCCGCGGCGCGCCGGCTGATAGCTGACTTGCGGGGGCGGCGCCCGGTGTGCCGGACGGGTCTTTGGCGTATAATTTTGACCTTTGCAATAATGCGGCACGATCATGCACAGACACGAAAATTTCGTCTACGACGTGGACGAAGCCGACTTCGACGAGCAGGTCGTCGCGCGCTCCCACGAACATCCCATTCTGCTGGACATCGGCGCTGAATGGTGCGGCCCCTGCAAGGTGCTCACCCCCCGCCTGGAAAAGCTGGCGCAGGAATATGGCGGCAAGTTCCTGCTGGCCAAGGTGGATGCGGACGAGAACATGCGCATCGCCGGGCGTCACCGCGTACGGGGCTTCCCCACCGTGATCGCATACAGCCGCGGCCAGGAAACCGACCGCTTCCACAGCGCGCAGCCGGACGGCCATCTGCGCCGTTTCATCGACAGGCTGATCGCCCATCATCAGGAGCAGCCGGCGGCCGCCCCGGCATCGCCGCCCGCCGAATAACGCCGCCGGCGTGGCCGGTTCCGGTTTTTGTTGCGTGACGCAAAGGTTGGTATGATGCAACCTTGTTCTCAAGCGCGTTCCTGCCACATTTATGAAACTGGCCATTGCACAAATCAACTGCACCCTGGGCGACCTGAGCGGAAACGCGGCGAAGATCCTGGACTGTGCCATGCGCGCGAAGCAGCAGGGCGCTTCGCTGCTGCTTACGCCGGAACTGGGGTTGTGCGGCTACTCTCCGGAAGATCTGCTGTTGCGCGAGGGCTTCTATGAGGCCTGCGACCAGGCCCTGCAGCGTCTTGCTTCCCGGGTGCAGGACATCGCCGTGGTCGTGGGGCATCCGCACCATGCGCAAGGCAGGCGCTACAATGCGGCCTCCGTCCTCAAGAACGGCAAAATCGCCGCCACCTATCACAAGCACGAATTGCCCAACGACAGCGTCTTTGACGAGGCGCGCTATTTCAGGAAGGGCGATGAACCCTGCATCTTCGAACTGGAGGGCATCCGCTTTGGCCTCAACATCTGCGCCGACGTATGGGAGCCGCGCACGGCGCGCATCGCCCGCAAGGCGGGGGCGCAAGTGCTGCTGGTGCCGAACGCTTCGCCCTACCATCTCGATAAGCACCTGACCCGCTACAGCGTGGTTCGCGACCGGATAGACGAAACCGGGCTGGCCATCGTGTACGGCAACATGGTCGGCGGACAGGATGAACTGGTATTCGACGGCGGCTCCTTCGTGATGGATGCGCAGGGCAGGATGACGCATGCCTGCCCGGCGTTCGAGGAGGGCCTGTGGACAATGGAGATCCGGGACGGCCAGCCCGTACCCGGCGAGATCACTCCCGAGCCCGCGCAGGAGGAGATGATCTATCGCGCCCTGTGCATGGGCGTGCGCGATTACATCGGCAAGAACCGTTTTCCCGGCGTGCTGATTGGCCTCTCCGGGGGCATCGATTCCGCCCTGACGCTGGCGGTCGCCGTGGATGCGCTGGGTGCGGACAAGGTGCGTGCGGTGATGATGCCCTCGCCCTACACCGCGCAGATCAGCCTCGACGACGCCCGGGAGATGGCGGCCATGCTTGGGGTGCGCTACGATGTGCTGGACATCCGGCCGGCGTTCGAGGCCTATCTCGCCACCCTGCAATCGCAGTTCGCGGGACTGCCGCAGGACACCACCGAGGAGAACATTCAGGCGCGGATTCGGGGCAACCTGCTGATGGCGCTGTCCAACAAGACCGGCGCCCTGGTGCTGACCACCGGCAACAAGTCCGAAATGACCGTCGGCTATTGCACGCTGTACGGCGACATGGCGGGCGGCTTCGGCGTGCTCAAGGACGTCAGCAAGACGTGGGTCTACCGCCTGTCGCGTTACCGGAACGGCCTGGGGCGTGTCATTCCGGAGCGCATCATCACCCGGCCGCCCAGCGCGGAACTGCGTCCGGACCAGACCGACCAGGACAGCCTGCCCCCCTATGACGTGCTGGACGGCATCATGGCCTGCTATGTGGAAAAGAACCAGTCCATTCCGGAGATCGTGGAACAGGGCTACGCCGAAGCCGACGTGCAGCGCGTGGTGCGGCTTATCCGCGTCGCGGAATACAAGCGCCGCCAGGCGCCGGTGGGCGTACGCATCACCGATCGGGGTTTCGGCAAGGACTGGCGCTATCCCATCACCGTGCGCTACCAGGATGATTTCTGATGACGTGACACGGAACCGCCGCAGCGGCCGCTGGCCGCAAGGGGCGTTCGCGGCGAGTCGCCGGGTTTCCCGCCGTGTTTAATCGCGATCGAATGTCAGAAACGTGGTCGGGGGCCGAAGAGGTCCTGCACCACGTCGGTGAGCGGCTATGGGGAGGCCATCTGCGCCTGGCCTGGGAGGCGTTTTGCCGTCTGCCCGCGCTGGCGCGCTGGCCGGTGCGCCAGGTGCTGCTCAAGCAGTTGTATTTCACCGGCATCGAGTCGGTCGCAACCATAGGCCTGGTCGGCTTTATCGTGGGCCTGATCGTCATCACCCAGTTGAACAACCTGGTGGGCGGCAATGCATCGGCCACCAACCGGGTGCTGATCTGGGTGGTGGTTCGCGAACTGAGTCCCTTGATCGCGGCAATCGTCATGGTTGGCCGCAGCAGTTCCGCGTTCGCCAGCGAACTCTCCACCATGGTCGTGAACGGCGAAGTCATGAGCCTGCGGCGCATGGGCATCTCTCCCTATTCCTACCTGATCGTGCCGCGCGTGCTGGGCATGATGCTCGCCGCAGTCGCGCTGGCGTTCTACTGCCAGATCGTCATGGTCGGCACCGGCTGGACGGTCACGGTGCTGGGCGGAAACATCTCGCTGCAAGATGAAATCGACGGCTTTTTCGAGACCATCCGCTACTACGACATTGCGACGACGCTGGCGAAAAGCGCGATATTCGGCGCGCTGGTGGCGGTGGTTTCCGCTTACCACGGGCTGCGTGACAAAACGGCGATGACCGAAGTGCCGCAGGCGGTCTCCCATGCGGTCATACGCAGCCTGCTTGCGGTGTTTGTGGCCGACGGCGTGGTCACGGTGCTGGTTTATTGAGATGACGGCCGTCCTGCAATTCTCCGCGGTGAAATGGGGTAGAATGAACCCGCTTACCTTTGTGCTGGAGAAAGGAACGGTCAGCGTGCTGCACCTTGCGAGCAGGGAAGAGAAGGCCTCTGTCATTGACCTTGCACTGGGCGAGCGCATGCCCGAGGCGGGAAATGTCACGCTGGACGGCGCCGCGCTCGACGCCGCGCCACCGGGCAGCCTGGGCTGGGTGCCGGAAAACGGCGATTTGATCGGCAACCTCAAGACCTGGGAAAACGTCACGCTGCCGTTGTGGTACCACCGCACCCGGCGTGTCGCAGAGACCGAGGCGGCGCTCTCCCGCTGGCTGACGGCCCTGGGCGTGCAGGACGGGGCGATGGCGGCTTTCATGGCCAGCCCCGCGGCGCGGCTGAACGCGCTGGAGCGCAAACGCGCCGGCCTGTTGCGCGGTTTGCTGCTGGCGCCGCGTGTGCTGGTGGTGGATGCCGGCCTGTTCAGCGGCGTGTCGCGGGAGGAAGTTATTTCCTGGATGGCGGCGCTCGATGAACTGGTCGCCGGGGAGGCGGGCAACAGCGTGCTGGTGGCGGCGGCGCCGACCGACCCGGCGCCGGGTTGGCAAGCGATAGCGGCCGGGTGAAGCGGTCATGACTTTACTGGCAGACAAGGACGAGCGATTCAAGGGGCTGTTCGTCAAGGTTTCCATCTTCGTGCTGCTCGCGGTGGTCGGCCTCGCCTCCAATTTCTTCTACGCTGCGATCCGCCAGGGGCTGTTCGTATCCAAGACCCAAGTCTATTTTGTCGCCCCCAGCAGCCAGGATATACACGAAGGCATGGCGGTGAAACTCTCCGGCTTCAAGATTGGCTCGGTCAAGCGCATGGCGCTGAATGACAAGGCCGAAACGCGCGTGGATGTGCTCATAGAGGATCGCTACATGCATTTCCTGCGGGAAGACGCGGCAATTTCCCCTGTCCGGGAGGGTGTCATCGGCGATACCGTGCTTGCCATCGTTCGCGGTTCCGAAAGCAAGCCTCCGCTGCGGCCGGGTAGCGAGCTCAAGTATGTGCAGAGCGGGGGGCTGGAGCAGCTCACCCAGGATCTGCGCGACCGGCTGTTTCCGGCGATCAATGATATGAGCAAACTGCTGCATGACGTGAACGATCCGAACGGCGACATCCGGCACAGCCTGCGCAACCTGCGCCAGTTCAGCGACGGGCTGAACGGGACGCGCGCGCGGCTGGACCATCTTCTCGATCATACCGACACGCTGGTGACCAGCGACATCCGTCCGACGGTGCAGGCTTTGAACCAGGTCACCGACAAGCTCAACACGCGGCTGCCGGCCATGCTGGACAAGACGGACTCCGCCCTGGACAGCCTGCAGAAGAGCGCTGCGTCCGTCCGCTCGACGGTGGATGCGTCCGGGCCGCAAATCTCCGGCCTGGTCGGAGAAAGCCGCGGCCTGGTGCATGAGGCGCGCAAGACTGTGGATTCCCTCAACAACAACTGGCTGCTGCGCTCCGGCATTCCGCCCGAACCCCACGGGACGGTGAAGATGGACAGCAGTGACTGAGCGACGGCGGATGACGGCGCCAATACGCGGAATACTGCTGGCTACGCTGGCGGCGATACTTGCGGGATGCAGCGGGACCGTACCGCCCCGGCCGCCCGCATTGACGGAGCACGCGACGATGATCGAGGCGGAGGCGCACAGCGCCATGCGTGACGGTGACCTCCCGCTCGCACGCAGTCTTTTCATGCAGTCGCTGCGCCTGCAGCAATCCGTGGACAACCTGCCGGGAATCGCGACCGCGTCCATCAACCTGGCGACCGTTTATCACCGCCTGCATGACGACGACATGGCATTGCGCCTGCTGGATGCGATTGCGGGCGACGATCAGGTCCCCTACCCGCCGGACA
>Ga0075276_10000276_pt1 | contig 14515 bp, 14 predicted proteins | sample SF_Rice_5C_80N_4_FD_69770 | JGI IMG/M metagenome (GOLD analysis project Ga0075276, IMG submission 69770) | Rice paddy soil microbial communities from Twitchell Island, California, USA - SF_Rice_5C_80N_405 | ecosystem: Environmental > Terrestrial > Soil > Paddy field/soil | place: USA: Twitchell... | reverse complement strand
TTCCTGGGAGGCGGCGGCCCGCGCGGTATCCAGTTCGCGGCCAAAGTAACCTTCTAGATAGCGTCTGATATCACCTAACCACAGGCAGGCTCGCACCGCGGGCCTGCCTTCTTCTTACCCCCTTCCGGCGGGTCCTGTACCAAGGTACCGGCAAGGTAACGCTGGCGACACCTTGGCCCCTGGCAACTCGCGTGTTACCCTCCTGTTTCAGAACGAAAAATCCAGCTGAAGAGACCGCTCATGCGACGACGCATCGGCATTCCCCTGCTGCTGTGCCTAACCCTTACGGCTGTTGCTCAGGCCGACGGCTTGCGGACGCAGTGGCAGCGTCTCCGCCACCTTCATCATCTCCATCGCAGAACGACTCTGCCGCTGACGGTGCACTCCAAGCGCGCCCGCCTGCTGTTCCAGCAGGGCATGACCGACTTCGTTAACCTGGAAACCGCCAAAGCCCTCGACGAATGGCGCCAGTCGGCCAAGCGCGACCCCAACTTCGCCCTGGCTCATATTTTCATCTGCTTCAACAGCAAGGACCCGGCTGAACAAACCGCCGAACTGGCCAAAGCCAAAGCCCGCGAGCGCCATGCCACTAGAGGCGAGCGCCTGCTGATTCGCTGGGTGGAGGGCGTGCGCGAAAACAACTACGTTGCCGGCATCCAGGCCATGAATGACCTGGTGGACCTGTATCCCCGCGACAAACAGCTTCTCTACGTGGTGGGCAACTGGTTGCTCTTGCAGGAAAGCTATGACCAGGCCCACAAGTTTATGGAGCAGGCGCTGGCCATTGACCCCAAGTATCCGCCGGCTCTGAACGACCTGGGTTACGGCTACGCCCTGACGCGGGACTACAAAGAGGCTATCCACGCCATGGAGCGCTACGTTTCCGCCCTGCCCGGGGCGCCCAATCCGCAGGATTCCTACGCCGAGATTCTGCGCCTTTCCGGCGATTTTCCGGGGGCGCTCGAGCACTACCAGGCCGCCCTGAAGATTGACCCCAAGTTCGTTTATTCCCAGTTGGGAATCGGCGACACATACGCCCTGATGGGAGATGAGGCGCGGGCGCGCAGCGAGTATGCCAAAGCGATTGCAGGGGCGGACAGTGAGGCTGACCGGGTGGAATTTGAAATGCAGTCGGCGATGACTTATGTGCGCGAGCGCAAGTATGCGCAGGCTGATACCGCTTTTGCCGCCGTGGCCAGCGAAGCCCATTCGCTTAAATTGCTCTTCCACGAGGCGGAAATTTATCGTCTAATGGCCACCTACCCGCCCGACCCCACGACGGCGCTCAAGCACCTGCAGCAGGCGGAAACGGTTCTGACCCAGGCTACGTCCGTTCCTAAATCGGATCGCGATGAGGAACTGGCGCGTGTGCTGCGCTGGCGGGTGGTGCGCGCCGGCGATGCCGGCGACCAGAGCGCCGCCGATCAGGCCATGCAACAGTTGCAAGCCATGGCAGCGAGGGGCAACAGCCACGCTGTGCATCACTCCTGTGAAGCCGCCCTGGGCGCCAGGCTGATGCAGCAGGGCAAGTATGCCGATGCCATTCCCCACCTGCAGGAAGACCACGACAATGCTTTCAGCATGAAGCTGCTATCTGACGCTTACATGCGCACCGGCGCGACCTCGGAAGCGGAAGCTGAATCCAAGCTGCTGCGCACTATGCACACGCCCACCATGGACCAAGCCGTGGTGGTGCTGCCGGGACGCGACCACCTGGCGGAAAACCCGCAGTAGAGTCCCGCGCATCCCCTTAATTCGGATGCGGCCGCATCGTGTCCGAAGCTTTTGATATCTCGCCGCAGAGGCCGGCAATAAACCCACGATTTGCCCTGGAAATTGTGCAACTCGGAGCTGCTCTTCGGAACAATATGAGCTAAGATCAGGAGACTGGAACCAGGAGCAGCCCACAGCCGTGTTCGTGGCGTTGAGCAAATTCGTCGTGGCAAACGAGCTGACCGCTTCCGTTATTGAGGCATTCAAGAACCGTCCGCACCTCGTCGACAGCGAACCCGGCTTTGTCCGCCTGGAGGTGCTGTGTCCCGAAGACGAACCAAGGGAGATCTGGCTGCTCACGCACTGGCAGGATGAGGGGAGTTTCCGGGCTTGGCACCGAGGGCACAACTACCACAACGCGCACCGCGGAATGCCGAAGGGCCTGAAACTGGTGCCGAAGGCTACCGAGCTGCGGTTCTTTCGACAAATCTGTTCGTAATTGGGCGCGTACGGTGATGCCTTCACGACAGGTCGGAGAAGCGCTCACTGCGCGGGTGCAGGAGCTGGCGGCGGCAGTCGTACGGTGCCACTTCGACCTTCATCCTGCGTTGGCGCAGGCATACGGAGCCAGCGGCCGACTCAGGTGCAGCGAAGACTCCGCTTACCACATCAAATATCTCGCTGAAGCGCTCGGGGTGGGGCAACCAGAGCTCTTTGCCGATTATGTGGCTTGGGCCAAGGTCATGCTGGCCGCGCGGAAAATCGCCGCAAGCGATCTTGCCGAGAATTTGCGGGTACTCTGGGATGTATTGGTAGCCGAACTCCCAGCCGACGCCCAGGCCACGATTGCACGTTATGTCGGTGCGGCATTGGAGCGAATTCAACAGTATCCGAATGAATTGACCGATGAAATACGTGACGATGAGCCTCACTATCAATTAGCGCGTCGATACTTGCAGTCGCTGCTTCGAGGCGAGCGCCAGACGGCCAGCAGGTTGATCATGGATGCCGTGGGTTCCGGAATTCCGGTTCAGGAGCTGTACTCGTTCGTTTTTGAACGAAGCCAGCAGGAGATCGGGAGGCTGTGGCAATTGAACCGCATCAGCGTAGCGCATGAGCACTATTGCACGGCGGCAACACAATTGATTATGGCGCAGCTTTATCCATACATATTTGGGGGTGAAAAGACTGGCCGCCATGCCGTGGCGGCTTGCGCTATCGGCGAGCTGCACGAACTCGGCGCGCGGATGATTTGCGATTTTCTTGAGATGGACGGGTGGAACACCACCTATCTGGGAGCGAACGTTCCGCTTAGGGATCTCATCCGTATGTTGGAGGAGCGAGGAGCTGGGTTGCTCGCTCTTTCCGCCACCATGACCTTCCACATTAATGATCTGCGTCAGACCATTGAAACTGTTCGCAAGACATTCGAAGGCAAGCTCAAGATTGTGGTTGGAGGGTACGCTTTCCGGCGCGTCGAAAACCTGTGGAGAGAAATCGGGGCCGATGGCTTCGCTCGTGATGCCCGGCAGGCGGTGACGGTCGCGAGCCAACTTGTACGACCGGAGGGGCAATGAAGCGGCCGGCTCGGCGTTTGAAAGGCTTGGCCCTCGTCTGCGGGGACGATGTTCGGGTTCGCGAGTTACGTCATGACGATTTTCGGTGCGGTAATCGAGACCTTTTAGGAAAGCCTTTCGAAGCCTTGGTGGACGCTGAAAGCGCAGAAAAGGCACGCACATTCCTGACTGAAATTAAACAACGAGGCGCGGCCTTCGACTGGGAGTTAAATGTAGCATCTGAAACCGGCTTGTGTTCCCTGCATTGTTCGGGTGCCAAGCAGGGGGACGGAATCCTTATTGTTGCAGCTGAGTCGCGGGCACAGATGACCGCGCTCTGGGAGCATGAGGACGGGTCCAAGAATCTGGACAAGGCATCATCCCAGGATTTCCATCGAGCCGTGCCTGACGAGCTTAGTCGAGTAAACAACGAGCTTGCAAATGCACATCGAGAACTGGCGAAGAAAACAGTCGAACTCCAAAAAGCGCTGGAGAGCAAAGGTATTGGCGAATCCCGCTTTCGTTTCCTTTTCGAATCAAATCTTATAGGCACCTTGGTTGCGGATACCGAGAGGATTCTTGATGCAAACGACGCATTCCTGAAAATAGTCGGCTACAGCCGCGCGGATCTCATAGCGGGAAAATTGCGGTGGCACGATATGACGCCGCGAGAATATGACCACCTTGATGAAATGGGCGTACGACTTCTGATGGAAACGGGAACATGCGACCCTTTCCGGAAGGAATACCTCCGAAAAGATGGCAGTCGCGTGCCCATTCTCATTGGCGCTGCCATATTGCAGCGGGATCCGGTGCAATGGGCATGCTTCGTCATAGATGTGTCGGAGCAGCAGCGCCGGGAAGCGGCTATTCGCATGACAGAGAAGCTTGCGGCAGCTGCGCGACTCGGGTCATCACTGGCACATGAGATCAATAATCCGTTGGCAATTCTGACAAACGCCCTATACCTGTTGAGAATGCAGCAGGAAGCCTCCAGCGATTCAGGAAAACTGTTACAGGGCGCCGAGGAAGCACTGATCCGAGTGAACAGCATAACCAAGCAGCTGTTGAGCTTGTATAAGGAAGATGCGAGCCCCACAGTTGTTCGTGCTGACCAGGCCATTGACTCTGTTATCGCATCGTTGTCGCAACTATCCGATGAACGTCACGCAAGTATCATTCGGACTTTCGAGACTAACGCGGAGCTTATCGCAAGCGAAACAGAGTTGCAGGTCCTGTTTGCAAACGTAATCCGCAATGCATTGGAGCGCCTCCCGAGGGGGGGGCGAATAGCAATCCACCTTTCGGGCCGCCGTGATTGGCGCACGGCATCTGAAGGCGTAAGAGTCGTCGTTGCGGATAACGGGCCGGGAATCCCGCCTGATGTTTTGCGAAAGCTCTTCGAGCCGTTCGTGTCAACCAAGCCGGAACGCGGTGCCGGCTTAGGACTGTGGACAGTGCGCGCCATCGCCGAGAAATACCGAGGCAACGTAAGGATTCGAACCTGTCTCGTTCCGGGACGCACTGGAACTGCTGTATCCGTGTTCTTCCCGCTGCTGAATCGGCCGCAGGGTGATCCTTCACTTCATAACTCCGTGGGGAAACAAGCAGTAGTATGGCCTTCTGCCAAGCATCTCTGAGCAGTGACCTTCTGGCGGGAAGGCTGAGACGTCCGGTGGGGACCCCGCGCCGGCACCGCAGCTAGCGACCAGGCTTCCGCCTACCTGACCTGACCAACCAATGGTGCAGCTGACCAGCCCTGGTGCAGGCCGGACCACGGCTTCGGCGGGAGGACTTCCTGACTTGCGCACAGCCAGGTTTGGAGTAAAATGCCCCGATTCTTACTCCGGGGGTGGGGAACCGTATGGTCGAGAAGAAGTCCGATCGCCGCGCACGGCAGCGTTTTCCCGTGCATGTTCCGGTTTCGCTGAAAGCGGAACGCGGAGGTGTTCAGGAGGCTACCCAGACCCGCGACCTCAGCACCGCTGGCGTGTTCGTTTACACCAGCTCGCGCATGCAGGAGGGCAGCGAACTGGAACTGATTCTGGTGCTGCCCCCGGAAATTACCTTCTCCGACCGGCGCTGGGTGTGCTGCCAGGCTTCTGTGGTGCGCGTGGAAGAGAACGCCACGCAGGGCAATTATGGCGTGGCCGCGGTGATCAAGCGTTTTGACGTGCTGCCCGAGATCTGAAGTGCCCGGCCCGGCTCCTTCATCCTTGAGGCCAGTGTGAACCCGTCTGCATCTCCCTCATCGCCGGTTTCGCTGCTGGGAATCCCTTTCGACGAAAATTCATCGTACCTGCGCGGCACCGCCCAGGCTCCGCCGCGCATTGTGGAGGCGCTCTACTGCGATTCCTCCAACCTGTGGACGGAAAACGGTGCCGACCTGCAAGCTAAGCTGCACGACTTGGGCAGCGTAGCGCTTCCGAGCGGTACCCCGGCTGCCTTCGCTGCCATCGAGAGGGCGGTAGCCGACGAACTACGCCACCAGGCGCCGCTCTTTCTGCTGGGCGGAGATCACTCCATCACTTACCCGGTAGTCAAGGCTTTCGCGGCCAAGTTTCCCAATTTGGAAATCATGCACTTTGACGCTCACCCCGACCTCTATGACCAACTGGGCGGCAATCGCTTTTCCCATGCCTGCCCTTTTGCCCGCATCATGGAGGAGAAGTTGGCCCGCCGTCTGGTGCAAGCCGGCATTCGCACCATGAACCGCCACCAGCGGGAGCAAGCCCAGCGATTTGGCGTGGAGGTATTGGAAATGAAGGACTCAGGGCACTGGCCGCGGCGGGCATTTGAGGGGCCGGTTTACCTCTCCTTCGACCTGGACGTGCTGGACCCAGCCTTTGCTCCGGGCGTCTCCCATTGGGAGCCTGGAGGCCTCTCGGTGCGGGAGGCCATCTGTGCGCTCCACTCCTTGCGTGGACGCATTGTAGGCGCGGACCTGGTGGAATATAACCCAGGGCGGGACGTGAGCGGGCGGACGGCCATGGTTTGCGCCAAGCTGGTGAAGGAGATAGCTGCCCGGATGCTGGGTGGATAGGTCCTGTTTTGGACCGCTATGGTTGCCAAATTAGGGCAGAAAACTGCAAAAAAGTTTACTTTTGGGCGGTTTAGCAGCGCACATTCTGCAGGTTTTTGGTCCGCGGATGTTATCGCAGACCTTCGTGCGCCCGCTCCTTTCAGCCGGTACCGCTGAATTTGATAGACCAATTAGCACCTAATTTTGCTTTAAATTGCAGTAATTTGCCCCGCTATCGGGGAGGACTGGGGTGGCGGCGGAGGAGAAAGGGAGCAAGGGCGGGTCAGCTAGCCAGGTCACTTCGGTACCGCGGCACCACATTTGGTGCAAAGATTGCTATCAAGTGATTGCTGGCGCTTGTCGGCGCGGATTCCACTCATCGGAAGGGGCGGGGCGGTGTGGATCAGTAAGCTACGCTGGGGAGTGTTAAGACTGCTGACTCCGGTGGGGCCACGGTACGTAAGGCCCACCTTCTGGGAACGAGCCTACCTGCTCTGGACCTTCCGCTACTTCAGTGTGCTGCCGCAGAATGTACTGAACCGGCGTGCGCGCTCCCTGATCGAAAACCTCTGCCTGCGCCAGCATAGTGGTTCGAACGGTTTTCTGTACTCCATCACCGACCAGCCTGTGATCGGCACCGTAGACCGGGTGCCGCAGTTCGGGCAGGAGGAAGGCCAGACTGGCGCCAAGGCGGTGGCATCGCCGGCGGCGCTGTCGCGGCACAATTCATAACTGCCTGCCCAAGCGTCTATTTCCAGCCGGAACCGGTGATTTCAATTCCACGCCTGTCCAACTCCTGCAGGAAAGCTCGAGCCGGAATAGCCATTTCCGGTGGACGTACGCCGCGGGCACGAATCTCGCCGCGGGCGATCATTTGCGCTGCCACCGAAATAGGGAAGCCGGTATCGCGGGCGACCGCGCTGAAAACCGGCCGGGTACTGAAGCGCGTGGTTGCGTCGAGGGTGAGGCGACGAGTGCGACCGGCCTGGCTGCCTTCGACCACGGTTCGAACCGTTTCCGCATCGCGCGGAGGCGCATTGCTGCCGGTCGCACGCCCTTTCAGCAGTTGCTCGAGGAAGGCGCGCGGGGCCACCTGACAGCCATTAACCGCTACCGGGGCCTGTTCCAGCAGGCCCATGCTTCCCAGCAGCCGCACGGTTTCGATCAGTTACGGGTCATAATTGATCTTGAAAAACACTTCGCGCACCCCCTGACGCCGGAAACTGAGAGGCAGGGTGGCCACCTCCGAGTGAATGGAGTGGCGAACAACGAGCTTGCCGATGGGCGCGGGGAAGGTAACTTTTTCAGGGTCGGAGAAGTGTTCCTGCTCGCGAAACTTGCCGCCGATGTAATGCATCGGCGCAATGGTCAGCTCGTCGAGAATGGTGGCAATAGAAAAGCTGAAGGACAGAGGGTCGGCGGAAGCGGGACGCAATTCCCGGCTGCCGTTGTAAACCTTGATGGCGGTGACGCGCTGCAGCTGGTCGGCGAGGAAGCGGGCCATCACGTTGGCAATGCCGGGAGCGCTGCCGATGCCCAGGATGGCGAGGCGGTCAGCGCGACGAAATTGGGAATTGAGCTTGAGCTGCTGACGCGTGGTGTAGAAGAGCCCTCCGAGGTCAAGGTAATGAGCGCGGGCGGCCAGCGCCGCCTTCATGACCTGGAGATTCCAGTAGTACTGGGTGCAGTTGAGAACGGCAACGGAACCGCTGAGGAGGCGCACGGCGTCTGCGGTTTGGCGCACATCGCAAAAGGCGGAGCGGGCCTTGCCGTGACCGAACTCGCGAGCCGCCTGCCGGGCGCGGGGCTGGTCGTAATCGGCAACGATGATTTCGGTAGCCTCGCGCGAGCGGGCCAGATCGTAAAGCGCGGCGCGGCCCATCAGGCCGGCGCCCAGGACGACAAAGCGCATAAAGTTCTCCTCTTCTTTCGCCCCGCCGGGGCTTGGCTTTGTGCGGCTTCGACTACACCGGGATCATGCCCGGGGCTACATTCTTGCGCCGCTTCGCGACTAAATTTGCTGCCGTCATTCCGCCTTTGCTCAAAGCTAACACCTTCCCTGTGGAGGGCGTTTCGCGGGCGAGGGCGCCCGCGCCACAAATGTAGATTGCGAGGGCAAGATGACCGCCACGACGTCTTCAACTTCCAGCGGCGGCCGTTTCCACCAGTTCGGCGCCAAGCCCCGGCTGGCCTTCGGCGCGCGCCCGGAGGCGGTACCAGAGCACAATCGCGACCAGGGAAAAGACAAAGATCACGGCGGAGATGGCGTTGATCTCCGGGGTCATGCCGCGGCGCAGGCGCGACCAGATTTCCAGGGGCAGGGTGTTGTCACGGCCAATCAAGAAGAAGCTGACAGCAATCTCGTCCATGGAGAGGGTGAAGATCAGCAACGCCGCGCCAATGATGGGGAGGCGCAGGTTAGGCAGGGTGACACGCCAGAACGTCTGCCAGTAGTTGGCGCCCAGATCGAGCGAGGCCTCCTCCTGAGCGCGGTCCAGTTTCTGCAGTCCGGCAAAAATGTCGGTAGTCGCGACGGAGATGAGGGCGGTCCCGTGGCCCAGGGTGATGGTCAGCAGACTAAGATTCATACCCATGCCCACGAAAAGCATGAGCAGAGAAAGGCCGGTGATGATGCCGGGAAGAATCAGGGGCAAGAGCACGAGGCGCCGGAAGGCCGCTTTGCCGGGGAAATTGGCCCGGTCCAGAGCCAGGGCTGCAGGTACGCCAAGAAGCAGGGAAATGGCCATGGCGGCGAAGGCCACCATCAGACTGTTGAGCACCGAATCCCACATAGCGCCATCGCCCAACAACATGCGATACCAGCTGAGAGTGAAGTCATGAGGCGGAAAACCCCCGACGCCGCCTCCATTGAAGGAGTAGACGATGAGAACCACGATGGGGGCGTACAGAAAGGCGAACACCAGCAAGGCGTAGAGTACGAGCCAGCGTGGGTTGCGGCCGGTGCTCACGAGTAGCTCCACTTCTTTTCCAGCCGTTGCGAGAGAAACAGCAGGCCAACCACGAGCAACAACATGCAGAGGGAAATGGCGGCGCCCAAAGGCCAGTTGTAGGCGGCGCCGAACAGGCTGACGACGATGTTGGAAATCATGATGCCGCTGGGACCGCCCAGCAGCAGGGGGGCGAGGAAGTCGCCCAGGCTAAGGACGAAAGCAAACGTGGCACCGGCAAGGACGCCGGGAATGGAGAGCGGCAGGATTACCCGCCAGAAGGTCTGCAGCGGGGAAGCGCCCAGGTCATGGGAGGCTTCCACCAGGTTGCGGGGAATGTGCTCCAGGGAGGCGTAGATGGGCAGAAAGGCAAATGGCGTGTAGATGTGAGTGAGCGTGAGCACCACCGCGAAAGGGCTGTAGAGCAGGAATTCCACGGGATGCCGGGTCAGGTGCGCATACTGCAGCAGAGTATTGAGCACACCATCACTTCCCAGGATGGTTTTCCATGCGTAAGCGCGGACCAGGTAGCTGACCCACAGGGGGATGATCACCAACTGGTAAAGCAGATGCTTGCGAACGCCGGCGTGAAATGAAAGGTAGTAGGCCAGGGGATAGCCCAAAAGCAGGGCGAAGAGCATGACCCGGACGGCAATCCACAGGGAGCGCAGCAAGGTTTCAAAATAAACGTGGACGTGCAGCAGTTCGCGGTAATTGCCCAAGTTCCAGTGATGAACAATGGTCTGCGCAGGGCTGACGGTCCAGAAGCTGTAGCCAAACAGAAGGGCGTAGGGGACGAGCAGAAACAAGGTGACCCAGAGCAGCGGGGGCACGGTGACGGCGGTTTTGTAGGCGCGGGAGAACACTCAGGACCTCTCCTCGGAGTCGCGGACGGCCACGGCGTCTGTGGCAGCGAATTCAAAGTCGCGCTGGCCGGTCAAGGCGCCGTGGCTGGGAAGGCGGACCGTAAGCTTCAGTCCTTCGGCGCACTCCACCTGCAGCAGATCAGTAGCGCCGTGAAAAGATTGGGTGAGCACGCGGGCCTGGAAACGCACGGTGTCGCCGGCAGCGGGCACGCCGGCACCCGCTAAACGGATGTGTTCTGGACGAAGAGAAAACAATGCCGGGCCATCGGAAGCCGAGCTGGAAAATTCCAGCCCACTGCAGCGGGCAACACCGTGTTCCACGCGGCCGCGCAGTAGATTGGTGTGGCCGATGAACTGGGCGGTGTAGGAGGTCGCGGGGCGGCCGTAGATATCGCGCGGCGAGGCCACCTGCTCCAGGCTGCCGTTGCGCAGCAAGGCAATGCGGTCAGACATGACCAGGGCCTCTTCCTGGTCATGGGTGACAAAAACGAAGGAGATGCCGACCTCGCGTTGCAGAGATTTCAACTCCAGTTGCATCTGGCGGCGGAGATTGGCGTCCAGGGCGGAAAGGGGCTCGTCGAGGAGCAGCAGGCGAGGGCGGTTGACCATGGCGCGGGCCAGGGCCACCCGCTGCTGCTGGCCGCCGCTGATTTTGGCCGGCTTGCCAGCGGCAAAGGCGCTCATTTTGACCATGGCCAGGGCTTCGTTCACGCGTTTTTCCACATCGCCGGCGGCGACCTTCCGCACGCGCAAGCCGTAAGCGACGTTGTCGCGCACGGTGAGGTGGGGGAAGAGGGCGTAGCTCTGGAACACCGTGTTGACACGGCGGCGGTAGGGCGGCAGCAGGTCAAGGCGCTCGCCCGCCATCCAGATTTCGCCGGAATCGGCGCGCTCGAAGCCGGCAATCAGGCGCAACAGAGTGGTTTTGCCGGAGCCGCTTTCGCCCAGGATGGTGAGGAACTCTCCTTCATCCACGTGCAGGGAAACGGCGCGAAGGACGGTGAGCTTGCCGAAGGTCTTGCACACGCCGCGGAGGGAAAGCAGCGGCTGAGGCGAGGCGGCGGGTTGGGTGCTAGCGATCATGAGAACAGGTAGTCTGAAGTCAGGAGCCGGAAGTCAGCGATGGAGGGTCCGCAACGGAAAATTCGTGGTATTCCCATGACAATGGTTTTCAGCCGTGCTTACAGGACTCAGATTTTGCCTGCCGACTTTACCCGCCACTGAAGTGGCGGGCCACTTTCACTCGCCCCACTAGCCTTAGGTTTCAGGAATCGCTTTGATGGGTCGAAAACGGGCCCTCAGGGGCTAAAGCCCGCATTTTGAAAGGGCCATAACGGCACGGCTGAAGCCGTGCCCTTCCGAAGTCCCATCTTTGAAAGCAGTTCTAAACATGCCCGAGCCGTCCTGGCCGGCCGCTCTCCAACATTATTCACGAGCCGAAGTGCTGAGGCCTGACTCCTGACAACCGACTCCCGGGGTTACTGTGCGGCTTTCACCTCGTTCCAGATTTCGTTGTACTTGGCGCGGCGAGGCACATTCTGCCAGAAGTAAATGCGCTTCTGGTAGGCGTCTACGTCATCCAGGTGCAGGTTCTTCTTCTCCTCCGCGGTCATGAATTGCGCCGCCAGGGGGTTGGCAGGGATGTAGCCGGTGACGTCGGCGACTTTCTTCTGGGTTTTAGCCTCGATCATGAATTCCAGGAACTTGTAGGCTAGGTCCTTATTGTCACTGGCGGAAGTGATCATGAGGTGGTCAATCCAGCCGGTGGTGTTCTCCCGGGGGATGGTCTCGCCGATGGGAAAGTTCGCCTTGCGCAGCTGGTTGGTCATGAGGGGCCAGCCCATGGCAGCGACAATTTCATGATTTTGAAACAAATTGGTCAACTCGCCGCCGGTAGACCAGACCTTGCGAATATTGGGCTTCAGCGCCAGCAGCTTGGCCTTGACCGCGTCCAGTTCCTGGTCGCTCAGGTTGTAAAGATGGCTGGGGTCGGGCTTGTCGTAACCCAGCACTTGCGCGGCCATGTACAGGGTGGAGAGATCGTCCCACACAGAAAGCTGGTTGCGATATTTAGCATCCCAGAAGATGCTCCAGCTATCCGGCGGTTGTTTGAAAACTGCTGTGTCGTAGAGCAGCGGGTTGGGGCCCCAGGTGAAGGGCACCCCATAAACGTTGCCGTTGGCCTTGACCAGCGGCATGGAGGTGAGCTGCGCCGAAAGTTGCGTGTAGCTGGGAAGGCGCGAAAGGTCGAGGGGAGCAGCCAGGCCGGCGGTTGAGATCATGGTGGCCACGTCGCTGGAGGGGGAAATCACGTCGTAGGTGCTGGCGCTGCCGCCGCGCAGCTTGGCCACCAGTTCGTCGTCCGAGCCCATATAGGAGGCGGCAACCTTGCAGTGGTATTGCTGCTCGAAATCATGAACGTAGGAAGGGTCGGCGTAGCCTTCCCACACCAGCAGGTTGAGGGTGGGCTGCTTGTTGGCGCAGGCAGAGAAGAGAAGAGTGACGAACAGCGCAAGCAGGATCTCGCACCAAATTTGGCGCGGCCGACATGCACGCGCGAGGGGGACGCCGCCCGACATCATTTTCCACCTGCGGGCGCGGCGTTGCCGCTGAAAGCCGGCGCCTGATAAACCACCTTGCCGCCCACCATGGTGAGCAGCACCTTGGTTTTGTCCGTCTGATTGGCGGGAATCTTGAACAAATCCTGGTTGAGCACAATCAGGTCGGCAACCTTGCCCGCCTGGAGCGACCCCTCAGTTTTTTCGCGATGGCCGGCGTACGCAGCGCCCAGGGTATAGCCTTCGATAACTTGCGGCAGGTTGATGCGCTCGCTGGGAACAAAGCCGCCAGCGGGAGTACCCTCGGCGGTTTTACGGGTGAGCGCGGTTTGCACGCCGGGCCAGGGGCTGAGCGTGACCACGGGCCAATCGCTGCCGAAGGCCAGGCGCCCGCCCGAGGCGGCGATGCTGTGCCATACCCAGGCGCGGGTGGTGCGCTCGGGGCCGATATTGGGCGACCACACCTTCAGCGTATCGGCGTCGGGGTAGGCGTGCAGGGGCTGCATGCTGGCGATGACGCCCAGCTGGCCGAAGCGATGAATGTCGGCGGCACTGATGGTTTCAATGTGCTCCACACGATCGCGCAGGTCCTTGACTGCGCTGCTCCGGTACGAACCTTCGTAAGCATCCAGAGCCAGGCGCACGGCGCGATCCCCGATGGCGTGGGTAAAAATCTGGAAGCCGCGGCCATTTAACTCCGCTACCGCCTGCTTGTATTTAGCCGGATCCCAGAACAGCTTGCCGCTCTGGCTGGGATCGTCGGTGTAGGGCTGGAGCATCGCGGCGGTGTGCGACTCGACCACCCCATCAAGAAAGAACTTGACTGCGCCGCCGGAAATCCAGGCGTCGTGATATTTCGCCCGCGCCTTTTCCAGCTTGTTGATTTCCACGGTAGTTAGTTCCGGCGGGCGGACAATGTCGCTGACGTAGAAACGGAGGGTCAGCTGGCCCTGGTTGCGCAATTGGTCGAGCAGGTCGAGATAGGCGAAGTCGCCTCCGGCGCTGTGCACGCGCACCAGACCAGCCAGGTTAGCTGCCGCCATCCCCTGCCGCAGGGCCTGGAGGCGCTGCTCGCGGGTGGGCTGGGGAACAACGCGCTGCACCAGTTCGGCTGCAGCATCCTCTTTCAGTGCGCCAGTGGGCTCGCCCTGGGCGTCGCGCACAATCTTGCCGTTGGGCGGATCGGGGGTGTTGCGGGTAATGCCTGCGGCCGCGAGTGCCTTACTGTTGGCCCAGTAGGTGTGACCGTCGTAGCCCTCCAGCAACACTGGGCGGTCCGGGACCACCTCATCCAGATATTTCTTGTCGGGCAGCGCGGCCTTGCCGAATACGTCGTAGGACCAGCCCCGGCCGAGAATCCACGGGTCGTTGGGATGGGCGGAGGCGAACTGTTTGACCCGCTGCTGGATGGCGGCGATGGTTTTCACGTCTTCGACATTGATGCGCTGCAGGCTGAACGAACCATCCATGAAGTGGATGTGGCAATCGGTGAAGGCGGGAAGCACCAGCCGGCCGCCAGCATCAATCACACGGGTGGAAGGGCCGCGATATTTCTGGATCTGTGGTTCCGTGCCTACGGCCACAATGTTGCCGCCACGGATGGCCAGGGCTTCCGCCCAGGGCTGGCGGGCATTCACGGTGTAAATGCGGGCGTGGACGAGGACGATGTCGACGGGCGGCGTGACCTGCGCGGCGAGGGTGGGGGCCAGAGCGGTGACAGCGAGCGCGATCAGGAGAAAGATCTGGAGCGCAGAACGAAGTTGGAATGCAGACCGCGGCGGCTGCGCTTGTTCAAGAATTGGTTCCATGTAGTCCTCGTGCCGCTAGAAAGTTGGCGGCGTATTTACCCACA
>Ga0075276_10000275_pt1 | contig 14575 bp, 9 predicted proteins | sample SF_Rice_5C_80N_4_FD_69770 | JGI IMG/M metagenome (GOLD analysis project Ga0075276, IMG submission 69770) | Rice paddy soil microbial communities from Twitchell Island, California, USA - SF_Rice_5C_80N_405 | ecosystem: Environmental > Terrestrial > Soil > Paddy field/soil | place: USA: Twitchell... | reverse complement strand
CGCACCAGCTGCAACGACCGCGACCGACGCGTCGACCGCGGCGCCCGCCACCACCGGCTCCAATGCGATCCCACCACGCTTCGCGCCGCCCGCGCGCCCGCTGGTGCTGCCGCCGCAGGAGTTGTCCCGGCTCACGGACCACGTGATCCGCCAGCTCGATCACCGCGTCCTGTCCTGGCAGGAACGCACCGGCCGGGCCTGACCCGGCGAGTCCGCCATGAGCCTGGAAAAAGCCGTCCTCACCAACACCGTCACCGGCGAGAAGATCCCGGTGCAGTTCAACCCGGAGGAGTACACGCTCCACCGGGAGATCAACTACGCGCAGGCGCCGATCCCCGGGCTGTCGGGCCCGATCCTGCAGTTCGTGCATGGCAACATGCAGACGCTGCAGATGGAGCTGTTCCTCGACTCGTACGAGCAGCACAAGGTGGGCAGCAAGGTCGTGAACGCGGCCCAGTCCGACGTGCGCCTGCTGGTCAGGCAGGTCACCGACCTGATGGCGATCGCGGCGGCCACGCACGCGCCGCCCGTGCTGCTCTTCACGTGGGGATCGCTCGCCTTCACCTGCGTGCTGGCGAGCTGCTCGCAGCGCTACACCATGTTCCTGCCCGACGGGATTCCGGTGCGCGCGCGGCTGACGGTCGCGTTCAACGAATACCGCAACGTCGACCTGGAGGCCAAGGAGGTCAAGCGCGAGACCGGCGACTACTCCAAGCGCCACGTGGTGAGCCAGGGCGAGACGCTCTCGTCGATCGCCGGCACGGCCTACGGCGATTCGCGCCTGTGGCGCGTCATCGCGGCGGCGAACCGGCTGCAGCACGCGCGCGGGCTCGTGCCCGGCCTGAAGCTGCTGCTGCCCAACCTGCCCTATCGCGATCCCGAGTCGGGTCGCGTGTATTCGTGAGGCGCGAGCATGGACCGCGCCCGCTTCGCCCCCGAGTTCGACCTGCTGCTCGATGGCCAGCCGATCCCGGCCGAATTGCGCGCGTCCATCCTCAGCGTGCGCTGCCAGACCGGCTACGAGGGCCTCGACGAGGTGGAGCTGAGCATCGCCAACGAGAAGCTGCGCTGGCTGGACAGCCCGCTGTTCGCGCTGGACATGCCGCTCACGCTGAAGCTGGGCTACGCGCCGGATCCGCTCGTGCAGGTGTTCGACGGCGACGTCGTGGCCCACGGCGCCACCTTCCCCGCCGGCGGCATGCCGACGATGACGCTGACGGCGCACGACCGGCGCCACAACATGTCCGACGGCAAGAAGGTGCGCTGGTTCGCGATTCCCCTGCCCTGTCCCGGCAACCTGCCGCTGCCCGACATCGCCACCGCCAGCATCGTCACGCTGGAAAACCAGATGATCCCGATCTTCGATCCGGTCGGCGCGGCGCTGGCTGTCCTGCTCGGGGGCGTGGACATGGTCGTGGCGGTCACCGACCCGGGGTCGGCGCAGAAGGTGATCCGCAAGCAGGACAACGAGAGCGACTACGACTTCCTGAACCGGATCGCGGCGCAGAACGGCTGGGACATCCTCGTCGAGCACGACGGCCCGGTGGGAGGCCACGCCCTGCGCTTCACGTCGTCGCTCGACAACCTGACGCCGGGCTTCACGTTCGCCTGGGGCCGCTCGCTGATCGACTTCACGCCGCGGATCTCGAAGGTCGGCCAGTTGTTCACGGTGGGCGGGTTCGTGTGGATCCCGGCGATCAAGATGACGTTCACCGTCACGCTGGGGTTCGACTGGGACCGCATGAGCCTGTCGCTGGCGATCTACCCGGGCGCCGTGCCGATCGGAATGAAGCCGGGCGACTACATGATCGAGGAGCCGCTCACCGCGACCTCGCTGCCGCGCAAGCTCGTCTCCGAGCTGATCCCGCGCCTGAACCGGCGGCTGACCGCCAGCGGCACGGTGCTGGGCGAGCCGGCCCTGCGCGCCGGCGACGTGATCCGGATCGAAGGCGCGGGCGCGGAGTTCGGCGGCCTGTACCGCGCGACGTCGGTGACCCACACCATCGACGGCGGCGGCTTTCGCACCAGCTTCGGCGCGCGCAAGGAAATCTGGTTCGGCTCGATCCCGGCGCCCGACCAGGGCGCCGTGCCGGTGCGCGTTTCCTTCTGAGCATGGGAGCACGATGATGGCAGACGAAGCAGTCAAGTTCGGCGCGACGACCCCGATCACGATGGGCGCGAGCACGCCGCCGCCGGACAAGAAGATCTTCGGCGTGTCGAACGCCACCGTGCTGAACAACATCGACTGCACGGGCCAGGCCCGGGTGATGCTGATGCTGCCATCGATGCCCGGCTACACGCCATGGGCGCGGCTGTCCAGCCCGATGGCCGGCATGGCGCGCGGCACGTATTTCGTGCCGCAGGTGGGCGATGAGGTGCTGGTGGCATTCAACCACGGCGACGTGCGCGAGCCCTACGTGCTGGGCAGCTGCTGGAACACCATCGACCGGCCGCCGGCGCTCGCCCCGACCGACCCCGTCACCACGCGCAAGATCCGCACCCCGCTCGGCCACGAACTGACTTTCGACGAGGCGCTGCAGTCCGTCACGCTCACCTCGAACACCATGTCCAAGGTGACGCTCGACCTGACCAAGGCCGAACTGAGCACGCCGCTGGCCAGCGTCAGCATCGACAAGGCCGGCGGCGTCACGATCAAGGCCACGACGAAGATCACGCTGGATGCGCCGCTGATCCAGATCAAGGCGAAGACGCTGCTGAGCATGGCCAGTGGCGGCGCCGCCCAGCTCAAGGCCGCCGCCACCGCGTTCATCAAGGGCGCGCTGGTCAAGATCAACTGAAGGAGCATGCGATGCCCGCTGCCGCCCGCCAGCTCGATCCGACCAGCCACCCCGGCCTGGTGATGCAGGGCTCGCCCACGGTGCTGATCGAGAACCTGCCGGCCGCGCGCGCGACCGACAAGCATGTGTGCCTGCTGCCGCCGACCGCGGGTCCGCACCCGCCCAGCACGATCGCGAAGGGCTCCGGCACCGTGCTGATCAACAACCTGCCCGCCGCGCGTCAGGGCGACATGGCCGGCTGCGGCGCGCAGATCGTCAAGGGCGCGCTCACGGTGCAGATCGGCGGATGACCATGGCCACCGACGCGCTCGCTCCCGATCCCAAGGCCTTTCTCGGCCGCGGGCTGGCGTTCCCGGTGCGCATCGATCCGGCCACGGGCGCGATCGCCCTGGCGCAGTACGAGGAGGACATCCGGCAGGCGATCCGCATCATCCTGGACACCGATCCCGGCGAGCGCGTGATGCGGCCGGACTTCGGGGCCGGCCTGCGGGCGCTGGTGTTCGAGCCGATCAACACCCACACGATCGCGCTCGCGCGCCACCGCGTCGAGCAGGCCCTGATCCTGTGGGAGCCGCGCATCGACAGCATCACCGTCACGGTCACTGCGCGCCCCGAGCAAGGCACGCTCGCGATCGAGGTGCGCTATCGCGTGCGCACCACCAACACCTTCTACAACCTGGTGTATCCGTTCTTCCTGCAGGAGGGACGCGCGTCATGAGCTGCTCGCCGCGTTCCCCCGTCCTGGTGCGCGCGAGCGCACGCGAGATCGCGCAGGCGCTCGCGGCCAACCGCCGTGGCTACACGCCGGAATGGCGCGGCGAGCCCGACCGCGGTGACGCGGGCGCCGCGATCGACGCCATCCTGGCGCGCTACCTCGAGATCCAGGGCGAAGGCCTCAATGCGATGCCGCCGCGCCTGCAGCTCGAATTCCTCGACACGCTCGGCGCAAGCCTGCTGGCGCCCCAGCCGGCGCGCGCGCCGCTGGTCTTCAAGCTGATCGACACCGCATCCGGCGATGCCACGGTGCCGCAGGGCACGCGCGTGGCGGCGGTGCTGCCGCCGCCCGCGCCGTCGCTGGCGAGCGACGCTGCCGCCGCGCCGGCCGCGGCGCCGGAGTTCTTCACCGAACAGGAATTCACCGCGATGCGCGGCGCCCTCGCGGCGCTGTATTCGATCGACCCGCAGGCCGACATGTATGCGGACCACGGTCCCGGCGCGGCCAGCGGCTTCACCGTGTTCGATGACATGGGACCGGTGCCGCATCGGATCTGCCTGGGGCACGGCAGCCTGTTCAATTTCACCGGCTCGGCGCAGATCGTCCTGAGCTTCGATTTCGGCAATGCCGGCTCCGGCGACGCGCAAAGCGCGCAACGGCCGCTGCTGCTCGATTGGGAGTACCTCAGCACCGACGGCTGGCAGCCGCTCACGCTGGTGGAGGACGGCACCGAGCGTTTCACGCGCGACGGCAAGATCACGGTCGCGAAGTTCTTCGGGCCCGACAGCCGGCAGGACACCATCGGCGGCCATGCCAGCTACTGGATCCGCGGCACGGTGTCCAGCCGCACCCCGGGCGCGCGCATCGCCGCCGAGCCGGCCGGCTGGCTGGTCCGCTACACGCCCTCGGGCACGCCCTCGATCTCGGCCGGCGACAGCGTCTCGATCGGCGGCCACGCCGAGACCGCCGAAGCGCTGGCCGCGCTGGACGGCGCGCTGATCGTCGACGCGCGACTGCCGGGCGCGGTGGCCGGCGCGTTGCTGCAGAGCGCGGGCGCGCCGATCGGCACCGTGCAAAGCGCGCCCACGGATTTCCGGATCGCCGTGGAGACCACGCGCGACCTGCTGCCGGGCGACATCGTCACGATCGACGGCGGCGCGCGCGCGGCGATCAGGCGCAGCGAGGAATCGGCGGTGTACGTCGAGCCGCCGCTGCCGCTCGCGCAACCCGGCCTGACGCTGCAGCTGGCCGATGCGCTGCCGCCGCTGCGGCCCGACGGCGCCGACAGCGCCGGCGCCCTGCCCCAGGTCGACCTGATCCGCGCCCGCGTCGGTTTCGGCAAGAGCGACCTGGCGCTGGACGGCGCGTACCTCGACGAGGCGAGCGTCGATGCGAGCAAGGACTTCTTCCTGTTCGGCGAGCAGCCGGCGCGCTTTGCCTGCTTCTACGCCGCCTGCAAGGACGCGTTCACGCGCGACGGCGCTCGCGTCGAACTGGCGTTCGCGTTCAACCAGATCGGCGCGGGCAGCGCGAAAGTCGTCGCCGAGTTCTTCAATGGCTCGCGCTGGCAGCCGCTCGGGCCGAACGAGGCCTATGCGGACGAGAGCCGCTCGTTCACCTTTCCGACGCCGCTCGACCCCCAGTTCCCGCACGCGAAGATCACGTTCAGCGTCCCGCCCGGCTGGAAGGACAGCGAGGTCAACGGCGACAAGGGCCGCTGGTTGCGGCTGCGCATCGCCTCCGGCGATTACGGCCAGCCGCTCTCGGTCGACGTGGTGCCCGACCCGAACGATCCGGGCAAATTCACCGTCACCAGCGTCAAGTCCACGCTGCAGCCGCCCATCGTCGCGCACCTGGGCGTGAGCTACTACCTGTTCACCAACCCGCAACCGGCCGACTTCTGCGTGACGGAAAACGAGTTCGCCCTCGCAGAGCACAGCGACGACGCGCGCTGGCCGCGCAGTCCGTTCGCGCCGTTCGTGCCGGTGTCCGACCGCACGCCGGCCCTGCACCTGGGGTTCGGCAGCAAGCCGCCCGCCGCGCTGGTGAGCCTGCTGGTCCAGGTGCTCACGCCTGCCGCCGAGGGCGACCCGCAGCCCTTCGTGTGGGACTACTGGGGCCGCGACGGCTGGATCGAGCTTTCGGTGCGCGACGCGACGCTCGGCCTGCGCCGCACCGGCCTGGTCCAGTTCGTCGGCGCGGACGACGCGTTGCCGCGCGACGGCCTGGGCGGCGCGCTGTACCGCATCCGCGCGCGCCTCAAGAGCGGCCTGCGCAGCCAGGACCAGATCGTGCAATGCGGCGGTGCCTGGCTCAACGCCATGTGGGCCCGCCAGGGGCGCTCGATCGCGCGCGACGGGCTGGGCACGAGCAACGGCAATCCGAGCCAGAGCTTCGCGCTGCCGCTGGTGCGCGGGCGTGCCGCGGCGCCGATCGCGGCCGCCGCGGACCTGGCCGCCATGGACGCAGCGCAGTTCGAGCGCGCACTGGACACGCCGCTGGCCGGCGTGCCGATCCTGGGCGACGAAGTGGTCGAAGTGCGCGAGTGGACCGGCCGCGGCGACGACTGGCAGACGACGCTGGCCGGCGTGGACCCGGCCGACCTGCGCTTCGAGGTGGACCCGCAGGACCCGACGATCGCGACCGCGGCCTGGGTGCGCTGGCATGCGCAGCCGCACCTGTACCGCTCCGGACCCGGCGACCGGCACTACGTCGTCGAGCGTGCGCGCGGCATCTTCTCGTTTCCGGGGCCGGACGGTTTCATCCCGCCGGCCGGCGCGCCGATCGTGGTCAGTTACGTGACCGGCGGCGGCGTCGACGGCAACGTGCCGGCCGGCGCGGTACGCGAACTGCGCAGCGGCGTCGGCTTCGTGCAGTCGGTGGCCAATCCGATCGCCTCGGAGGGCGGCGCCGGCGCCGAACTGCTGCGGGCCGGCCGCGATCGCAGCGCGCAGCAGGTGCGCCATCGCGGGCGCGCCGTGACGCGCGAGGACTACGAGTGGATCGCGCTGGGCGCGTCCTCGCAAGTGGCACGTGCGCGCGCCCTGCCGCTGGAAGGCCCCGCCGGGCACGGCGCGCGCGGCAGCGTCGCCATCGTGCTCGTGCCGCACTCGGACCAGCCGCAGCCCGCGCCGTCGGCCGAACTGGCCCGCACGGTCCTCGACGCGCTGGGTCAGTGCGTTCCCGCGGGAGCCGCCGGCGGGATCCGGATCGTCGATCCGAGCTACGTGGCCGTCGGCGTGCGCGCGGAGGTACTGGCCGCGGGTGCGCAGGACGCGGGTCACGTCGAGGCTGCCGTGCGCCGGCGGCTGCTGGAATTCCTGCATCCGCTCAGGGGGGGCGCGGACGGCCGCGGCTGGGAGTTCGGCCAGGGCGTGTACCTGTCGCAGCTGGCCGCGCTGATCGAGGACACGCCCGGCGTCGACGCCGTGCGCTCGCTGCAGCTGGTGGTGGACCATGCCGTGCAGGGCGACAGCGTCGCGCTCGAGCCGCACCAGCTGGTCTGCGCCGGCGATTCGCAACTGATGCTCATCGTGCCGAGGCTGCCGTATGCCCTTGCCTAGACCGTCGCTCGACAATCGCCGCTGGGACCAGCTCGTCGCCGAAGGCCGGGCGCTGATCCCGCGCCTGGCGCCTGCGTGGACCGACCAGAATGCGTCCGACCCCGGCATCACGCTGGTCGAGCTCGCGGCCTGGCTCAGCGAGCAGAACATCTACCGTTTCGATCGCGTCCCGGACGAGGCGCTGCGCGCGTTCGTGCGCCTGGTCGGCGTCGAGCCGCGCATGCCGCTGGTGGCGCGGACGGTCGTTGCCGTGCACAACGGCAACGCCGCCGGCGTGGCGCTGCCCGCGCGGCTGCAACTGGCCGACGCGGGCGGCAGCGCGCGCTTCGAAACCACGCGTGCCGTCTACGCCGCGACGGCCGGCCTGGTGGCCGTGCGGACCGGGCCGCTGGGGCAGGTCGATGCCAGCGCGGCCAACGCCGCCGCGACCCCGTTCGACGCGTTCGGTGCCCGGCCGCGTTCCGGTCATGCGCTGTGGCTCGGGTTCGACCAGCCGCTCGATGCCCCCGGGCAGACGCTGGCGCTGCACGTGTGGACCGAGCACTGGGCCCAGGACGCGGCGACCGCATCGGCGCTGCAGGCTGAATACGACGCGCTGGCGGCGCGCACCGCGCCGGCCTGCCAGCCGCCCGACTGGCGCCTGCATTACCGCGTGCGCACGGTGTGGGAGTTCCTTGCGGGCCACGGCCAATGGCGGCCCCTGCAGGACGTCGAGGATGAAACGCGGGCGTTGTCGCTGAGCGGCTTCGTGCGCTTCACGGCACCGGTCGGCCACCAGCCGGCGGGCGCCGGCGAGCCGTTCTTCATCCGCTGCCGGATCGTGCGCGGCCGCTTCGAATGCCCGCCGCGGCTGGTCCACGTCGCGCTGAACGCAGTACCGTGCGAACACGCGCTGAGCCAGCCCGAGCGGCCGGTCGGCGTCGCACGCGGTCACGCGCAGGCCGTGTTCGACCTCGGGACCGCGCCAGTGGTTTCCGGCAGCGTCCAACTGCGGCTTGACGACGGAGCCGGCCACGTGCGCGGCGGCTGGCAGGAGGTGGCCGATTTCGACCGCGCCGGCCCGTTCGACGAGGTGTTCGCGCTCGAACCCGAGACCGGGCTGATCCGCAGCGGCGATGGCCGGCGGGCCGCGATCCTGCCGGCGCGCTACGGCGTGTTCGCCGCATTTCGCGCCGGCGGCGGTCCGCAGGGCAACATCGGCGCAGCGACGCTGGCCGGCGTGTCGGCCAACGCAACGAACGCGGCGCTGGTGCCCGGCATCGGTGGGCTCGCGCCGCGGCTGCGACTGGAGCAGCCGATGGCGGCCACGGGCGGTGCGCCGCGCGAAACCCTGGCCGCGGCGCAGGCTCGCGCCTTCGAACTGGCCAGTGCGGTCGACAAGGCAGTCACCCTGGCCGACATCGAACGCCTGGCGCTCGCCACGCCCGGCGTGCCGGTGGCGCGCGTGCGTGCGGTCGCCGGCCTCGATCCACGCCTGCCGTGCTGGCCGGCGCCCGGCGTCGTGACGCTCATCGTGATCCCGGCGTGCCCGCGGCCGGCGCCGATGCCCAGCCGCGACCTGCTCGCGGCCGTCCAGCGCTACCTCGAGCCGCGGCGCCTGGTCACCAGCGAAATCCACGCGATCGCGCCGCGCTACCGGCGCGTGGGCGTGTCCGCCACGCTGCATCTGGCATGCGAAGCCGACGCGGCCGCGGTGCTGCGCGCGGCGACCGGGCGCCTGCGGGCCTTTTTCGATCCGCTCGCAGGCGGGCCGGACGGCACCGGATGGCCATTCGGTCGCAGCGTGTACCGCGCCGAGGTGATGGCGCTGCTCGCCCGGGTGCCGGGCGTGGTCAGCGTCACCGGCCTGCAGTTGCAAGGCGGCATGGCCGGCGCCGCTGCCGCCGGCACAAGCGGCTGCGCAAGCTGCGGCGGCGACTGCGGTGGACGCTGTGCGGCCTGCGCCGCGGCAGCGGGCGCGACGGCCGGCGGACGCTGCGACAACATCGACCTGTGCGCGCATGAGCTCGTCATGCCCGGCCCGCAGCAGCTCGCGATCGTGTCCGCGATCGCGCCCAACCTGAGAAGGAGCGACGCGCATGAGTGCGAAGCAGCCTGACGACGCCCTGCAGCGTCTGAACTATTTCAATGGCCAGCGGCTGGCCGCGGCCGACTTCCGCGCGGAGCAGGCGCACCACACGGGCATGCGGCGCGTGATCAACCGCTCGCTGTACTCGCCCGGCATCGTCGCGGGGCTGCAGGTGATCCCCGTGCCCGCCTCGTCCGATCCCGCCGACAAGCACCGGGTGATCGTGCGGCACGGGCTCGCGTTCGACCACCTCGGGCGCGAGATCTTCCTGCCGGCGGACGTCAAGGTGCAGGTGACGGGTTCGCCACGCAGCGCGCCGGGCGTGGTGTTCGGCAACCTGCTGGTGGTCTCGTACCAGGAGACGCGCCGGTTCCCCGCACAAAGCCGCTGCACGGTCGGCGCGCCATTCCAGCCCTGCAGCGGTGACCTCGCCTGGGGGGCGCCGACGCGCATCGTCACCGACGCCGTGTTCGAATTCGTCGACAGCTGGCCGGGCGACGACAGCGGCAAGATCGTGCTCTCGCAGATCGAGCTGGACGACCAGTGCAACGTGGTGCGGACCTCGCCCAGCGTGCGCCGCTACGCGGTCGCCGCCAAACCGCAGACGGTGCGTACGATCAGCCTGGAAGGCGAGAAGGACGTCGACAACCGCAACCCGAAGGTCCTGTACTTCCACATCGACGGCGGCGCGCCCGACTCGGCCGTGCTGTACCTGCGCGGCCTGGCATTCTCGACCCTGTTCTACACCGAGCTCGGGCAACACCAGCACGGGCTGGAGATCACCGACCTGTCGATCGATATCTCGCACACGCATGACCTGGACGGATCGCTCAAGACCAAGGCCGGCCAGGGCGAGCACCGCCACTCGTTCTACTGGGACAACGGCAATCCGGGCGCGTTCGACATGAACGAGGCGGACGAGACCAAGTGGGTGCTCAAGTCGGAAACCGACACCATGACCAACCCGATCGCCTCCAGCGGCAGCCACCAGCACGAGCTGGAGGCGATCCAGCTGCAGCCGCTGACCGAGACGCTCGACGTGCCGGTGACGGGCACGGTGCTCGATGCCGGCGCCGCCGATGCCTCCGTGGCGGCGCGCGACGGCAAGCCGCCGCTGCACACGCTCGCGGACCTGGTCGTCAAGTTCGACGGGACGTCGATCACGGGGCTGATCTGCGACCAGCTGGAGGCGCAGGCCGGACAGGCCGGCAAGTGGCGCGTGACCGGGTCGGGCGGCGCGGCGGACGTGCGGCTGAACGGCACCACGCTCAGCCTCGACCTGGGCACCGGGCCGATCGACCTGCTCAAGCTCGGCATCGACCTGGGCATCGGCGAGCACACGCTGGAGTTCGTCGTGAGCGATCCCGATTGCGGCGGCAAGGTGCAGTACAACCTGTACGTCAGCTGACATGGACTTCCCGACGGCCCATGCCTTCCTGCGCGACCGCCGTCGCTGGCGCGGCGTGTCGGCGGGCGTGGCCGTGTGCGAGGCCGCGGTGGGCAACGCAGACCTGGTGCTCGCGCGCGTGCCGGGGCCGGGCAGCGGCAAGCCGGTGATCGCCAGCGCGCCACTGCCTTACGTGCGGCAGCCGTCGGGCATCGCGGCCGGGCCATGCGACGCGCTGTTCGTCGCCGATACCGCAAACGACCGGGTGCTGTATGTCGACGGGCTGTGCGGCGAGCAGGTCTGGCTGCCCGCACGCGGCGCACCGTGGGCCGATGCGCCCGGCCAGTTCAGGCAGCCGCGGGGCCTTGCCTGCGGCGGGCAGGCGCTGCTGGTGGCCGACAGCGGCAACGCGCGGGTGCAGCAGCTTGCTTTTCCACGCCTGGAGCCGAATGCCGCGTGGGCGGCCTGGACACGACCCGTCGGGGTGGCCGTCGACAGCCATCGGCGCGTGCTGGTCGCCGACGGCGCAAGCGGCAGCGTGCACCGCCTGCGCGCCGACGGCGCGCCGGACCTCGCGTTCGACGCGGCGCTCGCCGGCTCAGGGCGGATCGCGCAGCCGCTGTTCGTGGCGTGCGATGCCGCGGACCGGGTGCTCGTGGCCGACGCGCTGCGCAACGAGGTGCTGGTGTTCGATGCCGGCGGCATGTTCGTGCGCAGCCTGCCCGGACCCGCCGGCTGGCTGCCCGGCGCGCTGGCCGCATGGGGCCAGCGCGCGTACGCGGCGGATGCGGCCAGCGGCCGGATCGTGGTGTTCGAGCAGGACGCGGGCTCGGCCGCCATGGTTGGCACCGTCGACAGCTGGCGAGGCGAGGTGACGGCGCTGGCCGCCACCGAGGCAGCGCTGTACATCAAGCCGGGGCTCGATGCGACGTACTACCGGTTCGAGTCCGACGCCGCGTACGTGTCGCAGGGGAGCATCACCGCGGGGCCGTTGGACGCGGGCGAGGATCGCGACTGGGAACGCGTGTACGCCGATGCGGACACGCCGCCCGGGACCGCGCTGGCCTTCGAGATCGCCGCCGCGGACACCGATGCCGCGCCGGCGGCGGCAGACTGGCGGGCGCTGCCCGCACGTGACGCGCTGCTCGCGACCTTCACCGGCCCGGCGCGGCGCTTCGCGTGGCTGCGGTGCACGTTCGCGACCACCGACGGCCAGCTCACGCCACGGCTGCGGCAGGCCGCGGTCGCGACGGCCGCCGAGGACTATCTCGATTACCTGCCGCTCACCTACCGCTACAACGACGACGGTGCCGACGGTTTCCTGTCGCGCTGGCTGCGCCTGATGCGCAGCGAGCTCGAGCGCGTCGAGACGCTGCTCGATGACATGCCGCGGATCGCCGACCCGCAGTTCGCATCGGCCGACGCGCTCGCCTGGCTCGCGCAGTGGTTCGGGCTGGAGCTGCCGCAGATCGCCGGCGACGCGCAGCGGCGGGCGCTGATCGCCCGGGCGGTGGCCCTGCTCGCGCGGCGCGGCACGCCCGCGTCGATCGCCGAGTTCGTGCAGTTGCACACCGGCATCGCGCCGGCGATTGTCGAGGGCTTCGCCGAGCGCCGCGTCTGGGTGCTGGGGCAGGACTCGCGCCTGGACTTCGACACCCGGCTCGCGCCGCTCGACCCGCTGGGCATGGTGGTGCCCGATGGCGCGCTGGAGCAGGACTGCTGTTCGCCGCAACCGGCGCCGCCGTCAGGCAGCGGCAGCGCCTGCTGTGGCGCGCCGGCGGCAACAGTTTCTCCCCCGCCGCCGGTCACGGCCATCGGCCGCGCCGTCGTCGGCGAAAGCGGACCGCTGGCGCGGGACCAGATCGGCCTGCCGCTGTTCGCGCCGGAGGCCTGGCGCTTCTGCGTCGTGGTGGACGCGTATCGCGCGTCGGACCCGGCCACCGTGCAGGAACTCACGCGCATCGTCGAGCGTGAAAAGCCTGCCCACACCGACTGGCGCCTGGAGCTCGTCGCGCCCGACATGCGCGTGGGCTTCCAGGCGCGCGTGGGCATCGACGCGATCGTCGGCGGCGACCCGCCCGCCTTCACCCTGGCGGGCGCGCAGCTTTCCGTGACGACCGCCCTGCCACCGAACGACGTTGCGCGCGTGGGCGATGCCGCGCTCGACGGCTCGCTCACCCTGACCTGAAGGAGCAAGAGCATGGACCTGTACGACAACGCCGAAGCGCTGCTGCGTGTGCTGCGCGAGCCGCGGCGCAACAACTACTTCTACGGCAAGCGCATGGACGTCCAGCACTTCCGGATGGAGCAGGACTACGGCAAGCTCAAACAGTGGCTGCTCAATCGGCTCACGCTCGGCACCGGCGTGCTGTGCGGGCTGCGCGTGAGCGTCAGCGGCGGCCGCGTGTGCGTGGATCCCGGCGTCGCCATCGACGGGCTCGGGCGCGAGATCATTGTGCCGGTGCGCTGCTGCGTTGACCCGATCGTCGCCGAGGACCCCTGCTGCGGCGCGCACCGGCCGGCGCTCGCGCCGCCGCCGGGCCCGCTGCCGACGTTCAGCCCGCAGCCGACGCGAACACCGGCTCCGACGCCCACGGCCGCCGGTCAGCCGTCCGGCACGCCGGCAGGCACCGTTGCGGACGGGCTGTTCACGTTGTGGCTGTGCTATCGCGAATGCATGACGGACCACCAGCCGGTGCTGGTGTCGGAGTGCGGCACGCGCGACGAGTGCTCGCCGGGCACCATCGTCGAGAGCTTCTGCCTGAAGTTCGCAAGCGGGATGGCGCCGCCGCTGGGCGATCCCGATTGGTGCGCCAGCCTGTGGCAAGGCGGGCGGCAGCGGCACGAGCTGTTCGACGTGCCCTCCGCTCAGGAGGATGCGTACCGGGCCGCGCTGGGCGGCCGCCGCGAGCTGCTCTGCGAGCTGTTCGACCAGGACTGCGATCCGGCCGACGGCGATCCCTGCGTGCCGCTGGCGCTGGTCGAGGTGAAGGACGGGCAGCCCCGGATCGAGGCGTGCGTCGTGCGGCCGCGCATCTACAGCAACCAGCGGCTGCTGGACCTGATCCTGTGCCTGGCCGACAAGATCGACGAATGCTGCGGCCACCGGACCCTGCGCGTGCGCAGCATCGAATTTCTGCATCGCAGCGCGGCGGGCCCGGACACGATCGTCGCGACGATGGCCACGCCGATGCAGGACACGAGCGTCGACCTGGACGCGAAGGCCAACGCGATCCGCATCCGGTTCACCAAGCCGCTGGCCACCAATCGGCACAAGCCGACCACGCCTGGCCTGAACAACCCCGACTACCAGGTGCACAACGTGCAGGTGCTGCCTGCGAACCCGGGCGGCGCGCTGGCGTACGTGCCGGGCTCGCTGGCACTCGAGCAGCCCGATACGCTGCGCTTCGATCTGTTTCCGGACTCGCCCTGGTCGCGTGGCCCCAACGGCTGGCGCGAGGGGCAGTACCAGATCGTGCTGCGCGGCACGGAAGACCTCGCGGAGCACCGGGAGGCACTGGCGGCGCAGGACGACGACCAGCCGCTGGACGGCGAGCGCATCACGCCGGCAGGCGGCGCGATGTCCGGCGACGGATCGCCCGGCGGCGATTTCATCGCCTCGTTCACGGTGGCGCGCGCGGCCACGCCCACACCCGCTCCCACGGCGGGCCCGACGCCCGCGCCAACGCCTGCGGGCACGCCGGCGCCCACCCCTTCGCAAACGCCCAGCCCCGCCCCGACGCCCACAGCGACCCCGCCTGCCGGAACGCCCCCGCCGCCGCCGCCCAAGCTGATGCACGTGGCGAAGATCGAGTACCTCGGGTTCGACGAACAGGTGATCGGGGTCGTCAAACGGCCCGACGAGGCAGTCGATCTCAATCGCGACCTGGCCGGCATCCGGGTCACGTTCGACCACAACTTCGCCGCCGCCGGGCCGCGCAGCCCGAACGTCGCGGGCCTGCAGGACCCGAACTGGCGCTCCCACAACGTGCAGTTGCGGCTCGCAGCGGCGGTGGCCGACCGCGTGGGAACGCCGTACATCGC
>Ga0075276_10000274_pt1 | contig 14595 bp, 12 predicted proteins | sample SF_Rice_5C_80N_4_FD_69770 | JGI IMG/M metagenome (GOLD analysis project Ga0075276, IMG submission 69770) | Rice paddy soil microbial communities from Twitchell Island, California, USA - SF_Rice_5C_80N_405 | ecosystem: Environmental > Terrestrial > Soil > Paddy field/soil | place: USA: Twitchell... | reverse complement strand
CTTTCCCGCGTTCACGGTGACGGACTACGGGGGGAGGAAGCTCTCGGGAGGCGACCTCCGGGGGCGTCCGGTCCTCGTCGAGTTCTGGGCGACGTGGTGCCCGCCCTGCCGCTCGACGCTCGCGTGGCTCGCCGGCGTGAAGAAGCGCTTCGGCGACCGCCTCGAGGTCGTGGCGCTCGCGGTCGAGTCGCCGGAGGAGGGCGCGCGGAAGTTCGCGAGCTCGGCGAGCCCCGACATGCGGTGGGCGACTGCGGATGCGGCGACCGCCGGCGCGTTCGGCGACGTCGCCGCGGTGCCGACCCTCTTCCTGTTCGGCGCGGACGGCAGGCCGGCGGCCACCTTCTACGGAGCGCCTGCCGATCTGCACGACCGCGTCCTCGAGGCGCTCGCGGCGCTCGGGCTCCGCTGAGAGCCTCGTCCGCCGGAGGACGCCGGCAGGCGGATAATCCCCCGCGCGTGACGTTCTTCGCCGGAAACCGCCCGGGACGCCGGGGGAAGCCGCTCCTCGCCGCGGCGGCGGCGCTCGCCGCGCTCTCCTGCGCGGGAGCGGGAGCGCTCCGCGATCCGGCGGTCTCCGACCCGCGGTCTCCCGACGTGTGGCGCGCGCGGTTCGAGATGACGTCCGGCGTCTTCGTCGTCGAGGTCCATCGGGAATGGGCGCCGCGCGGCGCCGACCGGTTCCATCGCCTCGTCCGCGCCGGCTACTACGACGACTCGCGGATCTTCCGCGTCATCCCCGGATACATCGTCCAGTTCGGCATCGCGGGAGACCCCCGGCTCGCGCGCGCGTGGCGATACGCTTACTTCCCGGACGACCGTTCCGCCCGGCCGTGCGCGCGGGGAATGGTCGCGTTCGCGGACCGGGCTCCGAACACGCGCGCGACGCAGCTGTTCGTCAATCTCGCGGACAATCCGTCGCTCGACACCGGCGAGTTCGCCCCCTTCGGAAGGGTGGTCGCCGGCATGGACGTCGTCGAACGGTTCCACGGCTACGGCCGCGCGGGCCCGCAGGGAGAGCGGACCGACCAGGGCGCGATCTTCGACGGGGGAAACGGGTATCTGGACGCGCGCTACCCCGCGCTCGATTCGATCCTCCGAGTGAGAGTCGTCCGGCCGCAGCGATAGGATCGGGGGCGCCGGCAAGCCGGTGCGGAGGAACCGATGACCGGAAAAATCGTGGCCCGGGCGGCGATCGGCGTCGTCGCGCTCTTTCTCCTGGTCCAGGCGATTCCGGTCGACCGGACGAACGGGCCGGTCGTCGCCGACGCCGCGGCGCCGGCTCCCGTCAACGGGATTCTTCGCCGGGCCTGCTACGACTGCCACTCCAACGAGACGATCTGGCCCGGGTACAGCCGCGTGGCGCCCGTGTCGTGGCTCGTCGGCCACGATGTCCACGAAGGACGCCGCGAGCTCGACTTCTCGGAATGGAGCCGCTACGACGCGGCGAGCCGGAAGAAGAAGCTGGACAAGGCCGCCGAGGAAGTGAGCGACGGGGACATGCCGCCGGTCTATTACGTGTGGATGCACCCGGAAGCGCGCCTCTCCGCGTCCGACAAGGCGGCGCTGAAGGCGTGGTTCGCGCGGCCGTGAGCGAATCCACCGAACGAGCGGAGCGGGCGCTCCTGCGCCACACCGTCGCCACGCTGGCGTACCGCGGCGGAAAGGCGCTGAAGGGCGCGCCGGACGGGTTCGAGCGGTTTCGGGCCGCGGAGGGTTCGCGGAGCGCCGGGGAAATCCTGGCGCACGTCGGCGATCTCCTCGACTGGGCGATCCGGCTCGCCGACGGAAAACACGCCTGGAAGGATTCGCCGCCCCTCTTGTGGGAAGCGGGGAGCGCCCGTTTCTTCGACGGCCTCGCCCGCCTCGACGGGCGCCTTTCGGCCGCCCCTCTCGCGTGTCCGGCCGGAAAGGTCTTCCAGGGGCCGATCGCCGACGCGCTCGCGCACGTCGGGCAGATCGCAATGCTGCGAAGACTCGCGGGCGCGCCGGTGCGCGGCGAGAACTATTTCAAGGCGTCGATCGAGGCGGGCCGCGTCGGCCCGGAGCAGCTCGAGCCGGGTTTCGAGTTTGACTGAGACCCCGCGGGTCACGGTCGAGCCGGGGAGCTGGGCGGTCGCCCGGCTCGCTCCCGATTCCCCGGTTCCGCGGTGGGCGTCGAGCGACGTGTTCTCCTCGATCACTCGCACGGGGGAAGAGCTTTCGATCGTCTGCCCGGAGTCGGCGGTTCCGGAAGGCGTACGGGTGGAGCGGGGCTGGACGATGTTGAAGCTCGCCGGCCCGTTTCCCTTCACCGCGACGGGAGTCCTCGAGTCGGTGCTCGCGCCGCTCGCGGTCGCGAAGATCTCCGTCTTCGCCGTCAGCACGTTCGACACCGACTACGTGCTCGTCCCGAAGTCGGCGCTCTCTCTCGCGATCGACGCGATCGAAGCCGCGCGGATCGGCCCCGTCACTCCCTGAGATCGACGACGTACAAGTCCGAAGACGACGCGCTGCTGTAGCCGAAGGCATACCCCCGGCCGTCGGGGGTGAGGAGAGGATTCCGGATGCTGATCACCGTCGGGATCGACGCCGGGAAGAGGTTCTCGAACGGCGTGCGGGCGCCGGTCGAAACGTCGATCTTCACGATGCGCGCGGGGATGCTCCCGCTCTCGAAGGCATAGATCGAGCGCCCGTCGGGCGTCCATTCGACAGGGTCGAGCTGCTTCGTGCCCGGGATCGGCCGCGCCGGTCCCCCGTCGAACGGAAGGAGATAGAGGTCCTCCTGCCAGTCGCGGAACGCGACCGCGACGCGGCCGTCGGGCGAGATCGGTTTGCCGGAGGTCCCGAAACCCTGCGCGTTGAAGACGCGCGGCGTCCCCCCGGGGATCTCCTGCACGTACCACCGGGGGGAGTTCGCCGCCGGCGCACCGACAACGAGAAGCCGTTTCCCGTCGGGAAAGAATGCTCCGGCGCCGATCTTTTCGATCTCGCCGCGTGGGAGGGGGATCGGCGTCCCGGCGCCGGTCGGGACGAGGGCGAGCCCGGGCGATCCCTCGAGGCGGGCGAGGACCCACTGGCCGTCCGGGGAGAGCTCGAACGCCATGCCGTCTCCGAGCTTGACCGCCGGCGAGCCGTCGGTCTTCCGGAGGAAGAAGCTTCCGGCCCTCCCTCCCGCCGCGGCCCTTTCCGTGAAGAGGACGGTCGAGCCGTCGGCGCTCATATCCACGAGATCCGACAGGTCGAACCACGTGAGGTCCCTCTCGACGGTCGCTCCCGGCGGACGCGCGATGATTCCGCGGCGCGGGTGGTACCGCTCGAGCAGGACCCGCCCGTCCTTCGCGACGTCGTGCACGATCGCTCCGTCCGGGATCGAGAAGACGGCGGCCGCCCGTCCGCGGAGATCCGTGCGATAGACCGTGCTGTCGCCGTGCACGCCCGACGCCGCGAACCAGATCGCGTCGCCGGACGGGTCCCAGGCGACCGAGCTGACGCCCTGCCATTCTCCCGGAAGCCGCGTGACCGCTCCCTTCCGATCGGTGAACCCGATCGTGGTCCCGCGGGGTTCCTGCTCGACGAACGCGATGCGGTTCCCGCGGGGCGAGAACCTCGGCGAGTCGAGGTGGACGCTCGAGACGAGGACGTTGCCGACCGGGTATTCGAGGCGGCTGCGGCCGCCGAGCTGGCGCACGATCGCGAGGTCCTTGCCGTCCGGCGCCCAGTCGGCGGCGTCGACGAACTCGAGCATCGGACGCGGCTCCCCGCCGCCGAGCGGCGCGCGCGCGAGCGTTCCGACCCCCTGCGTTCCCGAAAGCGCCTGGTCACGCAGAGAGAGGGCGAGCTCTCCCGTCGATGAGAGCGCGGCGAGGTTCGCCTTCGCGTATCCGAGCGGCGTCGACTCCGGATTCCCGATCCGGGTCGAGAAGAGAGCGACCGGCGCACCCTCCCACGACGCGCCGTACACCACCGTTTCGCCGTCGGGCGCGAAGCGCGCGATCCCGATGTTGCCGCGGCGGAAGGTCACTCTCACGAAGGAAGGAACGGCCGCCGCCCGCGGCTTCCAGAGCCAGTGGCCCGCCGCGAGGCCGGCCGCCAGCGCCGCGAGCGCGAGCGCGGGCGCGGCGACGCGACGCGCCGCATCCCGGAACGGTCCGGGCCGCGCGGCGACCGAAGCCGAAGACGCCGCCGTCATCGATTCGAGCTCGTAGGCGAGGTCGCTCGCCGACTGGAATCGCTGGGGCGGGCTCTTCTCGAGGCAGCGCCGCACGAGGCGCTCGAGCGCCGGCGGGACGCTGCGGTTCGTCTCCGAACGCTCGGGCGGGTCCTCCTTCAGGATCGCCGACATCGTGTCGGCGGCGGTCTCGCCGCGGAACGCGCGGCGCCCCGAGAGCATCTCGTACAGGATCGCGCCGAACGCGAAGATGTCGGTGCGGTGGTCGGCGGGCTTGCCGCGAACCTGTTCCGGGGCCATGTACCCGAGCGTCCCGAGCACGACGCCCGGCTCGGTCGCCGCTTCGATCGTCGGGGCTGCGGTGTCGGCGCCGCCGGGATCGGCGGGGAGGAGCTTCGCGAGGCCGAAGTCGAGGATCTTGAGCCTTCCGTCGACGGTGAGGAAGATGTTCTCGGGCTTCAGGTCCCGGTGGACGATCCCTTTCTCGTGCGCCGCGGCGAGGCCGCGGGCGATCGGCACGGCGAGATCGATCGCGCGGCGGACGGAAAGGGGAGCGCCTCCGAGGCGGCTCCGGAGCGTCTCCCCCTCGAGGAGCTCGGTGACGGCGTAGACGACGTCTCCCTCCCGCCCGAAATCGTGGATCGCGAGGATGTTCGGATGCGACAGCGCCGCGACGGCGCGCGCCTCCCGCTCGAACCGGGCCACGGCGGCGGCATCCCTCGCGAAACGATCGGCCAGGACTTTGACCGCGACTTCTCGCGCGAGCTTCGCGTCCCGCGCGCGATAGACCTCGCCCATTCCTCCCGCGCCGAGGGGAGCGAGGATCTCGTAGGGGCCGAGGCGGTCGCCGAGGGCGAGCGTCAAACGTTCCTTTCGAGGCGGAGGTTTCCGCCGGGTTCCGTGGCGCGAATTCTACCGCCGGTGACGGGTGATTCCGGGTTACTCTCCGGCCGATGCCCCTGGAGCTCTCGATCGCCTGGCGCTATCTGGCCGCATCGCGCAAGCGCGCTCACGTCGCGCTCGTCTCGGCGATCGCGCTCGGCGGCCTCGCCGTCGGGGTCGCCGCCCTGATCCTCTCGATCGCCCTCCTGACCGGCTTTCAGGACCGCATCCGGGAGCGTCTCTCCCGCGACACGCCGCACCTCCTCGTCACGCCCGCGCAGGGCGCCTTCCTTGCGCGCTCGGCGGCCCTCGCCGCGGTGATCGCGCGCGATCCGGAGGTCGTCGACGTCTCGGCCTTCGTCGACGGGCGCGGCTGGATCACCGACCCGCGCGCGCGGACGGCGCTTCCGGTCCGGTTTCGCTCGGATGCGGAAGTCCCCACCGGCGAGGCGCGGGTGTCGGCGGCCGTCGCCGGTCAGATCGGCGTCGGACGCGGGGGAGACGTGCGTCTCGTCGGGAACCGGTCGGAGCTCTCGCCGCTCGGAGCGGTGCCGGTCGCGCTCCCGCTCCGGGTTGCGTCGGTCTCGACGGCGCCGCCGTCGGCGTCCGCCGCCGAGGTCACCCTGTCGCCGGCCGACGCGCGGACGCTCGCGGGAGGCGCGGACGTAGTGTCGGGCCTGGCCGTGCGGCTCCGTTCCGCCGCGCGGGCCGAAGCGGTCCGCGCGGCGGTCGCGCCGCGGCTCGGCGAAGGCGTGCGGGTCCGTACCTGGGCCGAGACGAATCTCGGCCTGACCTTCGCGCTCCGCCTCGAGAAGGTCCTGATCTTCGTGACGGTCTTCCTCATCGTGGTGGTGGCGTCGTTGAACGTCGTCTCCGATCTCGCGCTCCTCGTGGTGGAGAAGCGGCGGGACCTCGGCGTGCTTTCGACCCTCGGCGCCTCGGGAGGATCCCTCTCGCGGATCTACTGGTGGCTGGGCGCGTCGATCGGCGCGGCGGGCACGCTCGCCGGCGCGGCGGCGGGCGCGGCGGCTGCGTGGGCGCTCGACCGCTACGCGCTCGTTCCGCTGCCGGCCGACGTGTACCTCATGTCCCACGTGCCGTTCGCGCTCCATCCTCGGGACCTGGCGCTCGTGATCGCGTTCTCGCTCGCCGCGGCGATGGGCGCGGCGGCGCTCCCCGCGCGCGCCGCGGGCCGCGTCGGTCCGGCGGAAGCGCTCCGCCTCTCGCGATGAGCGTCCCGGTCGTGCGGGCCTGTGCGCTCACGAAGACGTACGGGAGCGGTCCGGCAGCCGTCCGCGTGTTCGAAGAGCTGTCGATCGAGGTCGCCGCGGGGGAGTTCGTCGCGGTCGTCGGGCCGTCCGGATGCGGGAAATCGACCCTCCTCCACCTGCTCGCGGGAATCGATTCGCCCGATTCCGGGTTCGTGGAGATCGATGGCGTGCGCATGTCGGACCTCGGCCCCGCAGAACGCGCGAAGCTTCGCAACGAGCGGATCGGGTTCGTGTTCCAGTTCCACCATCTCCTGCCGGAGTTCTCGGCGGCCGAGAACGTCGCGCTGCCGCTCCGCATCGCGGCCGTCCCGCCCCGGGAGGCGCGCCGGCGCGCGGGGGAGATCCTGGAGCGCGTCGGCCTCGCCGGCCGCGCCTCGCATTTCCCGGCCGAGATGTCGGGCGGGGAGCTCCAGCGCGCCGCCGTGGGGCGCGCGATCGCGCGGAGCCCCCGCGTGATCTTCGCCGACGAGCCCACGGGCAACCTCGACCGCGAGAACGCGGAACGGGTTTTCCTCCTGCTGCGGGAAGTCCAGCGCGAGAGCGGAGGCAGCGTCGTGCTCGTCACGCACGATCCGGAGCTCGCGTCGCGGTGTGATAAAATTTTCCCGATGTCCACCCCAGGAATTCGCCAGGGAGTGCCCGGAGGGATCGGAAGCCCGGATGTTTGAAAAATACAACGAGAAGGCGAGGCGGGCCCTCTTCTTCGCCCGCTACGAAGCCTCCAAGCTCGGTTCGAAGGTAATCGAATCCGAGCACATCCTGCTCGGCATCCTGCGGGAAGGCGAGGACATCATCAAGGAGATCTTCTCCCGGTTCAACGTCAAGCCCGAGGAGATCCGCCGCGAAATCGAAGGGGACCGGATCTTCGTCGAGCGCATCTCGTCGACCGCCGAGCTCCCGCTCTCGGAGGAGTCCAAGAAAATCCTCGCCTACGCGAGCCACGAGGCGGAGTCGATGGTGCATCCTTACGTCGGAACCGAGCACCTCCTCGTCGGGATCCTGCGCGTCGACGGGTCGGTCGCCGGGCGCCTCCTCACGGCGCGGGGCTTCAACCTCTACGGCGTGCGCGAGGAGACGATCTCGCTCATCAAGGAGCGCGAGGCCTCGAAGCAGAAGAAGGAGCTCCCGTTCCTCGCCGAGTACAGCCGGGACCTGACGGCCGCGGCGAACGCGGGGACCTTCGACCCGCTCATCGGGCGCGACAAGGAAGTCGAGCGAATCATCCAGATCCTCTCCCGCCGGACCAAGAACAACCCGATCCTCCTCGGCGAGCCGGGCGTCGGCAAGACCGCGATCGTCGAGGGTCTCGCCACGCGCATCGTCGAGGGAGCGGTCCCGCTCTTCCTCTCGACGAAGAAGATCCTCGCGCTCGACCTGTCGCTCATCGTCGCCGGAACGAAGTACCGCGGGCAGTTCGAGGAGCGCCTGAAGGGCATCCTGAAGGAGCTCCGCGAGAACAACGACATCATGATCTTCATCGACGAGATCCACTCGCTGATCGGCGCGGGCTCGGCGGAGGGGTCGCTCGACGCCGCCAACATCCTGAAGCCCGCGCTTTCGCGCGGAGAGATCTCCTGCATCGGCGCGACGACGATGCGCGAGTACCGCAAGTACATCGAGAAGGACCGGTCGCTGCTGCGCCGCTTCCAGGCGGTCACGGTCGCGCCGCCGACCGAGACCGAGACGTTCGAGATCCTCGAGGGCGTCAAGGAGCGTTACGAGCAGTTCCACAAGGTCCGGTACTCGTCGGAGGCGATCCGGACGGCGGTGTACCAGTCCAATCGCTACATCACCGACCGCTTTTTCCCCGACAAGGCGCTCGACCTCCTCGACGAGGCGGGCGCGAAGGTGAAGCTGAAGAGGGTCGCCGACACCCAGAACCTGAGGAAGCTCGAGACGGAGACGAAGCAGATCGTCAAGGAGATGAAGAAGGCGATCTCCGACAAGGACTTCGAGAAGGCCGTGTTCCTCCGCGAACGCGAGATCGAGCTCAAGGAGGAGATCGAACGCGCGAAGGCCGCCTCGGCGGACCGGCCGGACTCCTCCCAGGAGGTCACCCGCCAGGACATCGAGGAGATCATCTCCTCCTGGACCGGCATTCCGGTCTCGTCGCTCCAGATGGAGGAGGCGGAGAAGCTCCTCCACATGGAGGACGCCCTGAAGAAGCGGATCGTCGGGCAGGAGCAGGCGGTCGGGGCGATCGCGAAGGCGATTCGCCGTTCGCGGCTCGGGGTGAACAACCCGAACCGGCCGATGGGCTCGTTCATCTTCCTCGGGCCGTCGGGAGTCGGCAAGACGGAGGTCGCGCGGCGGCTGGCCGAGTTCCTCTTCGAGAACCAGAAGGCGCTCGTCCGCTTCGACATGTCGGAATTCATGGAGAAGCACGCGGTCTCCAAGCTGATCGGCTCGCCTCCCGGGTACGTCGGTCACGAGGAAGGCGGACAGCTCACCGAGAAGATCCGGCGCAATCCGTACAGCGTCATCCTGCTCGACGAGATCGAGAAGGCGCATCCCGACATCGCGAACCTGCTGCTGCAGATCCTCGAGGACGGAATCCTGACGGACGCATACGGCAACGTCGTCGATTTCAAGAACACGCTGATCATCATGACCTCCAACATCGGGACGCGGCACCTCGTCACACAGACGCGGATGGGCTTCGGCGACTCGAAAGAGCCGCGCACCCACCGCGAGATCGAGGACCTCGTGTTGAAGGAGCTGCGGCGCGACTTCTCGCCCGAGTTCATCAACCGCATCGACGACGTGATCGTCTTCCACCCGCTCTCCCACGAGGAGCTCCAGCGCGTGTGCCGGCTGCTCATTTCCGACGTCAACGAGGCGCTTCGGTACAAGAACGTGACGGTGGAGATCGACGACGAGGCGATCGAATGGCTCCTCGTTCGCTCCGGGGAAGATCCCCACATGGGCGCGCGTCCCCTGCGGCGGGCGATCCAGAAGTACGTCGAGGACCGAATCTCCGAGTCGCTGATCGTGGATCGTGAGGAGAAGATCAGCAGCTTCTCCGTCACCGTGGAGGGTGACGAGCTCTCGGTCGCCGCGCGCGACAAAGAGACCGTGAGCCAGGTAGACTGATCGTTGAAGCGGCTCGTCCAGATCGCCGCGGCGGGTGTCCTGTCCCTGTGCGCGGCCGCGGCGAGCGGCCAGATCTCGCCCGTCCCCGCGCCGGCCGCGCCGCCTCCTCCCGCGCCCCCCGGTAGCGCGCCGGCCGCGCCGCCATCGGCGGCCCTCCCCGGTAACGCCCCGAAGATCGTCGGCTTGCGCATGATCGGCTCGACCGCCGTGTCGCCCGATACGGTCCTCTATTACCTGGGCGTGCACGTCGGAGATCCGTACGATCCCGCGAAGATCCGGAAGAACTTCGTGAACCTCTGGAGCTCGGCGCTCTTCGACGACATCCGCGTCGACGCCGACCGCGGACCGGAAGGCGTCACGTTGTTCGTGACGGTCACCGAGCGCCCGACGATCACGTCGGTCGAGTACACCGGCAACAAGAAGCTCTCCGTCTCGCAGTTCCGGGACAAGCTCACGCAGGAGAAGGCCTCCATCAAGACGGGCGCGCCGCTCTCGATGAAAGACGTCGCCGCGGTGTCGCAGGCCATCCGCGACGCGTATCAGGAGAACGGGTTCCGAAGCGTCTCCGTGGACTGGCGAGTCGAAGGGAAAACGAAGACCGACCAGAAGCTCGTCTTCGTCATCGACGAGGGGGAGAAGATCAAGATCTCGGCGATTCGGTTCACGGGGAACCACGTCTTCTCCGCCGCGCGCATCCGGCTCGCCATGAAGAAGACGAAGGTGAACACGGTCTGGCGCCTGCTCTCCGACAAGACCGTCTACAACCAGGCGAACTTCGACGAGGACATCGAGTCGATCAAGCACCTGTACCAGGATTACGGCTACAAGGACGTCGTCGTCAAGGAGCCGCAGCTCGAGATCTACGCCAAGAATCCGGCCCAGAAGAATCCGAAGAAGATCCACAAGCGCGTGCGGATCACGATTCCCCTCGTCGAGGGGGACAAATTCTATTTCGGGAAGATCGACGTGGGGCTCGAGGAGGGCGATCCGAAAGTCTTTCCGAAGGAGGAGCTCCTCCGGGAGTTCCGCTACTGCCGGCCGGGAGCGGTCCTCTCGCGGGCGCGGATGACCGAGGCCCTGTCGGTCATCGAGAGCAAGTACAAGAAGAAGGGGTACATCTACTGGTACGGCGAGCCTCAGTACCAGGCGGTGAGCAAGGACCGCCGGGTGGACATCGTCGTCCGCATGTTCGAAGGAGACCCGTTCCGTCTCGGCCGGCTCGAGTTCACCGGAAACACCGGGACCCGGGACAAGGTTCTCCGCCGCCAGGTCGCGATCGACGAGGGCCAGGTTCTCGACATGGACGCGTTCAAGAAGAGCATCGTGAAGATCTCGCAGCTCGGCTACTTCAAGCTCGGCGAGGACCCGTCCTTCGTTCCGGACAACGCGAAGAAAACCGTCGACGTCACGGTGAAGGGGGAGGAGACCTCGCGCAACGAGCTCAACTTCGGCGCCGGCTACTCCGGGTTCGACGGCTTCTTCGGCCAGTTCTCGTTCTCGACCCGGAACTTCCTCGGGCGGGGGGAGATCATCTCGGCGTCGGTCCAGCTCGGGCGGATCACGAAGCTCTACGACGTCGGCTACACGGTGCCGTGGTTCCGGGACAAGGACCAGACGGTCGGGGGGCAGATCTACAGCCGCCAATCCACCTACCTCGACATCGACGACCGGCGGAAGGGCTTCTCGGTCTTCTGGGGGCGCGCGCTGGGAATATTCGACTCGTACTCGCTGACGTACGGTCTCGAGAGCATCCATTCGCGGTACCCCGTCCAGCCGGCGCCGGTCCCGCCCGGAGCGCCGGTGCCTCCGCTCGCGACGTCGCTCGTCGACGGGACGACCTCCTACGTCAGCCCGGGTTACCGGTACGACTCGACGGACGACCCGATCGACCCCTCGACCGGACGGCGCTTCTTCGTCGCGGTCGAATATGCCGGCCTCGGAGGATCGAACTACTTCGTCAAGCCGAGCCTCGGGGGGACCGCGTACATTCCCTTCCTGCACAACCGGTATTTCGGCGTGCACGCGGAGGCCGCGTACGCGATCCCGATCGCGGGACGGGACCTTCCGATCTTCGAGCGGTTCTCGCTCGGAGGGGAGCAGAACATCCGCGGTTTCCCGATCGGGTCGATCGTTCCGGTCGACCGCGCGCACCACATCTTCGTCGACCCGCAGGGGCGAATTCTCGGGGGCGACAAGTACGCCGTCCTGAACGTGGAATACGTCTTCGCGCGGCTCGGTCCTGTGAAGCTCCTGTCGTTCTTCGACGCGGGGAACACGTGGATCGAGCATCAGTCCTTCGTCATCTCGGACATCCGGAGCTCCGTGGGGCTCGAGATGCGCCTGGTGCTCCCGATCTTCCAGGCCCCGCTCCGGTTCATCTATTCGTGGAATCTGCACCCGATCCAGCCGCTCGACCAGTTCGGGTTTCCGATCTCGCGCTTGAAGGAAAAGCGGAGCGGATTTGACTTCTCGATCGGCACGACGTTCTGATATCCTCCCGCTTTTGCGAGAGTTCTACGGATGGACCCGCGGGGCGCGCGTGCCGCGCGCCGCGACAAGGAGAGCGAATGAAGTTCTGGGCAATCGTGACGATGGCCGGCGCGCTGGCGTTGCCGGCCGCGGCGCAGACGGCGCCGCCGAAAATCGCCGTCATCGACGTGCAGAAGCTCGTCGTCGAATCGGCCGCGGGCAAGGAAGCGCAGGGCCGAGTCAAGAAGATCATCGACGCCAAGCAGGTGGACTCCGAGAAGCTCCAGAAGGAGCTGCAGGCCCTTCAGCAGCGGCTCACCGACCAGGGGCCGTCGATGACCGACGACAAGCGCGAGCAGCTCAACAAGGAGTACCAGGAGAAGGGGATCTCGTACAAGCGATTCCAGGACGACGCCCAGCGGGAGGTCCAGGAGGCGCAGCAGCGGGAGTTGAGCGAGCTCGAGAAGCGGGTCCTTCCCGTGATCAACCAGGTCGGGAAGGAAAAGGGATACACCCTGATCTTCAACAAGTACGCTCCCGGGATGCTCGTCTACGCCGACGAGTCGGTGGACATCACCGAGGAGGTGCTGCGCCGCTTCAACACGCAGGTGACGGCGCCTCCCGTGAAGGAGCCGGCCAAGGCTCCCGCCGGCAAGCCGGCCGCGCCGCCCAAGACGGGCGCGAAGACGCCGCCTCCGCCGCCGGGCGCCCACTGATTCGGTGAAGCCGTTCTCCCTCGCCGAGATCGCCGGGGTGACGGGCGCCACACTCGCCGGCCCCGGCGAACTCGTCTTCCGGGGGTTCGCGCCGCTCGCGGAGGCCGGACCCGACGAGATGAGCTTCGTCGCCGGCCCGCGCAACGCCGCCGCCGCCCGCGCGAGCCGCGCGGGGGCTCTGATCGTCTCGAGCGCGGAGCAGGCCGCCGGCCGCCCCGCGCTGATCCACCCGAACCCGACCGCCGCGTTTGCGGCGGCGCTCGAACACGTCCATCCCGAGGCGCCCGTCGCCCCCGGCCGGGCCGCGACCGCCGTGGTGTCCGCCGAAGCTCGGGTCGGCGCCGGTGCGTCGATCGGGCCGGGAGCCGTGATCGATCGGGGTGCGGTGCTCGGCGAGGGATGTCTCCTCGAGGCGAACGCCTTCGTCGGCGAGGGAGCCCGGCTCGGCTCCGGCGTCCGGCTCGGGGTCGGGGCGGTCGTCGCGGCGGGATGCCGCGTCGGTAATCGTTGCCGGATCGCCGCCGGCGCGGTCGTCGGGGCGGACGGTTTCGGCTATGTCTGGGACGGCTCCGCGCACCGGCGGATCCCGCAGATCGGGATCGTCGTGCTCGAAGACGACGTCGACGTCGGCGCCAACGCGTGCATCGACCGGGCGGCGCTGACGGAGACGCGGATCGGGCGGGGGACCAAGATCGACAATCTCGTGCAGATCGGCCACAACGTCGTGGTCGGCGAGCACTCGATCATCTGCGGACAGACGGGGATCGCGGGTTCGGCGAAGATCGGGAGCGGGGTGACGCTCGCCGGGCAGGTCGGCGTTGCGGACCGGATGGTCGTCGGCGACGGCGCGACGGTATCGGCGCAGGCCGGCGTCATGCGCGAGGTCCAGCCCGGCGCCGTCGTCTCGGGCATGCCCGCCGAGCCGCACGCCGACTTTCTCCGGCGCGAGGCGGCGGCCGACCGGCTGCCGGAGCTGTTCGACCGGGTGCGCGCGCTCGAAGCGCGTTCGAAGGAGGAGTGATGGAGCTGTCGATCCACGAGATCCTTCGGATCCTTCCGCACCGCTATCCTTTCGTTCTCGTCGATCGGATCCTGGAGATGGAGCCCGGCCGGCGGGCCGTGGGGCTGAAGAACGTCTCCTTCAACGAGGAGTTCTTCCAGGGGCATTTTCCCGGCAACCCGGTGATGCCCGGCGTGCTCGTCGTCGAGGCGATGGCGCAGACCGCCGGGGTCTGCCTCCTCGCCTCGGTCGCCGACCGCGAGGAGCGCGTGCCCTATTTCACCGGCATCGACGCGTGCAAGTTCCGGCGCCCCGTCGTGCCCGGCGACCAGCTGCGGCTCGAGGTCGAGATCATCACGACCAAGCTCCGGCTCTGCAAGGCCCGCGGCCGCGCGCTCGTCGACGGCCACCTGTGCGCGGAGGCGATCATCTTCTCCTCGATCGTCGAGAAACCGCGCGGATGATCCACTCGACCGCGATCGTCTCGCCGAAGGCCGAGATCGCCGGCGGGGTGGAGATCGGACCTTACGCCGTCATCGGCGAATTCGTGACGCTCTCGCCGGAATGCCGCGTCGGCGCGCACGCGGTGATCGAGGGACCGGCGTTCTTCGGGGAGGGGAACCGGATCTTCCCGCACGTCGCGCTCGGCCTCGCGCCGCAGGACCTGAAGTATCGCGACGAGAAGACGGAGCTCCGCGTGGGCGCGCGAAACGTGTTCCGGGAGTATTTGACCGTCCATCGCGGGACCGTGGGGGGCGGCGGCGTCACCGTGATCGGCGACGACAACTATTTGATGGCGTACATTCACATCGCGCACGACTGCCGGGTGGGATCGCGGACGATCTTCGCCAACTACGCCGCGCTCGCCGGCCACGTCGAGATCGGCGATGACGCGATCCTGGAGGCGTTCTGCGCGGTCCAGCAGTTCTCGCGCGTGGGGCGGCACGCGTTCGTCGGCGCGATGACGCGCGCGTCGCAGGACGTCCTCCCGTTCGTCAAGACCGTCGGGACCGACGA
>Ga0075276_10000271_pt1 | contig 14754 bp, 17 predicted proteins | sample SF_Rice_5C_80N_4_FD_69770 | JGI IMG/M metagenome (GOLD analysis project Ga0075276, IMG submission 69770) | Rice paddy soil microbial communities from Twitchell Island, California, USA - SF_Rice_5C_80N_405 | ecosystem: Environmental > Terrestrial > Soil > Paddy field/soil | place: USA: Twitchell... | reverse complement strand
GTCGTCGACACGGGCGCCTGGGGCCTGCCGGAGCCGGTGGGATTGTGCCTCGAGGAGGTGCGGGAGCTGGTCGGCGCTATCCGGCTGAGATCAGCGCGACGCCCGCAAGCGTGAGCAGCACGCCGGCGTCCTGCGAGCGCTCGACGCGCTCGCCGAGCGCGAGCCGTGCGAGCAGCACGGTCACGGCCGGGTAGAGCGAGGCGAGCACGGACACGACGCTGAGCAGTCCGTGCGACGACGACGCGGCGGCGAAGAGCGCATTGCCGGCGGTGTCGAGGATGCCGACGGCGACGAGCGCCGGCAGGTGCGCCCGCGCACCGCGTACCGAACCGCGCGTCGCCAGGAGAGCCGACCAGACGATCGACACCGACACCGTGCGGAAGACGAGCGACGGCCACAGCCAGTCGTGCGCGGCGGCGGCATGGAGGGGGATGTAGTAGCCGCCGAAGCCGATGACGGCGAGAAGCGCCCAGCCGGCGCCGGCGGCGAAGCGCGGGCGCTCCCCACCGCGCTCGAGCGACGTGAGCAACGTGCCGCCGAGCGCTGCGACGAACCCGATCTCCTGCAGGAAGCTGACGCTGTCGCCCTGCGTGAGCCCCCAAATGACCGGGATACCTGCGGCGACAGCGGCGATTGGCGCGACGACGCTCATCGCCCCGGTCGCCATGCCGCGGTAGAAGGCGACGAGACCGGTCGTCCCGAGGACCGCGGCGAGCGCCGCCCACGCGATCTCCCAGCCCGGCGGGCCGGTTCCCCGCACGGCGGCGACGACCGCCAGAGCGGCGAGGCCGAACGGCTGCGACGCCGCCATCACCGTGAGCGCCGACAGCGACCGGCTCTTGAGCCCGCCCAGGAAGTCGCCGACGCCCCAGCTGAGGCTGGCGAGGAGCGCGAAGGCCGCGCTCACCTCAGTGGCGCCTCAAGCCGCAGTCAGTGCGTCCCTGGCGGCTGCAAAGCTTCGCGCTGCGGCGACCTGCGTCCTTGCATCGCTCGCTTTTCGCTCGCCCGGAACGCGAGGCCGCGACTCGAGCCACCACTAGTCGACTGGCCGAGTGGCGGCGACAGCGTCGAGCTGATTCGCGTGGTAGAGCACGGCCGCATCGGCGGTGCGTGCCGCGCGCGCGTCGTGGTGGCATGCGACCGCGTGCAGAAGGTCCGCCGGTGCGTCCGCGTCCTCGAGCAGCCGCAGGCCCAGGTGCACGTGGCCGAGCAGCCGGCCCTCCTCGGTCGGCTGGAACAGCGGCGGCGGGCCTAGCTCGCGCGTGCGGCCCACGTCGTGCACGAGCGCGGCGGCGAGCAGGAGGTCGGCGCGCAGGCGCGGGTGGAGCTGGCACAGCTCGCGGCAGATGGTCGCGACGCCGACCGTGTGCTCGAGCAGGCCGCCTGCATACGAGTGGTGGCCGTCCGGCGTCGCCGGATACGTCCGCAGCGGCGCGCCGGCGAGCGTGCGGGTGACGATCGAGCGCAGCCCGTCGTCGTGCACGTCGGCGACGAGGAACTCGAGGAAGCCTTCGAGCTCGTCCGCATCGCGTCTGAGCGCCGGCGTCATCGCCGCGGGGTCGACGTCCGCCGCCGGCTCGAGGGTGCGCACGTCGAGCTGCAGCACGTCGCGGAACCGCTCGACGCGGCCGAGCACGCGAACCGCGTCGCCCTCGCCGAAGCGGCCGTCGAGGAGCTCGACGTCGTTCCACACGCGGGCGGCGATGCGCCCGCTCGGGTCGACGAGCTCGAGCGCGAGGTACGGCGCGCCGTTGCGCGTACGCAGCCGCTGCTTGCGCGCGACCGCGTACACGCCTTCGACCGTCCGGTTCTCCTCCAGCTCCGCGATCGTCGCCACGAGTGCTGAGTCTAGGCTTCGAGTTCGATGGCACGCATTCGACCGTTCCGGGCTCTCCGCTACGACGTTCCCGACTTGGCCGCGGTCGTGGCGCCGCCCTACGACGTCATCTCGCCGGAGCAGCGCGCCGGCTACCTCGAGCGCAGCCCGTACAACGTTGTCCACCTCACGCTCCCCGACTCGGACGAGCAGGCCGCCCGCGACCTCCGTTCCTGGCAGGACGACGGGGTGCTCGTCCGCGACGAGGAGCCCGCGTACTGGTGGCTCGAGCAGGACTACGTCGGCCCCGACGGTGTCGCGCGCTCGCGGCACGGCGTGGTCGCCTCGCTGCACGCGGAGCCGTACGAGGCCCGGGTCGTCCTCCCGCACGAGCGGACGCACGCCGGGCCGAAGGAAGGGCGGCTGCGCCTCCTGCGCGCCACCCGGACGCAGCTCGAGCCGCTCTTCTTCCTCTGGGACGGGACGATCGAGCTCGACGGCCTCGGCGAGCCCGACGTCGACATCGCAGGCGACCGGCTCTGGCGCCTCGGCGCCGAGTTCGGCGCCGCGCTCACCGAGGAGCTCGCGGACGCGCAGCTGCTCATCGCCGACGGCCATCACCGCTACGAGACGACCCTCGCCTACGGCGAGTCGCCCTGGCTGCTCGCCGTGATCGTCCCGACCGACCAGGCCGGACTGACCATCTTCCCCACCCACCGCGTGGCGCGGTCGGTGAACGGCGCGTCCGGACGGCCGATCGACCCGCCGGGGGACGACCTCCCGGGGCTCGTGCTGTATCGCGGCGGCGGCCGGTACGAGCTCATCGAGGGCGAGGGGCTCGATCCTCAGCTCGTCGACGCGCTCCATCCCGAGGGCGTGACGTACACGCCGCAGCGTGCGGAGGCGGAGGCCGCCGTCGACCGCGGCGAGGCGGAGGGCGCGTTCCTGCTGCGGCCGACGCGCATCGAGGACGTCTGGGAGGTCGCCGCCCGCGGCGACGTCATGCCGCAGAAGAGCACGTTCTTCTACCCGAAGCTCACCTCCGGCCTGCTCTTCCATCCCCTTGACTGACTGGCTCTCGATCTGCCGCTCCGCCGCGGAGGACGTGCGCGGCGTGCTCGCGGAGCTTCCGACGCGCGTCGAGCGGGAGCCCGTGGTCGGCGCCGGTCTCGGCGGTGACGACACGACGGCGATCGACGCGGCCGCCGAGCGCGTCATCCTCGCGCGCCTGCGCCCCCTCGGCGTCTCGATCGTCTCCGAGGAAGCGGGCGTGGTCGAGGGAAACTCGACGCTCGTCGTCGTCGACCCGATCGACGGCTCCCTCAACGCGAAACGAGGCATTCCCTTCTTCAGCCTTTCGATAGCGGTCGCCGAAGGCGACCGCATGGACGACGTGCGCTTCGGCTACGTCTACGACTTCGGCACGGGCGAAGAGTGGACCGCGCGCCGCGGCGAAGGCGCGTGGCTCGACGGCCGGCCACTCGGCGGCGTGCGCCCGAAGGACACGATCGAGACGCTGGGGTTCGAGGCCACCCTCACGTCGCTGATCGCCGAGCACGCGGCCGCATTCATCGGCGTCGCGCAGCGCCTCCGCGTGATGGGCTCGCTCGCGCTCTCCCTCTGCCACCTCGCCGCGGGCCGGATGGACGGCGTCTGCTCGCTCAAGGAGGCGCGCTCGGTCGACATCGCCGCCGCGCAGCTCTTGTGCCGCGAGGCCGGCATCGCGCTCGAGCTGTTCGACGACCCGCGTCCGTTCGGCGAGGCCGAGCTCGACCTCGACCGGCGTTCGCGCATCGCCGCCGCGGGAAAGCCGGAGCTGTGCCGTGTGATCGCGAACGCATTGTCCGCATAGGCTGCTCCGGCTGGAACTACGCCAGCTGGAAGGACGCGTTCTACGAGGGGCGGCCGGCGCGCCTCTGGCTCGACCACTACGCGCGCCGCTTCGACACCGTCGAGATCAACAACACCTTCTACCGGCTGCCGAGTCGAAGCGCCGTCGAAGGGTGGGAGCGAACCGCGCCGGAGGGGTTCTGCTTCGCCGTGAAGGTCTCGCGCTACATCACGCACGTCAAGCGGCTGCGCGACCTCGGTCCCGGCCTCGCCCGCTTCCGCGAGCGGATCGAGCCGCTTCGCAAGCAGGGGCCGTTTCTCTGGCAGCTTCCGCCGAACTTCCCGCGTGACGACGAACGGCTTGCAGCCGCCCTCGGCGCGCTTCCGGCGGGCGAGAAGCACGCATTCGAGTTCCGTCACGCGACGTGGTTCGCCGACGAGGTGTATGCGCTCCTGCGCGCGCACGGCGTGGCTCTCGTCCTCACCGGCGATCGCGAGGTCTTCACCGCTCCCTGGACGTACGTGCGGTTCCACGGCGGAAGGCGCGGCCGCCGAGGGAACTACAGCGAGTCGGAGCTGCGCGAGTGGGCCGCGCGCATCCGCGCGTGGGACGCCGACGTCTACGCCTACTTCAACAACGACTGGGAGGCGTTCGCCGTCAGGAACGCGCGGCGACTGAAGGAGTTGCTCGCATGAACCGGAGCGACCCGGTCGCAAGCAGCACGAAGAGGACGCCGCCGACCATGATCGAGATGTCTCCCACCGAGAAGACGTTGCCCCACGGCACCCAGCTCGGCATGGCCCAGCGGTCGACGAGCCACGCGAGGTGCGGCGACGCCATCGCCGCGCTGTTGTTGCTCGTGACGAAGTGCATCCCGGCGGCGCGGAGGGCGGACGGCAGCGCCGGCATGTGCCCGCCGTTCGTGAGCACCGCCGTGAGGTTCGAGACGAGGCCGAGGGCGATGAACGGCACCCCGGGCAGCCGCCCGTTGACGGCCATGGCGACCAGGAAGAGGAAGAACGAGATGATCCAGAGCACCATCCCGATGTGGTCCGGCGTCCGCCAGGGCAGCCGCTTGAACGGGAAGGCGACGATCTGCATCGCGATCGCGACGTAGAAGATCCAGACGGCCCGGATGCGGATCGACGCGATGCGGCTCCACCTGCCTCCGAGGAGCGGCGCGACGAGGAACGCGGCGGCGAGCGGCAGCGCGAGGGACATCGACTACGCCAGCGCCAAGAGCTCGGCGGGCGCGGACTCGGCGAGGTAGCGCTCGAGCGCCGCGACGACCTCGGGGTCGAACTGCGTTCCGGCGTTCGCCCACAGCTCGGCCATGGCGACGTCGACGCTCTGAGCAGGCCGGTACGGGCGCTCCGCCGTGATCGCCTCGAACGCGTCCGCGACGAAGATGATCCGCGCCCCGAGCGGGATCGCCTCGCCGGCGAGCCCGCCGGGATAGCCCTCGCCGTCCCAGCGCTCGTGGTGGTGCAGGACCCAATCGTCCACCGGCTCGATGCCGACGCCGTCGAGCAGCGCGTGCCCGAACTCGGGGTGCCGCCGGACCATCGCCCACTCCTCCGGCGTCAGCGTGCGCGGCGCCGAGAGGATCGCGTCCGGCAGCGCGACCTTGCCGAGGTCGTGGAGCAGGCCGCCGAAGCGGAGCCGCTCCAGCATCTGCTCGTCGAGCCCCAGCTGCGCGCCGATCTCACCGGCGAGCGTCGAGACGATCTCCGAGTGGCGCGCGGTGAACGGGCTGCGCGCGTCGACGAAGCGCACGAGGTTCCTGGCCGCGCGCAGCCGGGCGTTCCGCTCGGCCTCGCGACTGAGCTCGCCGGGGGAGTAGATCCGGACGACCGACGGGCTGTACAGGCAGGACCGGTTCTTGCCGTGCCGCTTCGACCAGTACAGCGCGCTGTCGGCGACGTGCTGGAGCTCGTCCGCCGACTTGCCGTGCTCCGGATACGAGGCGATGCCGACGCTGATCGTCGTCGTTCCCGCAGGCTGCTCGATCGTCGAGAGGCGATGCTGGAGCTCCTCCATCCGCTTGTACGTGTTCATCTCGTCCATCGAGGCGAGCAGGGCGAACTCGTCGCCGCCGAAGCGGAACGCCTCGGCGCGCTCGACGCCCGCCAGCAGGTCGGCGAGCAGGACGAGCGCGTCGTCGCCCGCGGGATGCCCGTAGACGTCGTTCACCTGCTTGAAGTCGTCCATGTCGACGAGCACGAGCGAGAACGACGTGTTGCTGCGCTCCGCCTCGCCGATCATGTCGCGCAGCGTCGCCTGGTACGCGCGGTGGTTGCCGAGGCCGGTGAGATTGTCGGTGCGCGCGTCCCGGGCGGCGGCGCGAGAGCTCTGCATGCTGCGCTGGTAGTTGATCAGCGTGAACAGCGGCCCGACGAGGAGGACGATCAGCCAGCCGTGGACGACCCACAGGTTCGCGGCCAGCGCCGCCAGCACGACGCACATTCCCTGCACGACGCCGTTGCGGCGCATCGCCGCCGCGGCGACCTGATGGTAGGGGGCGCCCTGCGCGATCGAGATCGCACCTGACACGAGCAGCGCGTTGGCGGCCATGTTCACCAGCGCGGACCCGATCATGTAGCCGGTGAGTCGGGCGGCGTGGGCGTGGTCCGCGCTGCCGAAGATGATCACCGGGAGGGCCGCGGCGCAGGCCGTGATCGCGTACGTGTCGACGTTGAACACGACTCGGCTGATGTGCACGCGCTCGGTGAGCATCGTGACCGCGATGCTGATCGCCGCGATGGGCACCGCGTATTGCCACCCGAGCAGGACGGCGGCAGTGACGGTGAAGACGTTCGCAACGGAGACGTCCGACTTCCCGCTCTCGTGCATCGGCATCGGCTTCAGGTCCGAGATGAGTGCGAACGAGAAGAAGAGGACGGCACCGATCGCCGTCTTCGCAGATGGCGGTGTGAGCGCGATCTTGACGACCGCGAGCACGAGCATCGGCGCGGCCACCGCAGTGGTGGCCCCGATGTACGCGAAGAGCCTCACCGGGAGGCCGAAGATGAGTCTAGGAGACATTGAGCTGTAGACGAACGCCGAGCGGGACCGGGTAACCCCGGTCCCGCGCTAGCGATCTTGGCTTAGTACCAGCGCCAGTCCGCGCCCGAGCCGATGACCAGTGCCGCGAAGGCAGCGAGGGCGACAGACACCTTGAACATGCGTGTATACCAACGAACCACGAGATTTCACCTCCTAGGAGATGTCCGCAGAGAATCCCGTTTGCGTGCCGCATCCTGGCTCTTTTTCGGCTGATGCACCCCCCCTAAAAGGGGGAACTTCGAAGCGGCGGGCCGTACATACGAAAGCCATACCGTGAGCCGGAACGTCAACCTCACCAGCGCAGACCGCATCCTCTTTCCCGACGACGCGATCACGAAGGGCGACCTCTTCGCGTACTACGACCGGATCGCGCCGGTGGTCGTCCCTCACGTGAGGGACAGGCCGTTCACGCTGAAGCGCCATCCCCACGGCATCACCGGCGAGGTCTACTTCCAGAAGCAGGTGCCGCGGGGCGCGCCGGCGTGGATCCCGACCCGGAGGTTCACGACCCACCCGCGCGGCGGGGGCTCGCGGGAGGTGGACTTCGCGCTCGTCGACTCGCGCGAGGCGCTCCTCTGGATGATCCAGATGAACTGCATCGACCTGAATGCCTGGTACTCGAGGGTCGACCGGCCCGACCGGCCGGATTTCGTCGTCTTCGACCTCGACCCGCCCGATGAGCAGGGTGGGTTCGCCCTCGCGATCGAGGTGGCGCACCTCGTTCGGGGCCTGCTGGACGACGTCGGCCTGCCCGGCTACGTGAAGACGAGCGGCGCCGACGGCATCCACGTGCTCGCGCCCATCCAGCGGCGCGCCGGCTTCGACGACACGTACGCGTTCGTCGAGGCCGCCTCTCGCCTCCTCGAGCAGCGACATCCCGGCAAGGTGACCACCGAGTGGCTCAAGAAGAAACGCTCCGGGGTGCTCCTCGACCACCGCCAGAACGGGTGGGGCAAGACGATCGCCTCGGTGTACTCCGTCCGCCCGAAGCCGGGCGCGCCGGTCTCCACGCCGCTGCACTGGGAGGAGCTGACGGAGAACGTCCGGCCGCGCGACTTCTCGATGCGGGTCGTCCTCGACCGCGTCGAGCGGTACGGCGACCTCTTCGCGCCCGTGCTCGAGGACGCGCGGCCGCTCGGTGCGGCTGCGCGCAAGCTGGGCCGATTGGTGGAATAGGCTGTCAAGCGTGCGGCGAGCTCTCCTCATCGCCCTTCTCCTGCTCGTCACGGCCGGCACCGGCGCGGCGCAGGCGGCGCCCGTGAAGCTCCACGTGGTCTTCACTGCGCAGAGCCACCACCCGAAGCTGCACCACACGTGGTGGTACAGGGTGGCGGTGACGGCGAACGGCAAGCCGGTCGCCTGCAGGATCCACCTGCAGATGTGGTTCAACGGCTCGTCGGTGGGTGAGGTCGGCACGCACGTCGTCAAGAACGGCGTCTGGAAGGAGACGATCGTGGCGACGGGGCCGAACGCGTTCCCGCCCGCGTCGGTCGGGCAGCCACTCGTCCTGCATGCGACCGCGACCGCGAAGGGCTATCGCGCCGGCTCGGCCGGATGGCACATCGCGGTCGTGAAGTGAACGGCGCGGGCGTCGAGGTCAGCCACGTTCGGAAGAGCTTCGAGGATGGGCGCATCCGCGCGCTCGCGGACGTCTCGCTCTCGGTCGCCTCGGGCGAGCTCGTCGCCATCACCGGGCCGTCCGGCGGCGGCAAGAGCACGCTGCTGAACCTCATCGGCTCGCTCGACCGGCCCGACTCCGGGGAGATCGCCGTCGGTGGCTTCGACGTTACCCATCTGCGCAGCGCTGCGCGCTATCGCGCCGAGATGGTCGGCTTCGTCTTCCAGTTCCACAACCTGATCACGACCCTGAACGCGCTCGAGAACGTGCAGATCCCGATGCTCGGCAGGCGCGGGCGCGCGGAGCGCGAAACGCGCGCGCGCGAGCTGCTGGACGAGGTGGGGCTTCGCGAGCGAGCCGGCAGCTATCCGCCGACGCTCTCCGGCGGCGAGCGGCAGCGCGTCGCCATCGCTCGGGCGCTCGCGAACGAGCCGCGCGTGCTGCTCGCCGACGAGCCCACCGGCGCGCTCGACTCGGAGACCGGCGGTCAGATCGTCGAGCTCTTGCGGCGTGTCCGGGACGAGCACGGGACGACGATCCTGCTCGTGACGAACGACGACGCCGTGGCCGCGCAGGCGGACCGCGTGCTGCAGATACGGGACGGGGTGCTCAGCGACCTGCCGGAGCGGCCCGCGCAGCCAGCGCTCCGACCGCGGACCTGAAGCCGTCCACGGTCTTCGTCAGGTAGGCCATCTGCGCTGCGACGTAGCCGGCGTCGAGCTGCGCCGCCGGCGTCGAGTTGAGGTAGCCGGTGAGCGCGTGCAGCTCGCTCGTCAGCCGGTCGAGATCCGCGGAGACCGGAGCCGCCGCGGCAGCGACTCCGGCCTGTGCGGTTCGCGCCGCCGCGAGGGCGCTGCGAAGCTGAGCCTCGGTGTGGGAGAGCGCGCGCTTCGACGCCGCGAGCGCGCTCGACCGCGTGCGCGCGGCCGAGAGGGCTGCGCGCGCCGACGCGACCTGCCCGCTGAGCGCATGCGCGTTCGCCGTCTCGGCGAGGAGCGCCGACTGCGCCGACGAGCCGCGCTGCGCCTCGTGCTTCCAGGCGACCGAGAACCCGGCCGCGCTGAGGAGCCCGCCACAGAGGAATGCGGCGGCGACCAGCAGCCACATGCTGCGCGGCGTCCGCCGGTGCGGAACGGCCACGTGGCGGCGGTGCGACTCGGCGACCGGCCAGGACATGCGAGGCCCTTCTCCGCGCTGCGCGCGAGTCCTGCTACTCCCGGCGCAGCGCCTCGATCGGCGCGAGCCGGAGCGCGCGCCAGGCGGGGTAGACGGCGCCGAGCAGCCCGACCCCGAGCGCGAACGCGAGCCCCCAGACGAACACCGCCGCGGTGAACCGGGGCGAGACGAGGTTCGAGAGGCCCGTCTGCGCGGTGAACAGGTGCGCCGCGAGGACGCCGACGGCGAGGCCGAGCGCCAGGGCGACGAGCGAGATGCCGACCGCCTCGCTGACGATGAGCGACGCGATGCGACGGCTCGACCAGCCGACGGCGCGGAGGATGCCGATCTCGCGCACGCGCTCGAACACGGACATCGCCATCGTGTTCGTCACGCCGATGCCGCCGACGATGAGCGCGAGGGCAGAGATCACCCAGCCGACGTTGATGATGAGGCTCGACGACGTGTCGACCTTCACGGCCTGTCCCGGCTCGGCGACGGCGGTGATGCCGAATCGCTTCTCCAGCCGGCTCGCCACGGCCTGCGGCCGTTGGCCGAGCTTCGCGATCACGCCGATGCTCGTCACCTCGCCCGGCCGCTTCGCGAGCCCTTGGACCGCCGGCATCGGCAGGACGACGCCTTGATCCTCGAACCGGTCGCCGCTGTGAAACATCCCCGTGACGCGGAACGTGCGCCCGGCGATGCGCAGCGTCTCGCCGAGATGCGCGCCGAAGTGGTCGCCGACGAGCGCGCCGTCACGGGTGCCGGAGACCAGCGTGAGCCGTTGCATCGTGAACTCGCCCGGCCGGAGCCCGAAGACGAGCGACGAGGCCTTCCGGTTCACGCTCGTGACGAACAGAAAGATGCCGGCGGTGTCGGCGACGCCCGGCTCGCGGCGGATCTTCGCCTCGAGCGACACCGGCAGCAGCGACTTCGTCGCGTCGGAGACGCCGCTCTGGAAGAGGCCGAAGTCCGCCCGCCCGACGTGGATGAGGTCGGAGGCGGTCTGCCTGGTGCCCGCGGCGATCGAGAGGAGGGCGACGATCAGGCCGACGCCGATTGCCACCCCGGCCGCGGTCAGGAGCGTCCGCACCGGCCTGCGCAGGAGGTTCTTGCGGACGAGCCCGAGCCAGGTCATCCCGCCTATCTTCGCTACGGTGCAGGACCGATGCACGACGAGGTTCTAAAGGCTCTCGACCGGGTCATCGATCCCGAGCTCCAGCGGCCGGTGACCGAGCTCGACATGGTGCGGGACGTCGAGATCGTGGACGGCGTCGTCTCCCTGACGATCGTGCTCACGATCGCGGGCTGCCCGCTCCGCAACTCGTTCGAGCAGCAGGTCGAGGAGGTGCTCCGGGACGTTCCCGGCGTTCGCGGGGCCGCACTCTCGTTCGCGGTGATGACGCCGGAGGAGCGGCAGAGGCTGACGACGAAGCTGCGCGGCGCGGCGCCCGCCGACGATCGCACGATCCGCGTCAGCCGCGACACGCGAGTCATCGCGGTCGCGAGCGGCAAGGGCGGCGTCGGCAAGTCGTCGCTCTCCGCCAACCTCGCGGTCGCGTTCTCGCGGCTCGGCCGTCGCGCGGGCATCCTCGACGCCGATATCTACGGGCACTCGATCCCCCACATGCTCGGCATCAGCCAGAAGCCGGTGGCGGTCGACCAGATGATCGTCCCGCCGGTGAAGGACGGCATCAAGCTGATGTCCATCGGCTTCTTCCTCGACGGAAACGACCCGGTGATGTGGCGCGGGCCGATGCTGCACCGCGCGCTCGAGCAGTTCCTCACCGACGTGCACTGGGGCGAGCTCGACGTCCTCGTCGTCGACATGCCTCCCGGCACCGGCGACGTCTCCATCTCCCTCGGGCAGCTGCTGCCGCGCGCCGAGGTGGTCGTCGTGACGACGCCGCAGAAGCTCGCCCAGGACGTCGCCTCGCGCGCCGCGTCGATGGCGCGCAAGACGAACATGCGGCTGCTCGGCGTGGTCGAGAACATGAGCGGCGACGTCTTCGGCTCGGGCGGCGGCGCGGATCTCGCCGACGAGCTCGGCGTCCCGCTGCTCGGCACCGTTCCGCTCGACACCGCCCTCCGAGAGCAGGGCGACCTGGGCGTCCCGGTCGTGGCCGGCCAACCGGACGCGGTGTCGGCGCAGGCGATCGCCGCGATCGCCGCGGCGATCGACGCGACCCGCGAGCCGGGCGGCATCGTGAAGTCGCTGCCGCTCGTGAGCTAGTCGTGGACGAATCCGCGACCGTGCGCGTCGTGCGGGAGGCGTACGACCTCGCGCGCCGCTCCAAGCACGCCGAGCTGCGACCGCTGCTCCACGAGGACGTGAGTTGGGAGCCCGCGCGCGAGGGCATCTGGAAGCCGTGCTCGAACGCGGACGAGGTCGTGCGCACGCTGCTCTTTCGGGCCGGAGTCTTCCGGTTCCGCCCGGCGGAGACGCTCGACCTCGGCGATCGCGTGCTCGTCCGGCTGCGCGGGCGCGCGATGGTGCGGCTCGGCGCGCGCGGCCGGCTCTTCCCGCACCTGTACCAGATCTGGGTCGTGCGGGGCGGCAAGGTCGCGAGCATCCAGGACTACCCGAACCGCGAGCAGGCGCACGCGGCGGCCGGTCTGCACGCTTGAGCGCGGCTGCGTTCTTCGACCTCGACCGCACGCTCCTACGTCGCTCGTCCGCGCTCGCGCTCGCCGGCTCGTTCCGCGAGCGCGGGCTGATCTCGCGCCGCCAGCTCGCCAAGGCGGCGGCCTGGCAGCTCCTGTTCGTCCTGCGCGGGGCGAGCCACGAGGCGGTCCGCCGCGCGGCCGAGGACGGGCTCGTCGTCCTGCGCGGATTCACGCCGGACGAGATGCGCGAGCTCGTCGCCGAGGCGATGGAGCCGGTGCTGCGCCCGCTCGTCTACGCGGAGCCGTTGCATCTCGTCGAGCAGCACCGCGACCGCGGCGAGTGCGTGTACATCGTGTCCGCGACGCTGCAGGAGATCGTGCAGGCGATCGCCGACGAGCTCGGCTTCGACGGTGCCCTCGGCACCCTGTGTGAGGTGCGCGACGGCGCGTACACCGGCAAGGCGCTGCGCGCGCTGCACGCCGAGAACAAGGCGACCAGCGTACGCGAGCTCGCCGACTCCCGCGCCTTCGATCTCGCCGAGTGCACGGCGTACTCGGACAGTCACACGGACCTGCCGTTTCTCGAAGCGGTCGGCAATCCGGTCGTCGTCAACCCGGACCGGGAGCTACGTCGCATCGCCGTCGAGCGCGGCTGGCCGGTGATCGAGTTCAGCGGGCAGGCGTACCCGCACGCGCGCCGTCGCGTGCCGCCGCTCGTGTGGGGCGCGTCGGCGCTGTTCGGGGCCGGCGTGCTCGCAGGATCGAGGCGGCGTGGACGCTGACGAGGCGCTCGCGCGCATACGCGCGCGCGGCTTCTCGGAGGAGGACTCTCAGCGGCTCTTCGCGCACTTCGCCGAGGCCGAGTCGCGCGGGAAGCCCGGCCATGGGTTCTCCCGCGTCGACTGGCTCCAGACGCTCGACGTCGACCCGGCCGCGCAGCCAGAAACCGTGGAGGCGGAGGGGTCGTTCGAGCGCTGGCACGGACGGGGCGCGCTCGGGTATCTCGTGCTCGACGCGGTGGTCCGCACGCAGCTCGCCGACCCGCCCGAGCGCTCGCGACTCGTCGTCTGCGAGGACACCTTCCCTACCGGCATGCTCGGCTGCTGGGCGCGCCGGCTCGCCGAGGGCGGGCTCGTGGCGGTCCTGACCGCGACGTCGCCCCCACGGCTGGGGCCGCCCGGCGGGCCGAAGGTGGCGGGGACGAACCCGCTCGCGATCGGCGTCCCGAGCTCGGACGGCGAGCCGGTCGTCGTCGACGTGTCGATGGGCGCGATCACGTGGGGCGACGTCATCGCCGGCCTCCGCTCCGAGGAGGAGCTCGTGCCCTTCGGCGGCGAGCAGTGGCACAAGGCGTTCGCGCTCGCGCTCGGCCTGCAGCTGCTCGTCGACACGCTGCACCGGGAGGACGCCTACGGCGCCGTCCTGCTCGTCGCGCAGCCGGAGTCCGACCCGGTGCCGGCGTTGCGTGCGATCGGGCTCCGGCTCCCGGGTGCGTCGTAGGAGCGCCGCTGGCACATCACGTGTGAGAGCGTCTTAGCCGGGGAAGCGCGGATCGTCCCTGATCGAGGCGAAGTCCTCCTCGTCGCGGGCGAGCGGGGCGTAGTCGGGCCGCGCCTCGACGGCCGTGCGCAGCTCGTCGAGCGCGCGGTCGGCGTTGCCCGCACGCGCCTCGACCTGGGCGAGGTGGTAGCGGATCGCCGGGATGTCGTGCTGGGCGAGGCCCTCCTCGAGGATGCGCCTCGCAGCGTCCCAGTCCCCTGCCTTCCGGGCGGGGAGCGACGGGAAGATGTACTCCCACGACGAGACGTCGTGCACGCCTGGCTTGCCGCCGATTGCGAGCACCGTCGTCCCCGGCTCCTTCGCGATCGCGTGCCGGCGCTGCGTCGGGTCGTCGAGGAAGACGATCGTCCCCCACGGCGCGTCGATCTCCTCGCCGTCGACCGTGAACGTTGCATGGCCCCTGATGACCACGTACGCCTCTTCGTGGGTCTGTTCGACATGGTCCTCGACCACGTCGTCGCCGGCGTTCGCAGCGGTGTACGCGTTGATGCCGAACGCCGTGATGCCGAGCGGCTTGCGCACCGGCCTCCATACGAGCGTGTCGAGCACGGGCAGCCCTTCGACGTCGTCGATCCGCAGCGTCTTCACGCATCCTCCTCTCGCAGTGCCGTCAGAACGACGGGGTCGATGGCGTCATTCCCGGCAACGCGCTTCGAAGATCGACGGCGACGTCGGAGAGCTGCGCGTAGCCTCCGTCGCGCTCGACGACGAGGAGCGCCGCCGACTGCTGACCGCGGCTGTCACCGCCGGCTTCCTGCGCGGCGTCGAGGCAGTCGAGCAGGCGCTCCGCGAGCGCCCCAGAGGACGCCTCGAACGTCTCGGCGAGCGCGTCCACCGTCTCGCACCGACGAGGATGTTCCCCTGCGCCGCGTAACCGCCGCCGGTGCGGTGACCCGCCCAGTCGAGGCAGGAGGGGCCCGTCCACGCGGCCCTGCCGCCGTCCGCGTCCACGACGCCGACCTGCCGCTCGTCGCGGCGGTCGTCCACTCCGACGAGCCGCGCGACGACCTCCGCGGCGCTCAGACCCTCCCGTAGCAGCGCGAGCCCCTGCGGCCCGTAGTGCGGGTTCGCGTACGCCTGCGTCGCGATCGCTCCGACCTC
>Ga0075276_10000270_pt1 | contig 14816 bp, 14 predicted proteins | sample SF_Rice_5C_80N_4_FD_69770 | JGI IMG/M metagenome (GOLD analysis project Ga0075276, IMG submission 69770) | Rice paddy soil microbial communities from Twitchell Island, California, USA - SF_Rice_5C_80N_405 | ecosystem: Environmental > Terrestrial > Soil > Paddy field/soil | place: USA: Twitchell... | reverse complement strand
TGCTGGCACTGCTGGCGCCGCATGTGCCGGACGACCCGCGCACCGTCATGGGGCTGAACTTCCCCAATCCCGTGGGGCTGGCCGCAGGCCTGGACAAGGACGGGGCCTACATCGACGCACTGGCCGCGCTGGGTTTCGGTTTTCTCGAAATCGGCACCGTCACCCCGTTGCCGCAGCCCGGCAACCCGCGACCGCGCCTCTTCCGTCTGCCGGAGGCGCGCGCGATCATCAACCGCATGGGCTTCAACAACTATGGCGTGGACGCGCTGGTGGAAAACGTCAAGCGCGCCAGATTCCGCGGCATCCTCGGCATCAACATCGGCAAGAATGCCGCCACCCCCATCGAGAATGCCGCGGAAGACTACCTGACCTGTTTGCGCAAGGTATACACCCATGCCAGCTATGTAACGGTGAACATCTCCTCGCCCAACACCAAGAACCTCCGCCAGTTACAGGGCGGCGACGAACTCGCCGCGCTGCTCGCGCAACTGAAGGATGAACAGGCCCGCCTTGCCGACCTGCACGGCAAGTACGTGCCGATCACGGTCAAGATCGCCCCCGACCTGGAGCCGGAGGAAATCCGCCAGATCGCCGCGCTGCTCGTGCGGCACCGCATCGATGGCGTGATTGCAACCAACACCACGCTGTCGCGCATCGGCGTGATGCACCTGTCGCACGGCAGGGAAACCGGCGGCCTGTCCGGCGCGCCGGTGCGCGAGCGCTCAACCGCCGTAATCCGCGAGCTGGCTGCCGCGCTGGACGGCGCACTGCCCATCATCGGGGTGGGGGGCATCCTCAACGGCGAGGACGCGCTGGAAAAAATCCAGGCCGGTGCCTCGCTGGTGCAGATCTACAGCGGCATAATCTACCGCGGCCCGGCGCTGATCGCCGAGGCTGCCGCCGCGCTGAGGGGCAAGGCCGCCTGACAGGCTGAACCGTCACAATCGCAACATTCTTGGGGGAGGAAGCATGCGTATCGGCGTACCGAAAGAGATCAAGGACCATGAATTCCGGGTTGGACTCACCCCGGACGGGACGCGTGCGCTGCGCGCAGCAGGCCATGAGGTGCTGGTGGAAACACGCGCCGGCAAGGCGATCGGCCACTCGGACGAGGAATATGCCCAGGCCGGCGCCAGCATCGTCGCCAGCCCCAAAGAGGTCTACGCCTGCGAGATGGTGGTCAAGGTGAAGGAGCCGCAACCCGCCGAGGTGCCGCTGCTGCACGAAGGGCTGGTGCTGTTCACCTATCTGCACCTCGCCGCGGCGCTTGAACTGGCGGCCGAGCTGATGCGCCGCAACGTGACCGCCATCGCCTACGAGACCGTGACAGATGGACAGGGTCACCTGCCGCTGCTCACCCCCATGTCCGCCGTAGCCGGCCGCCTCTCCGTGCAGATGGGCGCCTGGGCCATGACCATGGCCAACGGGGGGCGCGGCGTGCTGCTCCCCGGCGTGGAAGGAGTGGCGCCCGGCAAGGTTGTCATCCTGGGCGGCGGCGTAGTGGGCAGCAACGCCGCGCAGATCGCACTCGCGCTGGGAGCTGAAGTGACCCTGCTGGAACGCAATTCCGCCACCATCGCTCGCCTCGCCGCGACCTTCGGCCCGCGCCTGCACCTGATGGCTTCCGAACCTGCAAGCGTGGAGAAATACGTGAAGGGCGCCGACCTCGTGGTGGGCGCCGTGCTGCTGCCGGGCAAACACGCACCGCGCATCGTCAGCCGCGAACTGGTGCGCGCCATGCGCCCCGGCTCGGTGATCGTCGACATCTCCATCGACCAGGGCGGCTGCGTCGAGACCGCGCGCCCCACCACCCACAGCGACCCGATCTATGTCGACGAAGGCGTGGTGCATTACTGCGTGGCCAACCTGCCCGCCGCCACTGCCTGGACCTCCACGCAGGCGCTTACCCGCGCCACCCTGCCCTATGTGCGGGAACTGGCCGACAAGGGCGTGCGCCGCGCGTTGCTGGAGAATGCCGGCTTGATGAACGGCCTCAACGTCTATGCGGGCAAGATCACGCACCCGGGATTGGCCGAGGACCTGAAACAGCCGCTGCTGGCGGCGGAAGAGGCGCTGGCCTGACCACGGCTGCCTCGCTAATTCGCTGCTAATTTTCGTTCGATAGAGTGCAGGCTGCGATCCCGGGTTTTCCGCCCGGCTTCGCCGCCTGACATTTCGGAATCCCGCCGCCGCTTATGAATGTGCCGCGTATGCGCATCCTCGAGTCCATATTCGCCCTCGCCATGCTGGGGGCGCTGGGCGGCTGCGCCACCTACAAGGCCGAGCCGCTCGCGCTGCAACCAGCGTGGCCGGCCGGGGTGTCCCGCCTGAAAGTGGATGCGGGCAGCATGCCGTTGCCGGAACTGGCGGCGCACACCTTCGATCCCCGCGACGGCCTGGACATGACCGAAGTCGCCATGCTCGCCGTGGCCAATAACCCGCAATTGAAGGTCGCCCGTGACGATCTCGGCATTGCTCAGGCGCAGGCGTATGCCGCCGGGCTGCTGCCCGACCCGCAGTTTTCCTATTCTCCCCAGGTTCCGCAGAACGGCACGCCCGGCGGAAACGTCACGGCGTACGACACCAGCCTGACCTTCAACCTCACGGCGCTGGTTCTGCGCTCCTCGCGTGTTGCGGCGGCACAGGCGAATGCGCGCCAGGCCGACCTGGCGCTGCTCTGGCAGGAATGGCAGGTGGTGAGCCAGGCGCGCCTGCTGTTTGCCAGGGACTGGGGCCGGAAAGCCCTGCTGCATATCCTGCAAGAACGCCGCGCACTCGCCGCCCTGCGCCTTTCACGGGAGAAGGCGGCGTTCGCCGACGGTAACCTGACCCTGACCGAGACGACGCTGGCGGCGGACGCACTGCAGGGCATAGACAAGCAGATCAACGAAACCGAACGGCTGATCGCGCAGAATCGCCATGCGCTGAATGCCCTGCTGGGATTGTCGCCCGACACGCGCCTGAACCTCGCGGGGCCGCCGACGCCGCCGGTGCTCGACCGCAATGCAATCGCCACCCGCCTGCCCGAGCTGGCCGTGCGCCGTCCCGACCTGCTGGCGCTGCAGGCAGGCTATGACGCGCAGGACCGCCGCGTGCGGGAGGCCATCCTCGCCCAGTTTCCCGCGATCTCCTTCGGCCCGCTGCAGGCGCGAGACAACACCGGAATCATCTACGACGGCTTTTCGCTCAGCCTCACGCTGCCGATCTTCAACCGTAACCGGGGGAACGTCGCCATTGCCGAAGCGACCCGGCACCGCATGCACGACGAGTTCCAGCTCAGGCTGAATGCCGCCTACGGCGAGGTTGCCCAGCTTCTTTCCGACGAGGCGCTGCTGGAGCAGCAGGTGCAGACGCTGGACCAGGACCTGGCCGGCCTCTCCGTGCTGGCGGACCGCGCACAGGCCGCGCTCGCGGCCGGCAACCTGGGCCTGCCCGCGTATTACGGGCTGAAGGATGCGCAGACCTCCAAGGAAATAGAGAAAAACGCGCTGACCGAAAGGATGCTCGAGGAGCGCATCGCCCTGCAAACCCTGATCGGGAGCGATCTGCCCGCAAGGGCGCCGAACTAGCACGCGGCGCCAGATACCCGCGGGCGAGATACCCGCGGGCCAGACACCCGCGGGCCGGGCGCGCAATCGGGCTACAATGCCGCATGGATTGCACCGATAGGACATATTCCGCAATGGGTTCCGCCACGCCGGGCGCCGGACGATGCGTATTCTGCTTGTAGAGGACGACTGCATGATAGGCGCGGCCGTCTGCGTCGCGCTCCGCAAGGCCGCATATGCGGTGGACTGGGTCACTGACGGCGCCGACGACTATCTCGTCAAACCCTTCGATGTGCACGAATTGCAGGCACGGCTGCGCGCAGTCATCCGCCGCAAGGGCGGGCAGGCCGCGCCGGTGCTCGACAACGGCATCGTGAGCCTGGACCCCGCCACCCGCGAAGCGCGGCACGGCGACACGCGCCACCTGCTATCCGCCCGCGAGTTCGCCCTGCTCCACGCGCTGCTGCTGCACCCCGGCGCCATTCTCACCCGCACCGAACTCGAAGCGCGCATCTACGGCTGGAACGAGGAGATCGAAAGCAACGCCGTGGATTTCCTGATCCACAGCGTGCGCAAGAAACTGGGCGCCGACGTGATCCGGAACATTCGCGGCGCCGGGTGGATGGCGGACAAGACATGAGAAACCACACCCGTGGCAGGCGCCCCGATAACCGGTTCGCACGGCCGATCAGCGCCATGCTGCTTACCACACCTTGCCGGTCTTGAGCTTTTCTATATCGCGCCGGTCCTTCTTGGTCGGACGGCCGCGGAGCACGGAATACTGCTGCTGCGCGCGGCGCTCGTCGGCGAGTGCTGTGCGCCGCTGGCGGCTTTCCTCGGTTTCGCGATAAAGCTTTTGCGCCTCGGCCGGCGGCCCGCGGCGGCCGGAGAGCGCCAGCACTTCCACCTCGAAGGTGTAGGGGCCGAGGCGAATGCTGAGCATGTCCCCGACCGCGAGTGATTTCGCCGGCTTCACGCGCGCGCCGTTGACGAGCGCACGGCCGTTTTCCACCTCGGCGACGGCCAGGGCGCGCGTCTTGAAGAAACGGGCCGCCCACAGCCACTTGTCGATGCGGGTCTTGTCGTGACCTGCCGTGACTTCAGCTTCTTTCTTCATTTCCAAAGCAGAAGCCGGGCAGAGCCCGGACATTGTTCCGCCACTCGCAGACTACCCAAAAAACGCAACGAGGATGGCGAGATGCAAGGCGCGCGGCGCGCAGCGACGAAGACATACCTGGTGGGTAGGCGAGGAAGCGAGCACCGCGCAACCCCGCAGATCGCCACCGCAGTCGTTTTTTGGTTAGAAGGCGAGTTTGAAACCGATGTGCAGCCCATTATCCAGCACTGCCGCCGGCCCGTTCTTGATGCCGAAGCTGATCCGGCGGTAGCCCGCGTAAACCATGGTTTGCGGAGCCAGTTCGTAGTCGACGCGCACGATGCCCTGCGTATAGCGCACGGCATCGCCGAAGGTGAGGATGTTGGGCGCGTAATGCACTTCGCCGGAAAACCCCAGTTGCGGCGCGCCAGCCGGGGAGAAGCGCACCAGCGCATCCAGCGCGGCGGCCGAGGCGTCGCTGCGGACCGGCGGGTTATCCTTGATGGTCGCGGCCAGCAGTTCCATGCCGACGCCGATGCTCACGCCGGGCGCGCCTTCCAGGGTGTTCGCCACCATGATGCCGCCGTTGACCAGTACGCTGTGGCGGTTGTTGTACAGCAGCCCCGCATGCAGGTCGGCATTGCCCTGCGCTTCCACCCCGTTCGCCGTGCTGAATTGAAACTGGGCAGTATTGTTGTTCAGATTGACATCCAGCATGTTGGCCATGGCCGCAGTGCCCGTAAACAGCAGTACAAAGGCCGCCAGGTAGTGCATCGACTTCATGAATCGACTCCTTCAGTTTTGAGGTGAATTTTCAAGATGATAAACCAAATCCGTGCATATTGCCCGCCGGAATCGGTGCGCCAGTGTGACCGGCGCAACAGGCGGGGGTTCCCGCAGGCATGCCGGACGGCCGGGCGCGCGCGCCGGCGTCCGGCCCGAAGGGCGCCCACGGGGCATATTCATATAACCAATACGTGGTTGAAGCCATGATGAATCCGGGGGATAATCGCCAATTATCTGCACTATGCAGCGGTGCTTCCGCGCGGCGAATATATGGAGCATTACATACTCATCCTGATCGGCACGGTGTTCGTGAACAACATCGTGATGGTGCGGGTTCTGGGCCTGTGCCCGTTCATGGGCGTGTCGAAAAAGCTGGAAACCGCCATCGGCATGGGCCTGGCGACCGCTTTCGTGCTGACGCTGGCTTCGGGCAGCAGCTATCTGATCAACACCTACCTGCTGGTGCCGAACCATCTCGACTACCTCACGACGCTGTCCTTCATCGTAGTGATCGCCGGCATCGTGCAATTCACCGAAATGGTGGTGGAAAAAACCAGCCCGCCGCTGTACCAGGTGCTGGGCATCTACCTGCCGCTGATCACCACCAACTGCGCGGTGCTGGGCATACCGCTGCTGAACATCCAGCAGAAACATGACCTGATCGAGTCGCTGGTCTACGGCTTCGGCGGCTCGGTCGGCTTTACCCTGGCCATGGTGCTGTTCGCCGGCATCCGCGAGCGCCTTGACGGCGCGGATGTGCCGCAGATCTTCAAGGGCTCGGCCATCGCCATGGTCACGGCCGGGCTGATGAGCCTCTCGTTCATGGGATTCTCGGGCCTGGTCAAACTGTAAATCCACGGAAACGATAATGCTGGCTGCCCTCTATGTCATGGCCGGGATCGCCGTCGTGCTCGGCGCGGTGCTGGGCTTTTCCGCGATCCGGTTCCGGGTGGAAGGCAATCCCCTGGTGGACAAGATAGACGCAGTGCTGCCGCAGACCCAGTGCGGCCAGTGCGGCTTCCCCGGCTGCAAGCCCTACGCCACCGCCATTGCGAACGGCGAGGCGGAGATTAACCGCTGTCCGCCTGGCGGCGAGGACGGCATCCGCAAGCTGGCCGAACTGCTCGGCGTGGAATTCAAGCCCTTCGCCGAGGGCGCGGCGCAACCCAAGCCCAAAGCGGTCGCCTTCATCGACGAGAACACCTGCATCGGCTGCACCCTGTGCCTGCAGGCCTGCCCGGTGGATGCGATCACCGGCGCGGCCAAGCAGATGCATACCATCATCGCGGCCGAGTGCACGGGGTGCGAGCTGTGCGTCCCGCCGTGCCCGGTGGACTGCATCAGCATGGTGCCCGTCCCGCAGAGCCTGCAGAGCTGGAAGTGGGAATATCCGGTATTTGAACTGAGGCGGGCTGCATGAGGCAATTATTCCGTTTTCACGGCGGGGTGCATCCGCCGGAGCACAAGCTGGAATCGTCCACCCTGCCCAGCACAAACGCGCCCCTGCCCGGCACGCTGGTGCTGCCCCTGCACCAGCACATCGGCGCCAGGGCCAAGCCGCTGGTGCAGGCGGGCGAGCGCGTGCTCAAGGGCCAGGTACTGGCGCGGGCCGAGGGCAATCTCAGCGCCGCCATCCACGCGCCCACATCCGGCATGGTGGAAAGCATCGCGCCGGCCGCGGTGCCGCACCCTTCCGGGATGGCCGACCTGTGCATCACGCTCAAGCCGGACGGCAAGGATGAATGGACCGAACGCGCGCCTGTCGATTACCGTGCGCTGCCCAAGGAACAATTGCTGGCCAGGCTGCGCGACGGCGGCATCGTGGGCCTGGGCGGCGCGACCTTCCCCACCCATATGAAATACACCGCCGGCGCGGTCCAGACGCTGGTGCTCAACGGCGCGGAATGCGAACCGTGGATCACCACCGATGACCGCCTGATGCGCGAGCGCGCGGCCGAGATCGTGCAGGGCATAGCGATCCTGCGCCACCTGGTGGGTGCCGCCGAAACGCTGGTCGGCATCGAGGACAACAAACCCGAGGCCATCGCCGCCATGCAGCAGGCCTGTGCCGGCAGAGGCATCGATGTGGTCAGCGTGCCCACGCTCTACCCCACCGGCGGCGAGAAGCAGCTCATCCGCATTCTCACCGGCAAGGAGGTGCCTTCCGGCGGCCGTCCGCTCAATATCGGCGTGACCTGCAGCAACGTGGCCACGGCCTATGCCGTGCATCGCCTGATCAACCACGGCGAGCCCATGCTGTCGCGAATGGTGACCGTGACCGGCGCGGTTAAGACGCCGCAGAACTTCGAGGCCCTGCTGGGCACGCCGATTGCGGACCTGGTCCATGCAGCGGGCGGCGCCCTGCCCGATGCGGCCGGCTACATCCTGGGCGGCCCGATGATGGGCCTGCACGTGGCCGACGGCGGCCTGCCGGTGGTCAAGAGCACCAACTGCATCATCGTCAAATCGCCGCAACTGTTTCCGCCGGCGCCGCCGGCGCTACCCTGCATACGCTGCGCGCGCTGCGCCCAGGCGTGCCCCGCCGACCTGCAGCCGCAGGAACTCTACTGGTTCGCCCAGTCCAAGAATTTCGGCAAGGCGCAGGAATACAACCTGTTCGACTGCATAGAATGCGGCGCGTGCGCCTATGTGTGCCCCTCGCACATCCCGCTGGTGCAGTATTACCGCTTTGCCAAGAGCGAGATCTGGGCGCGCGAACGGGAAAAGAGCGCAGCGGACGCCGCGCGCGGGCGCCACGAATTCCGCATGGAGCGCGCCGAGCGCGACAAGCGCGAAAAAGCCGAGAAGCTGGCGCAAAAAGAAAGGGCTGCGCGTGAAGCGCGGGCAAACCCGGCCCCGGCCGAAGCCGCGCCGGCCGCCGGGGAACCCTCACAGGCAGCGGGCGCGCAGCAACAGACCGCCGCCGCCGCCATGATCGCCGCCGCCGCCGAGCGCGCGCGGCAGCAGGCCACACAGGTGCAGGCGAAGAACACCGAGAACCTGACGGCGCAGCAACAGGCCGATATTCAGGAGATCGAGACGCGCCGCGCCAAGATCCGCGAAATGGCGCACCACGACACCGAATCGCCCAAGGAATAAACAAAAACATGCTGTCCTCTCCCTTCATCAGCAAGCCCGACAGCGTCTCGCGCATCATGCTTACAGTGCTCATGGCGCTGATTCCGGGCATCGCGCTCTATGTCTGGAGCTATGGCCCGGCGGTGCTGGTCTCCATCGCGCTCGCCAGCGTCACCGCGCTGGCCACCGAGGCGGCCATGCTCAAGCTGCGCAAGCGGCCGCTCAAGCCCTTCCTCTCGGACAACAGCGCCCTGCTCACCGCCTGGCTGCTGGGCGTGTCGGTGCCCGCGCTGGCACCCTGGTGGATGGTCGTGGTGGGCACGGCCTTCGCCATCGCGGTAGCCAAGCACCTCTACGGCGGATTGGGCAGCAACCCCTTCAATCCGGCGATGGTGGGCTATGCGGCGCTGATCATTTCCTTTCCGGTGCAGATGACGCACTGGATCGCGCCGCACGGCGTGGGCGGCCATGTGCTGTCGTTCTCCGACCAGTTGGGCTTCATCTTCGGCAACCATCTGCCTGACGGCCTCACGCTGGACGCGGTGACCACCGCCACGCCGCTGGACACGCTCAAGACTCAGCTCCACATGAACCGCCACATTGCGGATATTTTCGCCATGCCGATCTACGGCGACATCGCGGGCAAGGGCAGCGAACTGGTGGCGCTGGGCTTCCTGATCGGCGGCGCGTGGCTGCTGTTCAGGCGCATTATCACCTGGCACATCCCGGTCGCATTCCTCGGCGCGCTGTTCGTGACGGCAGGCATTTACCACCTCTATGATCCGGCGCACTACGTCGCGCCGCCGTTCCACCTGGTGGCGGGCGCCTCCATGCTGGGCGCCTTCTTCATCCTCACCGACCCGATTACCGGCCCGACCACGCCGAAAGGCAAGCTGATCTTCGCCGGCGGCGCGGGCGTGCTCACCTACATGATCCGCGTATTCGGCGGCTTTCCGGACGGCATCGCCTTCGCCACCCTGCTGATGAACATCTGCGCACCGCTGATCGACGCTTACACCCAGCCCAAGGTATTCGGCACCCGGGGGGCAGGCAAATGAAGGAGCTTTCCCGCGCGACGGTGGTTGCGGCGCTCAACCTGCTCGCCTTCACCATCGTCGGCACGGCCATCTTGGCCTATGCCTTCAGCCTGACCAAAGCGCCCATCGCCAAGAGCGAGGAAGCGGAAAAGCTCAAGCTCATCACCCAGTTGCTGCCGCACAGCATGTTCGACAACAACGTGGTGCGGGACGATATCACTCTCCGGACCGACCCCCTGCTTGGCAACGAGCCTGACCGCCACGCCTACCGCGCCAGCCTGCACGGCAAGCCCTCCGCCGTGCTGCTGGAGACCGTGGCGCCGGACGGCTATGGCGGCAAAATCTTCCTGCTGGTGGGCGTGAACACCCAGGGCGAGATCATCGGCGTGCGCGTGATCTCGCACAACGAAACGCCCGGGCTGGGCGACTACATCGACGCCGCCAAGAGCAACTGGATCAAGGGCTTCGACGGCCTGTCGGATGCGCGCTACAAGCCGGAGGATTGGCAGGTGAAAAAGGACGGCGGCAAGTTCGACTACATGGCGGGCGCCACCATCAGCCCGCGCGCGGTGATCAAGGCCGTGCACAAGGCGCTGGAATATTTCGACGCTCACCACGACATGCTGTTTGCGCCCGCCGCCCCCGCGCAGGCGGGCAAATAGCCGCGCCCATCGCCCCCGCGACGATCAGGGTTTTGGCCTCGCCCAGAATGCCGTTCATGCGCCGATTGAATTAAAATGAACCTGTATCGCCCTTGCGGGGCGAAGCGAACGATATAAGGAGTTCCGAAATGAACATCCAGCAACTCAAGGACATCTCGCTCAACGGCCTGTGGAAGCAGAACCCCGGTCTGGTGCAACTGCTGGGGATGTGTCCCACCATGGCCGTGACCACCAGCGTCGTCAACGGCGCCAGCCTCGGCCTCATCACCGCCTTCGTCATGACCCTGTCGGGCACGGCGATCGCCCCGATCCGCTCGCTGGTGCCGAACGAGATCCGCATTCCGGTCTACATCCTCATCATCGCCGCGCTGGTGACCATCGCGCAATTGCTGATGAACGCCTACGTGCACCAGCTCTACCTCGTGCTGGGCATCTTCATTCCGCTCATCGTCACCAACTGCATCGTGCTCGCCCGCGTCGAAGCCTTCGCCTCCAAGAACCCGATCCTGCCCTCCGCGCTGGACGGCCTGTTCATGGGTTTGGGCGCGACCCTGGTGCTCACCGCGCTGGGCGGCATGCGCGAGATATTCGGCCACGGCACCCTGCTTGGCGGTATCGACCTCGTCTTCGGGCCCGAGGCCAGAAACTGGGTCATCCACCTCGTGCCGGACTACCACGGATTCCTGCTTGCCATCCTGCCGCCCGGCGCCTTCATTGGCCTGGGGCTGCTGATCGCCGGACGCAACTGGCTCACCCTGCACAAGGAACGCAAACTGAAGGGGGCGGATGCCACTCTCATTCCCGTCGATGGCGGGTGTTCGCCTGCCATGCATTAAGGGGCTGGTCTTCTGGATTGAGGGGGCGCAGATTGCGCCCCTTTTCGCTTTTTTGCGCGGCGGGCATTCTGAACGGTTTGTCAAAGCGCGCGGACTGGCGCCGGGGGCAGCACCCGCAAGGGGTACGCCGTGGTTGTATGGGGCTAAAGCCCCAACAACACGCGCAACCCGGCAGCTGGTTACCTTTCTTGTCTTGCCAAGAAAGGTAACCCACAGAACGCGCCCCCCTGTGCGCCACCGAGTCGCGCAGGCAGGACAGGAGTTTTCCGACGCGTATGTCCGAGCACGTGACTGCGCAAAGCGCAGGTCGTGCGAGTTTACGCGGAGACCGGTTCTGCCGAGCAACGCAGGAAATCCCCGCAGGGGATGGCGCACCGGGGCGGCGTTTCTTTGCCTACTTTCTTTGGCCGCACAAAGAAAGTAGACGGCATGCGGGGCCGCCCCCCGCGCTAAGCCGTGCATGCCGCCGGGCCATTCAGAGACACACCAGTCCCAATCGCGCTCGTACCCCACCAAACCAGACTTATCACGCTATACTCTGAAGAACCAAAAAAAACACAAACCAACCCATGAACCCCGCCAAACGCCGCGAAATCTTCGAGCGCTTCCGCGCCGCCAATCCTCATCCCACTACGGAACTTGAGTACAAAACTCCGTTCGAACTTCTTGTGGCGGTGGTGCTTTCGGCGCAGGCGACGGACGTGAGTGTGAACGCGGCGACGCGCAAGCTGTTTCCTGTGGCAAACACACCGCAGGCGATCCTGAAGCTGGGCGAGGCAAAGTTCAGCAAGTATGTGGAGCGCATCGGGCTGTATCGCACCAAATCCAGGCATGTGCTGCAACTGTGCCGAATTCTGGTGGATCAGCATAACGGCGAGGTGCCGCAGACGCGCGAGGCGCTGGAGGCGCTGCCCGGGGTGGGGCGCAAGACGGCGAACGTGGTGCTGAATACGGCCTTCGGCCAGCCGACGATCGCGGTGGATACGCACATCTTCCGCGTGTCCAACCGCACGAAGATCGCGCCCGGCAAGGATGTGGCGGAGGTGGAAAGGAAACTGCTGAAGTTCGTGCCCGAGGAATTCCGCCACGATGCCCATCACTGGCTGATCCTGCACGGACGCTATGTGTGCCAGGCACGCAAGCCGAAGTGCCCGCAGTGCCTGATCAGCGACCTGTGCGAATACAAGGACAAGACGACATGAGCGCAACCCCTGTACTCGAATCGGTCATCACCTGCCCGCATTGCGGCTTTGCCAGGACCGAAACCATGCCCACCGACTCCTGCCAGTGGTTTTACGAATGCACCCAATGCCATGCGCTGCTGCGTCCGAAGCCGGGCGATTGCTGCGTCTATTGCTCCTACGGCTCCGTGCCTTGCCCGCCGGTGCAATTGCACGGAAAGTCCTGCTGCTAGGGCATTCCTCACACACCCCGCAATCACCCAATGTCCCTGGGCAGGGAAATTTCCCCCGGCAGCGCGATTGCCCCCAGCAGCACGCAGGCATATACTGAACACATCATAAGGAGGCGACCATGGCCACTGATCCTCCGACGCCGGCGCTCCTCGCAACGACTACACCTGACCCCGGCAAGGTCTGCGGCGTATGCGGCAAGCCGCTCGCCGGCTCGCGGTTCCTGCGCCATGAGGACAGCTACCACTGCGAATCGTGTGTGCTCAAGCGCGACGAATACCGCGTGCCCGGCACCAATCTTTACCTGGGGCTGGCGGAAGCGCTGGCCGAGGCGCTCGATGCGCGAGAGCACGAAACCGGCCTGCACTCCAAGCGCGTAGCCTGCCACACGCTGGTGCTGGCGCGGCGCTTCACCGCGGATGACGATCTGCTGCACCAGGTATACTGGGGCGCACTGCTGCACGACATAGGCAAGATCGGCATTCCGGACGCCATCCTGCTCAAGCGGAGCGCACTCAGCGGCGAGGAATGGGGCACCATGCGCACCCATCCCGGTATCGGCCATCGCATACTCTCCAGCCTGCCCTTTCTCAACACCGCCGCCGAGATCGTACTGCACCATGAGGAGCGCTTCGACGGCACGGGTTATCCGGACGGGCTGCGCGGCGAGCAGATCTCGCTGTGGGCGCGCCTGTTCGCGGTGATAGATACGCTGGATGCCATGATCTCGGACCGACCCTATCGCGAGGGGATGCCGTTCGAGGCCGCACAGGCCGAGATCCAGCGCATGTCGGGCACGCAGTTCGACCCGCAGGCGGTCGCGGCCTTCATGGCGGAGCATGAGGTGTTGCGGAACATGAGCCGCCTGAAATACGGCGAGGCGATCTACGACACGCTGGCCGTTGACCCTGGCGCATTTGAATAAGATACTGCACCCACGCTACCCATTCCCGAGGACGATCATGAACGAAACCGCAACGGCGCCCGGCGCGAACGAGACCACCTTCAAGGATCCGGTGTGCGGGATGACGGTCAAGTCCGATTCGCCGCACCGCTATACCTACCACGACACGGAATACCATTTCTGCAGCGAAAAATGCCTGAACAAGTTCCAGGCCGATCCGGAGTCCTATCTGCACCCGGCGGAATTCAAGGATCCGGTTTGCGGGATGACGGTGAAGGCTGGCGGCCCGCACCATTGGGCCTACCACGGCACCGAATACCATTTCTGCAATCCCAAGTGCCTGGTGAAGTTCCAGGCCGATCCCGAAAAATATCTGCATCCGCAGCCGGCCGGGAAACAGAGGCCGCTGCCGGCGGGCACGATCTACACCTGCCCGATGGACCCGGAGATCCGCCAGGACCATCCCGGCGCCTGCCCCATCTGCGGCATGGCGCTGGAACCGGAAATGCCGCCCATGCCGGGCGAGGAAATGCACGAGGACGACAGCGAATTGCGCCAGATGCGCAGCTTGTTCTGGTTCAGCACGGCGGTCGCCGTACCGCTGTTCGTGCTGGCGATGGCCGCCGATTTCTTTCCGGCCACGGTCACCGGCTATGTCTCCATGCCCATCCTGCAGTGGATAGAGTTCGCGCTGGCCACGCCGGTGGTGCTGTGGGGCGGCTGGCCGCTGTTCCAGCGCGGCTGGGCCTCCGTGGTCAACCGCCATCTCAACATGTTCACCCTGATCGGACTGGGCGTGGGCGTGGCCTGGATCTATAGCGTGGTGGCGCTGGTGTTTCCGACCGACTTTCCTTCCGCCATGCGCCGCATGGACGGCACGGTGCCGGTGTATTTCGAGGCGGCGGCGATGATCACGGCCCTGGTGCTGCTGGGACAGGTGATGGAACTGCGCGCCCGCTCGCGGACCAGCGCCTCGATCAAGCTGCTCCTCGGTTTGGCTCCCAAAACGGCGCGCATCGTGCGCCAGGACGCGGACGGCAACGTCACGCAGGAAGAGGACATTCCGCTCGCCCAGGTGCAGCCCGACGACATGCTGCGCGTGCGCCCCGGCGAGAAGGTGCCCGTGGACGGCGTCGTGCTCAAGGGCGTTTCCGCGCTGGATGAATCCATGGTCACCGGCGAATCCATCCCGGTGGAAAAGGCGCCCGGCGCGCGCGTCATCGGCGGCACGGTGAACGGCTCAGGCAGCCTGGTGATGCGCGCCGAGCACGTAGGCGCGGACATGCTGCTCGCGCACATCGTGCAGATGGTGGCCGAGGCGCAGCGCTCGCGCGCTCCCATCCAGCGCCTGGCCGATGTGGTCTCCGGCTATTTCGTGCCAGCGGTCGTGGGAGCGGCGGTCATCACCTTCGGGGTGTGGTACGGCTGGGGGCCTGAGCCGCGCCTGGCGCACGCGA
>Ga0075276_10000269_pt1 | contig 14836 bp, 14 predicted proteins | sample SF_Rice_5C_80N_4_FD_69770 | JGI IMG/M metagenome (GOLD analysis project Ga0075276, IMG submission 69770) | Rice paddy soil microbial communities from Twitchell Island, California, USA - SF_Rice_5C_80N_405 | ecosystem: Environmental > Terrestrial > Soil > Paddy field/soil | place: USA: Twitchell... | reverse complement strand
TCAGCACCGCCGCCATCAGCAAATACTCCGCGGCCAGCTCCATGCGGTTGCGCTGCATCGCGTCGATATAGGCCATGTACTGATGGGTCAATTCCGCCATCGGAATGTCGAGCACATCCAGGTTGTGCTTGCGGATCAGGTACAGCAGCAGGTCCAGCGGACCCTGGAATGTCTCCAGCACGACCTCCAGCGCATCGGGCGGGATATACAGATCGCGCGGCATCTCCAGCAGCGGCTCGCCGTGGATGTGCGCGATCGGGCTCGCGGCTGCAGCGGTCCCGGTTGCGGCGTTTTCGTGAACGGCGTTCTCTGTCATCGTCAGCTGTAGTCCAGGCCCATGGCCTCGCGCACGTCGCGCATGGTCTCGTTGGCGAGTTTGCGCGCCTTCTCGCAGCCATCGGCGATGATATTGCGGACCAGGGTGGGATCATCCAGGTACTGCTGGGCACGCTCCCGTATTGGCCGCTGCTCTTCCAGAATGGCGGTAATGACCGGCTGCTTGCATTCCAGGCAGCCTATCCCTGCCGTGGTGCAACCCTTGTGCACCCACAGTTTGACGTCCTCGCCGGAATACACTCCGTGCAATTGCCATACCGGGCAGTTTGCCGGATTGCCCGGGTCGGAACGGCGCACGCGCGCCGGATCGGTCGGCATGGTGCGAACCTTGCGGGTTACTTCCGCCTCATCCTCGCGCAGGCCGAGCGTATTGTTATACGACTTGGACATCTTCTGCCCGTCCAGGCCCGGCATCCTGGACGCCGCAGTCAGCATCGCCTCGGGCTCGGACAGTATCATCTTGCCGCCGCCCTCCAGGTAGCCGAACAAGCGCTCGCGGTCGCCGAGGGAAAGGCTCTGGTGCTCGTCCAGCAGCGCCTTGGCCGCCTCCAGCGCCTCCTCGTCGCCCTGCTCCTGGTAGCGGGTGCGCAGTTCGTTGTAGAGCTTGGCCTTCTTGCCGCCCAGCTTCTTGATGGCGGCCTCCGCCTTTTCCTCGAAGCCCGGTTCGCGGCCATACATGTGGTTGAAACGCCGCGCCAACTCCCGGGTAAATTCAAGGTGGGGAACCTGATCCTCGCCCACCGGCACCTGGGTCGCACGGTAGATCAGGATGTCGGCGCTCATCAGCAGCGGATAGCCGAGGAAGCCGTATGTCGAAAGATCGCGCTCCGACAGCTTTTCCTGCTGGTCCTTGTAGGTCGGCACGCGCTCCAGCCAGCCCAGCGGGGTAATCATGGAAAGCAGCAGGTGCAGTTCGGCATGCTCGGGCACGCGCGACTGGATGAACAGCGTGGCCTGCGCGGGATCAACCCCGGCGGCCAGCCAGTCCACCACCATATCCCAGACGTTCTGTTCGATGACCTGTGGCGTGTCGTAATGAGTAGTCAGTGCGTGCCAGTCGGCAACGAAAAACAGGCATTCATATTCCAGTTGCATGCGCACCCAGTTCTTGAGCACGCCATGATAGTGCCCGAGGTGCAAACTGCCCGTGGGGCGCATACCGGATAACACACGATCAGCGAACATAATCTGCTTCTATAACCCGAAAATATAATAAATCGCCGCGGACACCATGGCCGCAAGCTGAAACAATAACTGCCCCAGTCCGAAGGTCATCAGCAGAATCAGCAGAATGAAAATCCCGTAGGGCTCGATCTGCGCATATCGTACTGCAGCCCGATATGGTAGCAGACTTACCGCGACCCGGCCTCCATCCAGCGGAGGGATGGGAATCAGGTTCAGCAGCATGAATATCGCGTTGATCTGCACCCCGCTCCGGGCGATCTCGAAGAGGGGACCGGCGACGAAGCCATGCTCGCCCACGGTCAGCCGCACCAGCAGCGCCCATGCGAAGGCCATCGCGAGGTTGGAAGCAGGCCCGGCCAGGGCCACCCACAGCATGTCCTTCTTCGGATTGCGCAAGGCACTGAAATTGACCGGGACCGGCTTGGCCCAGCCGAAGATGAACAGCGTATGCGCATAGAGCGATATGATCAGCAGCACCAGGGGCACCGCAACCGTGCCTATCGGATCGATGTGCCGCAAGGGATTCAGGCTGAGGCGGCCAGCACGCTCGGCGGTGTTGTCGCCGAAATAGCGCGCGGTGTAGCCGTGCGCGGCTTCATGCAAGGTGATTGCGAGCAGGATGGGCACGCCCACGATCAGCGCGTAGCGGATCACCTGATCCATCCGGTCTTATGCCTCCATGCCGAACGGCGAGATGTCGCCCCGGCCCAGGCGCAGCACCTCCGGCGCCTCGCCGGTCAGGTCGATCACCGTGGTCGGTTCGTTTCCGACGGAACCGCCGTCCAGCACGAGGTCGACCTGCCGGTCCAGCCGCGTCCGTATCTCTTCGGCATCTCCCAGCGGACCTTCGTCGCCGGGCAGGATCAGCGTCGTGCTCAACAGCGGCTCGCCCAGCTCTTCCAGCAGCGCCAGCGCCACCGCGTTATCGGGGATGCGCAGGCCGACGGTGCTGCGCTTGGGATGCTGCAGCCGCCGCGGCACTTCCTTGGTCGCCACGAGGATGAAGGTGTAGCTGCCCGGAGTGTTGTGCTTGATCTGGCGGAATTGCACGTTGTTCACGCGTGCATAGTGCGAAATTTCGGAAAGGTCGCGGCACATGAGGGTGAAATAGTGATCCTCGCCCACACCGCGTATCTGGCGCATGCGCTGCAAGGCATCCTTGTCGCCGAGATGGCAGCCCAGCGCATAACTCGAATCGGTGGGGTAGGCGATCACCGCGCCCTCGCGCACCATGGCGGCCGCCTGCCGGATCAGGCGCTGCTGCGGGTTATCCGGATGGACCGCGAAAAGCTGCGCCATGCTCAGGCGCTTCCCGCAACGGCAACCGCGCCGCTCGATGCGGCGCCACCTTCCCAGGCTTCCCACACCGGACGGCAGCCGACGGGCAGATCGGGCAGGCGGCCCATGTCCCGATAGCTCTCGCCGGGCCCGTGGAAATCCGACCCCGCCGATGCGAGCAGGCCGAACTCCTGCGCGAGGTGCGCGGCCTCGGCGCACTGCTGCGGCGTGTGGCTGCCGCTGACCACTTCGATCGCGCGGCCGCCCAGTTCCGTGAACTCGGCCAGCAGGTCGCGCATCGCCTTTCTGCTCAGAGGCTTGCGCCCCATGGTGTAGCGCCCGGGATGCGCCAGCACCGCGACACCGCCGCTGCCGATGATCCACTCGACCGCTTCGGCCAGCGTGGTCCACTCGTGCTCGACGAAGCCGGGCTTGCCCTTCACCAGGAAATGCTTGAAGACGGAGCCGATATCCTTGGCGTGCCCGGTCTCGACCAGGAAGCGCGCGAAATGGGTGCGGCCGATGAATTCGGGGTTACCCACGAAGCGCATGGCGCCCTCGAAGGCGCCGCCGATGCCGGCCGCCGCAAGCGAATCGGCCATGCGGTGCGCGCGCTCGACGCGCCCCCGGCGACCGTCGATCAGCCCCTGCGCGAGGGGTGCATAGGCCGGATCGATGTTCAGTCCGACGATATGAATGGTGACGTCCTCGCGCCAGGTCACGGAAATTTCGACGCCGTCGATGAAACGGATGCCGTGCTGCGCAGCTGCGGCGCGCGCGGCCGCCAAGCCGTCCAGATCGTCGTGGTCGGTCAGCGACAAGACCTTCACGCCGCGAGACGCGGCGTACGCCACCAGTTCTACGGGGGCCAGCGTGCCGTCCGACACGGTGGAGTGGCAATGCAAATCGTAATCAAGCATCCTGATACCCTGTCTGTGTGCCGCGCGGCACGCACGCCGCGCGCCAGCAGCGATTGCCGAAAGCTTCAGGCATCGCCGCCGCCTTTTTTCATGACCTTCCCCTCTTCGGCGCGCTTGCGGCGGACCTCCTTGGGGTCGGCGATCAGCGGGCGATATATCTCCACGCGGTCGCGATCGCGCAACACCGCATCCGGCTTGGTCAGCTTGCCGTAGATCCCGAGCTTGTTCTGCGCGAGGTCTATGTCCGGATAACGCCCAACTATGCCAGACGCGTCGACCGCCTGGGCAACCGTGGCGCCGCGGGGCACCCTGACCTTGAGCAGGGCCTGCTCGTGCGGCAGGGCGTAAACCACCTCGATGTCTATCATGGCATTCTGCTGGTCTGGCATGGCATTCTGCTCGTTTGGCATGTCGCTCATTTACCCGTGTATATCTGGTCCGCGCGATGGACAAAGGCGTCCACGAAGTTGTTGGCAATATAGTGGAACACCGGCCCCACCGCCATTTCCAGCAGCTTGTTGGAGAATTCGTAATGGAGCCTGAGCTCTATTTTACAGGCAGAATCGCTGAGCGGGATGAAAAGCCACGATCCCTCGAGCTTGCTGAACGGCCCGCTCATCAGCTTTATATTAATCTTTTCAGATGCTTGCCGCACATTCTCGGTGGTGAAGCTGTGTTTGATTCGGTGGTAATCGATGTCCACCGTCGCATGCACGGTGTTGGCATCCACCGTGCTCACGCTCGCGCCACCGCACCAGGGGAGAAAGCGCGGGTAGGACGCCACGTCATCGACCAGTGCAAACATCTGCTCCGCAGTGTAAGGCGCCAGAACCGATTTTTCTACGATAGCCATGTCAGCGGGCCCACTGCCAAAACTGATAGAATACGCATAATATGAGCATTATCCAAAACAAAAAAGCCTTCCATGACTACTTCATCGAGGACCGCTACGAAGCCGGCCTGGTGCTGGAAGGCTGGGAAGTCAAGGCTATCCGCGCCGGCCGCGCCAACCTCAAGGAAGCGTACGTCACAGTGAAAGACGGGGCATTATACCTTTTCGGCTCGCACATCAGCCCGCTCGCGTCCGCCTCCACCCATGTTGTGCCCGATCCGACACGCACGCGCAAGCTCCTGCTCCATGCCCTTGAAATAGACAAACTGATCGGCAAGGTGCAACGGGCCGGCTACACCCTGATGCCGCTGGACCTGCATTTCAAGAACGGCCGGATCAAATTGAATATCGGACTGGCCAGAGGCAAGAAGCAGCACGACAAGCGCGCCTCCGAAAAGGAGCGCGACGCCCAGCGCGAAGCGCAGGCGGCGATGAAGAAGCACGTCGCGTGACGTTTCCGCCCGGCCACCGTCACGGAACCACGCCCCGCAAATGAGGACCGTTGATCCCACTCCCGACGGCAGCAACGACGCCCAGGACGATGTGCGCGTGTCGCTGCCGAGGGAGGCGCTGAAATCGGCCCTGCCCTACATTGCGGCGCTCTTGTTCATCATCGTCGGCGGTTATTGGCTGGCCGATCCTGCACCGCCCAAAACCATCGTCATTGCGGTCAGCAAGCACAATTCCGACTACCTCGCGTTTGCGCGGCTGTATGGCGCCCTGCTCCAGCAGGACGGTATCTCGCTCAAGATCCAGGAAGCCTCGGGCCCGGTCGAGATCATGGAGCAATTGCGGCAGCCGGGCGGCAAGGTGGACATGGCGTTTCTGGAAGGCGGCACGGCCAGCTCCGAATCCACTGTCGGCATCGTTTCGCTGGGGAGCCTGTACTACCAGCCCCTGTGGGTTTTCAGCCGCAAGGGCCATATGGTGGTCCATTTGTCGTCGCTAAAAGGGAAGCGCATCGGTGTCGGCGAAGGTGGCAGCGGCACCAGCATTCTCGCCCGCACCATCCTGAACGCAGCCGGGGTCACCGCGGGGAATAGCACCTTGCTGCCCATGGGCGATGACGCGGCAGAGGCCGCATTGCAGCACGGCATCGTCGATACGATCTTCATCTCGGGACTGCCCACCTCTCCGACCGTGCAGGACCTGGCGGCAAATCCCGATTTCGTGATGGCTGACCTGGACGAGGCCGAGGCTTACTCCCGGCAGTTCACCTACCTGCACCATCTGGTGCTGCCCGAGGGCGCCCTGAACCTGGAGCGCAATATTCCCGCGCACCCGGTCAACCTGCTCGTACCGACTGTGACGCTGGTGGCCCGGGAATCGATGCACCCGGCGCTGGTTTACCTCGTGCTCAAGGTCATCTCGCGCGTCCACGGTACCGCAGGCATGCTCCAAAAGGCGCACGAATTTCCTTCCGACAAGGACAGCGATTTCGAATTGAGCCCCCAAGCCCGCAAGTTCTACGAATCCGGCTTGCCGTTCTTCGACCGCTACCTGCCGTTCTGGGCGGCCACCTTCCTCAATCGCGTGCTGATCGTCCTCGTGCCGCTGATCGCACTGGCCATCCCGGTCACACGCATGGCGCCTTCGGTCTATGCCTGGCTGGTGAAGTCGCGAATTTACAAGCTGTACGGTGAACTGCGCTACCTGGAAACCCAGTTGCACAGCCGGCAGCATCCGCTAGACCCGGAAACCTGCCGCAGAGAACTGGATGCGATCGAATACCGCGTCAACCACATGCGCCTGCCGGTCGCCTTCTCCAGCCACCTGTACGAATTGCGGACGCACATCGCACTGGTGCGATCCCAGATCAGGTAGGCGTCCGCGACGAGCCTACTCCAGGCGATTGAGGTCCAGCGTGCGAAGCTTCGGCGCCAGCCGCGCGGTGCCGGCGACGATGGCCAGCGACAGGGCCCCGCCAAAGATGACGGAGGGAATCAGCCCCATCAGGCGCGCAGTCACGCCCGACTCGAACGCTCCCAGTTCGTTCGAAGAGCCGATGAAGAGGCCGCTGATCGCCGACACGCGTCCGCGCATGGTGTCCGGCGTCATCAATTGCATGATGGTGGCGCGCGTCACCACGGATACCCCGTCGAATACACCCGAGACCAGCAGCAGCGCGGCGGCGACCCAGAAATGCGCCGTGAGTGCAAACAGAATGATGCTCACGCCGAACCCCGCCACCGCCCAAAGCAGCCAGCGCCCGGCGTGCGCCTTCAGCGGATGGCGCGCCAGGATGGCGCCGGTGATCACCGCGCCGATGGCGGGCGCAGCGCGCAGGATGCCAAGGCCCTCCGGCCCGGTATGGTAGACATCGTGTATGAAAGCCGGGAGCATGGCCATCGCGCCGCCAAACAGCACGGCAAACATGTCCAGCGCCTGCGCGCCCAGCAGGACCTGGTTGCCGAACACGAAACGCAGCCCCTCGCCTATGCTGGCGAATACCGGGGCGCTTGCGGCGGGCGGCGGCTCCGCAATCCGCAGCAGGAACAGCGAGGCCGTAGCCGAGACGGCAAACAGGGCGGCGACCAGATAGGCAAAAGTCAGGCTGGTCCAGCCCACCAGCGCGCCGCCCAGCGCGGGGCCTGCCACCAGTGCCGCCTGGAATACAGAACTGCTCACCCCGGCGGCGTTGGCAAAATGCTCGCGCGCCAGCACCAGCGCAAACAGCGCGTTGTAGGACGGGCTGATGAACGCCCGCGCCAGCCCCCCGGCCGCGATGGCGGCGTAGATCCAGGACACCGCATGGTGGGCGAGCCAGCCGTGGGCGACTGCGGCCAGCACCAGCCCATTGCAGCAGACCAGCGCACTGGCCAGCAGACCGAAACGTCGCCGCGAATGATGGTCGACGATGTAACCCGCAAAAAGCGCGCTGGAAAAATAGGGAATCACCTCGGCCAGGCCAACCAGACCCAGCGCCAGCGGGTCGCGGGTCAACTGGTAGATGTGCCAGCCGACCACGACCGCGATGATCTGGTAGGCGAAGGCGATCTGGAAGCGGAAACCCAGCAGCTTGCGAAAGCCGGGGTTACGAAGCGGCGAGTCGAAACGGACCGGAATCGCGTCTTGCATGGAAGTCCCGATAAAAGATTCGCAGTTTACCGCCTGAATGGCCATCGCGGCGAGCCTTGCGGCGGGGCCGCCGGACGGAAATATGAAAAAGGCGCCAGGCCGCGATGCGGCGTGGCGCCCTTGCACCCCCGAGGGGCGTCTGTTTCTTACAGGGACGGATCTACGACGAAGTGCTTGTGCGCCTGCAGGAAGGCCACTTCGAGAAAGCCGGACGGCACGATGTCCGCATCGGTCACGTGGTAGAGCTTGTGAAAGTCCACGCCTTGCTCACGCATGGAGTTGTTGCACACCACGAAGTGCACGCCGCGGCCGCGCAACGTGTCAATCAGCTTCGCGAACTTCTCGTCGGGATTCTCCAGCAGCGACAGGCCCTTGGCATAGAGCACCACCACCACGTTGACCTTGCCGTGCCATGCGGCGGCGGCGTCCAGGCCGTTGGTGATGTTGCGCATCTTCATGCCCTGGATGCCCTTGTCGTTGGTGGTGAGGGGCACAACCAGGTTGATCTTGCCGTAACGGTCGTGCTTGATCTTGGGGACGACGTATTCGCTCTTCTTTTCGGCGGCAGCCGGTTCAGCGGCCTGAACGCTCTGGATGGCGAACAGGGCCAGTGCGAATGCGGCAAAAGTAATACCTGCGTTCTTGCGAATGCTCATCAGTTTTCTCCTCTGTTTGTCCTGCTGTGAAAGAATCAACTGCAGGCAGGCCGCGCGCCCGGCCGGTTCAGCCGGAACGGCGCGGCGCCCGCCGCCATGGTGCAACACTTACTTTCCGGATTTTTCCTCGTAGGCCTTGAAGCCATAGCGCTTGAAGATTTCCAGCGCAGCGGGAGACTTGAGGAACGCGATCCATTTCTTCGCCGCTGCGGGATGGCGCGCACCCTTCACCATGGCCACCGCATAGATGCCCGTCGCGTTCTGCGCGTCGGGAATGTCGACGTGGCTGATCGGGTTGCCGACCTGCTCCTGGAACATCGCTTCCGACTGCCAGGTCACGCCTGCATCGGCCTTGCCCTGCATCAGCCACAGCGGCGACTGGCGGTGATGAATGTGGGTAAGCAGCGTTTCGCCGTTCTTCACCTTGGTTTCATAGACGGCGCGAACCAGTTCGTCCCCGCCGGCCTTGGCCAGGCTGGCCTTGATCTGGCGGCCGATGCCCTCGAATTCCGGATTCGGCATCACCAGGCGCACGCCTGGCTTGGCCAGATCCTGCAGACTGGTGATCTTGGCGGGATTGCCCTTGGGCACCATGATGGTGAGGGTGTTGGTCGCATAGGGAACGGCCTTTCCGGCCGCATGCCCGCTCTTGATCTCGGCGTTCACCCGCTTGAGTCCCGCCGCATATACATCGGCCTGGACAACCCAGGTCATGTTGCCCACGGTGATCGCGCCGCCGTGCTCAATCTGCTGAGCCAGGAGGCCGGGCGGAATGGTCTCGTAATAGACCTTGCCTTTCATTTCCGGGTGCAGCTTTTCGAAGGCGTGGACCAGCGGCGCCATCGCGAAGTAATAATTGCCGCCGACGAAGACCGCCAGCTTGTGATTGCACGGATCACCGTGAAAATCCGGCAGGTTGTCCACCTCGGGTACGGTAAATTCAAGACCGCGCTTTTCCACCGGGTCGTTGGCGCCGCCGCTCCAGGGCGGATACACACCCTGGTCCCCGGCGGGCGCGGCAACCGCCACCGCAGAGGCCAGCAGGCACGGCGCCAACGCGGCCGCAGCAAGCGCCGCGAACGTCCGGCGGGAAGTCGTATGGGGTGCTACAGGTTTTTCGCTGTTCGGTGTCATCTCGTGCTTGTCTCCCGATTGAGTTATATGAATATCGTAAGGCGGATGGACTAGTACCTGGCGTCGGCCGGCTTGCCGCCCTTCGGCCAGTCCTTGCTCTTGCCGGCAAAATCGGGGCGCGGCATATGGGTGAAATATTGCGCCACGTCCACTGCCTCCTGGTCGGTCAGGCCGCCCTGCCCGATCGGAAACTCCGCAGTATTCGAAATCGGCATGTTGTGCTTCACGAATGCCGCGGCAGTATAGGTCCGGGCCATGCCCGCGCCGATATTATAGGAGTCCTTGCCCCAAAGCGGCGGGAACACATATTGGCCGTCCGCACGCTTGCGGCCCTCGCCATCATCGCCATGGCAGACCGCGCACTGCGCCTTGTAGATCTTCTTGCCGTTCGCGACATCGGGCACCAGGCTCTTGTCGATCTTGCCGACGCCGCGGCCCGGAATGGGCTCGCCCCGCTTCACATCGCTCTTCATGCTGTTCATGCTCATGAAAGCCACCATGGCGTTCATTTCCTTCGAGTCCTTGTCCAGCACCTTGCCGTTCATGGAACGCTGCATGCAGCCGTTCACCCGGTCCTTGAAGTCAATGACCTTGCCGGCACGCTTGTTGTACATCGGGAACAAGTCTGCGACGCCCACATAGGGCGATGCCAGCGCCACCGTGCCGCCGTTGAAATGGCAGCTGTTGCAGGTCATCTGGTCGCCCACATTGTTCGGCAGCATGGCCTTGGTGTAAGTCATCAGGCGCATGCCGTAGATGAGTTCGTTGGCATTCGGCGCATTCAGCATGTCCGCGTAGCGGGGCACCACGAACTTGCCCGGCGCGACGGGCTTGAGCGCGAGTTCCGCGCGCACCTTGCGTATCTCATCCGCACCCACCGTCGCCCCTTGATTGCCCCATTTGGTGCGCACAAAGGTGACGATCTCCGCCAACTCTGCATCGGTCAGCTGGCTGAAGGCAGGCATGAAGAATCTGCGCTTGGCTTGCTCCGTCTCGGCTGACCTCCAGCCGCTCAGCACCACATGGATGACTGAAGCGGGATCATTCGCCTGCACCGAAGAATTGTTCGCCAGCGGCGGGAAGAATTTATCCATCCCGCGGCCATCGTCCTGATGGCAGGCGGCGCAGAACTGCTCATACCCCAGACCGCCCCGGGTCTTGTAGAGGTCATTGTCCGCCACGGGCTGCACATCCTTCGGCTTGATGGTCGCCGATTCCGCGTTCGGCGGCAGCGAGCCGAGATAGTCGCCGATCGCGGCCAGGTCCGCATCGCTGAAGTGCTGGCTGCTGTAGTGCACAACCTCGGTCATATTGCCGAAGGCGGTGGCGTAATTGTTGTACCCCACCTTGAGGAACTTCGCGAAATCATCCTTGGACCACTCGTTGCGCAGATTCACGGCATGCCAGTTTTCGACATTCGCGCCCGTGAGGTAGGCGCGGCCGTTCTCACCCGCCTGGCTCATGCTCACTTCCTGCATGCCGATGCCGCGCGGGGTATGGCAGGAACCGCAATGGCCCAGGCCCTGCACGATGTATGCGCCGCGGTTCCAGGCGTCGGACTTCGCGGTATCCGGCTTGAAGGGGGTGTCGTCCAGGAACGCCAGCTTCCAGAAGCTGAGCCCGGTACGCATGCTGAACGGCCAGTGCATGCCGTTTGGCTTGTTCGGCTGATCGACCGGCGCCACCCCATACATCAGGTACTGATATAGCGCCCTCATGTCGCCGTCGCTGATCCTGGCGAACGAGGGATAGGGCATCGCCGGGTACAGATTGTGTCCGTCCGCCGCCACGCCCTCGCGCATGGCGCGATTGAATTCGCCGTATGTGTAGCTGCCGATGCCGGCCTTGCTATCCGGCGTGATGTTGGTGGAATAAAGGGCGCCGAAGGGAGTTTCCATGGCCAGCCCGCCGGCCATGGGCTTGCCATCCTTCGCAGTATGGCAGGCGACGCAGTCACCAAGATGCGCGAGATATTTCCCCCGTTCGACCTGGTCCTCCTGCTTTGCCAGTTTGACCTGGTCCTTCGCGGGTATCGCGGGTGTTGAAACGGCAATATAAGCCAGACCGCCCAGCACCAACAGACCCGCCAGCGCTGCGACCACGCGTGTTGAACGCCCCATTGCACTATCCCTATTTATTTGGTAATTCGGAGTGATGCCATCAACTTTTTTATTGTCGCGAGTGGAGGGGTGTAATATCTATAGCCCATTTGGGGGGGTAGGCCTAGCCCACAGGTGTTATCTTTCCCCGGCAGCGCGATCCATGTATATGTCATGCGCTGTAGATATTCCGGCAGCTAAGCAACGGACGATACTGAACCATTTGGAATACAGCAGGGCCTGCGCCCGCGTGTTCAGCCGACGCGGCGCTCCAGCGCTTCCCAGCGTTCCATCGCCTGCAGCAGCTCTTCTTCGAGTGCGGCGGCGCGTTCCTGCAGTTGTTTTGCATGCTGGGGGTTGTCGCGGTACAGCGCACCCGAACCGAGGGCGGCCGCGATCTCTTCCTGTTCGCGCTCCAGCGCCTCAATGCGCCGGGGGATTTCCTCCAGTTCGCGCTGCTCCTTGAATGAAAGCTTCTTCGGCGCATCGGGTTTAACGGCAACCTCCGTCCTGAGCGCCGGCTGTGCGGCAGGCTTGGCCCTAGCTGGCTGCTCCTTTGCCGCCGCCTGGTCTGCGGCGAATTTCCTGGCGCGCACCCAATCTTCGTAGCCGCCGACGTATTCCATCAGCTTGCCCTCCCCCTCGAAGGCGATCACCTGCGTCACCACGTTATCCAGAAAGGTGCGGTCATGGCTCACCAGGAACAGCGTGCCCTGGTATTCGGCGAGCAACTGCTCCAGCAACTCCAGGGTTTCGATGTCGAGATCGTTGGTGGGTTCGTCCAGCACCAGCACGTTGGCCGGCCGGGTGAACAGGCGCGCCAATAACAGGCGATTACGCTCGCCGCCGGAACAGCTTTTCACCGGCGAGCGCGCCCGTTCCGGCGCAAACAGAAAATCGCCAAGGTAGCTGATGACGTGCTTCTTCACCCCGCCGATCTCGATGTAGTCCGCGCCCTGGCTGATGGTATCCGCCAGCGTGGCTTCTTCGTCAAGCTGGGCGCGCAACTGGTCGAAGTAGGCGACGGACAGTTTGGTGCCCAGCTTCACGCTGCCGCTGTCGGGCTGCATCTCGCCCAGAATGATCTTGAGCAGCGTGCTCTTGCCCGCGCCATTGGGGCCGAGCAGGCCCACCTTGTCGCCGCGCTGGATGCGGCAGGAGAAATCCCTGATCACGTGGCGGTCACCAAATGATTTACTGACGTGTGTAAGCTCGGCCACCAGCTTGCCGGAGCGCTCGCCCGTCTCCACCGCCATCTCCACCTTGCCCTGCTTTTCGCGCCGCGCGGCACGCTCCAGGCGCAAGGCCTCCAGCCTGCGCACGCGGCCTTCGTTGCGGGTGCGCCGCGCTTCCACGCCCTTGCGTATCCATACCTCTTCCTGCGCCAGCACCTTGTCGAACTTGGCGTTGACCACGGCCTCGTCGGCCAGCATGCGCTCCTTGATCTTCTGGTAGCCGGAGAAGTTCCCTGGAAAGTTCGCCAGCTTGCCGCGGTCCAGTTCGACGATGCGCGTGACCACGTTGTCGAGGAAACGCCGGTCATGGGTGACCAGCAGCACGCTGCCGCGAAAATTGTTGAGCAGGCCCTCCAGCCATTCGATGGACTCGAAGTCCAGGTGGTTGGTGGGTTCATCCAGAATCAGCACCTCGGGCTCGGCCACCAGTGCCTGGGCCAGCGCCACACGCTTGCGCACGCCGCCGGAAAGTGAGCCTATCTTCGCCTCGGCATCCAGACCCAGGCGCTGGATCGCCGTCTCGATGCGCGCCTGCACCGCCCAGCCGCCCTGCGCTTCCAGCGCGGTCTGCAGCGGCTGCATCTCGGCCAGCAAGGTGTCGTAATCGGCATCCGGCTCGGCGAGCTGGTGCGACAGGCGGTGGTAATCGCTGATCAGCTTTTGCAGATCACCCAGTCCGCGCGCCACCTCGTCGAACACCGAGGCCTCGGCATGCAGCACCGGCTCCTGCGCCACATGGCAGATGCGGATGCCCGGCTGCCGCCACAAGGTGCCGTCATCGAGCTGCGCCTGGCCCGCAATGACCTGGAGCAGGCTGGACTTTCCGCCGCCGTTGCGGCCGATGAGGCCGACGCGCTCCCCCTCGTCGAGCTGAAACTCGACCCGGTCGAGCAGGGCAACATGGCCAAAGGCCAGGGAGGCTTGGTCGAGCGTGATGTAAGGCATGGAAAATTGCGGCGGAAATCGTCAGGAAAGGCTGCAATGATACCAGCAAGCCCCGTCGGCATGAACCGGCGGCGCATTTTGAGGTAAAATATCGGCCCCGTCCTTGTAGTTAAATGGATATAACGAGTCCCTCCTAAGGACTAGTTACAGGTTCGATTCCTGTCGAGGACGCCATTTCCCGTGCGAGGCCAGCGTCCATGATGCATGCCGAGTTGCCGACCCATCGGTGCCATGCCGCAATCCGGCGCGAAGCTGCACCCGGGACACCCATCACCGTGCTGCATATCGGCGCGGAACACACTGTTGTGACAACCGGCGCCGACGCTCCCGTGACGCACATCCTCGCCATCGGCTCGCGCAAGATCGCAAGCGGCTGGCTGCGGCACAGCCCGCCCACACCGCTCGAAATGGAGCAGGCAATAGCCGCGGTGGAAGACGAAATCATGCCCTTGCACGCGAGGCTGCAGGGCGGTTCGGCCCTCTACACGTCCGACGCGGCCGTAACCGATATGCGGGCGCTTGCAGGCGAACCGGACGCGCAGCTCTCCATCCAGGGGGTGGAACGCCTATTCAACATGCTGGCCGCGGTCAGCGCGGGCAGCCCGGCTTCCCAGGCGCGTCTGCCGCTGGACGGCGGATTTTACGCGACTGTGCTGATCCTCCGGGAATTCATGCATCACCTCGGGTTCGCATCAGTCGGCCTGTGCGCAGCAATTTGAATTCGCCTCGAGCTGCCGCGCACTACGGCGCTTCCGCAATCGCGCATAACCCTCTTCAATTCCAGTACAATATAAACCGTAAAAGGCGGTGGCAATTCTGTAGCCGCTACGCCGAACTCGATAACAACAAAGGGAAAAAGCTTGTCAGCATTCATGCGTCCCACGGCGGCAAGGCTCGCAACTGCCATGCAGAGGAGGCCAGCGATTGGCTAGCGGAAGCGGAAAATCAGGGCCACACCAGGGCGCGGGACAAGCCGAGAACGAGGCCGTTTCGTTCACCCCCGGCCAGTACAAGGAGATGCTCTCGGCGATCTGCGAGGCGCAATACTTGTTCATCGAGGAACCGGGACGGCCGGCCT
>Ga0075276_10000268_pt1 | contig 14912 bp, 22 predicted proteins | sample SF_Rice_5C_80N_4_FD_69770 | JGI IMG/M metagenome (GOLD analysis project Ga0075276, IMG submission 69770) | Rice paddy soil microbial communities from Twitchell Island, California, USA - SF_Rice_5C_80N_405 | ecosystem: Environmental > Terrestrial > Soil > Paddy field/soil | place: USA: Twitchell... | reverse complement strand
GTACCTGCAGGTCCAACGATACCTTGAGGACCGGTTGGGCCAGGATTGCCTTGAGCTCCAGTAGGACCCGTGACGCTAGGACCCGTTGGACCGGTCACTGTTGACGGTGCACCAGGCAAACCTTGAATCCCCTGAGGACCAGTCGCACCAGTTGGTCCAACTGAACCAGTTGCACCGGTTAAGCCAGTTGGACCGGTGATCGAAGCGCCCATTGGTCCGGTTGGGCCGGTGAAGCCAGTCGGACCGGTAACGGTTGAAGCAGCACCTGTCGCGCCAGTAGCTCCAGTTGGACCAGCGATACCAACCGGACCTTGTGAACCGGTGGGGCCAGCGATGCCAGCAGCTCCGGTTGGGCCAGTGGCACCAACAGTACCAGCTGTACCTGCGACACCGGTTGGACCTTGTGTACCTGTCGCACCAGTCGCACCGGTTGGACCGGCGATGCCTGTTGGGCCAACGAGGCCCGTCGGGCCAGTCACTCCGGTAGGACCGATGGTCCCTGTTGGTCCGGTAGAGCCGGTGGAACCAACTGTGCCTGTTGGTCCGATTGAACCGGTTGGACCGATATTGCCTTGAATACCCTGGGGACCTTGCGCACCAGTCGGGCCGGTTACACCTGGTGAACCTTGAGCACCAGTCGGGCCAGTTACACCGGCAGGACCCACCGTGCCCGTTGGACCTTGAGCGCCAGTAGGACCAGCTACACCTGTCGGGCCAGCAGAGCCGGTAGGACCAATTGTGCCTGTTGGGCCGATTGAGCCAACAGAACCCGTAGGACCGGTGGGACCACCAGATGCACCAGTCGGGCCAAGAGCACCGGTCGGGCCGGTGGCGCCAACCAATCCGTTAATACCGGCTGGGCCAGTTGGTCCAGTGGGACCAACCAAGAGAGCAGCGGCACGAATGCCACCGTAAGCCGTGACGGTGCCAGTTCCACTGAACGTGGAGCTCACGTTGAGATAAATAACCGTCGGAGCCAACAGATTGAAGCGCTTGGTGTAGAGAGGAATCTCTAGCACGCCAGGGTTAGTGTACTGTTCTCCCTGAGCTCCCTCACCCTCGACGATCGTTCCGGGGTTGTTGTCTACAGTGCCGCTCAAGGCACCTGAAACTGTTCCGGTCGTGAGAATGCCGACGTAAGCAGTGATGTCCCACGTACCAGCTGGCAGCGGAATGCTGGTAAGCTGAGTTGGACTTCCGCTCGTTAGAGCGATCGCGTTGGGTGATAGAACGTAAGCATCTACGTAGTTGGCCATCGAGAGTCCTAGCTAAATGTAATTGCTCTCATCGCTGAGATATAATGATCAAAGCTATTTATGCATGAGGAACCAACATGCAATTTAATCTACCGTCTGGTAAAACTTTGAGATGGATCGGGGACTTCAGTCTCCAGGATGCTGACGCTTTCATGCGCCTAGCGTTGAGTCGTCAGCGCGTTCTTGAATTTGGAGCTGGAGGCAGCACCCAGATCCTTGCACAGTGCAAGCTCAACCGGATCATCAGCGTCGAGACCGATCTTCAATGGATCACCTTGACTCAACAACGGCTTTGCGAGCTCAAAGACACGACGACGGTCGAGTTCATTCCCTATGAGGGGATACAAGATCTTCTCCACCCGACAGGTTTCTCAGAGACGTTTGACTTCATCTTCGTGGATGGCGTCGATCACCTGCGCCGAGAATTCGCAATCAACACTTGGCCGCTGCTTGACGTCGGTGGCATCATGGTCTTCCATGACACGAAGCGCTTCCAAGATTTCCAGAACGCCGCCTGGGTCATGCAGCTCTTTCACAACGAGATCGAACACGTGGACGTCAACGTTCGTGCTAGCGACGGGAAGAGCAGCAACCTGACGGTAATCTACAAGAAGAAGAACGAGCCGTACGAGAATTGGAACTACACCGAGAACAAACCGCTCTGGGCTTATGGCATGCCGGGACAGCCCATCGATCAACCTCTATGGAGCCCGAATCAATGACAGATTGTAAGGTAAGTGAAACCAGCAGTAGAATTTGTGATCACGGCACGAATGGACGCACGGAACGTCACTCTGTGAAGATCGCAGTTTACGGCATCTGTAAAAATGAACGGACGTTTGTCGAGCGCTGCTTGCACTCAGCAAGAGACGCTGACGTCATCGTGTTCTGTGACACCGGCTCGACTGACGGCACCTGGGAGCTCCTCCAGAACTTTGACCACCCGAACAAGGTCGTCACCCAGATCAGCGTCAGCCCTTGGCGCTTTGACGATGCGCGCAATGTAGCGCTCATGCTTTGCCCACCTGACGTCGACCTCTGCATCTCGCTTGACGCTGACGAGGAGCTCGCCGTGGGTTGGAGAGAAAAGCTTGAAGCTGCGGTTGACCGAGACGTCATCCAGCGCGGCAGGATCCCTGACCGCTACAACCACCGCTTCATCACGATCTGGGACTGGCAAGGCCCAGGTCAAGCGATCTCCGATCACTGGCACGAGCGCATCCATACACGTCACGGCTACCTCTGGAAGTTACCGGTCCACGAAGTGCTCAAGAAGCTCAACGGTGAAGAGATGATTGGCTGGATTCCAGACCTCACGATTATCCAGAAACCTGACACCAGCAAACCACGCAGCAGCTACCTGCCGTTGCTTGAACAGTCGGTCAAGGAGGACCCGAAGATCTGGAAGTCCTGGTCCTTCCTGGCTGGAGAGTACGCCAACGCCAAGCGCTACGGTGAAGCCATCCAGGCAATGAACAATGCGCTCACTTTGCCCGAGGTCGACAAAGCTTACCTCTCTTACCAGCTTGGCATGATCTGCAAGGACGCCGGTGACCCAGATGCAGGTCTCTTCCACATCATGAATGCGAGCAAGTTTGCGCCGCACGTGCGCGAGTACGTCGTCTACCTAGCTTCATTTTACAACTCGCTCGGTCGTCCAAGTGACGCCTATGCTGCGCTGCTTCGGGCTGAGCAGATCACCGAGCGTACTTTCGGCTATGATTACAACCCCGCTTGCTGGGGTCAACCGTTTGAAGAGCTCAAGAACCATACGAGGACAGCATGCGGAACTACATAAGAACCTACACAGGTGTCAATTTTACTTTCGAACCCTTTGACCCCGAGCACATCAAGATCGAGGACATTGCGCATCACCTGTCACTGCTCTGCCGCTACAACGGAGCCTCGGCCCAGCTCTACTCGGTCGCACAGCACTCGGTGTGGTGTGCTCAACAAGTAAAGCCAGATTGGTTGCTGTTCCCGCAGGCATGCGGTGACGTCAAGGAATTCAAGTACGCTCTTCATCGCTTGCTCCACGATGCCGCAGAAGCCTACCTCGGAGACATGACGTCTCCGCTCAAGGTTCACTTCCCAGAATTCGTGAAAATGCACGATGCTCTACTTGAGCTGATCTATCAAAAGTACTGTGGATTTAATGACGACGAGAGAGCAGCAATCGACTTTGAGGTCGAGTTCGTCGACCACGTCATGGCTCCAAAGTACGAAGAGCCATTCATTTGGAATCCGGTAGCTTGTGCTAACATTTCCTGGACTCCACGTCAAGCAGAGCAAGCGTTCCTGGACGAGTTCACGAAGCTTGGAGGAAAGATATGAATCCCTTTGAAGCTCAGATACAAGGTTGCAGAGATCAGAAGATCGATCTCACCAAAGCGATCTTCTTCTATGTGTTAGAAGACAACTATCGAGTCCAGAAGATCTACGGGATCTCTGCTCTAGAAGAGTTCTTGAAAGAAGGGCTCTCTCGGATGACCTTCAATGAAGCGAGTCCATTTTATCAACAATTGATGACCATAGGTCCAAACGTGCCGATCTTCAAGAGGGGAGTGAAAGCATGAAAGTAGCAGTCGCAGCCATAGCGCTCGACGAAGAAAAGTTCGTCGAGCGTTTCATGGAGTCAGCTAAGGAAGCTGACGGTGTCTTCGTGCTCGATACCGGCTCAACTGACCGTACCGTTGAGCTCTTGCAGGCGGCTGGAGCCACCGTCCACGTCGGCATGCTCAAGCCGTGGAGATTTGACATCCCACGCAACGCGATCCATCAGCTGGTCCCGGCAGATTACGACGTGGTAGTATCTTTTGACCTGGACGAGGTCTTCACGAAGGGCTGGGTGGAAGAGATCAAGAAGGCCTGGACGCCACAGACCACAAGGATGCGCTACCAGTACGTCTGGAATCACCTTGAGGACGGACGAGACGGCATTACCTTCTGGTATGACAAGATCGTCTGTCGCAACGGTTACCGCTGGATAAAACCGGTCCACGAAATCCTGAACTGCTACGGCGGTGAGGAAGTGCAGACCTACTGTGACAAGTTCACGCTGCACCATTGGCCGGACAGCAGCAAGTCACGTGGCAGCTATTTACCGCTTCTCGAGCAAGGTTGCAAGGATGAGCCGAACGATGACCGCAACTCCCACTACTTGGGACGCGAGTACATGTACTACGGCCGGTACGATGACGCGATCCGTGAGCTCCAACGTCACCTGTCACTGCCCTCTGCAACCTGGAACGCCGAGCGCTGTGCCTCCATGAGGTTCATTGCTCGCAGTTACTGCTTCAAACAAGACTACGTGAACGCCGAGCTCTGGGCACTGAAAGCTTGCGCGGAGTCAAGCACCGACCGTGAGCCCTGGCTCGAGCTGGGCAAGATCTATTACTATACGCAGAACTGGCCTGGACTGTACGCTGCGATGAAGCGCTTGCTCACCATCACCGAACGCCCAAAGAGCTACATCTGCGAAGTTGATGCTTGGTACGCGCTGCCATACGACTACTGTTCGATCGCAGCCTTCAACTTGGGCATGTACCAAGAGGCAGTTGACATGTGCGAAAAAGCTATCGAGCAAGACTCATCTGACCAGCGCTTACTGCAGAACATGCTCCTGATGAAAGAACGTGTCGCGCGTACGCCGAGCTGACACTGCCAGCAAAATGTACAACTTGATAGCTAAAAGATACAATAGCAAGATTGGAGAATGAACATGCATGCTACATCTGAGCAGAGCTTCAGGCAGATCTTTATTGACCTGAAGAATAAGGGCAAGCTCTGCGCCCCACGCGGCCAGAAGGTCGTCGAGATCGAGAACTACACCTATGAGCTTCCAGCTCGAGTGCGCTTCTGCAACTTTGAAGCCCGCAAGCTCAAACTCGACTACATTAAACATGAATTCCTCTGGTACTTGCGCGGCAACCGTAAGGATCTTAGCATCATGAAGCATGCAAAGATGTGGGAGAGCTTGACGGACTACGACGGCGGGATCAACTCGAACTATGGACAGTACATCTTTTCTAAGAATCCTGTTGTCATACCGAGTCCAATTCGTACGTCTTTCGACTTTGTTGTCAAGCAGCTTACTGAAGACGAAGACAGTCGGCGTGCCTCAATTCCAATTCTCGGTTTACAACACCTGCGGATCGACGTCAAAGATCTCCCGTGCACTTACTCGTTGAACTTCCGCATTCGTGACAATCAGCTCAACATGTCCGTGCACATGCGCAGCCAAGACGCAGTCTTTGGCATGGGCAATGACGCACCGACGTTCTCGTTCATCCACGAGATGGTCTGGGCGGCTCTGCTTCCTAAGTATCCAGACCTGCAGCTGGGCAAGTACCACCACATCGCTGACTCGTTCCACGTCTACGAGCGTCACTTTGACGTTATGGAAAAGATCGCGGAGGGTGACAAATACGTCGCAGTAGATTGCCCACAGATCGACGGGGCAAAGGAAGTCGCGCACCTCAAGAAGGTGATTCACGGGCTCTATCCATTTGATCCCATAGATTATGAAGGCGTGTGGGAATTCTCTATTGACCCAGACGTCATCGACGCAGTCAAGCACTACCAAGTGACAAACTTTAACTTCTCGACGTGGTTGACCACGTTCGAGGCATAACCGGAGAAAGCACAATGAACGTAATCTGCATCCAATTACCCAGCGGCGTTGAGATCATCGGCCGTCAAGTAGAACAGAAGTCTCTCCTCGTGGAAAGCGAAACCGCCCAGGACACCGGCACGATCACTCTCGAGAAGATCCGCGTCATCGGGCTACAAGAAGTACCAGGAGGTAAGCTGGCGGTGTCCTTCTTCCCCTGGGCAGTCGGTAACAGTGACGCCGCTATTACCTTCCATGAGGGTCGCATCGTGACGTCCTACGTCCCTGAGAAGACCATCGAGGACGGCTACATGTCGCAGACTTCTCCGATCGTTACCAGCGCCGGTCCCGCGATCAAGATCTGATGGATCAAAAGTTTCTATTCACTCCTCCGAGTCCATCCTCTCTTGTGATCTATGGCTACTCTCCTGAAGAGGTGCTGCGCATAGATCCTGAAGGGAGGATCTTCTGGAAGGGTTGTGAAGTAGAGTCTGACGCTGATTTTCGAGCAGCAATGCTCGAGGTGCATGACGCATTGACGGGAGTTCGCCGTTGACCATCTACAGTGCTCAACAAGAGCTGTATGAACAGCTGCACAAACGACAGGAAGCTCTCTACTTTGAGGCTTGCAACATCGTGCCACATGAAGTGCTCAACGAGTTTGAGGTTAATGAGCTTGATGAGTCCGGAGCTCCTGATCCAACCAAGAGCTTCGCGATCTACATGATCGAGCAGCACATCGCTTTTCTTGAGAAGAAGATCTTTCTCGCCAAGGCGGCGCGTGAAGCCACCGTTGAGCTAGAGCGCTTGAAGTCTAGAGGACAAGTTCTACCGCTCGACATTACCAAAGATGAGCTTCATGAGCTCATCAAAGCAGGAAAAGTAATCATTGATGAGAGCAAGAGGAAGTTGATATGAGACACATAATTGTAGAGGGAATCGACAGAATTGGAAAAGATTCGTTGATTAGGGGGCTGAAGGACCAACTTGGCTTCTTCCAAGAAGTTCACTTTCAGAAGCCTGAGCTCCTGAAGCGCTACGTCAAGACGGCCAACTTTGCCCAACCCGTCACGCTCAACAAGAAGGACGCAGAACAGCGAGCGCTAGCGCTCTACCAGTACGACTCATTCCGCAACATGTTCCTGTTGCTCGCGAATGAGGGTAACCTCATCTTAAACCGTGCTCATTTAGGTGAAGCGGTATACTCACAACGTTATCGCGGATACGACGGCAACTATGTCTTCGACCTTGAGAAGCAGCACCCCACGCACGACCATACGCTGCTCGTGTTGCTTCACACGTCTGACTTCAGCTTCATCAAGGATGACGGCAAGTCCTTCGACTTTTCCAAGAAGGAAGAGGAGCAAGAGGACTTCAAGAAGGCCTTCAGCAAGTCAGTCATCCGTAACAAGATCATGATCGACGTCTGCAACGGCAAGAAGAAGTTCAAGCCTGCCAAGGAGATTCTTCAGACGGTGGTGACTGCTTTTGGACGGGAGTGGCAAGATGAATGACATCTACCGCGTGTGCCTCAAGCTGCATACCTCTCTGGGCGTCTTCACCGGCATCGCTTCCGACGACTTCAGCACCGACGCTGAAGCCTTCGAGGAGCGCACCAAGCTACAGGAGGTGATCCTCTCCTGCGGTGCCTTTACCTTCTTCTCCGACACTGAGTGGGGCACCGAGATCACCGTTCCCCACTCCATCCTCCAGAACTCGATCGTCGAGTTCTCGGTCACTCACTTCAAGAGTTAAGTGCGTAGTCGCGGATCTCCTTCTTGGAGGCGGTCCGCTTCACGTCTCCATAGAGAATCACCTCAACGTAGCACTTCGCGTCGTAATTCCATTGGCGGGTGGGAACAGGCTTCCTTTCTATCGCGAACCAGACGTCGTTAATCTTCTCAAACTTACTGCCATCCAAGTGCTCACGGTAAGTCTTGGAATGAGCAACTCTTGCTTCCTTGCTGACCTTCCACCAGCACTTCTTAGTCTCATCTCCACCGAGCTGTAGGGTTCCGTCCGTGGGGTCAATGTAGAAGTCGCACCCTCCGTCTTCAACACAATTGTAGTCACTGTAGTCGTCAGAATAGTAGATACGGTTGTCCGTTCCCACGTAGGTGTGAATCTCGACGTTTCGGGTGAATTGGTGCTTGAGGTCGTTAGCCTTGGCGGCGTCAGTCCGGCAGATCTTGGAGATCTCGGAGTAGACGTCGTTCCAACGGCGGCCGACATTAGAGGTGAGAAAGCGTTTGGTAACGCTCCAGAGAAGCTGTTGATTGTGCTTCTTGGAATCCCAACCGATCATCTTGCACTTCATGGGAAGCTTACCGTTGAAGCGGTCAACGACCTCTTGCTCGTCGGTCAGCTTGAAGCGCTTGGCCTGACGGTAGTCGTTGGGTTCAGCACGATAGTAGCTACCCGGACGGGCAGGCTCGGTGATGACTTTGTGCATGTCACTGCGCATGTGAGTTCTCCTAGTTAAGTTCACAATCGCATGGCATGTCTCCTTTGATGGTTGATGGTTCTATTTACGAGTGAGCAATGGCTCTACCTGAGGATGGTAGAGCCATTATATCACGACTCGAACGAGAAGTGAATTATGCGCGAGCTTCGACGTTGTAGACGAAGTGGCCGAGACGCTTTGTCAGCTCTGTAGACAGCAGTTTCACGTCGTTGTCGATCATGGTCGGCGTCGGAGCACCCACAACAGCTGTACCATGACGAGGGCCGTTGTTGTAGACGATCGCGTTGCCTAGGATCACCTGAGTCCGCATGGTCGTCACATCACGGTAGTAGTCGTACTCGAACACTGGCGTACGGATCGCGTTGGCACGGAAGCCACGACGGTTCTTCACGCGGGACTTCTCTGCCCAGCGCTTCAGCACTTCACGCAGATCGGTCTTCATCTCGCGAACTTCTTCCTTGTCAGCAGTGCCGAGCTCGATCTTCAGGTCCAGCACGGTGACGGCGGCTTGGGCGTCGGTGGCAGCGCAGTTGAAGTGTTCGTCATCGGGCGCGGCCAGCGTCTTGAGATCGGCGTCGAGCAGCATCAGAGATACCGCTTGAGCTTGGGTATCAACGGTGACTTCCTTGAAGGAGGTTTTATCCTCAATCATGCCGGTGGGTTGGGGGAAGTACTCGTTATCTGCGTTGAACCCGCGAACGACGAAGGTGCGCTTTTGTCTTTTGGTGCTCATGTGCTTCTCCTTATGAAAGTTAGTAGTCAGCCCGCAACATCGGCGGGACGTGCGAGACGATCCAGTTACCCATCTTCTCACTTACCTTCGTTGAAACTCTATTGACCGGAAAGACGGCGAAGGCGTCCATCTCCGGGAAGTCCGGGCCCTTGGTGTTGGTCACCATCGACTCACAGAACAGGTCCTTGACGTTGAGGGAGCTCACCTCGATGTAGTAGAGGTGGAGGTCCTTCTCCTTGGCGTAGGGGTGCTGACCCAGGTCGATGATGCCGCCGTTCAAGATGTCAAGCTCGATGCCGGTCTCTTCCTGTAGTTCACGGATCGCGGCGACCAGGTGGTCTTCGCCTGGCTCAGCTCTTCCCTTCGGGAAGTCCCAACGGTTGCCGCCACCGGTCGGGTGACAGAGCAACCAACCGCGGTCAGCAACCGAGATGATGAAACCACAGGAACAGTTCTTCTTCATATTGATCTTCTTTCATAAGAGATGTGACATTATATCACATCTCCATGTGAAAGTACAATCATTTCTCCTCAAATTCAATCAGGTAACGAATGTTGACCTGAGAATTTTTGTACACAATCATCTCATTGTTGAGAACGCCGGAGTCACCAGCCTTGGCGAACGTCGAATCATAACCCTTCTTGGGCAGCGACTCATACGAACTCTTTGGTGTGTATTCCTTGCCCATGGCGAAGTCAACCAGGAACATGAAGCAGTTCTTGTCGATCGCGCCGCGGTCCCAGGTACCACCGCGAGCGTAGTTCAGAGCCTTGGTGGACTGGTCAGAACCGTAGACACCGTCACCGAACATGCGGCCGGTCACGTGGAAGCTGCCAGATTTCGGCGGACAGAAAAGGCCAGACTTCAGGATCGACAGCACGTTGAACATGCGGGTGCCGTGCCACAGCATCTTGACGTTCTTGTCGGTCGCTGGCCAGGAAGCGATCTCGGCGTCGAAGGCAGCCTTGGCTTCAGGCATGGTCACCTCGTAGAAGCGAACCGGCTTCATGTTGCGCGAGTCGTGCTTGGAGTTCAGGCTGTCGAAGAACATCTTCTCGATCTTGGCGATCATGACCTTGTCGTCCAGCACCTTGAGCTGAGCGTTGAAGAGGTTCGGAGTGTCGGACAGAGACTGAGCCACGGCGCCGTCATTGGCAGCCTTCATGCGAGCGTCGGCCAGGTCGGCAGAAGCTTCCAGCTGGTCGAGCAGGGTGCTCTGGCGGGTCAGCGTGTTGTGGCCGTCAAACCAGGATTTGTGCCAGCCACGAGCATGTCCGACGAGCTGCGGGACCAGCATCAGGTAGGTGTTGAGGTGCTCGATGAATGTCTTGTCGTCGAAGCTGGACTTCTCGACGAATGGGGCCAGGAGGTCGAGGGTGTCGCGAGCTTGCTTGATGGTGTCCTTGTTGATCACACCCACCGGGGTGGAGATGATGCCGGTCTTCAGGTCAATGTCCATCTTACCGCCGGACGCTTTGACCAGCTCATGGCGGTTGGCTTCGACGAGGCGGTCGATGAGCTTGGTCAGTTCCGGGTTGAGGCTGGCGAGCTGCTTCTTGGCTGCCTCACGGACGACTTCCTTGGAGAGAGCAGGACCAGTGGGCGCAGACACGGCTTCAGCCACAACAGCGATCTCACGGTAGGGTGGTTTGTAGCTGGCGGTGCCTTCCTTGCCGCGACCAGCAGTCTTCTCACGAATCTTGCGGTCCAGCTCAGAGCGGGACATGTGCTTGGGGTCGTCGACGTTGCAGGTCTTGCCCACGCGGCCGTACTTGACTGTGCACATTTCTGTAACAGTGTCATATTCATAGCTCCAAAATTTATTGTTGTTATTTGCAGCATCTGAACACACAAAGGTTCTTTTCTCGATTGACATGATCAGTCTCCAGCTATTATTACTTCATTGAAGATCCAAACGTAAGTGGGGTACACGCTGCTTAAGTACTTGTAGACTTGCTTGTTGCTCGGGTCATGCAGCTCTTGACCATCCCAGAACATGACGTGCTCACTGCCCTCGTGATTGAGGGAAACGGCTTGGATGAGCGCCTTGCGCTTCCAGAGAAAGCTGCGAACGACGGCTTCATCAGCGTGGCGCACGTAGAGGCTCTTGTAGTCAACGTCCTTGGTCAGGCCAGCGTACTCAAAGGCTTGAGTGATCTCGCCCGAGTAGCACCCTTTCTTTTCTTGAACTACCCGACGAAACTCTTCAGGAAAGATCTCGTAGTAGTCCTTACCGGTGGCGTTGGCGATGGACACCAGGACGCAGTCAAATTCAGCTTGTTGCTTGATCATTCTTACCTTTCCAATAGATGAGGCCGTAGCTGCCTTGGTTGCCCTTCGGGTGCTTGATGATCACCCACTTGACTTGGACTGGGTGCTGACGAACTTCAATGTCAGCACGATTCCACACATCATCCTTCTGCTCTTTCATTCTTCTGGACCATATGCCGTATAAAGTAGATAGGTCACAAAGATGCCCAACAATGTTGCCGCGATTACCTCAAAGTAGATCCCAGGAACGAACAAATAGATCCACAAGATCCCGATGGCAATCGCTGCAATACCGATAAACGTTAAGAGCTCTTTGATCACCAGCAAGAAGAAGAAGATCGTCTCTCTAGCAGCTCTCTTGGAGGACTTGCTCACACGTGGTAACATAGTCTCCTCGCTTGTTCTTTGTGCCACTGAGCTACCATCCAGAGGTTGGTACCAGGTGCGGCAAGGTTGTCGAAAAAACCGCCGCTACTGAGCAACTTCTTAGCTGCCCTGCGGTGTTGACGACGGCGCTTACGTTTATCTTCACTGTACCCAAGTTCTTTCATCACTCTTCCTCCGCGACCGACTGCAGCAGGTTCAGCTGCCGGATCGAGAAGTTCTGCTTCAGGAACTTGTCCTCGTACAGGCCGACGTAGTCCGGTTCCTTGCCCGAGAACTTCAACATCAGGTGCTTGAAGTAAGGGTAGTTCTCGCCGTCCTGACCGTAGGTCAGCGCGATCGTCTTGCGATCGAGGTGCTTGACCTTCTCGTACATGTCGGTGATGTCGGCGATCAGCTCGTTGAGCTCACGCACGACGCGGTTCTCGATCTCCACGATCTCGGAGATGTCAATGCCCTCACCCACCCAGAAGGCTTTCTGGTCGTCCAGAGTTTCGTGCAACACGGCCTCCGCGATGTCACGCTCACGCACAAAGGTCATCAGGTGGTGGCGATCCATGTACCACTTGGTCTTCATCTTGACCATGTCGCCGTTCTCGAACTGGAAGATCCAGCCCTCGAGGTTCTCCACCGTCTCGTAGAGCTCATAGAGCTTCTTCGGGTCGTTCTTGATCGCGTCCAGGATGTCGTCGAAGGTAGCGCTGCCCTCGTCATTGAGGGTGGCAGAGGCAACGCCCGGCACGTTGAAGCGGTCACCGAGATCCTTCAGCTCAGCGATCGTCAGGTAACGACCGGTCACGTTCTCGCGCACGTGCAACAAGACCAGGTCATCCTTGGCGTACGGCAACACGATTCGGGCCGTCGGCGAGGTGTACTCGAAAATCGCGGTCATGCCGAGATCGGTCACGTGGTTGCACAGCTCGACGTAGCCGCGCTCGTGGCCAGACGAGCTCTTGGAACCCTTCGCCAAGAAGGCGCGAGCAGCCACCGCTACGTCAGACTCATAGCTCTTCTTGGACTTCAGCGTGAAGCGAGCACCCGGAACTGCCGGCTTGACGTCGTCCACGACCTTGACGGTGTGAATCATCGAGCCGTCACGCTTGTCCATAACGCGCACGACCTTCGACCAGTCGATCACTTCAAGCTGGGTGTCAGGTTGCTGGTTCACGTTGAAGAACTTTGAGAGAGGGCGAGCGATCACTTTGCCGTTCTTGTCAAAAACGATGCCACGGCATTCAAGCGCATACACGTTGTCAAACGTTGACTCGTTAGAGATCAAGTAACAACCCACAATCGTTCCGTTGGATTGTTCCATGAACTTGATTTCAGGTTTTTCACCCACGCTACGTTTGAATTGCTCAAGATCTGTGACGATTGGAAACATTTGAGTATTATCCCGATGTACATAAGTTTTAAGTAAGAAGACCAAAGATCTTCAATACGATCTGTTGGGAACTTCGCTCCGTAAAGCTCGTCGAATTGCAAGCATATCCATTCGAGCCTGTTTGATGATACGCTGACAATCAATAACCTGTCTACCCTCATGCATCATAATTCGTACTTGACGGATATGCGTAAGTAAAAGAAAACGCCAATGCGGATGTACATTTGTGATGTCAATTGCCATGTGATGCCTCCTTAGTCGCAGGGAAAGTGGTCTTTGTCATAGCCGCGGTCACAGCCAGGAACGTGCAGAGAGTCCATCACGTCGGTCTGGACTTGCTTGATCGGCTGAGGTGCTCCATCGACCGGGCGATACATGATGCCGAAAGCAACTACCACGGCAAAGATTGTGTAGAAGACGCCTCTCTTAATTACCATGTTTACCTCTTTTTAGAAAAACGATTGATCACAAATGTCTATCATGCGGCTAAACTTGTTAGCACTGCGCATGTCTTCAAAAGACACAGTTATACGACTGTGTGTTTAAGTTAATTGGATTGCTCACAAAACGTCCATCGTATCGCTTCACCAGTCGTTGAAGAAAAATAAGGTGACTCGTACGAAACCAAATGGTCATTTGCACGGCGATCTCCTATTCATATCTAATCCTTGTGTTTAGTGTAAAGTAATTATATCACGAGAGCACCAAAAAGTAAACCAGAAAGTGAAAGAGGAGAGCATTTTGCTCTCCTCTAGGGAAGCTTCAGTAGCTTACTTGGTCTGCGCGTTCCACTCGTCGTAGTTGGCGACAGCGTTCTTGTCCAGGCTCGGGTCAAAGGTGATGCCGGAGACCTTCTCGATCGTGGCCAAGCTCACGACGTACTTGCCCAGATCGGCAGTCTTCAGCGGAGCGTTCTGCATGTAGAAGGCGATGGACTTACCAGTCTGTGCGTCGATCATGACCTTGAACAGCATGTCAGGCACCCAGACGTGGTGCTTGCCGATGGTCACGCGGTTCAACGTGGGTAAGTAGACGGGACCGGAGATCACGTAGACGCCAGCGGTGTGGTGCTTCGCGTAGCCACGAATCTTGATCTCCATGTACTTCCAGATGACCTCATTGTTCTTGAAGTTCTGGGGCACCATGTTGGTCATGAAGAAGGACTCGGACGTGGTTTCAGCCGTTGCGCTGAAGTCTTGGTCAGGGGTCATGTGGCCCTGATCGCACGATGACGTGCGCTTACCTGAGACAGGGCCGCAAGCCGTGCCAGAGTGGTGGTAGTCGGACGGGGTGACAGCGTCGGCTTGGTCGGGGAGGGCAGGATCAGCACGAAAGTCGTTGGAGCGGGGAGCGCTGCCGGTGTGGTTGGCCGCCAGGTACTCGGTGGTGTAGACCGGATTGTGGGTCTCGTGGGACCAAGCGATCGCGTACTCCCGGTGACAGATGTACACGTCAGCCTTGACCACCGGAGCGGTCTTGTAGGTGAACTGCTTGCAGCGGTCATCGATGCCGTTGGCGAACGCCGACAACGAGGTCAACAGCAGCACGAGGGTGAGAAGTTTCTTCATGCGGTGCCCTTTTTAAAGATGGATTGAATCGTTTGGTAGAGGTGCTCTAAGCCGAGAGTCTTGTCGTTCACGATCACCACGTCGCTCTCTTGACGAGTGATGCCTGCTTCTGAAGCGTGGTTGTACTTCTCGTCCCTGACCAAGCCAGGAACCTTGAGGATGATCAACATTGAGTCAGGTTGTGCCCGAAGCCACTCAGCCTCGTTCTCAAAGCGCACGTCGGTGACGATCGTGCCGAA
>Ga0075276_10000267_pt1 | contig 14923 bp, 14 predicted proteins | sample SF_Rice_5C_80N_4_FD_69770 | JGI IMG/M metagenome (GOLD analysis project Ga0075276, IMG submission 69770) | Rice paddy soil microbial communities from Twitchell Island, California, USA - SF_Rice_5C_80N_405 | ecosystem: Environmental > Terrestrial > Soil > Paddy field/soil | place: USA: Twitchell... | reverse complement strand
CGCGGCTTTTTGCAGTTGGTCGCGCGCTGCCAGCGCCCGGTCAATATCCTTATCCAAGGTGTCCAGGTCTTCGTGAATCCGCTGATCCAGCGCCAGGCGTGCTGCTAATTGCAGCCCAGTGGCGTGGAGCCTGGGATCGAGCCCCACCACGAGTCCAGCCTGCGACTTTTGACCGCCGTAGTTGAGCACGACGGTATAGTTTCCTGGCAGGACTTCCGGACCCTCCACGGAGTCTTTCAAGCCGCCCGCCGGGATGGGCGCGTGATAACCGGCTACCTCCGCGGCATAGGGATAGCGCAGGTCCCACTGAAAGCGATTCATCCCCGGCACAACTGCGGCGAGCCTCTCTTCTTTTTCGCGAATCTGCTGATCGGTAGGCTCCCCGCTGTGGTCCACTTCGGCGGCGTTCTCTTGACCCTTGGCGGGTTCCGTTTCGCCTGCCTGGGCCTCCTTTTCTTTCTCCTTCTCCTTTTTCTCCTTGGCTGTTTCCAGATGCAGTGCGAAGCTCTGAATTACCTTTCCCTCCGAATCTGTAATTTCGAGCTTGGCTGGCGTTTGGCCGTCATAATTCTGAGGAACATGAAAAAAAATGGTCGCGCCAAAGGGAGTGTTATCGCCCGCGTCGGGCGGCCGCCGCCTTTCGGGGCTGGGAACGCCGTAAGCGTAAGTGAGCCAGGCTTCCTGGGGAGCGAATAGGAACGCCGCATCGGGTGATACGTCTGGTTTTTTGGTCAGCTGTTCCAGAACCGTCAGATTGTCCAGAATCCAAAACGCGCGGCCGTGGGTCGCCGCCACCACCTCGCCCTGGCGCGGATTGATGGCCAGGTCACGCACCTCCGTGACCGGCAGATTCAACGTGAGTGGTTGCCAATGCGCCCCGGAATCCAGGCTCATATATACGGTGCTGCGGGTGCCCAGGAACAGCAGCGCGGGAACGTTCGGATCCTGGCGAATGTCGAAAACAAATTCGTCTGCAGGCAGGCCGGCCGTGATCGCCTTCCAATGCCGGCCCAAATCCGTAGTTTCGTAGACATACGGCCGAAAATCGTCCTGCATGTAGCGCCGGGCCGTGAGATAGGCAGTGTTCTTGTCGGCGTGCGATGGCTCTATGCAACTAATCCAGGAGGCGGGCAGGCCGGGCGGGGTTACTGTCTGCCAGTTCTTTCCTCCATCGCTGGTTACATGTGCGAGACCGTCATCCGAGCCGGCCCAAATAAGATTGGCGTCGAGTGATGAAACCGCCAGCGCCGAAATCCCAGGATAAATTTCCGCTCCCGACTGATCCAGATTGATGGGGCCGCCGCTGGGCGCCTCCGTGCTTGGCTCGTTGCGCGTCAAATCGGGCGAAATTCGTTTCCAGGTCTGGCCGTAATCGTCGCTCTCGAATACGTATTGGGCGGCGGTGAGCAGTTCCTTGGGATTAGCCGGCGAAAACAAAATGGGATGGGTCCAGCCAAACCGGTATTTCAGCTCGCCGGATGATGCCCCTTCTTCGTAATTCGGCCACGGACTCACGCTTTCGTATTGGTCCGTGTTGCGGTCATATTTCACAAAAATGCTGTAATACCCGCTCCCGTACGTAATCTTCGGATTGTCGGGCTGGGGCACGGAATAGGTGCTCTCTCCGTAAGCAACGCGGTGCCATGCCGCCAGGGGAATGGTGCCGTCGCTGTGTGCGCTCGGGCCCTCAAACGAACCCTCATCTTGTTGCGCGCCGTAGATGTGGAAAGGGAACTGGTTATCCAAGTTGACATGGTAGAACTGCCCGGTAGGCTGGTTGTGCACCGTGCTCCAGGTGTTGCCGCCGTCGGTGGAGACGGTGGCCCCGCCGTCGTTGCCCTCCAGCAGAATCCGCGTGTCGTGGGGGTTGATCCATACCACGTGATTGTCACCATGGGGCGTCCGCAGTTTTTTGAAGGTTTTTCCGCCATCGTGGGAAACCCAAAGCGCGTCCACCTCCGGCGCGTAAACCGTATTGGGGTCCTTGGGATCTGCGTAAATGGTCATGTAATAGAAGGCGCGCTGCCGCAGCTTCCATTCGCTATTTACTCGCTTCCAGGTTGTGCCCGCATCGTCGGAGCGGAACACCCCGCCGTCTTTTGACTGGATGATCGCGTACACAATATTGGGATTGCTGGCGGAAACGGTGAGCCCGACGCGGCCCAGAACCGTCTGCGGCAGGCCCTGATTGTGCGAGAGATTTGTCCAGTGTTCGCCACCGTCGGTAGTTTTGTAAATTCCGCTGCCCGGACCGCCGCTGGAAAGCCCCCAGGGCATGCGCTGCGCCTGCCACATCGCCGCATAGAGCACGCTAGCGTTATTCGGGTCCATGACCAGACAAATAGCTCCGGTCCTGTCATCCACAAAAAGGATTTTCTTCCACGTCGTGCCCCCATCGGTGGATTTGAAAACTCCACGTTCGGGGTTGGGAGAGAAGACATGTCCCATGGAAGCGGCATAGATTACGCCGGCATTTTTGGGATCCACCACGATGGCGCTGGTGGAGTGCGTGTCGCGCAGCCCGGCGTACTTCCAGCTCTTGCCGGCGTCCGTGGACTTGTAAACCCCGTCGCCGGGAATCACATCGCTGCGGATGTCAGTCTCGCCCGTACCGGCGTAAAGAATGTTGGCGTCAGAGGGCGCCGCCGCAATGGCGCCGATGCTGGAGCTTGGCCCGGGTATCTTCCCGTCAGAAATATTTCGCCAGGTAATGCCCTCATTCGTGCTCTTCCAGACCCCGCCGCCCACCGCTCCGGCGTAAAACAAATTAGGGTTGGAGGCAACGCCGGTCACGGTGACCACGCGTCCGCCGATGTAGGGGCCGATGGAGCGCCATTTCAGTTTGCTCATCAGTGCTTGCGGACTAACTGCGCTTGTGCTTTGAGGGCCCGCGAGCGCGGCAAATGGTGCGGCTATGGCAAAAACTAGCAGGACGCAAAACTTCCCCAATCGGCTCAATGGATTCATGATTGGATTCCCCGGCTGGATTTTTCCCCACATCTTTGGCGATTGGGAATATACACCCATCGGGTTCCTCTGTGCCTCAGCCCGCTGCCAGGCAGGTATGGTCTACCCTCGCGGGTAAGAGATATGTGTTCAAAACTGTGAGTATGAGTTTAAGGATTAATCCTTGCTGCCCTGCGAATCGGGTGAGACACTAGCGGGTCATGAAGACCCGATTGCTCGCACTCTGGTGGGTCACGCTGGTAGCTTTTGTGTGCCTGGCGCCGGCACAGCAACCGCCGGCAAAAGGGATTCTCACTCAAGCTCAGCTCAAGAAACTCATGCCGCAGGATTACTTCTTCGCCGGGATCACCGCCTCGGTCCAACCGGGGATGAACGCGGGCGTCCGCTTCGCCAGCGGCAAGGTATTGCTCACCGGCTTGGTGAACACCTCAGGCTACTCCACCGCCATTCAGCAGAAGTATCAGGCGCTTTTTCTGACCGACTCGCGGCTCAAAATAGAGGGTTCGGAGTTGCCGCCGGGCGCTTATGGCTGCGGTTTTGTATCGGGAAAATTCCACGTGATGAATCTGGCCGCTGAAGATGTGTTGTCCGTCGCCGCCCAGCACGACAACAAACTTCAGCGTGCCGTTCCCCTCAAGTTCGTCGAGCAGGACGGCGGCTATCGCTTTTACGCCGGCAAAAATTTTGTCACCCTGCAGCCGGAGTAGGGAGACGTTTTCCGCAGGCAGCCGAAGGCAGAAACGATAATGGCCGCCGGAAGTTTCCCATCTCCGCCGGCGGCCCGAATGGCTTCAAACCTTACTTTACCGTCATCAGTTCGACCACGTCCTGGCCGTGCACCACGTCGTGGCCGCGGGCCTCATTGCCTCCCCAGATCTGGTGAAGCACATGGCGGCCATCTTCGCGCTGGAAAATAAGCACGGTGTTCTCGTCCGGCGTCAATTTTTGTACGTGACGAGTGAACATGGACGCTTTCTGCTGGGTCTCAGTATTGATTACCGTAAGCCGCATATTGTGGGCGTTCGATTTGATCATGTAGTGACCGGCTGGCATTTGGTTGTCGCCCACTACGAAGTCAAAGGGAATGTCCGCTGACCATCTGGTTTCCAGAACCTGTGACACCGCGGGTGTGATCACCAGCAGCAGCGACACCACCGCAAGGAATATCAGAAGACGTGCTTTCATGAGGAGCCTCCTTTCCGGTCGGGGAGTTGTGTCAGGAGAAATACAGCGAGCTGGGCGCGCCTACACCTTGCGTCGTGCCCGCCTTTTCTGCGCTCCAGGCCGAGGCGCACAAAGACCTCGCAGGGGCTCCCACCCCGCGAGGCGGCTTTTAATTAACAGTATCTCTGAGCCGATTGTATGTCGGTGACCCGGCGCACGCGACCACTGTGACGTAATAGTCGCTTTTTCTTTAAGCAGTGAGTTCCCAAAATGGGACAGAAGCCCCGGCGCACACTACAACCACCGGTGCCGCCTTAGGGGCCCCGCCTCGCCGCGCTATTGCACCATGGTGAGCCCCCGGTAGATCCAGAGGCCGGCAATCACCAGGATAAGTACGATCGAGCTCGCTCCGAAACCGCGCACCAGCGGATTGATTCGGTTTACTTTCTTCATGACTTCCATTTGTTCCAGCTGCATGTGTGATTCGGAATCATCCAGGAACAATTGGTCGTCTTCGCGCATGGTCAGGGTACTGCGGTAGATGAGCAGCACGATCAGGATAGTGGTCAGGACGCCCCAGACGATCAGCAGCCATCCCAGAGAGGACATAGCCGCACCTCGCTTCTGATTGAAGCTTGCTCGCCCAGCCTCGGACCCGGCCATAAATGGGACGGGCAGCCGGAACCGCAGTAGGGGGCCGGCCTCATTATAGCTCCGCTTGGCAAGGGGGGATAGCGGTGCAAAAGAAAAGCCCCGCCTGGATGGCGGGGCGCAAATCGGGTCAACAGCCCTTATACCTGGAAGGACGAGCCGCAGCCGCACGTGCTCTTCACATTAGGGTTCTCGAACTTAAAGCCAGCGCCCTCCAGACTCTCGATGTAGTCAATCGAGCAGCCGTTCAGGTACATGAGCGAGGTGGCGTCCACGTACACCTTCAGCCCATTGAAATCGTAAGTTTTGTCCATCATGCCGGCCGCGTTCTCGAACGACATGGAATAGGAGAATCCGGAGCAGCCCCCGCCTACCACTCCCACCCGCAAGCCTGCAGGGACAGGGTTCTGCTGGCCCATGATTTCCTTTACTTTGCTGATCGCCCGCTCGGTCAGGTTGACCGGAGCGCTCTTGGTGACATTCGGTGTGGTTGTGGTTGCCATTCCTCTCTCCTTAGACGCCCAACGATTATAGCAAAACCCGGCCCCCGCCTCACCCCGGAATAACAGCGGTAAATGCCTTGTTTACTAGCTATTTGGATGTTGCCGGGCGGCTCCGGGTGGCAGGAAATTTAGCTGCCTGGCTGTATAGCTATCTAGCTGAAGGCAAAGACGGGTTCAGCCAGAAGCCAGTTAGCTAGGCAGCTAGTCAGCTGTCTATTGCTGCTGTGGCTGGGCTTGGGGCTGCGCCGGAACCATGGCTCCCGGCCCCTGCAGGGCCGGACTGCCGAAGCCGGGCATATTGGAGTTGCCGAAGCCGGAGTTTGGAGTAATTGCTCCGGGACCGGTGCCCGTGGCCCCCGGCTGGCCCACTACTGACCCGCCCGCGCCCGCCAAAGGCGGTTGTGCCGGGCCGCGGATCAACCCGCCACGGTCGAGACTGGGATCGTAGATGAAGTACCAGTCGTTATAGTGGTTCTTCTTGTTGAACTCGCGGATAGAGGCTGCATGGCTGGTGCTGGCCACTCCAATAATGGGTCCGCCGCCAAATACCTTGCCTGCCAAGGTATCCGGCCCCTGGCCTTGTGGGTTGGTAATGCTGCTGCCGTTTGGGCCCCCGGTGGTGCCCGTTGGCGCGCCAGGAGATGAAAGCATGCCCCCGGTTGTAGCCGCGTTTCCAGGTGTTTGCCCAAACATGCTGGGAGCCGCGGACTGACCCTGCCCAAAGGCGCCGCTCATGGCGGCAGCGGCGGCCCCGCCCATAATGCCGGCGCCCGCCCCGCTCATCCCCGTTATGGCGCCCATATTTACCTCGCCGAAGTGCAGCAGGCGGAAGTCTTTGCCGGTAACGGGGTCCTTGTAGCGGCGGCGCAAAAACCGCATGTTATTGGTGTTTTCCAAGTCCTCGATGCGCATGGGATAGCGGCCGAACTTTTTGTAGTAGTGCTGAATGGCGCGCATGTACTGTGTGCCGCGATTGATCAGTTCAGCTTCCCGCTGGCGGCGAATGGACATGGCAATATCGGGTGCGGCCGCCGCGGCCGCGATCACGATCAGGGCCAGCATGAGGATGATGGCCAGCAACACGTAGCCCTGGCGGCGGTCTCTGCCCGTTTGTGCTTGCCCAACCCGTATCCGTCCGTTCACCTGCATGCGCTTAACCCGGGGTGATGGGAATGCTCTGCCGGTTGTTGTTCAGCACATCCTGCAGTTCGATGGAGGTAGGGCCGATACGCAAAACCTTGTAGCGCCGGTCCACAATATCGCCCTCGCCGGCAATGAACACGTCCTGCCCCTTGGCCAAAAATACCTTTCTCGGCTGGCCGGGCTTGTTGGCGAAACCGAAAAACCGCAAGGTGATGGGAGGCGGCGGAGGCGGACCCGGCGGTGGCTGGTTCTGGCTCGCGCTTTGGCCCTTGTCCAGGCGGGGATCGGCGACCGGCTTGGGAATGGGAGCGTCCTCGTAGCTCAGAAAGATGTTGCGCCCGGTGCCCGCATAGCTGATGTCCTCGCTGCTCTTGAGCAGGTCGAGGCGTAACCGGGGATCAAGGTTCAAAGTAGCGGTTTGCGCTTTTTTGCCGCGCGTGAGCCGCCGCGGATTCAAGCGCGAAGGCTGGGCGACGCTGGTGTTCTGCCCGAGGCTGGGAGGAGCCGAGGCGCTGGGACCGGAATCCACCAGCAGCATGCGCCCTACCAGCAGCAGCGCCGCCACCATGAGCACGCCGGCTATCGCCGCCTTTTTCCGGTCCTCGGCTCCGACCTTCACTTACGCTCCGCTCTTCATGTAGGTTTGCATTCTCAACTGCAGCTTGACCACCCCACCTTTGGCGTCGCCCAGGGCAATGCTGTTCACGATGAACAGCATCTTGTCGCGCTCGAGAGCGTTAATGAACTTTACGATGTGCAGGTAGTCGCCGGAAAGCAGGGAATCAATGGTAATGGGGCGCAGCCCCCCGCCTTGTTCGTCGTCCAGGTGAAATTTCACCTGCGCCATATTTGTGCCGGTCTCGTCGGCCAACTTTCCCATTTCCGCGTCAATAGAGGAATAGGTTGAGGGCAAACGGTCGCGGTAGAAATCCGCAATCTGGTCCTTGGCCACGACCACTTTCTTATCCAACCCACGCAACGGCTGCACCTGCAGAGTCTTGAGCCGGAGCTGCCCCTGCAGCGACTGGATGTCTGCCTGCCGGGAGCGGCCTAAGGGGGAGATGAGAATGCCGGCGCAGACCAGGTCAATGCCCAGCATCACTACCAGGGCCGTAGTCAGCCGCTTACGCAACCGTTGTACATCGGCCATCAGAAGCCTCCTGGTGAAGACGAGGCGCTTGAACCGGAAGGCGGCGTCGCAGAACCTGGCGCCTGCTGTTCCGCTGCCGTGTACAGCGTACCGATGTCAAACTGCACTCGGTCGCTGGGATTCTGCGATTCCTGTTCCCTGGCTTCCGCCACAATTTGCGGTTGCCGGAAGCGTGGCGAGTGTTCCATGCGGCGCACCAGGTCCAGGGCCCGCTCCCGCGACTCGCCCGCCACCACCATGCGTAGCGCCAGTTGGTTGTCGGGCGTCAGTTCGGGACGAATGGAAACCACGTGCAGGCGCGGCGGCATGATGCGCTCCAGGTCGGAGAACACTTCCGTCCAGGAGAAAGCTTTGCGCGCGATCAGGTCATTGAGGATGAGCGACTTGTCACGTGTGTCGCGGTTCTCCGGCCGGTTGAGGAACGCTTCGGCTTGGCCGATTTCCCGGTTACCCTGCGCAATCTGTGTCTGCAGGTCGTCTATACGTCGCTCTTCCACGCTCCACGACCGCAGTCTCAATACCGCACCGGCCGCCAGCACCAGCGTCAGCAGCCCTACCAGGCCCAGGGTCAGGGTCCATTGGCGCACGAAGCGCTGGGCGTCTTCAAAGGGCTGGCTGGCGAGATTGATAGTGACCCGCATGCTCTAAGACAATAACGCTCCTGTGACTCCGGCCAGTTGCGACCGCGAACCCGCGAATCCACTCGCCTGTTCCGTTCCTACCAGTTCCTGCACTTCCACGCCGGTTTGAGCGTGCAGACTTTGCAGGGCCATTTCGGAATCGGACAAGCCAGCCACAAATACCCGCTCCACGTCCAATTTGTAAGTGTCCTGAAAGAACACCACCGAAGGATAAACATCCTCCGCCAGTTGCTCGCCGGTTATGTTGCGCCCGCGCGCATTCTCCAGAGTGCGAAACAGCAGCAATTGCTGCCTCTCCAGGATGGCGATGCTGCTGGTAAACGGGTCCACCTTCACCACCAGGGTGGGACGAGCGGCGTCCACCGCGCCTAAAGCCGCCAGCATTGAGGGCAGAACAACTCCGGGAGCATAACCGACGTCGCGAAAGGCGGCTTCATATTCGTCCAGGATGCTGGCCAGGCCCACCGCCGCGATCACTTTCAGTTCCTTGCTATAACTGCCGGTTTGTACCTGATAGGAAACGCGGGCTTTTTCCACGTCGAAAGGCAACGATTTCTTCAGCCGGAAGCGCACCACCGCCTCGGCTTCCTCGCGCTTTTCCGGCAAAGTCTCAAAATCCAGCAGCACTACCCGCACCGCCGCATCCGGAAGAATGGCAACCACATCGCGGGTCCGGCCGGCAACCTCTTCCAGCGCGGCCTTGATAACGTCGCGCAGCCAATCGCCACGCAGCACATTGGCCTCGGTCAAGTCGGGCGTAACCGCCCCTTCCGGCAATTCCTTGGCGGTGTAGACCTCCAACCGGTCGCCCTGCGGGCGGGTGCGCCCCGCCACCACCGCCTCAGCGGAGATTTCGCAGGCGACTTGCAGGGGGTTCTTGTTCGAACTTCCACTCATACCCACGGTCCTTATTGTGGCTCCTGTAACTCCATACTACCGACATTGCCCATGGTTCCAGCGGGAGAAACCGCGGCGCTCAACCGCCGTTCGATACGGTGGTTAGCGCGTGGTTTCAATGAACGTAACCTTATTGATCTCCTTCAGGGTTGTGGTTCCACCGCGCACCTTGTCCAGCGCCGATTCGCGCAGAAAACGCATGCCCTCCTCGCGAGCGGCGCGGCGAATCTCCGAACTTGGCCGCTTGTCCAGGATCATCTCCCGAATGCGGTCGGTCAGGTCCAGCAGTTCGTGAATGGCGGTGCGGCCGCGGAATCCCGTGCCCGCGCACTCGATACACCCCTCCCCTTCATAGAACGGCACGTTGCCCCATTGTTGCGGGTCTAACCCGCTGGCTTCCAGCACGTCGGGAGGATAGAGGACCTGCTTGCGGCAGTTGGGACAGATGATGCGCACCAGCCGCTGGGCCAGGATGCAGTTGAGCGCAGAAACAAAGTTGTAGGGCTCCACCCCCATGTTCAGGAAACGGCCGATCACATCCACCACGTTGTTGGCGTGCACGGTGGTGAACACCAGGTGGCCGGTAAGGGCCGACTGGATGGCGATTTGAGCTGTTTCCGTGTCGCGGATTTCGCCCACCATGATCTTATCCGGATCGTGGCGCAGGATGGAACGCAGCCCGCGGGCAAAGGTCAGCCCCTTTTTCTCGTTGACCGGAATTTGCGTAATGCCGCGAATCTGGTATTCCACCGGATCTTCAATGGTGATGATTTTGTCTTCGTCCGTCTTGATCTCGTTAACTGCCGCATAGAGCGTGGTGGTCTTGCCGCTGCCCGTGGGCCCGGTCACCAGCACCATGCCGTATGGTTCCTTGATGTAGCGGCGGAACTTGCGCAGGTCTTCGTCACTGAAGCCAACAACGTCCAGCACCAGGGTATGGAACTTCTCACTCATTGACTCCTTGTCCAGCACGCGCAGCACGGCATCTTCGCCGTTGATGGAAGGCATGATGGAAACGCGGAAGTCAATAGGACGTCCCTTGTACTTGACGCGGAAGCGGCCGTCCTGCGGCACCCGGCGCTCGGCAATGTCCAGTTCGCTCATTACCTTGATGCGGGAGATGATGGTGGAATGGTGCTCCTTGGCAATGGGGTTCATGGCCTGCTGCAGCACGCCATCAATGCGGTACTTGATGTACACCGAGTCATCGCGCGTCTCGATGTGAATATCGCTGGCCCGCCGCTCCAAAGCGGTGAAGATGGTCGTATCCACCAGGCGGATGATGGGGCTGATGTCGCCTTCGGCGGTCAGCCGCTCGATGGAGATGGTCTCCTCGCCGCTTTCGTCCTCGCGGATTACGTCCAGGGTGAAGCCCTCGCTGGCTTCATCCAGCACCCGCTGGGACTGCTCCGTTTTCTTCAGAATGTCCGCGATCTGGGGAAGGGTTGCGACTTTGGTGACGATACGCTTGCCCAGCAGCAGGCTGATCTCGTCAATCATCATCAGCTGGCTGGGATCGGCGATGGCGATGGCCAGGCGCCCATCCTCCGTCTCCTGCAGGGGGACGAAGTTATAGCGGAACATCAGGTCTACCGGGATCTTCTTGAACAGGTCGTGATGGAGCTGGAAGTCGCGCAGGTCAACGTATTCGCAGCGATAGCGCCGCGCCACGTCGCGTGCCCGCGAGAGTTCGTCGGCGGGCGTCTCCGCGGCCACCCGCCCGCCATTCCCGCCATTCGCGAAAAGTGACTTCTTGTCCATAGTGACCCGGTAATTGGTAGCTAGTGCTAGTAGTTGGCTGTCGCTGCCAATGACCAGCAACTAACTACCGGCTACCTGACTCCAGAGTACCGACTGCTGACTCCCGCCTTCAGTGCATCGTTCCCGCTCCCAGCGTAAACAAGGGCAGATAAAGCGAGAGCAGCACAAAGAAAACCACGGATCCCATAAAAATCAAGATGACCGGCTCAATCAAGGCCATGGCCGCGGTAAGCGCGGCCTCTACGTCTTCCTCGTAGAATTCTGCCACCGAGGTCAGCATGGCGGGCAGGGCGCCGGTGGATTCCCCCACCTCGATCATTTCCACCGACAAGTCGGGCATGATGCCCTGTTCTTCCAGGCTGCGGGCCAGGGGCCGTCCTTCGCGCACTTTGCGCACCGCACTCTTCACACCATTGGCCATGTGCCGGCTGCCCAGCGAATCGCCGGCGGTTTCCAGAGCCGGCACCAGCGGCAAGCCGCCAGTGAGCAACGTGGCCATAATGCGCGAGAAGTTGGCCGCTTGATACTTGATCAAAATGGGTCCAATTACCGGCAGCCCCTGCAGAAAACGGTCAATCCGGTCAGCCCCTCGCTCGGTGTTTTTCCAGCGCCAGAACAGAAAGATGAAGGCTGCAATCGCGCCTAGAAATACAAACACGTACTTGCGGGCCCCGGTGCCCAGCTCCAGCATGAACACGGTCAGAGTGGGAAGCTGCGCGTTCAGCGATTGGTACAGCTCGGCGAAACGCGGCACCACATAGGTCACCAAAAAACTGAGCATTCCCACTACCAGAGTTATGAGAAGGGCCGGGTAAACCAGGGATGCCTTCAGCTTCTTTTTGAAGGAGATAGTCAGCCGCTGAAAGGCGATGAAACGGTTCAGCACCTCCTCCAGATTGCCGCTCTTCTCCCCCGCCAACAGCGTGGTGGTGTACATTTTGGGGAAGATCCCCTGGGCGACAAAGGCATCGGAGAGCAGTTCGCCGCTCTTCACCCGGTCGCGCACATTCTCCAGCAGGGAACGAAAGAACTGGTCCTTTTGTCGGCGGATCAGCAGATCCAACGCGTTCAAAATGGGTAAGCCGGCGCGCACCAGGGTTACGAACTGCTGGTTGAAAACGACAAACCGCTCCAGTTTGACCTTGCGACGTCGGAACAGCGGTATCCCGCCCCCGGCCAGCAAGCCACGCGGTTTCACCCAGTAGACCAGATAGCCCTGCTGGGCGTAGCGGTCCTTGACCTCGGCCACCGAGAAGCCGTTTTCCACTTGCTGCAGGAGGTGGCCGTGTTCGTCGGCTACCTTGATGAGAAATTCGGCCATCCAGCTATCTTTTTTCGGGAAGTCTGCTGCTAGTCTAACATTGCAACTTAGCTGCCCAACTGCTTCCAGGGCTTACAAAGTACTGTTTTTACCTCTACTGACCAGCTTCCTCTTCAATCACTTGCACGCCCGGCGGGGGAGTAAATTGGAACTGGCGGTCGGCGATTTCCACGTTCTCCCTCTGGTCCTCAAAACGGTATTCCGTCGTAGAACCGTCCGCCCCGTCCACCACCAGGCGAACAATCCGGCCTTCCGGCCCGATTTCCATGATCACCTGATTCACCATCTGCATGAACTTAGGCGCGCCCCGCAAAACGGTATCGCCCGCATTCAATGGAGGCACATCGGGGGCCAGCGAAAGTGCTTCGAATTCCTTCTGCAGCTTGGTCTTACCCAGAAGATAGCCGAGCGGGGAACGCAAATCCTCCAGCTTTTTCATGGGTGTTTTGCGGGCCTGCTGCTCGCCCGGCACATAAAACCAAGCCTCTTTCCCATTGCTGATAAACAACTTCTGCCGCGGCTGCTGATAATTCCAGCGCATTCTGCCGGGACGTTTCAGCCACAGCGTGCCCGATTCCTCCCGGGAAACGCCGCTGCCGCGATAGATTTCGGTGAAATTGGCCTGCAATGTGCGCAGGTGGTTGTAATGCCGGTCCACCTCCTCCGCAATTCTGGGAACGCTGGTTTGAGCAAAAATTGCGCTGCTGAGGCACAATAAAGTGCCTAGCGCCAGCGAGGCACGCCAAGGACGTAGGTACATCACACTCCTGCTTCTGGTTAAAGGACTGGAAACCCGGCTGCCTGATTAGATTACAGCTTTGGCTTCTCTGATGCTTGAATACCGGGCGGTAAACCTTGGGTAATAAACGGCAGGTCACCAGGCACTGCCACCTCCACCCGGCCCCCGGCAGCCAGTTTGTAGGGGTGCCCGACAGGGTCCAGCGGAATGCCCGGCAAGTAGCCGGCGCGAATCAGTTCCGCCCAACTTTGCGGAACCTGGCCGCTCCGCTTGGTGAACTGTCGCACCACCTCCTCTAGCCGGGGCACGACTTCCTCCACCTGCAGGGCACGCAGGTGGGAGGTGGCATTAGCCTTAATGCTCTTATCTTGGGTGGTTTCGTAAACCGTGGTCCATAGCAGGCGGGCGGTTTGTATTTCACCTCCCTGTTCGGCCATGCGGGCTGCCAGCAACTTCAGGAAGGGATGGGCGTTGGGAATTTTGGACCCCTGCGCAAACGCTTGTGCTGCAGAAAGATAATCCTTCTTGTCCAGGTAGTAGATGAAGCCCAGATCGTAGTAGAGATGCCAGTCGTTGGGGTTTTGCTGGACACCGTATTGCACCAGGCGGACAGCGGCATCCGGATCGCCAGCACCATTGGGGGGAGCCTGGGTCAGAAAAACTGAGCCAAACTCATAGGCTGGCACGAGCCGGGGATCGAGCTGAGTAGTGATTTCGAGCAGGGGGGCCAGGAGCTTGTATTGCTGTGAGCCCAGCACGTGCTTGCGGCCGAAATACTGCACGGCGCGGGTCCAGTAGATATCAGCCATTAGCCCGGTGTAGCCCAGGCTCATGCGCTTGATGATGGCAGGCGAGGGGATATAGAGCACTTCTTCCAGGGTGGCGGCGGGCCGGGCGCGGTCGGCGCGGATGACGGTGAACACCGCTGCCGCCAGGGACACTACGAGCACGATGGCAAGCACGGCGGTGGTGCGGCGACTGGGTCTCATTTCAGGTATGTGTTGCGAGGAATAAAGAACCGCATTTTCAGCGGGTTTTATCATAATCGAGCGCAGGATCGGCGCACAATAACGCCGGTCACTGCACCAAAGTGCTGTTCACCTTCTCCCCCTTCCGCCTCCCGCTTGGCCATGCCGTTCCACCCTCTGCTGTGGCAGGGTCTTGATGCAGGCATTGCGGGTGATGGACACGTCGGAATGGCGCAGAATGCGCCGAATCCGGCAGGGTGCGTGAGGTACCTGTGCCACTGGTTCCAGAGGGGCTGATTCGGAACGCCCGAAATCTGATTCACCTGCCCTTGCAGCACAGCTGAGTAAAGCGGGTCCTCGGGCTTGTTTGGGCGGAACGGATACTTCTGATTTCAGGAAACCACCCGCGCGGGGCTAGTTCGTCGGTCCCTCTCGGCACTGGAGTGACTTCATTATTTATCAGGCAACTCTGGCCCAAGCTGCTTTCGTCTAATCAGCTGTGTGAGCGCAAGGGTGGAGGCGCTGTGATTCGATCTCCTGCGGCCAACCACAGTTGTTTGCTTTGCCTTGTTGTTCTTTCTGCAACACTTCTGCTTGCCGGCTGTTCCGGTGGTACATCCCAGTCCGGCCCCAACGGCGATCCGGGTGGCGGCACTCCTACGCCTACGCCGACGCCGCCACAAACTGCGCCACAGAGCGGCAGCTTGAACAGCATTGAGCACATTGTCATTTTCATGCAGGAGAACCATTCCTTCGACAGCTATTTCGGCCGGCTGGACGAATACCGGCGCGAGCACGGTCTTGACGACAGCTTTGATGGCCTGCCGCTTGATGTCGCACTAGCTGACCCAAACGGCGATCTCGTGAAACCTTTTCACCAGCAGAGCGTGTGCGTGGAAAATGCCCGCACCATCTGGAATGCTGCCCACCTTTCCGTAGACGGAGGCAAGATGGACGACTTTGTTAAGGTGGTCGCCACCTGGTCGGTCTCCAGCTATGACCCCGAGGGCACGCGGGC
>Ga0075276_10000266_pt1 | contig 14960 bp, 14 predicted proteins | sample SF_Rice_5C_80N_4_FD_69770 | JGI IMG/M metagenome (GOLD analysis project Ga0075276, IMG submission 69770) | Rice paddy soil microbial communities from Twitchell Island, California, USA - SF_Rice_5C_80N_405 | ecosystem: Environmental > Terrestrial > Soil > Paddy field/soil | place: USA: Twitchell... | reverse complement strand
CGCAATCGCGGGAGGCGCCCCGTGGACCGTCGGCGACTGGGACTCGGCTCCCGCCCCGCCGCCGACGAGCTACGAGATCAAGTACCGGGCCGCGGGACGCACGTTTCACCGCTTCCTGCTCATCAGAACATAGTCGCGAGTCGCGCGTCCCCGAGTCGCGGGTCGGGGCTGGATCAGCCCGGATCACCGCGACGCACGGAACCAGACGCGGCGAGGCGCGAGCCCGACGGGATGCGGGTCGGCCGGCCCGCGGGCGCGGCGTACCGGTGGCCTACGTTAAGCCCGCGGGCGGCCGGCACGCGCCCGTCCGGCTCGATGCATCGCCGCGTCGGCTCTCAAGCCGGTTCTTCCGAGAGGACCCGTCTCCAGAACTTCGCGAAATAGTCGATCCCCGAGGCGACGGCGAAGAACACGACCGTGTACAGCGCGACCTGCGAGGTCGTGTAGAGGAATCCGTAGCGGAAGCTCACGATGAGCAGCGAGATCGCGACGATCTGCGTGAACATCTTGAACTTGCCGAGCGGCGACGCCGGAATCATGATCCCGCGGTCCGCCGCGATCGAGCGGAGTCCCGAGACCGCGAACTCGCGGCCGACGATGACGACCACCGTCCAGGCCGGGGCGACGCCGAGGTCGACGAGCGAGATGAACGCCGCCGACGTGAGGAGCTTGTCGGCGATCGGGTCGAGAAGGGTCCCCAGGCGCGTGACCTCCTTGCGGCGCCGCGCGAACCACCCGTCGAAGAAATCGGTGATCGCGGCGACCCAGAAGATCGCGAGCCCCAGGACCTCGCGGAAATCGAACTTCGTGAGGAGGACGACGACGAGGAACGGGACGAGGAAGATACGGAAGAGCGTCAGCCAGTTCGGGAGATTGAGCTTCAAGACCGGAAAATTCTATCGCGATTGAGCGCGACGGCCCGACGGCCCGACGGCGCCGAGGCTCGGCCGCGCACCGACGGAGGAGATGCGCCCGGCGACCGGTCGTGCGAGAATGCGGGAAAGCGTGCGAGCCCTCTGTCCCCGACACCCGCACAAGACGGCGCGCGGACGATGCGCGGAATGCCGCCACCCCTTCTGCTCGCGCTGCGAGTTCCGCACCGAGCACCGGCTGTTCTGCGGGCCCAATTGCGCGCGCGAGCGCCAGCGGCGCCGGCGCGAGCGCCCGAAAGGCCGCGTCGGGCGTCCGTGGGTCGCGGTCGCGGCGTCGCTGGCCGCGGCGTCCGCGGGAGCCTTTCTGCTGTCGCGGCGGCCCCGCCCGGCGCCGGCCCGGCATTGGATTCGCTCCGTCGCGGCGACTCCCCGGCCGCCGGGCGCTCCTGCGGAGAGAAATCCCGCTTCCGCGCCGCCGCCGCCCGTCGTCGCCGCGGCGAGCGTTCCGCCGCGCCGCGCCCGGAGCGCGTCGCCGCTCGCGCCGCCGCTCTCGACCGCCGAAAACGGCGACGCCGGCAAGAAGATCCTCGTCTCGTTCGACGGCGGCTCCTCCGATCGCGGCGCGGCCGAGATCCTCGACGCGCTGCGCCGCCGCGGCATCCGGACGACGATTTTCCTGACCGGCCAGTTCATCCGGAGGTATCCGGACCTCACCCGCCGGATCGCGGAGGACGGCCATGAGGTCGGCAACCACACCTGGGACCATCCGCATCTCACGACGTACGCCTCGAACGAACGGCAGACCACCCGGCCGGGCGTCACGGAGGAGATGCTCCGCGGAGAGCTCCTGCGAACGGCCGCCCTCTATCGCGAGACGACCGGCCGGGAGATGGCGCCCTTCTGGCGCGCCCCGTACGGCGAGGAGAACCCGGAGATTCGCGGCTGGGCGCTTCGCGCCGGATGGGAGCACGTCTCGTGGACCCACGGGAACGGGAGGAACCTCGACGCGCTCGACTGGGTGACGGACCCGGACTCGCCGCGGTACCGGCCGTCGGAGCGGCTGATCTCGCGCCTGCTCGCCTTCGCGCGGCCCGGCAACATCATCCTGATGCACCTCGGCAGCGACCGCGAAGACCCGGTCGGCGGCCATCTCCCGCGGCTCCTCGACACGCTCGCCTCCGAAGGCTACCGGTTCTCGACGGCCTCGGAGCTGATCGCGTCGGGAGACGCCGCGCGTTGACGCTCCCGGCGCTCGCATTCGGGACCGACGGATGGCGGGGCGTCATCGCCGACGACGCCACGTTCGAGACGTTTCGCCGGCTCGCGCGCGCCGCCGCGTCCGCGTACCGAGAGGGGCTTTTCGGCGCGGGCGACCGCGGAACCGCCGTTCTGGGATACGACCCCCGCTTCCTCTCGGAAGAGTTCGCGGGCGCCGTGGCCGAAGTCTTCGCCGAGGCGGGCATCGCGGTCGCTTCGACCGACCGGCCGATCCCCACGCCGGCGGTATCGTGGGAGCTCCGGCGCCGCGGGACCTCGGGCGGCCTGGCGGTGACGGCCAGCCACAATCCGGCGCGTTACAACGGGTTCAAGCTGAAGGCGGCGTTCGGCGGAAGCGCGCCTCCGGAGCTCTACGCCGAGGTCGAGCGGAGGGTCGACCGCCCCTTCCGGGCGGCGAAGACCCGAGCCTCCGTCGCGTCGGTCGACATCGAGACCGGGTACCGGCGGGCGCTGGGCGCGCTCGTCGACCTCGAGGCGATCCGCCGCGCCGGTTTCCGCGTGCTCGCCGACGCGATGCACGGGGCCGCCGGGAACGCGCTCGAGCGGATCGTCGGCGCGGGCGCCACCCGGATCGAGAGCTTCCGGGCGGAGCGGGACGTGAACTTCGGCGGCGGACATCCCGAGCCGATCGCGGCGAACCTGGCCGCCGCGGCCGAGCGCGTTCGCCGCGGGAAATTCGACATCGGGGTCGCGACCGACGGCGACGCCGACCGCCTCGGCGTGCTCGATGCGGAGGGCCGTTTCGTTTCCGCGCACCGGATCCTCGCGCTGCTCATCCTCCACGCGTTCCGGGAGCGCGGGGCTTCCGGCGGCATCGCCAAGACGTTCTCCACGTCGCTCCTGATCGACCGGATCGGCGCCTCTCTCGGAGCGCCCGTCCACGAGACGGGCATCGGGTTCAAGTACGTCGCCGACCTGATGATATCCGGGGAGGTCGCCGTCGGCGGCGAGGAGAGCGGCGGCTACGGCTTCGCGTTCCATCTTCCGGAACGAGACGGGACGCTCGCCGCGCTCCTCCTCCTCGAGAACCTCGCCCGCACCGGACGCACGCTCGGCGCCGCACTCGCCGACCTCGACCGGGAGTTCGGCCGGTTCGAGTACGGCCGCCGCGACCTGTACCGGCCGGTCGAGCGGATCCGGCGCTTCCTCGCGCACGTCGCGGCGAGCCCTCCGTGCGCGGTCGCGGGCGAGCGCGTGACCGGGTGCCGCGAGAAGGACGGCGTCAAGCTGCTCTTCGGCGGCCGCGGCTGGCTCCTGATGCGCCTCTCCGGAACGGAGCCGATGATCCGGCTATACTGCGAGCATGAAGACGGGCGTCTCTGCGACGCGATTCTCACCCGGGCGCAGGAACGCCTGAGCCGCTTCTCGTGAGGTTCCTCTCCTCGCGCGGGCTGCGCGTGGTCCTCTTCGGCGTCGCCGTCGCGGCCGCGCTCGGCGCGCTCGCCGGGTACGCCGGGGCGCACCTGATCCGGATCCCGCGGGTCGAGGAGCTCGCCACGTACCGGCCCGACATCATCACGGAGATCCGGGCCGCGGACGGGACGACGATCGCGCGGTACGCGGTCGAGAGGCGGATCCTCGTCTCCCCGTCGGGAATCCCCGACGTGCTCCGGCGCGCGATCGTCGCGACGGAGGACAAGAACTTCTACCGCCACGGCGGGATCGACCTCGTCCGCATCGTGTCGGCCGCCACGAAGGATTTCGTGCTGCACCGCTACGCCGAGGGAGCGTCGACCCTCACCCAGCAGCTCGCGCGGGCGGTTTTCCTCACGCCCCGCAAGAGCCTCTCGCGCAAGATCAACGAGGCGCTCCTCGCCGTCGACATCGAGCGGCGCTTCTCGAAGGACCAGATCCTCACGCTCTACTGCAACCAGATCTACCTCGGCCACGGGAACTACGGGGTCGAGGCCGCGTCGCGCTATTACTTCGGCGTGCCGGCCTCGAAGCTCACGGTGGCCCAGGCTGCGCTCCTCGCCGGGCTGATCCAGCGGCCCGAGGAGTACTCGCCGTTCCGGAACGCCGACAAGGCGAGAGCCCGGCGCGCCCACGTCCTCCGGCGGATGGTCGACGAGCACGCGATCACGGCGAAGGTGGCGGAGGCGGCCGCCGCCGAGCCCCTTCCGAAGTCGCCCGCGCAGGCGGAATCGGTCGTCGCGCCGTATTTCTGCGAGGACATCCGGCAGTACCTCGAGAAGAACTACGGCGAGAAGGACCTCTACCGGCGCGGCCTGCGCGTCGACTCGACGCTCGACACGAAGCTGCAGGCCTTCTCCGAAGAGGCCCTCCGCTGGGGGCTCCGCCGCATCGAGCGCTCGCACGGCTGGCGGAAGGCGCGCAACGTCATCGCCGAGGGCTTCGCCGATCCTGAGCTCTACGAAGACCCCTCCTGGTCCAAGTCGTCGCGCAACGATTCCGCGGAGATCGCCGTCGTGCTCTCGGTCTCGCGCCGGCAGGCGGTCCTCAAGGTCGGCGGGCGGCGGGAGACCGTCGCGCCCTCCGCGTTCGCCTGGACCGGTTCGCCGTCGTTCCCGCCGAACCTGAGGCGGGGGGACCTCGTCGCGCTCTCGACCGAGAAGAACGCGAAGGGAAAGCCGGTGGTCGTCGTCGACCCTCTTCCGCGCGCCCAGGGCGCCGTGCTCATCCTCGAGAACGCGACCGGCGCCGTGCGCGCGATGGTCGGCGGGTACGACTGGGACGAGTCGAAGTTCAACCGGGCCGTGCAGGCGTACCGGCAGACCGGATCCTCCTTCAAGCCGTTCGTGTACCTCACCGCGCTCGAGGACGGCTACACGCCGTCGGACACGCTGTTCGACGGGCCGCTCTCGATCGTGATCGACCCGCGCCAGCCGCCGTACCAGCCGCACAACTACCACAACGACTACCAGGGGATCGTCACGATCCGGCGCGCGCTCGAGCATTCGATCAACATCCCCGCCGTGAAGATGGCCCGGATGGTGGGCCTCAGGAACGTGGTCGAGACGGCGCGCCGGTTCGGGATCAAGGAACCGCTCCTGGCGTACCCCTCGATCGCGCTCGGCGCCTTCGAGACGACGCTCTGGGAGATGACGACCGCGTACGAGACGTTCGCGAACGAAGGCCTCCAGATCCCGCCCTACACGATCGCGCGCGTCTCCGACTCCGAGGGAGACGTCCTCGAGGAGAACCGCGCCGACGCCCACGAGGTCGCCTCCCCCCAGACCTGCTTCCAGCTCCTCTGGATGCTCAAGGGCGTCATGGAGCGCGGCACCGCCGCTCGCTCGCGCGAGCTCGGCCTCGACAACATCGCGGGAAAGACCGGGACCACCAACGAGTTCACCGACGCCTGGTTCCTCGGCTTCACGCCGAAATACACGATCGGCGTCTGGACCGGCAACGACGAGAAGCGGATCCCGCTCGGACCGAGGATGGAAGGCTCGCGCGCGGCCCTCCCGATCTGGATGCGGATCGTCGGAAAGATGAAGGACGCGGGCTACGTGGACCCGGCGCAGAGCTTCGAAGTCCCTCCCAACGTCTCCTTCGAGCCGATCGACTACATGACGGGGTTGAAGGCCACCCCGTCGACGCCGCATCCGATCCTCGAGGCGTTCGCCGTCGGCTCGCAGCCCACCGAGGAATGGACGCCGCGCTGGGAAGGCGTGCTGTCTCTCCCCTGGGCGCTCCAGCAGAGCTTCTACAAGGGCGGGAAGAACGAAGAATCGGCGGACGCCGCGGAAGCTCCGCCGCAGCGATAGCCCGACCGTCTCCGGCCGGGGAACGGGATCAATGCCAACCCACCTGCAACGCCTCCTTGATGATCAACCATCCCACCGCGACGGTGGCGATGACGGATATCGCGATGGCCCCGTGGTCGAACGAGGCGCAAGCCCAGCGGAGGCCGGCCACGACGAGAAGAATCGCAGTGATGCCGAGAGCGACCCGGAGCACCCGTTCCCCGCTCTTCCCCTCCGGGAACTCGAGGTCAGGGCTCCCCGGCGTCGCCAGGGGAACCGGAGGGGCGCCGGCCGCGAGATACAGATCGGCGACGACGCGATCAATCTCCTCCTGATCGACATCGACCCTGGCCCGCCGTTGGCGGGCGCAGGACGACGGCCCGACGGAGCGAGGCGCCATCGAGGGCGGGCGGGCGCCGGAACATCGCGCGGGCCGGGACGCCGTCGGTTGCGGTCCCTCGCGGCCGGGAGCCGGACGCGCGTCGCGGGGGATTGCGGCGCCCGCCCCTGCGACGCGCGCTCGCACGACGGGTCCGGCATCCGGGGCCCGGCCTCCGCGACGGCGGGTTGGAGCTGGCGAGGGCGCCCTTTCGGCCGCCGGCATCCGGGGTCGACTCAACGGACCGGCCTCCCGCTCCCTGCCGGGCATCCTTGAATTCGCGCGCGTCAGAAGAAAGCGCGATGGCGACCCAGAAGGTGTGTGTCGATGAACCGGCGTCGAAGCAATCGGGACGTCGTCCTCCAGGCCATCATCGAGGCTGTCCAACAGCCGTTCGACGGCCGTCCCGAACGCCTTCGCAAGCTTCTCGGTCAGGTCGGCGTCGATCATCCCGACCTCGGTGCTCCCGATGACGTCGAGGGTTCCCGGAAGGGATCGGGCGGGCGACTCCCGCCGAAACCCCGCTCCGCGAGGGCCGGTGAGCCAGACCCGATGGCCGGCTCTGCGGCGAGCGCGCCGCAAAGCGAACACCCGTCCGGATCTGGCCGATCCTGGAACGCCAATCCCACACCGGTCGTCACGCGGACTCTTTCCACAGGACCCGGGAAGAACATTCTCGTCTCGCCGAGAAACCTCCCCGGAGAGGCCTTTCGTGTCCGGACCCGGGCGCCTGCAGGATCGAGTAGATACCCTCGGCCGTGGAATCGAGGAGCAGGCGCATCCGGCACTCGTTTTCGGCCGTGGACGGCGGCAGCGAGTCCATGAGGGACGCAGAGGATTCAGCGCTCATTGGCCCCGGAAACTGCAGTCGCCGGGCCGCCTTTGGAAAAACAAGATCATCCGTCGATTCAACGGGTTGTCCATGATCAAGGAATCCCGGCGGTGTCTCCCTGCGGAAATCGGATCGGAAATCTGGAAGCCGGAAGAGGCGCTTGCTTCAGACGATTCGGTCGATCGCGGCGTGAATCCTCTCGCCCAGCGTGCTCAGCTCGAACGGTTGCAAGGAAGATCTCGAAGACTTTGCCTCGCCCCGGCTCGCCTTCCAGCCGAATGTTCACCGTCGCAGCCCTCGACGATCCCACTAAACGGTCGCCGTGATGTCGATGTGGCAGCCCAGAATGCGCACCGGTTTTCCCGTGATCCCGCAACACCTCGCCTTGCCCTTGAATCGGGGAATACGTGCCGTCCGGCGAAAACGGAACTCGGCCGCTGCCGACGGCGAGGACCCGCCAAGAATGCGTTTGACGTTCCCCGATGTCCGCTCGAGGTCCTCAGGATGCACACGGCCTCGCCCTCAGTAGCAGGCTGCTGAAAAACGAATCCGGGCGGCGCGTCACGAGTCTTGCCGATCGGGCGATCGACGAGACGGCCACGATGTTGCCGGAGGAATCCCGGACCGTCGAAGCGGCGAGCGATACGTCGGCGCGAGCCAACCTTCCGCAGCCGGATCGGTCGAGGTGCCCGACGATCAGGAAACCGCAGGCGCGGCGGTTGAGGTCCCCTGGACCTCGATGGTTACCGGAACCGTCACGTCGCGGTGGAGCTTGACGTGCACCTGGTGCTCGCCCAGCCTCTTGATGGGCTCTTCGAGCGCGATGCGGCGGCGATCCACTTCGATTCCCTTTTCCGCCAGGAGGTCGGCGATCTCGCCGGCGGTCACGGAGCCATAGAGGACGTCTCCCTCTCCCGCCTTCTTCACGAGCGTCAGCCGAAGGCCGTCCATCCGGGAAGCCACCTTCTCGGCGACGGTCTTTTCCTTCATCACCCGCTCGTCGTAGCGCTTCTTCTCCTCTTCCAGACGGCGCGTGTTGGCGGCGTTGGCGAGGAAAGCGAGTCCCTGCGGCAGCAGGAAGTTCCGGGCGTAGCCGTTCTTGACGTCCACGACGTCGCCGCGGCGTCCGAGCCCGCGCACTTCGTCGGTGAGGATGATCTTCATTCGTTTCTCCCGATCGCTTGTTTCTCCGCCCTCTTGCGGAGGTCGAAATACCAGTCGAAGAGACCCAGCACCGCGGTGCCCGCCCACAACGGGGGAAGCCACCAGACCATGACGTAGATCGCCGCGCGGAGCACCCCCGTCCGGAACCAGCGCCGCGCGAAGTAGGCGATGATAGAGAGTCCGGCCAGAAAATACAAGACCAGGACGGGGATCAGGACGTCGACCGCCGCTCGCCGAGGGTCCCCCCGGAAGAGGGCGGCGGCCGCCCCCGCCAGCACGAAGAGGCCGGCCAGCGCCGGCGGGAGGCGCAGGCGGGAGAATCCGCCCCCCTCGGGGCCGCGCAACGCGAACCGGCGGCCGAGATAGAACGCGGCGGCCGCCACGGCGATCCAGAGCCCGGCGATGAGACCCGGCCCGTAGCGGACGATCACCCCCCGGACGAGCTCCGCCGTCGACTGCCACGTCTTCATCGCCTCCGGATCCGCGCCCGACTGGCGCAGCGACGCGATCGAGGCGGACGTCATCGCGTCGAACCGCGTCTGGACCTCACGGTCCGATCCGGGAGCGGCGGACCAGAGCCCCGCGCCGAGGACGGCGCCCCAGATCGCGAGCCCGAGGAAGACGCGCGACGCGTCCCGCGTGCGCGCGAGCCCGCCGGCGACGCCGCACGCCCCGGCGGTCGCGAGCAGCGCGAGCGCCTGCCCCGCCGAATCGGGAAGCGAGCGCGTGATCGAAAACCCGATGGCCGCCGAGAGCGCCGCCGCGCCGGCGCCGGCGGCGAGAGCGGACTTCGCTCCCCGGCGCGCGCCCAGGCGCACGAGGGGGAGCGCGGCGCCGGGCACGAAGACGATGCCGACGACCGGAAGGAATCTCAGCCCCCAGAAGAAGAAAGCGGAGAGACCGGCGGCCGCCAGTCCCTCCGCCAGGGCCGAGTCCCGATTCATCAGTCGGTCGCGTACGGGAGGAGCGCGATCGCCCGCGCGCGCTTGATCGCCGTCTGGAGCTTCCGCTGGTGCAGCGAGCACACGCCCGAGATCCGCCGCGGCAGGATCTTGCCCCGCTCCGGGATGAATCCCTGGAGCGTCTTGACGTCCTTCCAGTCGACGTATTCGATCTTCTCGACGCAGAACTTGCACGCCTTCCGGCGCCGGACGAAGAACTTCTTGCGATTTCCGGTCTTCTTGTCTTTTTTGAAATCTCTTCGCATCGCCGTTCTCCTAAGCCTCCGCCGGCTCGGCGGGCTCGGCGGCCGGCTCGGCCGGCGCCTTCTTCGGTTTCGCCGCGGCTTTCGCCTCGCGCTTCTTCTTGAGCTTCACCGAGCGCTTGAGCTCCTCGTCGGCGCGGACGGCGAGATGGCGCAGGACGTCGTCGGACAGCCGCAGCTTGCGCTCGAGCTCGGCGACGGCCTCGGCCTTCGCCTCGACCTGCCAGTAGTAGTAGATGCCCTCCCGGCGCTTCGCGATCGGATACGCGAGGCGGCGGCGCCCCCAGATCTCTTCGGTTTTGATCTGCGCCGCGTCGTCGGTCAAGATCTTCTTGAACCCGTCGGCGAGCGCGGTGGCCTGCTCCGGAACGATCTCCGGCGACAGCACCACGACGATGTCGTAAAGCCGCATGACTCCTCCTGGATCTCAAGATCCCGTCGAGCGGGACCGAGGAGATGATCGACGCCTCCGTTCATTCGGAGAGCGCGTTGAAACGGTTCATGGCCGCCGCGATGCCTTCCGCCGCCCACGTGCGGACGGCCTCGGCGGCCCGGTCGAGCGCGGCGTCGATCGCCGTCCTCTCCGATTTCGAGAATCGGTCGAGGACGTAATCGGCGAGCTCGCGCTCGCGGGAGTAGCGCTCGCCGCGGATACCGATCCGCAGGCGGGCGAACTCCCGGGTGCCAAGGCACGCTTCGATCGACTTCAGACCCTTCTGCCCCGCCGACGAACCCCGCGGCTTGAGCCGCAGCGTCCCGAGCGGAAGGTCGATCTCGTCGGAAACGACGAGCAGCGCGTCCGGCCCCAGTTTCAGCTTTGTCAAAAGACCCGCGACCGCCTCGCCCGAGGCGTTCATGTACGTGACCGGCTTGGCGAGGACGACGGGCTCCTCGCCGATGCGCCCCCGCCCCGTCAGGGCCCGGCACTCGAGACGCTTGACGGTGATGCCCGCCTCGCGGGCGAGCCGGTCCACCACCGCGTAGCCGACGTTGTGGCGGGTGCCCTCGTACTCCGGCCCGGGATTGCCGAGGCCCGACACCAGCCGCAAGCCGGGTTACTTCTTCCCTTCCTTCTTCGGCTCTTCGGCTTCGGCGGTCTCCGTCTTCCCCTTCTTGATGACCTCGGGCTCGGCCGCCGCCGGCGCCGCTTCCGCGACCGCCGCGACCACTTCCTCTTCCTTGGCCGGGTGCGCGACGTGCGCGATCACCTTGTCCGGGTCCTCGAGGATGCGGAGCCCCTCCGGCGACGGGATCTGGCCGACGCGGAGCGATTCCCCCATTCCGACGTCCGAGACGTCGACGGGAAGACTCGCCGGGATGTCGTTCGGGAGGCACTCGATCTCGATCTCGCGGCTGACGAAATCGAGGATCCCCCCCTCCTGCTTGACGCCCTTCGGCGTCCCGATCAGCTCCACCGCCACGGAGACGCGGACCTTGACGTCCATGAGCACGCGCAGGAAGTCGACGTGCAGGACCTCGCGGGAAACGGGGTCGCGGTCGATCTCCTTGATCATCGCGTGCCGCGACTGGTCGGTTCCCGACATCTTCAGCAGATAGATCGCGTTGTCGCCGGCGCCCTTGCGGAACGCGGTGGTCAACTGCCGGCCCTCGATGTAGATCGGGACCGTCTCCTTCTTCGCCCCGTAGACGACGGCCGGCACCTTCCCGGCGGCCCGCGCGCGGCGGGCGACGTTCTTGCCGGTTTCCTGCCGGCGCTCGACCTGCAGCTCGATATTTGCCATTGGCGTCAACCCCTCAATTCAAAGCGGGTGAGCATACACGATTTTCAGACGAAAAGCGATGAAACCGAGGCGCCGTCGTGGATCCGCTGGATCGCCTCCCCGAGGAGGGGGGCGACCGAGAACGAGCGCAGCCGCGGGCAGCGGGCCGCGGCGGCGGCCACCGGGATCGTGTTCGTGACCAGCACGGATTCGAGGACGGAGGCGTTGATCCGGTCGATCGCGGGCCCCGAAAGGACCGGGTGAACGCCGGCGGCGAAGACCCGGGCCGCCCCGTGGCTCTTCAACGCCTCGGTCCCCTTGATGAGGGTCCCGGCCGTGTCGATGATGTCGTCGAGGATCATCACGGTCCTCCCCTCGACGTCGCCGATCACGTTGACGACCTCCGTTTCGTTCTTTCCGGTACGCCGCTTGTCGACGATCGCGAGCGCGGAGCCGAGCCGCTTGGCGAACGCGCGCGCGCGCTCGACCCCGCCGACGTCGGGCGAGACGATCGTGAGGTCCTCGATCTCCATCTTCCGGACCGCGTCGAGGATGACCGGCGCCGCGAAGAGGTGATCCACGGGGATGTTGAAGAAGCCCTGGATCTGCGCCGCGTGCAGGTCCATCGTCAGGATGCGGTCGGCGCCGGCGGCGGTGAGGAGGTCGGCGACGAGCTTCGACGAGATCGGCACCCTCGGGCGGTCCTTCCGGTCCTGGCGCGCGTAGCCGTAGTACGGGATCACCGCCGTGATCCGCGTGGCCGAGGACCGCTTGAACGCGTCGATCAGGATCAGGAGCTCCATCAGGTGCTCGTTGACCGGAGAGCAGGTCGGCTGGATGATGAAGACGTCGGCGCCCCGCACGTTCTCTTCGATCTGGCAGTTGTTCTCGCCGTCGGAGAAGTTGTAGAGGATGACCTTCCCGAGATCGACGCCGAGATAGGCGCAGATCTCCGCGGCGAGGCCCGGATGCGCGCGCCCGGAGAAGATCTTGAGCTCGCCGTAACGGAACAGGTGTTCCACTGCGCGCGATTCTACGTCAAGCGGGCAGCGGCACCGCGGGCGCGGCGGCGGCGCGGACCTGCGTCTCGATCCAGGGATACGTCTTCGCGAGGCCGGCCTCGAGCGAGACCGCGGGCTCCCATCCGAGGACGCGGCGGAGCCGCGCGTTGTCGGAGTTGCGGCCGCGGACCCCCTGGGGACCCTCGACGTGCTTCTTCCGGATCGCGACGCCGGCGATCTCCGCGATCACGTCGGCGAGCGCGTTGATGGAGATCAGCCGGTCCTGGCCGAGATTGATCGGCTCCCCATGGTCGGAGCGCATCAGCCGGTGGATGCCTTCGACGCAGTCGGAGACATAGCAGAACGAGCGCGTCTGCTCGCCGTCGCCCCAGATCTCGATCTCGCCGCGCCCGGAGAGCTTCGCTTCGGCGATCTTGCGGCAGAGCGCCGCGGGCGCCTTCTCCCGCCCCCCCATCCACGTCCCCTCGGGCCCGAAGATGTTGTGGAACCGGACGATCCGCGTCTGGATCCCGTAGTCGTCGCGGTAGTGCCGGCACAGCTGCTCGGTAACGAGCTTCTCCCAGCCGTACGCGTCCTGCGGCATCGCCGGGAAAGCGTCCTCCTCCTTGAGGGGGACGACGGCGGCGTCGGTCTGACGGTAATCGGGGTAGACGCACGCCGACGAGGTGTAGAGATACCGGCGGACGCCGTTGACCCGCGCCGCGTCGAGCGTGTGGAAGTTGATCAGCGCGTTGTTGTGGAGGATCTCGGCGTGGTGCGCGGAGATGAACCCCATGCCCCCCATGTCGGCGGCGAGCGCGTAGACCTCCTCGACGCCCCGGGTCGCCTGCAGGCAGTTGTCCCATCGCCGGAGATCGAGGAGCTCGAACTCGTCGGCTTCCGTCGGGGCGTAGGGGCAGGTCCTGACGTCCACGCCGCGGACCCAGTACCCCTTCTGCTTGAGGTATCGAACGAGGAAGTGCCCGATGAAACCGCCCGCTCCGGTGACGAGGACCCGCGTGTTCGGCAAGGCTTTCTCCCCCGCGGCCGTCGAAAAGCCGCGGCGGCGGGATTCTATCCCGTCGCGGATCGGTCCGCGCTGACGGCGCTCGCGGGTTGCAGGAATCTGGACGCGACGAAATTTCCCTCAGGACGATTCATTGCTCGGGCGGCCATCCCCGGCGCTCCCGGTCGGGCTCTTCGCATCGCGGAAAGCTTTCGCCTCGAGTGACCGAGGCGAAAGCTTTCCGCGATGCGAGCGGGATCGCAGACGAAGGGGGCGGCGGCGGCGCCGTCGAGTCGCTCGTTCGACGAGCGGCGCCGCCGCCACGCGCTCCCGTCCCCCGAGCCAGCTCCCGCGACGGTCTCGCGCCCGCCCGGCTCGACCTTGTCGCGCCGTAGCCTCGGCGAAGGCGGACACGTCGCCGCGCTTGCTTCCCTAGGAGAGGCCGCTGCGGATGGACACGATCGGGGACAGCTGGAACGAGATCCCCGCCGTCAGCCGGAAGACGTTCCGCGTCACGCCCGGGACGTTCGAGTCGAATCGGTACTCCGTCCCGAACACCCCGATGCCGAGCCGTCGCCCGGGGCGGAGCAGGAAACCGCCGCCGAAGCTCAGCACCTTGTCGAGCCGGCGGTAGCCGGCGCCGTCGATGACGACCGGGATCGGATAGCGGTTCTCGTCGTAATCGGCGTACGCGCGCAGGGCGAGGCGGGGCCCGACCTGAACGTTGATCCCTCCCCCGTTGACCGTCGCCATGTAATACGGGTTCTCGACCGTGACGCTGTACTGCGCGCCGCGATAACCGTCGGCGAAGAGCTCGACGTTGGCGTGGGCGAGGAAGGAGAGGAAATACGACCCCGTGGCGGTTCGGAACTCGCGGAAGCGCGAGCCGTGGATCGGCTTCGCGTCGCGATAGCCGCCCGAGAGGTTCGCGAAGAACCGCGGGCGGTCGATCCGGATCCCGATTAGGTACGCGACGCTGCGGTTGTCGCCCCCCTGGTCCGGATCGTCGAACTCCGCTCGCTCTTTCTCGGCCGAGGCCGAGAACGAGAGCGTCTCTCCCGTGTGGATCCGGAGCCCCGCGCGGATCCGCTCTTCCTTCCGGTCGAGGAGCGCGGGGTCTTCGAGCGGCTCGTCCGGCCGGGGGATCGCCTGGAACCGGTACTTCGACGCTTCTCCGTCGCCGAAGATCGAGAGGGGCCCCGCCACGTCGAGCTCGGCGCTCGCCCGGCCGATCCGCGTCCGCGAAACGACGTTGCGGAGCGTCTCCGCGTTGAGGAGCGACGCCGTCTTCGTGTCGCGCCCGTCCGCGTCGATCCGCAGGTGATTGAAGAGCGCGAGGAGCTCGCCCTCGTAGTCGCCGCCCCAGGTTCTCCCGTCGGGATGCCGGGCGTACCAGATGTACTCCGGCGCGGCCGTCCCTCGGAGGAAGATCTTCGATCCGATCGGCAGGAGGAGCCGCGTCCCCGCGGAGGCCTTCGCGGTCTCGTCGCCGACCTTGTGGTCGGTCGTTCCGAAGATGTTGTTGTCGTACCCGGCGTCGTCGATCTCGAGGAACGGGAAGAGCCGGAGAGGGCCGAGGTGGTACCGGTTCTGCTCCAGATCGGCCTTGACGAGGTCGGCGGCCGTCTGGGTGCGGGTCGCGGGAACGCGGTCCGACGTCGTCTGGCCCACGGCCATCGGAGCCGCCGCGGCGATGAAGAGGAGGAGAACGGCCCCCGTCCGGCCGCGGCGCCGCTCCTCCCGGTGTCTCGTCTCGAAGGCGTCGATTTTGACGATGGCCTCCCTCGGCGGAC
>Ga0075276_10000265_pt1 | contig 14974 bp, 17 predicted proteins | sample SF_Rice_5C_80N_4_FD_69770 | JGI IMG/M metagenome (GOLD analysis project Ga0075276, IMG submission 69770) | Rice paddy soil microbial communities from Twitchell Island, California, USA - SF_Rice_5C_80N_405 | ecosystem: Environmental > Terrestrial > Soil > Paddy field/soil | place: USA: Twitchell... | reverse complement strand
GGCGGAAGCGCGCCCTGGCTGGCTGGTCAACGCCGGCGGCGAAGCCACCCGCACCCGTATTCTCACCGGTGTACAGGCTTTCGACCTGGCTGAAACGGTGGTGCTCGTTTATATCGCCTGGGTGCTGTCCGCGGCAATATTCGGCCATCCCTAATGGATATGACTCCCCGGAACCACAAGCCGGGAGCTCTGCCGCGCAAAGAAAAAGCGCAGGAGCCATGCTCCCGCGCCCGAAATCATCAGCCTGGAAGCCGCTAGCTATCGCCGCGCTTCTTGAGCGTAGGCCGCCCATCATCCTTGTTCTGGTCGTTCGGTCCCTTGGCGCGGCGCAGCGTTGGACGGTTATCCTTCGGGTTCTGGATCTTGTGGCGGTTCTCAACCGCCGCCAGCCGCGCCTTAACGTCCTCAAATTCGGAGGTGTCCTCAATGTATTCCTGGCGCGGGGGCAAAAGGTGGCCAATCTCCTCTTGCGACATCTTGATCCGGTCCGGCGTCTGCGGATGGGTGCTGAAGGCCTTCGCCAGGAAACCCGGTTTCTTCTTCTGCTGCGCCTTCAATTTTTCAAAAAAGGCAATGAGCGACTGCGGATCGTAGCCCGTCTTGTACAGGTACTGCATGCCGAGGTAGTCAGCTTCCTCTTCGAACCCGCGGGAAAAACGCAGGAAAGTCATGGGCAGGGCCACGCTGGCCGCGTTGTACACGCCATACCCCAGGCCGCCGCCCACGAAGATCAAGGGGATGGTGGCCAGGTTCGCCAGCTGGCCGCGGGTTTGTTCGCGTGCGGCGTGGCACGCGGCCACATGCGCGATCTCATGCGCCATCACTCCCGCCAGCTCAGACTCGTTATCGGCCGCCAGGACCAGACCTGAGTTTACGTAGAAGAACCCGCCGGGCAGAGCAAACGCGTTTACCTCGTCGGAGTCAATTACCTTGATGGTGAAGGGGACCTTGGCGTCGGAATTGCGCACCAGATTTTGCCCGATGCGGTTCACATATTCGGTAATCGCCGGGTCATTAATCAGCTTGACGCTCGACTCCACCTGGGCCGCGAACTGCTTGCCCATTTGCACCTGTTTTTCAATGCTGTACCAGTTGCCCACTCCCTCCCCGCAGCCCACATTGCGGTTGCCGATGGCGGAAATGTCTTTAATGCTGCCGTCGTGGTAGGTCTTGACCCCAGCGCTTTTGGTGGCGGCGGCGGAAAACGCGCTGCACGCAAATACCAGAGCCGTGGCCAGCGAGATTGTACGGCGAATCATAAATTTACCCCTGCTGAGAGCAAGCCCCCGGCCGGCCCCCAGGCTTATCAGCGATGGCCGCTTTTAAGCTGGTCCTCACCCATTTAGAGGCTGGACTGCTTAGCGGTAGTTGTCCGCAGGCCTCTTCTGCCCATCAAAGCCCGGCTGTGGCTTGAGTGCAGGACGGATTCAGGGCAGTTGTTAAGGCCGACTATACCCCCGTCCAGGAACCCCGTCCAGCCGCCAAAACCGGCTTGGGAGCCGGGCGGGGGCTCAGCCGCCTACTTCTATTAGACTGACGAAAGCGCGCCCCGGGACGGGAAAATTTGCGCCCCTTATGGGTACCCCTAGGTGGCAACTCAGCGTACACCTCCGGCAACTCATCCCCTGGAACCGATGGGCTGGATAACCCAAGAATATGCGCGCCGCCGGCCGGCGGCCTCTGGCCAGAGCTCCAATGTGGCCCAGCAGCAGGCAGCGGCGAATTTATGGCAGGAACTGCACGACAGCCTGCAGGCCGACGTCAGCGAGTACAACCGCTGGGGTGGCACCGCCATCTTTGACGCTCCTGACCGGCAGCAGGTGGCGATTTCCGAGCCCACTAGCGGGCTGCAGGTCCGCATCCAGGCCGAGCTCCCCGACCGTCATTTGCGCTACGAATTCCAAGCCACCCGAGACGATGTGCCGGCCCCGGAGGGCGGCTTCTTCTCCATTCGCATTTCTCCCACAGGCCAGGCCGAACTCTTCTCCGCCGACCAACCCCTGAATTGCGAACAGGCGCGCCGCGTCCTGCTTCAACCCGTCCTCTTCCCCAGTGACACCTCTACCCCGTTGCGGCAGTCCGCGTGACCTGCCCTGACCGGCGCCGCACATGAACTCCCTCTCCCCCGGCGCGCTGATGGCAATGTCTGTTCCCGCCGCGCTGGGATTCGTGCGGAACGGAATCTTTATCGCCATCATTGCCAATGGCCTTATCGGAATTTCGCTGGTCTGGGACAAAGTACTGCTGAAAAAGCCGGAAACCCGCAACCTGGTCTCTTATGTCTTCTGGCTGGGCGCGATCAGCATTTTCGGCCTGCTCCTGGCTCCATTTGGTTTCCACTGGCCGCGAGCCTCAATCGCGGCTTTGGCCTTGTGCACGGGAATACTTCATCTTGCGGCGATATGGTTCTACTACGCCGCCCTGAAGCGCGGTGAGGCGTCCCAGACTCTGGCCGTAATGGGGGGATTTTCCCCGGTGGCCACCGCCCTCATCGCCATCCCGCTGCTTCGCCATCCCTATCTTGCGCGGGCTAACGTGCTGGCTTTCGCCCTGCTGGTGGGCGGCGGTTTTGTAATGTTTTTGTCGGAAAAGCTGAATCTGCGGCGAATTCTGCCCAGCATTCTGCTCGCCTCCGGACTGTTCGGCCTGGTCAACGTGCTGCAGAAGGTGGTGTTCGATAACACCAACTTTGTCAGCGGATATGTGATCTTCACCATCGGGACCTTTTTTGGCTCCATGCTGCTGCTGGTCCGCCGCAGATGGCGGCGGCAGATTTTCGTTTATTCCGAACATGCGGAACCCAGCAGCCGGTTCTGGTATTTCGTCAACCGCTTCATCTCCGGTGTGGGCTCATTCCTGATTTTTTACGCCATTGACCTGGCTCATCCCGCGGTGGTGGACGCCATCTCCGGCGTGCGCTATGCCATCATCTTTGTCGCCGCTTATGGGCTTACCCGGTTGCGGCCGCGCTGGTTACAGGAAAACTTTCAGGGCTGGACCCTGGTGGGCAAGAGCCTGGCCACACTGCTCATCGTTGCCGGGCTGGTGCTGCTGGGCTTGGGCGGCAAAGGCCAGAACTCAGGCCCCAGTGCGCGCGTACCGTCGCCCTACTGGCCCACATGCAGCATGGGAAACCGAAGAAGATCATGAAACTTTGAAACTGTCTTATATGGAGATCAGCATTACCCCAATGGCCACCAGGGAGGCGCCTGCCCAGCGCTTCCACCCCACCTCTTCCTTAAGCAGATACTTGGCCAGCGCGGTTTCCAACAGATAGCTGGAGGCGGTCGCCGGCACGGCAAAGCTCAGCTTGGCGATGGATAACAGGTCCATAAGAGCGAAGAATGAAATGGCCATGGCGACGATGCCGATGATGATGTAGAGATTGCGCGCCAACTGCCACAGGAGCCGGGCCAGCCCGGACAGGCTGAAATCATTCACTTCACCGTGGCGTTTCATGCCCGCGGTAGTGAGCAGATCGCCGACCGTGCCCGGCACTACGATCAACGCCACCAGGATCCAGCGCATCATTCCTCTGCTAGACCTCCGGTTTCGTCGGTGGTGCTGGGGAAGGTTTCGCCCACGAACACCGCTCCCACTGTGATCAGGGCAATGCCCGCCCAGCGCAAGGCTGAGACCTGCTCCGCCAGAAAGAACTTCCCCAGCAGGGCGCTGATGACGTAGGAGGTGGAGGTCACGGTGATCACATAGCTCAGGTCCGCCCAACTGAGCAGGGCAAGGCGGAAAATGAGCCAGGCAATCAGCAGCAGCACGCCGATAATGACCCAGGGATCGGCAAAGGCCTGCAAATAGGGCCCGGGCTGCCAGGTAACAAGTTGACCAACCTCCTGCATGCCTTTGCTGAGGGCGTAGTTGCCCACGGCGTTGCTTACCACCACTACCGTGGTGATGGCAGCCGTTTTGGTGACCAAGTGGGAAATCATGGGCCCGGATGGCGGCGGGAAAATTGTCGGCCAAAATTAAAGTGCGACGAACAATTCTAAGATGCTGGCCTGGCCGAGCGGGATTCCGATGGTTGCGCCGCGAAAACGTTAGCCGGCAGGCCATCTCTCCTGGCGACAGTGGTTCAGCTAAGGCGCATTCCGCAAGGATGTAACGTTTTACCTCACCTGGATAAAGTGCAACGCGCCGGGCGGGCGGGCCGCGCCCGGCGCTGAACTTATAGCGCTACTCCAGCGATTTAGGATCCGACAGGTTCTTGGGTGAGTGGTGGTTCAACAGCGAGACCAGTGCCTGCCCCGCCGCGGGCACGCCCACGCGATGCTCGCGCACGATTTCACGGGCACTGATCTTGCGCCCGTAGAGCTTCTCGTTGGCGCCATTATCCTGGCGCAGGGTAGAGCCCTCCAGCGAAATACCAGCAAACAAGCCGCGGGAGCGCGAATAGGAGAGAATCTCCGCCCGCATAGCCACGTCGGTGGCCGCGGTGGCGTCCCGGCCCTTGGGCCCGGCGGCCGCCGCCGCGTCGGCGCCCAGCTTCACCTTGGTCTTCAGCAGGGACTCCGCTCCATGGGGATTCATCACCAGCAGCACGAAGTCAGTCGCCTGCCCGCCCAGCTGAAAACCAATATTGCCGCCTTCCAGGGCGTACATAGCGGGCGCGCTCCACGGACCGGTGTAATGCTGGCCGGTGCGGCAGCTCATCACCCCGCGGCCGTAGCTACCGCCGAGACCGATGGCAAACTTCTTCACCGAAGGCAGAACGATGATGCATTCCGCCCGGTCGAACAGATCCTTGGGGATGTCATCAGGAATGTTGATGATTTCTTTGAGCACTTCGCCGGCGTCTTTGACCCGGTCCTGCTCTTTTTCATTGTCCTTGGCCAACAGGGGGGCAGCGAGTAACAGCACGAAAGTCAGTACCGCGACCAGCTTCTTCATGAAACCTCCACGTGGGAATTGTCATCTTAAACCTTAATTAGCTGTGTGTAACGAAAGTCTGTTCCCCGTTTGTAACTTGGCTTCCTCCCCGCCCTGACCTAGAGTTCTCATGGCATTGAAAATGCATGAAATCATTAGGGAGCTTTTTGTGCCCCGTAAAGCGGCAGAAAATGCACGTTTTATGAAATATTTGCTTTCCAGCTTCGCCGCTGTCCTGCTGCTGTTTTTTGCAGCTACGGGGGCCCATGCCCAACTACCCGCGGGTCAAGATCCTACCCAGCCTTACCTGAGCAATGCAGCGACAGCTTCGGAAACCGAGGCTTACCCGGAACAGGCGGGCAATTCGCCGCTGCTCACCATTCGCCGGCGGGTGGACGAGGTTAATGTGGTGTTTACCGCCACCAACGGGCACGGAAAGTTCGTGCGCGACCTTTCCCAGAGTGATTTCCGGGTTCTGGATAATAACCAGCCGCCGCAAAGCATTCTTGATTTTCGCCGCGAGACCAACCTGCCCTTGCGCGTGGGCCTGCTGGTGGATGACAGCGGCTCGGTTAAAAGCCGCTTCCTGTTCGAGCAGAACGCCGCGATTTCGTTTCTCAAGCAGGTGGTTCGCCAGGGTACCGACCGGGCTTTTGTCATCGGCTTCAACAGCCATTCCAAGCTGATGAAAGATTTCACCGACAACACCGTGCAACTGTCCTCGGCGATTGACAATCTCAAGGCCGGCGGCGGCACCGCCCTGTATGACGCGGTTTACCTGGCCTGCAAGGAAAAGCTGCTCAAGACCGGCGATGAACGGCCGGTGCGGCGCGCCATCATCGTACTCAGCGACGGCGAAGATAATCAGAGCGAGGTCAGCCTAGGCAAGGCCATCCAGATGGCGCAGCGCGCTGAGGTGGTAATCTATGCCATCAGCACCGACGACAGCGGGTTGGTCATGCGGGGCGACGGGGTGCTGGAACAGCTTGCCAACGCCACCGGCGGCCGCGCTTTCTTCCCCTACAAGATGACCGACATTACCAAGGCCTTTTCCGCCATCGAAGAGGAGTTGCGCAGCCAGTACTCCCTGGCCTACAAGCCCGCGGAAATGGCTGCAGACGGCCGTTACCACTCCATCGAAATCATCGCTCTGAGCAAGAAAGTGCACGTCCGCTCCCGTCCCGGTTACTACGCTCCCACCCAGTAGCCGAATACATCATTCCCTGCAACACAGGCTCGCAATGGAACCGCCGCAGCGGGGTCAGGCGCGCTTGTTCCCTCTCCTGAAAGCATCGTGGTACGATTTTATTGTTGCACGCAACGTGTGCCGAACTGGCGGGCATCTCTTTCTCCGGGCGGCAATCGCCACCTTGGATTTAGAGACAGAGCAGCCTGAAGAGAGACTAAGCAAGCCATGAAAGAGAAAGTGGTCCGCATTGGATATCCTGCAGCAATTCTTTCCGCCATCGTTGTCCTGGTAATCGGGGGTGTGCTGGGCTGGGTCATTCCCGCATGGGCGGGCATAGACAACACGGCCAACACCGTTTCCGTGTACATCAGCGGTTCCGCACCTGCAGCCGGACCGCCCAACAGCATGGGATACGCGGCGGTGGTCAAACCTGTGTTGCCGGCTGTGGTAAACATCTCCTCCTCGCGCCTGGTTAAGCCGCAGGGCAACCAACTCAACCCCTTCTTCAACAATCCTTTTTTTCAGCAGTTTTTTGGCGGGCAGATGCCCCAACCCCGGCCGCAGCGCGAGGAAGCTCTGGGTTCAGGCGTCATCGTCAGCCATGACGGCTACATCATGACCAACAACCACGTGGTGGAGAAGGGGACGGATATCAAGGTGTACCTGTCGAACAAACAGGAATACCCGGCCAAGGTAGTGGGCACCGACCCGAAGACCGACATCGCCGTGCTCAAAATCCAGGCCAACCACCTGTCCACAGTCACCTTCGGCGATTCTTCCAAGCTGCAGGTGGGCGATTATGCATTGGCGATTGGCGACCCCTTCGGCATCGGAGAGACCGTAACCATGGGTATTGTGAGCGCCACCGCCCGCAGCCAGCTTGGAATTGAGAACTATGAAGACTTCATCCAGACCGATGCCGCCATCAATCCCGGCAACTCCGGAGGCGCGCTCATCAACGCGCGCGGCGAACTGATCGGCATCAACACCGCCATTCTCTCCGGCCGCAGCGGCGGGAACCAGGGGATCGGCTTCGCCATCCCCATTAATCTGGCGCGTTACATCATGGGTCAGATTCTGAAGTACGGTAAGGTAACGCGCGGCTGGCTGGGAGTGGGAGTCCAGGATGTCTCGGCTCCGGTGGCGAAGACCTACGGCGTGCCGGCTAATCAGGGAGCCATAATCAGCGACGTAGCGCCCAACGGTCCGGGCGCGAAAGCGAGCCTGCAGCGGGGAGATGTCATCACGCAACTGAACGAGCAACCGGTGCAAGGGGCGAACGATCTGAAACTGAAAATCGGCGAGCTGCGGCCAGGCACGACGGCACAACTGAAAATCGTACGCGATGGCAAGCCGCAGGATGTGTCCCTTACGCTGGGTGAGCAGCCCCAGAGCGGGCAGCAACAGGCGGGAGCGGCGGAGCCGCAGCAGCCTGGGCTGATGCAGGGTGTGGAGGTAGAGAACCTGACGCCCGACATCTTGCAGCAGTTGGGTGTGCCGGCTAACACCAGAGGCGTGGTCGTGGCGAATGTCGCCCAGGGCAGCCCTGCAGAAATGGCTGGATTGCAACGTGGCGACATCATCGAGCAGGTCAACCGCCATCCCGTGGACAGGGTTTCGCAGTACGACCGCGAAGTCAGAATGGCGGGCAACCAGTCCATCGTCCTGCTGGTGAACCGTGGCGGCACCACCGCCTTTGTTGTGGTGCAGACGCCATAATCCGCGGCGGCCCAGAACCGAGACCTTGCAAGCAACGTCTCTACTCCTGCACATCGCGTTGCGGCGCAGGTTGCGCAGGGGTAGAGACGTAAGTTGCTTTCTGGTGCAAACTTCATCTCAGGTCCTTAAGCCACGAGGTCGTGAACGTTCAATCCCTTTGGTCACCTAGGCAGTTCAGCGCTCCCTTGAAACAATTCAGAGTTGAGCACAAGCACCATGCGCAATTTGCATTCAAGCGCGTGTGCTGACCCTGAAAGACCTATGACCCGAAAACTCGCTTATGCCCTGGTTCTGCTGCTGTTGACAGCCATCTGTGGAGCGCCCCTGGCGGGGGCGGACGTTCCAAGCGAACATCACGCCGCTCGCAAGATTGTAAAGAAGGTCCTGCCCACATATCCCGATTTGGCCCGTAAACTAAGTATCAAAGGCGCGGTCAAGCTGCTGGTCACTGTCGAACCCACGGGCAACGTAAAGTCGGCGAAGGCGGTAGGCGGCAATCCAACCTTTGTAGCAGCGGCCATGGCCGTAATTGGCAAGTGGAAGTTTGAACCGGCTTCCGAGCCGACCACCGAAACCATAGAGATCAAGTTTGAACCCTCGGAGTAGCCGCCGGCTGCGGACTACTCAGTACTGGCTCCCCGATTCCCGCCTGTGATACCTTGCCCTGTACGGGACCCTGCAAAACTCCATACGGGAGCCGGTGATGGCCCTGATCATTTTTCTGATTGTCATTGTGGCGATAGTGGGCTTTGCCATCGCCATATACAACGGCCTGGTGCAATTGCGCGTGCGCGCAGACGCCTCCTGGTCCGACATTGACGTGCAACTCAAGCGGCGCCACGACCTGATCCCCAACCTGGTAGAAACGGTTAAGGGCTACGCCGCCCACGAAAAAGGCACCTTCGAGAACATCGCCAAGTACCGCTCGGCGGCGATGACGGCCACCAGCACCGCCGATCGGTCGGCCGCCGAAGGCCAGCTCACACAGGCCCTGCGCGGCCTGCTGGCGGTAGCCGAGAACTACCCGCAACTGCGCGCCTCGGAAGAGTTCACCGCCCTGCAGGGGCAACTGACCCAGACCGAAGACAACATCCAAAACGCGCGCCGTTATTACAACGCCGTGGTCCGCGACTTCAACACCAAGCTGCAAACTTTCCCGACCAACATCTTCGGCAGCATGCTGGGCTTCCAGCCACGCCAGTACTTCGAACTGGAGACGCCGGCGGACCGCGAAAACGTTGCCGTAAAGTTCTGATGCCGGGTAAGCCTAAGTTCGCGCTAGCAACCCGCTGCTTGCGCCTTGGGCTTTTTTTCTGTGTGGCGCTGGCTGCGCTGCCGGCGCGGGCAGACTGGCGAATCGCCGACTTCCGGTCCACCGTCAACCTCGACCGCCAGGGTAAGGCCGAGGTCAGCGAGCGCATTACTGTGGCATTTAGCGGCGTGTACCGCGGAATCTATCGCGACATCCCCCTCGAGTATCCCGGCCTCCATGGCACCAACTACAGCCTCTTCCTGAAAATCACCGGAGTCACGGACGGCTCCGGCAGCAAGCTGAAGTACGAATCCAGCATCCGCAACGGCTATCGCCACCTCAAAATTTATATTCCCGGGGCGGAGGACACCACCAGGACGGTGGAGATTGACTACACCGTCCCCAACGCGGTGCGCTATTTCCCCAGCTACGACGAGTTCTACTGGAACGTGACTGGCAACGATTGGCCGGTGCCCATTGATCACGCCTCCGCCTACGTTCACCTGCCGGAAAACACTGCCGGAAACATACGGGCGCAGGCATTTACCGGCCTGTATGGTTCCATCAGCCATGACGCCACGGCCGAGGTCAACGGCGCCAACACGCGCTTTGAGACTACCAATCCGCTAGCCATGCGCGGCGGCCTGACCATTGACATTTACATTCCCAAGGGCATTCTGCAGCAACCCGGCCCCTTAACTCGCGCCGGCTGGTTTCTGCGCAGCAATCCGCTGGTGCTGCTGCCGCCCTGGGCTTTGGTGGTGATGTTCTGCCTGTGGTGGTTCAAAGGGCGCGACCCCAACCCGGGGCTCTCGGTAGCTCCCATGTACGAGCCGCCGGCGGATATGACCCCGGCCGAGGTGGGTTCGCTGATTGACGACAAGGTCAATCCCCGCGATATCACCTCCACCATCGTGGACCTGGCGGTGCGCGGCTTCGTCAAGATCGAAGAAACCGTGGACCAGGGGTTGATCTTTCACCACAAAGATTACATTTTCCACCTCCTCATCCCGCGGCAGAAATGGACAGGGCTGGCGCCCCACGAGCGGGTGATGCTGGAGAATATTTTCGCCGGCGACGCCACCGAAACCCGGCTCTCCAGCCTGAAGAACCGCTTCTACACTGCTATTCCGGTAATTCGCGATGACATTATGTCGGCCTTGCGGCGCAAAGGCATGTATCTGATTGATCCCAACTCGGCCAACGCCTACATGCTGGGGGGAGCAGCGCTGGCAGCCGCGCCCTTCATCCTGCTGGCGGTAACCGGCGCGGCCGATGTTTTTGGTTCGGTGCCGCTGGCCGTTGTTACCATCGCCCTTGCTGCGCTCATTGTGTGGCTGTTCGGGCGGCAGATGACCTGCAAAACTCTGAAAGGCGCGCGCACGCGGGTGGCCGTCCTGGGCTTCGGGGAATTCATGAACCGGGTGGATGCCGACCGCATCAAGCGCATGCCGCCGGACACCTTTGAGAAGTTCCTCCCCTTCGCCATGGCCTTGGGTGTGGAGCACCACTGGGCCCAGGCATTCGCCGGAATCGTGAAGGCCCCGCCCAACTGGTATGTCTCACCCAATGGAGTCATGTTCAACCCCATCCTGTTCTCCAGCACCATGCACAGCATGTCTTATGACATGAACCAGGTGTTCATCTCCGCCCCGCGGGCCAGTTCCAGCGGCTCCGGTTGGAGCGGCGGCGGATTTGGCGGCGGCGGCGGCTTTTCCGGCGGCGGATTTGGTGGCGGAGGCGGGGGAGCGTTCTGAGGCGGAAAGTGGCGCGCCCCTTTCCGGCCGTTCCCTACGGGACTTACCTGCGAGGGCTATCTCGCCAGTAAACTGGCGTGGCTACTTTCATCCGTCCCTGCGGACGCTCAAGCGAGGTCTCTCCCGTCCGATGGAAGAAGTCTCTCCCTCCCGGCGAAAGGCGAGGGGGAAAATAGCCACAAACTACGTCGCCCCACTCTCGGCTGCGAGGGCGAGAGCTTATCGTGAGTACCCGCCTTCCGCCGCCGCCTGACATCCCTGCAAACACTGCGCCTCATACCTTCATCCAACATAAAGACAGAAAGGAATTCTATGGCTGAAACCAGACGAACAGAACCGACGTTCGCGCCCGACCAGCCGGCGTTTGATCCGGAACGAGAACTCCCGCCGGCAACTACCCAGACCAACCCCCGCCTGAATGAAGCGGCGGAGGTCATCGGCGGCGTTCTGGGCAGCGCCACGCGCCAGGTACAGAACGTGCGCGACCGCTTCACCGTGATTCGCGGTGGAGGGGTGCAGGGTGGCCCTTCCACCACTGAGCAGATCAGACAGAAAGCGCAGGATAAGATACAGACCGCGCAGGAGAAGGTCGCGGAACTCAAGGAGCGGGCCGGCACGGCCGTGGAACAAGCCAGGATCCAGGCCACAACCAGGCTGGAGGAGGCTCGGGCGAAGGCCTCGCGTATGGCGCAGGAGGCCAGGGAAACGGCCACGGAGCGCGCCCGCATGGTGCGCCAGCGCGCCGCGCGCTTCACAGAGGAGCGCCCGCTGATGGCGCTCGGCATAATCGCGGGAGCGGCTTTTCTGCTGGGAATCTTTCTGCGTGCAAGAAGGGGGAAACGTGGCTGACCAAACCGTGAATTTTAACGGCCGCAGCTTCGCCGGGGTGGTGAACGAGGTCAAGGACGAGCTCAAGGAGTTCCTCCAGACTCGCATTATCATGCTCAAGGCGGAACTGGGTGAGAAGATGCGCACCTTAAAGACCGCCCTGCCCATGCTGATCACAGCGGCTATTTTTCTGGGGACGGCTTTTCTGATGCTTACTCTGTGTCTGGTGGGCTTGGTGTCGGTCGCCTTTTACGGCGATCCTTTCCGCTGGTTCTATTCCTTTATCATCGTGGGCGTGCTGTACAGCATCATGGGGGGAATGGCGGCGGTATTCGGGCTGAAAGAACTGCGCGCCCAGGGCATCATGCCCAAGAAGACCATTAAGGTGCTGAAAGAAGACCAAATCTGGCTGCAGCAGGAAGCGAGGACCCAGGTATGAGCGCCAGCAATATTCCTACTGACCTGCTGGAACTGCGGGCGGCTGAGCAACGCCGCCGCCTGCACAACTCGGTGGCGGAACTGCGCGTGCAAATGCGGCAAAAGCTGGATTTACGGCGCAATGCCCGGCGCTACTTCTGGCCGGCCTCAGCGGTCGTGGGCCTGTGCGGTCTGATGTTGGGCTACGGTTTCGGCGGTATCCTTAGCCGGGATTAGCCGGGGAAGTAGTTGGTAGCTGGTAGCTGGCGAGAATGCCAACTGCTCGTAGATGAGCGCCTGCGAAGCTCCTGGCGACCCGCGGCCACCTGGCAACTACTGGCCACCAGCTATCAACTGCCGGGGTTACTAAAGTCACGGGAACCTACGTGCTTACGGCTTGTGGTACATCTTCCCTTTATTCCCCGCCTCTGGCGTGATATAAGGCTTGCCAGCACAAGCCCACAACCCAGTCAGCGGCTCTGTTGAAGAGCCGGACGGGAGGAGGTCCCGTGGCGGAAAACCGGACGGGGAAGCGTTTCCCTCTGCAACTGCCAATTCGCGTTCACAAAGCTCAGGCCGGCGACGAGCACAAAGCGGTAACCGGCAATCTGAGCGCGGCCGGAGTGTACATCCAGGGAGACGCCTCACTCGATGTCGGCTCGCAAGTGGAATTTGAAATCACGCTGCCGCCGGAGGTTACGGGCGGAGAGCACAACGTCACCATTCAGGGCCGCGGGCGGGTGGTGCGCACCGATACGCCGCCTCCCGGCCATAACGGGGACGCAAATTATCGCGGGGTCGCCTGCGTCATTGATTCCTACGAGTTTGTTCGCAACACATAGCACAGCGGAGGCTGCGCGCCATGGTGAAACTGATTCTGGCCGATAACCAGGCAATATTCCGGGCGGGCATCGCCAAGGTCTTGGCGGTGGAAGATGACATGAGAATTGTCGCCCAGGCCCAGACCCTTGAGCAGTTGCTCATGGCCATAGACAAGTTCCGCACCGCGGTGGTGGTGGTGGCCAGCAATTTCCATCCCGACCTGGCGCCCATTGCGCAGGCCTCCACCAAATCCAAAACGCGGATAATCGTGCTGGCCGACACGGGCGAGACTTCCAGCCGCTTTCTGGGCAACGGCGCCAATGGCGTGGTCTACCGCAACGTGACCGGTCCGGCGCTGGTCGAGTGCGTACGCAAAATCGCTGCCGGCGACAGCTGGGTGCAGGACCTGGCGGTGCCCACCGAGTTGACGGAAAACGATATGGTTGGGCTGCGCGTGCGCGACCGCCTGACCGCCAAGGAACTGCGCATTGTGGCGCTCATCGTGCAGGGATACAAGAACAAGGAAATCGCCACCCAGTTGGGCACCACCGAGCAGGTGATCAAGAACTACCTGCGCAACGTGTATGACAAGATTGGCGTCTCCGATCGCCTGGAACTGGCGCTATTCACCATTCACCACCGCATCCTGGCGGAAGCGGCGGCGGCTACAGCGGCGACCATGACTCCCACCCCTGCTCCGCAACCGAACTGAGCACGAGTTTGCGAGTGCCACACCCCCGCCGCGCCTTTCAGGCGCGGCATTTTTGTTGGCAGCGCTTTGTGATTTGTAAAATAGGTGAAGCCTGTTCTCGATAATCATCGGCTGGCGTTTACCGAGCACGCAAACGATGACACGATGTGCTGTTCATCTTTGGCGTTTCCTTTCAGTCGTGGATCATCTCCCACGGCACGCATGAATGCCAGCGTTACGCTGTAGTGGTTACATTCCGTGCTGTAGAAGTGAATTCTCGCTGTACCGTCGTAGTCACCAAAGAACACATGGAAGGATATGGCGTCCTTTTTCCACCTTCCTACAGTGCTCTCGATGAAGGTGGCGGCAGGCTTGAGGCTGAGTTCCACACGGCCAGCCGGTGAAAAGGGCGTGAGGCTCGCCGCGTGAATCCTGTCAGCCATCCGCAGTGCGGACTCCAGCCGCTGATGCAGCGTATTCGCTGAGTCCGTCGTGACGTAGGCACGAACCTGCAAATCAGCAAAACTCGTGAATTCCGGTCCCCACCCCTCTGACCCACCCTCGAACGCGCAGTTATCGAATGGCCAAGCAGCGTTGAGAACGTCAGCATATTGGGTCTTCCACTCGACACCATCGCCTTCCTCGACACGGGCCAATTCAGAACGACGTAAATGAAGATTCTTGCCAGACGTTTCGTACAAGGCGACCCACTCTTGAGGTACATCGAAAACAGCGCCGGACGGTTCCAATTCAATGGTGTTCACCGTACGAACTGAAAACCGAGCCGCACCAGTTTGGGCAGCTTTCTCCTGCATCTGGCACCGTAGTGGAACCGTCGTGCAAAGACTGAAGAGTAACAAGCCTCGAGTTGCTCTTGCCAGCATAATTGAAGATCGCCCAGTTTATTGGCTAGTCCTACGGGGCTGACGTCCGCAACGTACCACAATCGGGAGATGATTGACGTGAATTCCCCATCTCACGATTCATCTACGACAACGCGGGAGCAGTGTTGAAAGCGGCAGACCGCTGGACCGGGGCAAGTGTCGCGTGAACTGACAAGTGGGAACTGAGATCTGGGAACTGATTTACGACGCGGCTTTTTCCCCGGTCTTGAGCAGTTCGTTGACGATGGTCACCAGCTCTTCGGGGTTGACGGGCTTTTCCAGGTACAGGTCGGCGAGGGGTTCGGCGGCCTGGAAGGCTTCCGCCACATAACCGGAAACCACTACCACGGGCAAAGCAGGCCGATTCTTGGCTGCCTGCACAACGGCGCGGCCATTGGCATCGCCCAGGCGCCAATCGGTGACCACCGCGTCATAAATATCATGGGACAGCTTGGCAATGGCGTCGTGGGCGGAGGTGGCGGTCGTCACCGTGTGGCCCGCCGATTCCAGAATGGCACACTTCAGCGCCACTAC
>Ga0075276_10000264_pt1 | contig 15026 bp, 10 predicted proteins | sample SF_Rice_5C_80N_4_FD_69770 | JGI IMG/M metagenome (GOLD analysis project Ga0075276, IMG submission 69770) | Rice paddy soil microbial communities from Twitchell Island, California, USA - SF_Rice_5C_80N_405 | ecosystem: Environmental > Terrestrial > Soil > Paddy field/soil | place: USA: Twitchell... | reverse complement strand
TTCGAGAACATCCTCGCGCAGGCGGTTCGCCGTCTCGGCCGCGCGCTTTGCTCCGCACGAGGGGCAAAGCCCGCGGCCCTGGCACGAGAACGCCACGAGCATGTCCTTGCGGCAACCGGTGCAGCGGACGCGGGCAAAGCCATTCTCGAGAATGCCGCAATCGAGATAGCGGGCGACGACTCCATCGGCGCATCCCCGCCAGAACCCGAAATGCGATTCGAAGCGCTCCTCCCACTCTCCTTTGACTGCCTCGAACCGCGCATCGAGGAGCCGATAGAGCGGCGTGGCCCGAGGCTGACGCGGTCGATAAATAGCCGGGCGGGCTCGAGGCGGTCGCATCCACGCTCCGCAGCCAAAGATTGCGAAGCCGGCGAGGCGCACCCTTCACAATAGTGCGTGAAGCAGGTTGGCCCTCTCATCACATCCCGGCCGTGGCTGGCGTGCGCTGAGAACCGAACACGAGAGGCGACGCAAATACCGGCGCCGGCTGGTTACCGCTCGAGGCGGCCATCCGTTTCAGCCGTGCTGACGATCGAAGGTGAGCACAATCGACGACTGTCCGGCTTCGATATTCGCGCGAATCGGCGCGGAAGTTGGAACGGGAATGGACGAGGACGCCAGGTACGGCCAGAATTCATACAGTCCAGATGGCATGGCCGGCAGCGACATTTCGCCCCCCGAACCGGAGACGACCGCCACGTGATGGATCGACGCGAGGAGTTCCATGATGACCGGCGGAATCGTCTCACCGTTGATTCGCATCAGGACTCGGCAGCCCTGGATCGGCGTCCCATCGTCAAATTGCGCCTTGAGTTCGATCGAAGATGCCGGCGGCGGCACCTCAACGCGCATCGGTTCATTGTCCGGTGCGTCGAACAGATGGACGACCTTCAGCGAGCCTGCAGGGGGAAGCACGTAGAGCGTCATCGGCTGTTTCCCGGGTAAGCCGACAGAAACCATTCCACTGCCATCCGTCGTCAGCATGCGGGCGATCGATCTGCCGTCGGGAAGCAGCTCGACGACGGGTGCTCCGGCGATCCGTTCGCCGGTTGCCGCGTCGACCAGGATCAGGTCGCGCGTTGCCTGCCGCTTCAGCGCGATGTCGACATGAGGTTCACTGGTGTTCTCGTCAATCGAAACGCGTACAGGATCCGGAAGGACATGACCGGGCGCGGTCACTCGGATGATGTACGTTCCCTCGCGCGCACCAAAGAGTTGAAACCTGCCGTTCTGGTCGATGTCGAGGTGCGCGCCACGAACCCATTCGTCGCTCCCCTCGAAATCGTATTGAATGTATGTTCCGGGAATCGGCTGCCCGCTCTCCTCGTCGCGAACGGTGCCGGTAAGCTTCCGGTCGGGAACGATGATGTTCCATTGCCCCAGATCATTGCTGCCGATCACCCTGGAGGTTCTGAATTCAGAACCGGCAAGACGGACGGTCGCGGCAATGAGGCCGCGCTGCCATAGCGGTCCCGTGTAACTGAGGGAAGGTCCGGTATTGATCGTAGCCCGCCACAAATTGCGGAGGGCGGCCAGTTCGACCACCGTATTTGCCTGCGCGACATCTCCGAGGAACGCAGTGATCGTGATGTCCAGCGGATCGATCTTCACGTCGATGGTCTTCGAATCATCGACTTCCACCGGCACCACTAATTTTTCCAAAGCTTCCATCCCCACCAGTTCGACGGCATAGGTTCCGGGCTCGATTCCATCGAAAACCACACGACGCTCCTCCATCTCGTGTTGTGCCATGAGAATGGGAGGCGAACCGGAATCACTGATCTGAAGGAGCCGTGCCTCTTTGACCGCCGGCAACACGCCGTGGTGCTCCGCAAAATGAACCCGGATGGTCAGCGCGACGCCTGTCCCCAGCGCCACCGGCGGCAGTTCGCGGTCCACAGTGACCGTACCGAGCGGAACGACATGCGTGGCATATCCGACAGCGGCGACACGGATCGATTGCAGGCCCTCGTCTTTTCGTGGGAATCGAAAGACGCCGCGGTCATCGCTCTTCGCAAGCAGTTTTCCGTTTGCGTCCTGGATCAAGGCGCCCGGGAGTGGATCGCCTCCCTGTCTTCGGATGACAACGCCGCTGATCGATGGATATCGCCGTAAAGAGAGCGGACCGAAATCTGTCGTGACGCCGGCGTCGATGTGCACTCGATCCCGGCGCAACGGCTCCACGTTGTCCCCCTGGAGCGAGAGCGCATAACGATTCGCCGGCGGCACGTCGATCATGATCCTGCCGATCGCGTTTTCAACTGGCCAGCGCATCTCGGCTCCGTCGATGGTCAGCAGCGGCTTCATGGATTCGAGGGCAATGACCTGCACCGCGATCGTCCCGATCTTCAGGTCGCTCAAGTTGATGCGGGCAGTATTTTCGGGAATGACACCGAGCCGAACGTGCCCGCCGGATCGCCAGACGAAGGGGCGTGCTCGATTTTCGGGAGTGACGGATACCGCGGCAGTCGATGTCTCGCGGCATTCACCTGCGTGTCCATCGCGAATGACACAGAAGGTCCCTTTCCAGGAAACCGCGACCGCGGCAATCAGAAGTAGAGACATTTACGAACCCCTTTTCGAGAGCACGGACTGCTTCGTGGTTCGCGTGGTCATCATCGCAGAAACAAGCCTCAACGACCCGGGGTCTACAGGACTGACAGAGACTCTGTACACAATTCGGTAATGGTAGAGGCCGGAATCATCCGGTCCGTCGCAGGTTGCGCCTCGATAGTTCCCCGGGCAGCCGTTTCCGCAGGACCAGCCAGCGCAATCCGGGATGCCACCTTCCCATGCTCCGCATAACGAACTTGGCCAAAACTCGCCATTGACAAAGACCACGCAACTTTGACATCCCGAACAACTGCCCGCGTAGTCCTGTGCACGAGCGGCCGAGGCAGAAAGCAGGAAACCACACAACACGATGAAGACGTGGGCCGAAAATCTCGGAAGCAACTTACGCATATTTGCCTCCTACCTGGGAGTGACGGGGGGGGGGAAATCCCTACCGATCAGATTTCATTCGCTGCTGTCCAAGTTAGCTCGGCCCAAATGACATCATTGATGGTCGTAACTCGTTGATATCACAAGCCGATCGTCTCGAACCAGATGGGGCCTCTGCCTTCCTTGGCCGAGTTTTTTGAACGCAAAAGATGTAGAGCCGGCTCTCAGCCGGCTCTCCCCGCCCCGGACCCAGCCGCCTGAGAGGCGGCTCTACATCCGAAGGCCGGCCCGGCAGCAGGGGGGAGAGCCAGAAGCGAAAAAATCGCCGTTTCCCCGCGGTCGAGGAGCACGGTCCTTGCGCAGAGGACGATGATTGACGGTCTGCAGGACGACGCGCACGTCGAGCTTCCATGGCAACAGACCGAAGGCCACGAGGCCGGCGGCGATCACCGCGGCGCGAAAGCCTTTCCGGGAGAGGATCCGCTGAATGTCGAGCACACGATTCCCCGTTCGCGCAGCGCGGCCGCGACCTCCGGGCTGACGAGCGCGGCGAGCTCCGCGCGCCGCTCATACGAGACGGCCATCGGGTCCTCCCCTACGGCCTCGGAGACGGCCGGATGCATGTAGAGCTCCGACAGCCCTTCGGGCAGGCGGTCGATGATGCGCACGATCCGCTCCACGTTCATGTGCCCGCTGCCGCTCATCCCGAACACCGCGTCGTTCGTCGTCAGCCCGGCGCGGCGGGCGCGGGCGCGCATCAACGCCATCCAGGGCCGGAGGAGCACCGCCTCGCGCGATCCCGGCTCGTACGGGATGCGGATGGCGCGCATGCCGTAGTCGCGTCCCACGCGCAGGATGGTGCCGAAGACGGTGGGATGGACGTGCATGTGGTTGTGCGCGTCGACGTGATCGAGCTCCAGCCCGCTGGCGCGGAAGCGCTCGAACTGCGCGCGGATTTCCGCCTCGAGCTGCGCGCGCGCGGCGGGGCGGAAGAAGAAACGGATGCCCGCGCGGACCAGCCCGCGGGGGAGCATGCCGTCTGCATCGACCAGCGCGCGGATCTCTTCGCGCGGCAGCGCGGGCGCGCCGCGCGCCACGACGACGTGCAAGCCGACGCGCAGCGAGGGCGTGCGGCGCGCGCGGGCCATCGCATCGGCGGCCGCCGGGGCGGCGACCATCAGGCTGGCCGCCGTGAGGATCCCCTCGCGGTGCGCGCGCTCGATGGCCTCGTTGATCGGCACCGCGAGTCCGAAGTCGTCGCCAGTGACGATCAGGCGTTTCAGGCCGTCTCCTCGAGTGGCGGTGGTGGAAGGGGGTGGAGTTTTTCCGGTTTCTGGCCACGCGCGGCGAGTAAGACCTGGATCGTCCGCGGCGGGGCATCGATCAATCTGGTTCCCGGCACGGGCGCCGCCGGGTGTGCCAGCCACGTCGGATACCAGAACGAGCGGACCTCGCGCCGCGCCTGATACCGCGAACCGGCACCGCCGTCGAGTCCGTCGAACGGCGGCGGATTGAGCAACATCGTTTTCACGGGCGCGCTCCGTCCGGATGCAGTTGGCCGTCGGTCGAGACGTTGAAGCGCGCTTGTTTCCATTGGACGTTCCTTCCGAGATGGCTGCAGCAATACACGACGAAGGTGAGTAGGTCGCGAACCGGAATCCAGAGGACCGAGGTGAGCCGCTGCTTGCCGCTCGCGGCGTGGAGGAGAAGGCGCAGCGCGGCGGCCCCGGCGCTGATCCAGATCGCGGTCCGCGAGAAACGGGACAGCAGCAGGAATGCCATGGTCCACGGAAGCAGCATCGTCAGAATCGAACCGGCCCAGCCAATCGGCCGGACGGTGCGGATGGTCCGCGCCCAGCGGATCTCGTGCAGGAAAAGGTCGCGCATCGAGCGTTCGGAAACGATGGTCTCCACGTCGTAGGCCGCGAGGCGGATGTCCCAACCCTGCTGGCGGAGGCGGTGGCCGAGCATGTAGTCGTCGGCCAGGAAACCGGAGAGCGCCGCGAAGCCGCCGATGGATTCGAGCGCCTCGCGCCGCACCGCCATGGTCGCGCCGAGGCAGAAGTCGAGCGGCTGCATGGCCAGGGCAACGAGCACCGATGCGCGGAACTCCTCGTTGATGTGCATGGCTCCGAGCAGCGACGGAACTCCCGGCAGCGGCCGGCCCGTGTAGAGACAGGTGACCGCACCGACGCGGGCATCCTGAAATGGGAAGGTCACCGCGCGGAGATACTCAGGCCCCACACGCATGTCGCTGTCGGAGACGACGAGGACGTCTCCCTTCGCCTTTCCGGCGATGGCCGCAAGGCTGTTCACCTTCTCATTCGGGCCGATCCACGGCGGCGCGACGATGACCTCGCCCAGCGGCCGGGCGACCGCGACGGCAGGATCGCTCGCGTCGCTCGCCGCGAAGATCAGCTCGTAATCCGGATAGTCCTGTTCCGCGAACGAGCGGAGATTCTCCTCGATCTCCGGCTCGAGGCCGTGCAGCGGCTTGGCAACCGTGACGCGCGGGGCCGGCCCTCCGGCCGGGATCTCCGCGATGGTGCGCCTCCATACTTTCCACGCCGCGAACGCCGTGTAGGCCATCGAGGCAACGAGACCGGCGAGCGAGATCCCGCGGAGCATGGTCAGAGCGCCGGAAGACCACGGTCGAGCGAGTGGTCGAGCTTTCGTACGATGCGAAACACTTCGGGCCGGCTCACTTTCGCTCCCGGCCCGAACTTCTCCACCCGGTCGAGCGTGGCCTGCGCCAGCGCGACCGGAAGCGCCGCGAAGGCGACGATGCCGCGCGGTGCTCCATCCCTCTGCATGCGAAGGGTGTAGTCCCGCGCCACGTCGAGGTCGTTCCGTGCCAGCGCGAAGACATCGCGCAGCGGCAGCTCCTTCGGGATGTACGTCCGCCCTTCGGAGCGGTCGTCGGCCGCGTCCTTGAGGATGTTCACCAGTTGCAGTGCTTCGCCGAACTCCGCCGCGCGGTCGCGCAGCGCCTGCGCCGCCGATGCGAGCACCGGCGCGCCGAGCAGAAACAGCTCCGTGAGCATCTCTCCGACGATTCCCGCGACGGTGTAGCAGTACCGGCGCAGATCGTCCCGCCCCTGGAGTTGCAGGTTTCCCGCGGCGTCGGTCCGCGAGACGTACTGCGCCATTCCCTCGGCAGAGCGGATCACGTGTGTCTTCATGACCTCTTTCGGCTCGGCGGGAAGCGCGCGGAATGCATCGATGACCGCGGGAACATGCGCCAGCAGATCGAGATATCCAGCGTGCGCGATCGGCCGGCCCGCCTGCCATGACGACGCGAGCTGCCGCGCCGCGTCGGGATCAGGATCGCGCAGCAGTGCGCAGAAATCGCCGAGCGCGCGGATGCGCACGTCCGCGGGCCATTCCGCGGCGTCCTCGAACGTGTCGGCGATCCGGAAGAGCAGATAGGCCAGCGTCACCTGGTGACGCGTCGGCTGCGGCAGCAGCGGAATGCAGAGCGCGAACGTCCGGCTCGTTTCCTGGAGATACCCTTCCAGTTCGTCGGCATCCCCACCGAAGAGCGCGGTGACGAACGCGGCGATGCGTTCGGACGCGCGCCGGATCCGCGAGCGCAGCCGCAAAAGATCGGGAACGATCCACGGCCGCAACAGCGCACGCCGGATGACGGCGCCGCGGTCGACGTTCTGCCCGACGATCGCCGGGAGGTCCTCGTCGCGCGTGTCGAAGATGACGCGGAAGATGGAGATCGGCACGCCGGCGTCGGCGGCCGCACGGACCCAGCCGAGCGATTCGGTGTCGACCGCGGCCGCTTCCGGAAATGTCTCGGCGAGCTTGCGCTTCGCCGCGCCGGTCGCGGCGATCGACTCCGCCGAATGCACGGCCACGCTGACCACCGGCTTGCCGGGATTGGGAGCCACCGCGCACTCCACCGGCGATCCGCCCCCGAGGATCCGCGCCACGCCGACGATCTCGCCCGGCGCGAGATCCGGCCAGAGCGCGCCGGCGATGCCGATGCCGACGATGCGTGCAACGTCCGCGCGCCGGAGGAGTTCCCGCAGCGAAGCCTCGGCCGGGCCGGCGGCGTCGCCCGTGGCCATCAGCACCACCGGCGTTCCCTGCAGCCATCCGAAGTACGCGGCCCGGCCGGCAGTCGTCTCCCGCCGTTCGATCTTCGCCCGGCGCAGCAGCGCGCGCAGCTCTTCCGGCAGTGCGGTGACGATGGCGACGGTCATGCAGCCCTCGCGTAGCCGCGGTCGCGGAACCACGACACGGCGCGCTCCAGCGCCGCTTCCACCGGACTCTGCGGAAGCCCGAGCTCGCGCACCGCGAGCGAAGCGTCGAAGAACATCCGGTGACGCGACATGCGGACGGCATCGAGCGGCGCGCGCGGCGGTTTTCCCGTGATGCGCGCGAACGCCGTCTCCGCCGCTGCGAACGCCAGCGGCACGGAGTACGGCAGCCGCACCTGCGGTGCCGGAATTCCGCTGATCTCCGCCAGCATCTCCAGCAGTTGCTTCAACGTCATGTTCCGGTTCCCGAGAATGTACCGCTTTCCGGGGACACCGTTCGCCGCGGCGAGCAGATGCCCTTCGGCGACGTCATGCACGTCCACCAGATTGAGGCCCGTGTTGACGTACGCCGGCATCCGCCGGTTGAGAAAATCGACGATGATCTGCCCCGTGGGAGTCGGCTTGATGTCCATCTCCCCCACCGGAGTGGAGGGATTGACGATGACGATCGGTTGTCCCTCCTGCGCCGCCTTGCGAGCGACGAGCTCCGCCTCGTGCTTGCTCCGTTTGTACTCTCCGATGATGTCGCCTGGGCGAACCGGCGTCTGCTCGGTCGCCGGCGAGCCGTCGGGCTCGATCCCCACCGCCGCCACGGAGCTGGTGTAGACGATCCGCCGCACGTCGGCCTCCGCGGCCGCGGCCAGGACGTTGCGCGTCCCCTCGACGTTGTTCCGCAGGATCTCTCCCTGCCGCCGCGACCAGAGGCGATAGTCGGCGGCGCAGTGGTAGAGCGTCTCCACGTCCTCCATCGCCCGCCGCAGCGAGACCCGATCTTCGAGGTCGCCCACGGCGATGTCCACAGGAAGGCCCTCGAGGTTCGCGCGATTGCTCTCCGGCCGCACGAGACAACGGACTCGCGCTCCGCGGATGAGGAGTCTTCGGACGACGTGCGCACCGATGAAGCCGGTGCCACCAGTGACGAGTATGGCGCTGGTCACGGAACCTCTGCGAACCGATTCTCGGAAGTTGCTAAACGTCAGGCCAGAAAGTTCCACGCCGCCATGCGCAGCATGTCCCCGGGGTGCTTCGGCAGCTCGCGCACGACCGAGGCCTCGAATCCGGAGTGCATCGCGCAGTTCCGACAGAGATCATCCTCCCGCGATTCCCAGTACTCCCAGTCGGTCCCGTTCCAGAACTCGTCGAAGGTCTCGGAGAAGGTCTTGCCGATGAGATAGCACGGGCCCTTCCACCCGCGCGGCGTGTAGGTGACGGTGCTCCAGGGCGAACAGCGGTAGTCGCGCATCCCGGCGGCGAACTCGAGGAACATCGGCGTCGAAGTCAGCTTGTACTTCTTGGAGATCTCCAGGATGCGCCGGAACTTCGACTGGATCTCGTCGCGGGTCAGAAAGATGTCGCGCTCGACCGATTCGTACTGGTAGCCCGGCGAGATCAGCATCCCTTCCACGCCCATTCCGGTCAGCAGCTCGCAGAGCTGTTCGATCTCCTCGATGCTCGTCTCCCGGAAGACGGTGGTGTTGGTCATGACGTGATGTCCGAGCTCGACGCCTCGGCGGATCATCTCCAGGGCCTTGTCGAAGACGCCCTCGCGCGCGCAGACGAGGTCGTGGGTCTCGCGCATGCCGTCGAGATGGACGTTGACCATCAGCCGTTTGTCCGGCCGGATCACGCCGTAGACCTTCTCGTCGAGCAGGAGCCCGTTCGTGCAGAGATAGATGTGCCGTTTGCGCTCGATGAGTCCCTCGATCAGCTCCGGCAGCTCGGGATAGATCGTCGGCTCACCGCCGCAGATCGAGACCACGGGCGCCTCGGACACGTCGACGGCCTGCAGGCAGGCCTCCAGCGCGAGACGGTCAGCGAGCTTTCCGGTGTGCCGCTCCAGCGCGCACCCGACACACGCCAGGTTGCACGTGTAGAGCGGCTCGAGCATCAGCACGAACGGGTAGCGGCTCCGCCGCCGCAGCGCGTTGCGCATCTGATGGCGGATCGTCCCCGTGGTCAAGTGCAGCGGAAATCTCATCGGGTCACCTGTCGCCGGTACTCCGCGAGGGCCCAGAGCGGGAAATACGTGGCATAGAGATGGTATCGGAGGTAGAACACTTTCGGGAAACCGGTGCCCGTCCAGAAGTCGTCGTGCCAGCCGCCACTGGCGTTCTGGGTGGTGATCAGGTACTGCACGCCGCGGCGCGCTGCCTCCGACTCCCCGTAGCCGCACGCCAGAAGCGAAAGCAGCCCCCATGCGGTCTGCGAGGGCGTGCTTGGACCGACACCGCGCAGGGCCGACTCGTCGTACGACGCGGGCAATTCGCCCCATCCGCCGTCTCCGTTCTGGTGCTCGATCATCCACTCCGCGGCGCGGCGGTAGCGGCTGTCTTCCATCGGCTCGTCCGCGGCGCGCACCCCGCGCAGCGCGAGGAACGTGCCGTAGATGTGATTGCAGCCCCACCGGCCGTACCACGTTCCGCTGAAGTCCTGCCGTTCATGGAGGAAGCGGATCGCGTTCTTCACCGTGGTGTCGTGCCGGTCGAACCCCAGCCCCACCAGCGCTTCGACCGTGCGCCCGGTGATGTCCTCGCAGCTCGGATCGATCATGGCGTTGTGGTCGGCGAAGGGGACGAAGGTCAGCACCTCGTTGTCGCATCCCTTGTCGAACGCTCCCCACCCGCCGTCGTCGTTCTGCATGGAGATCTGCCAGGCGACCGCGCGGGCGATCGCTTCCTTGCGCGCGCGCTCCTCGTCCGGATCGGGGAAACGGACCGAGGAAAGTGCAAGCAGCACTTCCGAGGTGTCGTCCGTATCGGGATAGAACTCGTTCTCGTACTCGAAGAACCATCCGCCCGGCTGTCCTTCGGGGTTCCCGTGTTTCCAGTCTCCCTCGATGCACACTTCCTTTTTGAGCAGCCATCGCGCGCCGCGCAGCAGGCGCGGATCGTCGGGTGCCACGCCCGCCTCGCGGAGCGAATGCACGGCCAGCGCGGTATCCCACACCGCCGAGAAGCATGGCTGCAGACGGACGGTCCCGTGCTCTTCGATTTCCAGCCGCTCGAGTTCACGAAGCTGACTGGCGATCACTGGATGATCGAGCGGATATCCGAGGGCCCGGAAGGCGAACACCGTATTGACGATGGGGGGGAAGATTGCCGCGAGCCCGCCGCTCTTCTCCAGGTGTCCCACGGTCCAGTCGATGGCCTGCTGCATGGCACGCCGGCGGAAGGGCTTGAACGCCACGGCCTCGACGATCTTCAGCACGCGGTCGACGGTGTTGAAGAAGAGGCGCCAGAGACGCTCGCGCGGCGTGCGGTGGACCGCTTCCGGCTCCGCTTTCGACGCCGAGCGCAGTTCGCCGATCGAGAACTCCGGCGGCACGTGCATCGCCGGCTTCCTGGCCCAGATGAGCGACAGCGGCACGACGATGGCCCGCGACCATGAGGAGATCCTGTAGATGTTGAACGGGAACCACTTCGGCAAAAGCACGAGTTCCGGCGGCACCGCGGGGCAGCGCGACCATTCGTACTGCCCGAAGATCGACAGATAGATCTTGGTGAACGAGTTACAGGCGTCGAGGCCGCCGAGCTCCAGCACCGCCTCCCGGGCCCGCGTCATGTGCGGCGCGTCGGGCGAGTCGCCGGCGATCTTCAGGACGAAATAGGCCTTCACCGTGGCGCTGACGTCGGTCGGGCCGCCGGCGTAGAGCGTCCATCCACCGCCCGGAAGCTGCTGGCGGCGGATGTATTCGGCCGCCTTGCGGAACCGATCCTCCCCCGCCCGTCCGAGATAAAAGAGGAGCAGGAGGTACTCCGACTCGAGGATCGTGTCGCCCTCGAGCTCTCCGCACCAATGGCCGTCGGTAAGCTGGAGCGAGAACAGACGCGCCTCTGCCGCCGCGATCGCGGAGTCGAGAAACGAGCTTCTGTCGGTTGGTTTGAGTTTCGGTGCGGAATACGGAAATTCGTGAACGCTCATCCGATCATCACCCTCGCTGCCGACTCCCGGGTCCGAGACGGACGAAAGCATCTACAACGCTGATTATATCCGGCGGCAAATCACTGTCCGGTGAATTCCATTCAACGTTGCGGTTCGGGCAACTCACCGCGCAGAACGGCGAGCTGCGCGCGGGCGATGCGTACCTGCATTTCCGCCTGGGCGACCTGCCGATCCGCTTCCGCCAGTGCCGCTTGTGCAATCGCAACATCATTCGCTTCTCCGCGACCCTCCTTCGCCGTGGCCTCGCCGACACGCAGGCTTTCGAGAGCGAGCTCATGCGATCGGCCAGCCAGTTCGCTTTCCGCGATTGCATCTTTCAGACCGCCTTCGGCCTGGCGTACACCAATTTCGAGCTCGTCCTTCCGCTGCTGGAGCTGCGCCGCGACCCGCTCGCGCTGTGCCGCCAGCCGCGAAACCACCGCCGCGCGGCGCCCCCCGGTGAAGAGCGGGAGGTTGATCGTCGCCGCCACGCTGAAGTCGTCGGGCTTGAAATTGAGGTAGAACTGGCCATAGCGGGCGAACAAGCGCGAATACTGGACCTGCGCCGCCACGGTCGGGCGGAACGGATTGCGCTCCAGAGCGGTCGCGCGGTCCAGTTGCACCAGCCGCGCGCGCAGGCTCTGCAGGACGGGATCGTTTTTCTCGGCGAGCTCGAGGTCGTCGGAGGCGATCGCCGCGGTCGTGGGAACCGGCTCGGGCCGCACGGCCAGCGGCTGCTCGGCGGGCCATCCGATCGCCCGGCGGAGCCGCAGTTCGTCGAGGTCACGCGTCGTGCGGGCCAGTTCCACCCCGCGCTGCGCGGTGGTCAGTTGCAGCGCGGTGCGTGCGGCATCGAGCGCACGCACCCGCCCTTCTTTCAGCAGCGCCTGGAGGTGTTCCACCAGCACCGATTCGGCCGCGGCCTGCCGCTGCGCCGCGTCGACGAGGGCCTGATCGGCCGCGTACCGCGCGATCATCTCGGAGACCGAGCGCGCGGTCTCACGCGTGCGCGCGTCGAGTTCCGCCTTCGCCGCGTCGACCTGCGCGCGCGAGGCGAAGACGTCCGCCTTGCTCGACAGATCGTAGAAGACCTGATGGGCCTCGATCGTCCCGATCGCCGGGACCTGCCCCAGCACCGCGACCGGAAGTCCGCTGGCGTAGCCGGGTGTGGTGGAGAAGGACGCGGTTGGACGGAAGGCCTGCTCCGCGAGGATCTGGTTGGCCGCCGCTTCGGCGACGGCCGCGCGCATGTCGCGCAACTGCGGCGAGGCCGCGATCGCCCGGTTCACCGCGTCCTGTTCTGTCAGCGGCGCCGCGGTCTGCCCGAACAATGCCGGCGCCAGCACGAAAGTGCCGGCCACCAGCCACCAGGCGGCGGATGCCTTCTCATTCATGCCGCAGCGCTTCCGTCGGATCGAGGCTCGCCGCGCGATGGGCCGGAATGACGCCGAAGATGACGGTGATCGCCGCCGAAAAGACGAACGCCGCCAGCGCGGAAAGTGGCGAGACATGAATGACGAACTGGTGCACGAACGAACGGGAGATCACCGGGATTGCGACGCCGAACACCACGCCGACGGCCGAGCCGACGCTCCCCAGGATGAGAGCCTCGATCATGAACTGCGCCAGGATGTCCTTCTTCCGGGCGCCGAGCGATCTCCGCACCCCGATCTCGCGCGTCCGCTGCTCCACCGAGGCCAGCAGGATGTTCATGATCCCCACCCCGCCGACGATCACCGAGACCGAGGCTGCGAGGATGAAGATCACGATCAGTCCGGCGGAGATGGTTTTGGCGACGTGCACCACCGTGGCCATGCTCTCCGCCTTGAACAGCGCGCCGGCGTGATGCCGCTCGCGCAGGGTCTGTTCGATGGTCCGGGTGCCCATCGGGATCATGTCGAAGTCCCGCACCTCGGCGAAGAGCGTATCGACCTTGCGCGTGCCGGTGAAGAACCAGGAGACGGTGATGGGGATGAAGATGAGGTCCGACGAGCTCATCTCTCCCTGTCCCATCGTGTCCACGGGGTTCGAAAACTCGCCGACGACGAGGAAGGTGATTCCCAGGGTCGTCACGGTCTTCTGCGGTGTGGCGTCGTCGCGGAAGAGCTTCTCGTAGAGGCTGCGGCTGACGACACAGACTTTGGCTCGCTGGTCGATGTCGTCCTGATCGAGAAAGCGCCCGTGAATGATGGTCACGTTCCTGCGGACCTGCGGATAGTTCGGCGTGGTGCCGAGGACGGCGATGTCGAGCGCGCGCGACTCCGCGCTGACGCTCCCTTTCAGTTCCACCAGCGGCGTCACACCGGAGAAGAGATCGGTGCGAGCGGCAACGGCGCGCACGTCCCCATCGTTGATGTTGTCGTCGACGGCGTGGAACACGCCGGAGGTCACGTTGCCCTGGTAGCTGGCCCAGATGAGATGCGAGCCGACGGCTTCGATCTGCGACATGACGAAGGCCCGGCCGGTCAGGCCGAGGGCCACGATGATGATGATGGCCGCGGTGCCGACGATCAGCCCGGCGAGTGTCAGCCAGGTCTGGAGCGGATGCGTGCGGAACCGCCCGAGCGCCGTGCGCAGGACTTCGAGACCGACGGTCACGACGTCACCCGCACGCTCTCGCCGTCTTGCAGCGGCGAGGAGCCGGGCAGGATCACCCGGTCACCTTCCTTCACTCCGCGCAGCACCTCGACGTCGTTGGGACCGATGAGTCCGACCTGCACCGGCGTCCGCTTCGCCTTTCCTCCGCTGTACTGGAAGACGAACCGCTGATCGCCGTCGCGCATGAGCGCGCCGCGCGGGATGACCAGCGCCGACGGCTTCTCGCCGACGATGATCTGCACGTTCACCGAGGCGTTCGGCGGCAGCGCCGCCGTGTCGTCCGACAGCTCGCCCATCACCTCGGCCACTTCGCGGCCGCCGAACTGGCGCACGCCGGGCGGTACGAGCAGCACGGTTCCCTGCCAGACGCGGTTCGGCAGGCCGTCGAAGGTGACGGTCAGCCGCTGCCCGGGGTGGATGCGCGGGAGATCGGGCGCATCGACACGCGCGCGCACGCGGAGGTGCGCCGGATCGGCCACGATCCCAACGACCTGCCCCGGTGCGACCGGCTCGCCGGCCATGCGCGGGAGGTTGTAGATGAGGCCGTCGAGCGGCGCGCGGATCGTCAGTACGCGAAACCTCTGTTCGAGCTCGCGCGCCGATTCGGCGCTGACCGTGCGGCGCGACCGCAGCGCCGCGAGCTGCGACTCGAGCTCGCGCACCCGATCGTCGGCCTGCCGGAAGTTCCACTGATCGGCGCTCCGCTGCTGCGCCGTGACCGCTCCCGCGCGCAGCAGGCGCTCGTCGGCATCGGAGATGGCCCCGAGGCGATCGCGCTCCTGCCGCTGCTGCGCGAGCTGCTCCGTCGTGGTCCGCTCCTGCTCCGAGAGTTGCAGCATCTCGTTGCGGCTGGCGTAGACCCGCTGCTCCAGGTCCGGATCCGACAGTTGCAGCAGCGGCGTCCCGTTGGTGACGCGCTGCCCTTCCCCCACGAAGATCTTCGACACGATCCCCGACTCGCTGGCGCGGACTTCCCCGCCGGGCGGCGGCTCGAGCGAGCCGTCCGCCAGGATCGGAACCACCAGCGGTTTGCGGGCCACCTGCGCCGTGTCGACGGTGACGACGTCACTGCAGGCGGCGAGGATCAGCGAGGCGGCGAACAGCGGCAGAAAAAACTTCAGCGAACGACCTCTTCGGCCAGTGTTTAATACCACACCGCAGTGAACGAGATTCTCAACTCGGCCGAGGGGTGGGCGGCGATCGAGCCGGAATGGCTCGAACTGTGGCGCCGCGACCCGCGCGCCACCCCCTTCCAGTCGCCGATGTGGCTCCTGCCGTGGTGGCGCCATTTCG
>Ga0075276_10000263_pt1 | contig 15043 bp, 15 predicted proteins | sample SF_Rice_5C_80N_4_FD_69770 | JGI IMG/M metagenome (GOLD analysis project Ga0075276, IMG submission 69770) | Rice paddy soil microbial communities from Twitchell Island, California, USA - SF_Rice_5C_80N_405 | ecosystem: Environmental > Terrestrial > Soil > Paddy field/soil | place: USA: Twitchell... | reverse complement strand
ATCCATGCCATGACCTGCGGGTTCGTGTACACGTCGGGCGCGGGGATGTCCCGGTCGTGTCCGATGATGATCGAGATCTCGGAGGTGAAACGGCGAGTCATCCGCTCGAGCTCGTCCTGCGACATGCGCTTCGGGTCGCAGATGACGCCCCCCTTGCCGCCGCCGAACGGGATGTTGACGACCGCGCACTTCCAGGTCATCCAGGACGCGAGCGCTTTCACCTCGTCGAGCGTCACCTGCGGGTGGTAGCGGATCCCGCCCTTGGCGGGACCGCGCGCGATGTTGTGCTGGACTCGGTACCCCTCGAAAACCCGGATGGAACCGTCGTCCATCTTCGTCGGGACCGAAACGATCAGCTGGCGTTTCGGCCGGCGCAGCACCTCGCGCATTCCGGGATCGAGACCGAGCAGGTCCGCGGCGCGGTCGAACTGCTCGAGCGCCGTTTCGAACGGGTTCGCGGGGCGGGCGGACGAGACGGGGCGGGCGGCGGGGGAAACCCGGGCGGACTTGACCTTCGCCATGGACCCTCCTTCCTTCCGACCGCGATTGTATATGGCGGGCCGCGCGCATCGGGTGGCACAGAGCGTGCTGTTCCGTCGGAGCATGGCACTTGCGCGCACGGGTTTCCGCCGTTTCCGCCGCCTCACCGAGCGGATCGTGGAGGACTTCTTCGGCCACGGCGTCCCGACCCAGGGCGCCGCGCTCGCCTATTTCACGCTCTTCTCGCTCGCCCCGGTCCTGCTCGTCGTGATCTTCGTCGCCGGTCTCGTCTGGGGCCGCGACGTGGTTCAGGGGCGAATCGTTCGCGAGTTCGCCGGCCTGATGGGCGCGGGCGCCGGCGAGACCGTCCGGCAGGTCCTGCGGAAGGTCGCGAGCGGGAAGTCGGGCCGCCTCGCGAGCGTCGTCGGCGTCGCGACGCTCCTTTCGGGAGCCACCGGCGTCTTCGTGCACCTGCAGCGAGCGCTCAATGCCGTCTGGGGCGTCGCCCCGCGCCCCGGGCACGTATTCCGGACGCTCCTGCGAAAGCGTTTGCTCTCGTTCGCGCTGCTGCTGGCGGTCGGGTTCCTGCTGCTCGTATCGCTCGCGTTCTCGGCCGCTCTTTCGGCGCTGCGGGAGTACCTCGAGTGGCACGAGTCGATTCCGGTCGGCTTCCTCCACGTCGCCGACGTGCTCGTCTCGTACGGGATGATCACGGTGCTCATGGCGCTCATCTATCGCATCCTTCCGGACGCCGAGATCGAATGGCGCGACGTGTGGCTCGGGGCGTTCGTGACGTCGCTCCTGATCAACGCCGGCAAGTGGGCGATCGGGCTCTATCTCGGCCGCACGGCGGTCGCGTCGGCCTACGGGGCGGCGGGATCGGTCGTGCTCATCCTCCTGTGGGTTTACTACGTCAGCCTGATCCTGCTGCTCGGAGCGGAGTTCACCCACGTCCACACGCTCGCGTTCCGCGAGGCGGAGCGTCCGCCGTCGCCGGGAGCGCGTCGGGCGGACTTCCAGGCCGCGGCGCTGCGCCGTCTGAAAAGACGCGGCGAGACTCGCGGCCGGCGATTCTCGGGGCCGCGTCGCGAACGATTCTCGCCGAAGGCCGTCCAGCGCTGAGCGCGCCGATCGGCCGCGCGTGTCCGTGCGCGAGCTACCGAGGCGCGAGCAACGGGGATCGCGAACGGAGGGCGGCTCCCGTCCCCCGAGCCGGTTCCCGCGACGGTCAGCGCCGTTCGCCTACGGTGTCAGATAGATCGTGACGCCGCGCCCGTATAGCGTCACCCGGTTCTCCTCGATCCGGACGATCTGAAAGTCGCCGATCCGGGCGCCGGGGGACAGCAGCTGACCGCCGATCACGGCCACCGGATTCGTGTCCGACCAGACGATCCCCCCGAGCTCGATCTTCTCGCCCGAAGGAAGATCGGCCACGCGGACGAACGTGCTTCCGTCGCGCAACGCGGCCGCAGCGGAACCGCGGGAAGCGCGTTCGGGCGCCGGGGCGGCCGCGGACCCGGCCTGCGGCGGCGGAGCCGCCGCAGGCGCAGGGGACGCGCGGCGGGCACGCGGAGCGGGGGCCGTCGGAGACGCGTCGGCCGCGGACGCCGGTGCGGCGGCGGAAGGTTCGGGAGCTCGCATTCGTTCTCCGGCCGGCGGCGGGACCTCGACGGTCTCGAGAACGGGCGGGGGCTGAGCCGTCCGCGGGGCGGCGGAGATCGGAGACGCCGGAACTCGCGGGGCGGACGCTCCGTTCCCCGGGCGCGGCGTCGCCCCCCGGTTTCGCGTCACCCACCAGGCCGCGGCGCCGAGCAGGACGACCGCCGAGGCCGCCGCGAGGACGACCGGGAATCCGGCGGAGCGCAGTTTCTCCGGCGGAGGCGGGATCCAGGGCCGCTTCTCGCGGCGGAGGGCCTCGTCCTGCCGCGCGGCTTCCTCGCGGGCCCGCTTCAGGGCGTCGTCGATCAGGCTCATCGCACGTTCCCCTCGAGCTCGCGGATCGCGCGCGCGACGTGGCGGCCGGTCAGGCGGTCGGTCGCGGCGACGAACCCCGCGAGCAGCGTCTTGTCGACGGCGGCGTTGATGAGCCGCGGGACGCCGCGCGAGTAGCCGTGGATCTTCCGGATCGCCCACGGCGTGAAGGTCGGCGCGCGGTCGCAGCCGGCCACGATCATCCGGTGCTCGATGTAGCGCTCGGTCTCGCCGCGGTCGAGCGGCGTGAGGTGGTAGCGCACGGTGATCCGCTGCCGGAGCTGCCGCAGGGCGCGGGCGTCGAGCGTGTCGCGCAGCTCCGGCTGCCCGATCAGCACGATCTGCAGGAGTTTTCGCTGGTCGGTCTCCAGGTTCGAGAGCAGCCGGACCTGCTCGAGGAGATCGAGATCGAGGTCCTGCGCTTCGTCGATGATCAGCACGACGTCGCGCTGGCCGGCGACCTGCTCGAGGAGGAACCGGTTCAGGGTCTCGAGGCTCGCGGTCCGGTCGGCGCGGCGCGGGAGCCCGAGCTCCGTGAGGACCGCCCGCAGCAGCTGGGTCGCGGTCATGCAGGGGTTCAGGATCAGGGCCGTGCGGTACCGCGGCCCGAGCTCTTCGAGGATCGCGCGGCAGACGGTCGTCTTCCCGGCGCCGACCTCGCCGGTCAGCTGGATGAATCCCTTTCGCTCCCGGATCCCGAAGAGGACGTGGTTGAAGGCCTCGCGGTGGCGATCGGAGAAGAAGAGGAATCGCGGGTCGGGCGTGATGTTGAACGGCGCCTCGCGGAAGCCGTAGTAGTCGTTGTAGATGCCCGGAGCGGGCGCGGCCTTCTCGAGGGTCGACATGACGAGGTCTATACGGAGTCCCGCCGAGGCGCGTCGGTGACGCCCGTCAGGAAGCCCCCGCGGGTTTGCCGAGCGCGTCCAGCCGTTTCTTCAGCCCCGCGAGCACGGCGGCGTTCTTCTGACCTTCGGGGAGGCTTTCGGCCTCGGCGATCGCCTGCTGGAGCGTTTTCTTCGCCGACGCCTCGTCGCCTTTCCCCTGGTAGATCTCGGCGCGCGTCCGGAGGATGCCGAGGCGCCGCGGGCCGTAAGCCTTCGCCAACGCGCGATCCGATGCCGCGAGCGCCTTGTCCCACTCCCGCATCTCCTTCCACGTGAGCGCGAGGCGCGCGGGCGGGTTGTAGTCGTCCGGGAGGTCCTTCTCGGACTGCTCGAGCATCGGGACCGCCTTCCCGGGCTCCTTCAGCGCGAAATACGCCGAGAGGCGGTGGGAGTCGAACGACGCGCGCTGTTCGACCGTCTTCGCCCGGGCCGCGGCCCCGTCGAGGAATGCCGACCACTCCTCGGTGAGCTGGCGCTGTCCGGCGGGGTCCCTGGCGTCCTCGCGGGCGTCGATCAGCGTCTGGTAGAGACCGGAGCGATCGTCGCCCGACATCGTGAGCTTCGGGTCGGCCATGACTTCCCGCACGTCGCGCTCGAGCTCCGCGATGAGCTCGTTGCGCCCCGGGTAAGAGGCCGGGAGCTCGACCGCGCAGCCGAGGCCGCTCCCGGCGACGTTGACCGCCGACGTCGAACGGCGGACGCGCCCGAACGCCTCGCGCGCGGTTGCGACGCAGCCGGCGGGATCCCCCGATTGCTCGAGCGCGAAGAGGAGCGACTCGACGGTGCGGCCGTAGCGCGGCCACACGCGGGGCGCGAGCGCGATCGCCTGGCGGTACCCCTTCGCCGCGTCCGCGTTCTTTCCTTCCGCGTAGGCGCGGTCCGCGCGCGCGAGCGCCTGCTCGAAGCCGCCGCGGGTCCGGCGGACGGCGCGCTCGCCGTCGGCGAGGATCCCGAGGAGCTGCGCCGTCGTGGCGCCGCCGACCCACCGCATCGCGGCGGTTTCGGAGGCTCCGTCGATCACGAACATCGACGGCCAGACGTTGACGGGGAACTTCTTCAGGAAGCCGGCGTTCTTCGCGTTTTCCGTGTCGATCGAGAGCCAGACGAACCGTCCGGCCTGCCGCGTGAGGGCGGCGTCCGTGAAGACGAACGCCCTCATCGACCGGCAGGTGTGTCACCAGGGCGCCCAGGCGTCCGCGAAGATCGGGAGCTTCTTCGCGCGCGCCTGGGAGAGCGCCTTGCCGTAGTCGTTCTCGATGAAAGGGAGCGCGGCTTTCGGTTCCGCGTTCGCGGCGGCGAGCGGCGCCGCGGCGAGCGCGAGGACCGCGACAACGGGGAAGACCTTCATCCCGCGATTCTATCGCGGGCGCGCCCGCGATAGCGCCCGGTAGGCCGCGATGCGGATCCCGCGTGCGTCGAGGCGATCGCGCATGGCAGGGGAGATCCGGAGCTTACGGAAGTCCTCCACGATCCAGAGAGGCGGAACGGGCGGTTGCGCGAGGAGGGCGGCGGCGCGGCGGTCGGTGAGCGGGCCGGGGAGCCAGTGGGCGCGGGACGGTCCTTGGGCGCCGCCGGCTTTCCCGGGAGGCGACTCCTGCGCGGCGATCCCGCCGATCGCGTCGCGCAGGAGGTCCGGCGCGGAGGGAAGCAGGAACCGCCGCTTCGCCCGCTCCCAGGCGGGATCGCGACGGCGCGGATCGACGACGGCGACCGGCTGACCGGCCGAAAGCGCGCGGACGAGCGCCGCGGGGGCGCGGGGCGAAGCGAACCGGTTTCCGGCGGGCGGCTTCGAACGATCGACGCCGCGCTGACCCGGGCGAGTGTTCCCGCGCCTCGACGCGCGGCGCGCGGCCGCGAGCGTCGGCGCGAACCAGACGACGTCGCGCTTGCTCACCGGCGGTCCTCGCGGGCGGCGGCCGGCAGCGCGAAGTCCTCGAGACCGGCCTCCCGCAGGAGCTCGTACACCGCGCGCGCGGGAAGCCCGATCACGTTGCTCGGCGACCCCTCGATCGATTCGACGAAGCGCGCGCCCGCGCCCTGCACGGCGTACGCTCCCGCCTTGTCCATCGGCTCGCGGGAAGCCGCGTACCAGGCGATCTCCGCCTCCGTCATCGGAGCGAACCGGACCGTCGAGACGACCGCGCGTTCGTGAAGGCGCCCGCCGGCGAGCAGCGCGACCCCGGTCACGACGGAGTGCGTCTTTCCGGACAGCGACGCGAGCATCCGGCGAGCGTCCTCCTCGCTCGCGGGCTTTCCGAAAACTTCGCTTTCGAGGAAGACGAGAGTATCGGCCGCGAGGACCGGGAGCGAGGTCCGGCGGGCGGCGTCCTCCGCCTTCGCCCGGGCGAGCCGCCGCGCCGCCGACACCGCGTCCTCCCCGGAACGGACGTCTTCGGGGATGCCGGAAGGCTCGACCCGAAACGGAATCCCGAGCGCCGTCAGGATCTCCGCCCGCCGCGGCGAGGCGGAGGCGAGGAGGATGCGGGAGTCAGGCAGCGAGACTCTTCAGGGCGCGCCGCAGCTTCTCGACCCCCTCGTCGGCTTCGGCGGCCGTGAGGTTGAGCGCCGGGCGCATCCGGATCGCCTGGAAGCCGGACGCGAGCGCCATCAGCCCCTCGGCGAGGCACGCCTCGAGCGCCTTGCCGCGGAGCTCGGTGCTCGGCAGATCGAACGCGAGGAAGAGCCCCTTCCCGCGGACGTTCGAGACCACGTGCGGCATCTCCTCGGCGAGCGCCTGGAGCTTGACGAGGAGGTGCTCGCCGACGGCGCGCGCGTTTTCGACGAGGTTCTCCGCGGCGATGATCTCGAAGTACTTCGTCGCGCGGAACATGTCCGCGAGGTTGCCGCCCCACGTCGAGTTGATGCGCGAGGAGACCTTGAAGACGGAGTCGACGTCGTCGATCCGGCCGTTGACGGCGATGCCGCAGACCTGCGTCTTCTTCCCGAAGACGAAGATGTCGGGGACGATCCCCGTGTTCTGCCACCCCCACATCGCGCCGGTCGTCCCGACGCCCGTCTGCACCTCGTCGCAGATCAGGAGGAACTCGTGCTCGTCGGCGAGGTCGCGGAGCTTGCGGAAGAACTCGGGACGGAAATGATTGTCTCCGCCCTCTCCCTGGATCGGCTCGATGATCAGCGCGGCGACGTCGTCCTTGCGCTCGGCGACGGCGCGGCGGATGTCGGCGACGGCCTGCTCCTCGAGCTTCTCGACCTCGGCGAGCACCGCATCGGTCACCGGGAACGAGAGCTTCGGGCAGGTGATCCGCGGCCAGTCGAACTTCGGGAAGTACTGGGTCTTTCTCGGGTCGGCGGTGTTGGTGAGGGAGAGCGTGTACCCGGTGCGGCCGTGGAACGCGTTCTTCAGGTGGATGATCTGGTGCCCCTTCTCGGCGGTGAGCCCGCGCGCGAAGTTCTTCCGGACCTTCCAGTCGAAGGCGGTCTTCAGGGCGTTCTCGACGGCGACGGCGCCTCCCTCGACGAAGAACAGGTGCCCGGAATGCGACGCGGGAACGGCGATCCGGGAAAAGGTCTCGACGAACTCCGCGTAGACCTGCGTGTAGATGTCGCTGTTGGCCGGCTTGTTCGTGGCGACGTCGGCCATCCGCTCCCGGAACTCGATCGTCTTGAGCCGGGGATGGTTGTAGCCGATCGGGCAGGTCGCGAAATTCGTGAAGAAATCCAGGATGTAGCGGTCGCTCCGCGCGTCGTAGAGGTAGGAGCCGCGGCTGCGCTGGAGGTCCATGACGACGTGGTAGCCGTCGACGAGGATGTGCCGGGACAGGCTGTCGAGCACTTCCCGCGCTTCGACCCCGTATTTGACCACTGAGGACATGCGGCGTCTCCCTTCTTTTCGGACGGAAATTATCACGCGGACAGGGTTCGTTCAATGAACGACGGGTCCATTCTGAAAGGGGCCTGAATGACGAATCGATCGGGTGCGGCTTCGGCCGGGAGTGACGACGGAGCGCGTCGAGAGGGGTTGGAAGACGGGTTCGGGTGGGCCGGCCCGCGGGCGAGGCGTACCGGTGGCGTACGTTGAGCCCGCGGGCGGCCCGCACGGACTCGTATAACGACCCCTATCGGCGCGCGCTTACCCGACCGCTTTCGCGGTCGGATGGGGAATGCCGGGCAGCGCCGTCTCCGTTCGGTTCTTTCCCCCCTCCTTGGCGCGGTACATCGCGGCGTCGGCGGCGCGGAGGAGCTCGTTCTTCTGCTGCTCGATCGGCGCGCCGGAAGTCGTGTTCTCCCGGACCGACGCGACGCCGAGCGACGCCGTCAGGTTCCGGAGCGACAGGGGCGCCTCGTTGAACCCGTACGGGCGCGACAGATAGACGGCGCTCCGAATGGTCTCCCGGAGCGTCTCGGCGAGCCGGAATCCTTCCGCGAGCGTCATGCCGGGAAGGACGAGAACGAACTCGTCCCCGCCATAGCGCGTCAGGGTCGCGCGGTCGTCGGAGACGGTTTTCGCGAGGATGTAGCCGATTTCCCGCAGCACCTGGCTCCCCGCGAGATGCCCGTGGTGGTCGTTGACGGCCTTCAGGTTGTCGAGATCGAGGAAGATGAGCGAGAGGTCGCCGCCGTCGCGGGCGAGCCGCGACAGGTCCTGCGAGAGACGCAGGTGCAGATAGCGATCGTTGTAGAGCCCGGTCAGCCCGTCGCGCTTGGCGACCTCGTGCGCGCGCCGCGCGTCGAGGAGGTTCTGGATCGAGATCGACGCGTAATCGGCGAAGATCTCGATCAGCCGGCGGTCCTTCCCGACGAATCCCCCCGGCCCTTCGCGGTTGACGAGCTCCAGCACGCCGCAGACGGCGGACTCGATCTTGATCGGGACGCACAGCACCGACCGCGTCTCCTCCTGCGTCGTCATGTCGATCGACGGGTAGAAATACGGGTCGTCCACCACGTCGGGCGTCATGTACGCGACGCCGCTCACGTAGACGTGCCCGACGATCCCGATCCGCGCGCTCATCCTCTGGCCGAGGATCGCGGGGGCGTGCCGCCCGAACGTGGCGATGAACACGAGGTCGCTCTCGGAGCGGTCTTCGATGTTCTTCGTCGCCGGGTCGTCCAGGAGGATCGAGCCCGCCTCCGACGGGACGAATTCGTTCGCCTTCTGGAGGATCTCGCGGAGGAACCGGTCGATCTCGATCTCGCCGGAGTACGGGTAGTACGCCTTGTGCCTCTCGAGGAAGTCTTCGAGGCGATTGTTTTCGAGGGTATGGACCGAAGACATGGACCAAAAATCTTAGCATGCGGGCCGGCCGAAAAGGCGGAGCGCCTACCCCAATTCCCGCGCCGCGGCGCGCCGGATCTCCGCCTCGAGACGGGCGGCGGACTCCTCCCGGGAGGAGAAGTGCGGCGCGAAACGGATCTCGTCGCGGCGCCGCCGCCACGCGGACACCTGCTCCCGCGCCTCCGTGCCTCGCCGTGCCGCGGCGGCGTCGAGCGCGTCGAGCAGGCGATCGACGTCGATTTCGGCCGCCGGAGATCCCGGCGCCGGAGCCGCCGCGGCGACGGTCCGGCGCCGCCCGACCCAGAAACCGACGAGAAGGAGCGCGGCCGCGGCGGCCGCGGCGGCGGCCGCCGCCTCCGGGGAGATCCCGCGGCTCGCCGGCGCCGCCCTCGGCGCGCGCGGCGCGGGGACCGGGGCGGGCGCGGCGCTCTCGACCGAGGCGCGGAGCGCCCCGGTCGAGACCGTCACGACGCGGCCGAGCGCCGGGTCGAACGCCCGGATCGAGAGCGCGGGAAGGGCGAGCTCGCCTCCGCGCTCGGGGGTGACGACCCATTGCCACGTCCGCGTGGAGGAGAGACGGGATGCGCTGCGCCGGATCGAGAGGCGCGACTCCGGCTCGGAGACGCGGGCGCCTTCGACGGCGAGCGGCGGCGCCGGGACGTCGGCGAGACGGCCGTCCCCGGAAAGCTGCGCGGTGAACGCGAGCGAGCCTCCCGCGGCCACGCGGGGGCGGTCGATCGAGCTCCGGAACGCGAAGGTCCCGACGGGAACGCCCGGCGCCGGGGCCGGCCTCGCGATCACCGGGATCGCGGCCGACGCGCGCTCGACCGGAGGAGCGTCGGCGAAGGGCGAGTCGAAGAGGTCGAACGAATCGACGCGCACCGCCACGCGCGCGCGCGCCGGCCCGATCGAGAGCTTTCCGGGCCGGGTCGCGAAGAGCGCCTTCCGGATCATCGGATACGCGCGGACGAGCGTGCCGCGAAGGTTCCAGACCTGCGGCTGCACGTTGGGCTCGCGCTCGAGATCCTCGGCCCAGAAGCCGCGGAAGTCGGGGAGCGCCTGGACTTCGCCGCGCGTGGCCTGTCCCCGGGTGACGAGATAGAGGGTCCAGACCGCCTGCTGGCCGACGTAGGGAGAGGGCGGCTCGAGACGCGCGACGAGCGCCGGATCCCCGGTGGCCTCGAGCGGCGCCTCTGGCGTTCCCTTCCCGATCGAGGCCGAGATCGGCTCGGTCGCGACGACGCGGCCGTCCGCCGCGACGAGACGGATCGCGCCGACCGCCGCGCGGCCGGGCTCGCCGGCGCGCACGCGGTAAACGAGCTCCGTCCGGCTCGAGCTCCGTCCGTTGATCCACTCGAACCGGTTCTCGAGCGACGGTCCCGAGACGACGGTCAGGTTCGTCAGGGGAAGTGTGGGCGCCGCAGCGAGGCGGAAGGCCCCCGTCACTTCGATCTGAAGGATCGCGATCTGTCCGGAGGAGAGCTCGGCCGGCGTGAGCGTCGCCGTCGCGGACGGCGGGTCCGCCGCCTGGCCGACGGAAGCGGCCAGGAGCGCCGCGGCGAGGGCCAGAGCGGCGGCCGGTCTCACCAGTCTTTCCCCGGAGCCGCCGGGGCGGTCTTCTCCCGCCGGCGCTGTTCCGCGTCGAGGCTCCGCAGGAGCGCCTCGGCTTCCTGACGGGTCATTCCCGCGCGTCGCTCGAATTCTTCGTCGCGGTTCCCGGACCGCGCGCCCGGCGGCTGCGGCGCCGGCGGTTTCTTCTTCTCCGGCGCCGGCGGCGGCGAGCCGGAGGACGGCGGAGGGGGCGGCTTGCGCTCCTGGAGCTTGCGCCAGGCGATCTCGTAGTTGCGCTGGGCGTCCGGGCGGGCGGGATCGCGGAGGAGGCTTTCGCGGAGCGCGTCGGCCGCGGAGCGGTAGTCTCCCGCGCCGAGGTCGAGCGTCCCCTGCTGGTAGAGCGCGTCGGCGGCGAGCTTCCGCTCCCCGGACCGGGCGGCCGCGCCGAGCGGTCCGCGCGCGTCGCCGGGCTTTCCGGCGGCGCCGAGCGCCGTCCCGAGATCGAAGGTCCACGCGGGATCGGAAGGGTCGCGTTTCGCCGCTTCGCCGAACCGTCGGGCCGCGTCCGGGAACTTCTTGTCGCGGTACGCCTCGGCGCCCTTCTTCGCGTCCCGGCGCGCGGGCGAGAAGACCGACAGGACAGAAGCGAGCGCGACCGCCGCGGCCGTCTTCATCGGCTCCCCGGCGCCGGCCGGCGGCGCGGCGCCCACCACGCCGTCCAGGCCGCGATCGCGCCGCCGAGCGGCCAGGCGGCGCGGGAGATCGGCTCGCGCGCCGGCGCGCCGCGCCCGAAACCGGGCCCGGCCCGGAACGAAGCGGCGAAGGATGCCGCCGCGGCGGGGCGGGACGCGAGCGCGAACCGGCCGCCGGTCTCGCGCGCGAGAGCCGCGAGCTCCGCCGGATGCGCGCGCGACACGACGGGCGCCCCTCCCTCGGTCAGGATTCCTCCGGTCCGGGAGGGCACCGGCGCTCCCGCCTCGGTGCCGACGGCGACCGTATCGACCGTGATCCCGCGGCGGCGGCATTCGGCGACCGCGTCGCGGAGCCCCGCGTCGAGGTCTTCGCCGTCGGAGAGGAGGACGATGGCGCGGACGCGCGAGGGGCGCGACGACAGGAGCGCGAGCGCCGTCCGGACCCCGCGCCCGAGATCGGATCCGGGCGCGGCGGCGCCCCGCGGCGAGAGCTCCTCGAGCGCGTTCTCCGCCGCGGCGCGGTCGAGCGTGAGCGGGCAGATCACTTCCCCGTCCCCTTCCACCCGCACGACGGCGGCCCGGGCCGTCTCGGGGAGGCGCCGCAGCAGGTCGCGCGCGAAGAGGCGCGCGGAGCCGAAGCGGTCGGGAGCGGCGTCGCGCGCGAGCATCGACCCGGAGGTGTCGACGAGCAGGGCGACGTCCGTCTCGGGGGAGGCGGTGAACACCCGCCGGAAGCCCCACTGCGGCCGGGCGAGCGCGGCGGCGAGCAGCGCGACCGCGGCGGCGGGAAGGAGCGCCCGCGCCCGTCCGCGCGGACGGAAGGAGGGGTCGAGGCGGCGCACCGCGCGAAGCGCCCGCCGTCCCGCGAGGTCGACGGCCGCCGCGGCGAGCGGAGCCGCCGCGATCGCCCAGAGCCAGCGCGGATCCCCCCAGGTCACGCCGCCTCCGTTTCGACGCGGAGCGGCCCGGACCCGAGCGCGAGCGCGGCGAGGAGGAGCGCGCCGGCGGCCATCGTCGGCGCGGCGGAGAGGTCCTGCCACGAGATCTCCCACCGGCGCGGCGCCGGAGTCTTCTCGAGGGAGTCGATCGCCGCGAAGATCTCGCGCAGCGCCCGCGCGTCGGTCGCCCGGAAGAAGCGTCCGCCGGTCGTCCGGGCGATCCGCTGGAGGAGCGCTTCGTCGACCTGGACCTCCGCCTCGATGCGCCGCTTCTCGGACCGGCCGGTCTCGGGGTCGCGCACCGTCACGGTGATCGGAACCCTTCCGCCCTTGCCGACGGCCACGGCGTGGATCCGGATCCCGAACGCCGCCGCGATCCTCGCCGCCGTGTCGGGATCGATCTGCCCCGCGTTGTTGCCGCCGTCGGTGACGAGGACGAGGACGCGGCTCTTCACGGGGAGCGCCTTGAGGCGCGCCACCCCGGTCGCGATCGCGTTGCCGATCGCGGTGCCGTCCGCGAATTTCGTCCCGTCGAGCGGCGCGAGCAGCGCCAGCAGCGCGTCGTGGTCCTCGGTCGCGGGACACACGGTTCTCGCGTCGCCCGCGAACGCGAGGAGCGCGATCTCGTCGTCGGGCCGCCCGCGCACGAAATCCGCGACGACGCCGCGCGCCACGTCGAGACGATTCCGCGGCTGGAAGTCCTCGGCGGACATCGAGCCCGATACGTCGAGCGCGACCGCGATCGCCGCTCCCGGCGTCCCGGTCAAGGCGCGCCGGACCGGCCGCCGCGGTCCGGCGAGCGCGGCGATCGCGCAGGCGAGCCCGAGCCCCGTGAGCGCGCCGGGCAGCGCGGCGAGGCGCGAGGCGGCCGTCGGGCGCGCGGGCGCGAGGCCGGGCACCTCGATCGCCGACGTTCCCCGGCTCCGCCGGCGCGCGAGCGCAAGGAGGATCGGCAGGGCGAGCAGCCCCAGGAGCGCGGGATGCGCGAATCCGATCACGCGCTCTTCCTCTCCGCTTGCGCCGCTTCGTTCTCGCGGATGGCGGCGGCCGCCGCGCGGGCGGAGGCGATCGCCTCGCGCGCCCGGTCGAGCCGATGCTCGCGGCGGGCGAAGCGGAAGCCGTCGCAGACGGAGAACACCGTCGCGGCCGCGTCGGCCGCCGCGCCGGATTTCGCGCGGGAGAGCCCGGCGAGCGCCCCGGCTTCCCGCAGCCGGGCGACGATCTCGGAGGACGTCAGACGAGGCGCGGGAAGCCCGAGCTTCTGCTCGAGATACCAGCGCGTGATCTCCGCGAGCCAGTCGTAGAACGTCTCTTCCGGGGCGGATTTCCCGAGCGAGCTCTCGAGGAGATCGAGCTCGCCGTCGAAGATCTCGTCCGCGGTCCGGACGCGCGACGCGGCGCGGCGGCGGCGCAGGAAGATCGCGAAAAGGACCGCGACCGCCGCGGCGAGGAGGAGGGCGGCCGGCAGCTGCCAGGCGACGAAGGGACGGGTGACGGGCGGCCGCAGCGGCGCCGCTTGCGGGGGTTTCCCCGGCGCCAGCACGGAGACGACGGCGACGGGCGCCGTCTCGATCTTTCCGCCGCCGGCGGGAGCTCCCGCGGATCGAACCGTGTACGCGTACCGCAGGGGCGGAGCGGTTCCGGGCGCGAAGGCCGCCCACGTCTCGATCCTTTCGAGATGCCCGGCCGCCCCTTCCCGGCGGTACGTCCAGGGAGAAACCGCGATCCGCGTGAGGTCCCGCGTGGACGGCGGGTTCACGAGCGCGACCGAGGACCGCGGCGGCGCGTCGAGCGAGAGGGCGACCCGGATCGGATCGCCGACCGCGACGCGCGCGGGCGAGGCGACCGCGTGCGCCGTCATCGGACCGCTCCTCGGCGGGCGCGGAAGAAGGAGTCGAGCGCGCGGGACGGCGAGCGCGTCGTCTCGAGCGCGAGGAAATCGACTCCCGCGCGGGCGCAGGCCGCGCCGGCGGCCTCCGAGGCCGCCCCGGCGCTCCACGCGGACCGGAACGCCTTCGCGGAGGCGTCGACCAGCCGCGTCTCGCCGGTCTCCGCGTCGCGGAGCCGGAAGAGGCCCGGGGAGGGGAACGCGCGCTCGGCCGGATCGGCGAGAGCGAGGGCGACGACGTCGTGGCGGCGGGCGAGCGCCCCGAGCTCCCTCTCCCATCCGGACGCGCGGAAGTCCGAGAGCACGACGACGAGCGCCCGCGATTTCAGCATCCGCCGGCCCGCGGCGATCCCTGCCGCGAGGTCGGTCCCGAAGCCCTCGAGAGGGCGCGAGAGGACGTCCCGGACGATCGCCAAAGCGTGGGGCTTGCCGCGCGCCGGGCGCACGATCTTCTCGATGCGGTCGGTGAAGAGGATCGCGCCGACGCGGTCGCGGTGCGCGGCGGCGCCGAGCGCGATCGCCGCGGCCGCCTCCGCGGCGAGGTCGCGCTTCGTGGCGAAAGCGCTGCCGAAGTCTTCCGACGCCGAAAGGTCGGCGAGGAAGAGGAGCGTCCGGTCCCGCTCCTCGCGGAAGAGCTTGACGTGCGGGAAGCCGGTCCGCGCGGTGACGTTGCCGTCGATCGCGCGGACGTCGTCGCCCGGCCGGTACTCGCGGACCTCGGAGAACTCCATGCCGCGCCCGTGGAACACCGAGCGGTAGTCGCCCGAAGGGGCCGTGTCGCTCCGGCGGCGCGAGGCGATCGCGATCCTCTCCACCCGGCGAAGCAGCTCGGCGGCGTCGAGGGTCCGGGGTCGGCGGCGGCGCCGCCGGTCAGTGCGGGAGAAGGGGAGCCGCATCGGCGTCCGCCGTCACGGGACGGGCACCCGCACCAGGAGGCGAGCGATCACGTCGTCGGGCCGGATGCCTTCCGCCTCCGCTTCGAAGGTCAGCACGAGGCGATGGCGGAGCACGTCGGGCGCGACGGCCTTGACGTCCTCGGGGATGACGAACGCGCGTCCTTCGAGGAATGCGCGGCCTCTCGCCGCCGCGAGCAGCGAGAGCGAGCCGCGCGGCGAAGCGCCGTACGCGATCCATCCCGCCGCTTCCGGGAATCCCTCGTCGCGCGGCGAGCGCGTCGCGGCGCAGAGCGAGACGAGATACTCGCGGATGCGGCGGTCGGCGTAGATCTCGGAGACCGTGCGCGCCGCCGCGTCGAGGTCGGCGGGAGAGACGACCGCGGCGGGCAGCGCGGGCATCCCCGGCCCGGGAAGGTCGAGAATCGCGAGCTCCTCGTCGCGCGACGGGTACCGCACGAGGCACTTGAGCAGGAAACGGTCCGTCTGCGCCTCCGGGAGGGGATACGTGCC
>Ga0075276_10000261_pt1 | contig 15083 bp, 15 predicted proteins | sample SF_Rice_5C_80N_4_FD_69770 | JGI IMG/M metagenome (GOLD analysis project Ga0075276, IMG submission 69770) | Rice paddy soil microbial communities from Twitchell Island, California, USA - SF_Rice_5C_80N_405 | ecosystem: Environmental > Terrestrial > Soil > Paddy field/soil | place: USA: Twitchell... | reverse complement strand
CCGGCGCGTTCTACGGCTGGCCTTACGCGTACATCGGTGCCCACGAAGATCCGCGGCACAAGGGAGAGCGTCCCGACCTCGTGTCCCGCACCACCGTTCCCGCGGTCCTGATCCAGGCGCACTCCGCACCGCTCGGCATCGCCTTCGATGAGGGATCGATGTTCCCCGCGCGCTACCGCGGGAGCGCGTTCGTGGCTGTCCATGGATCGTGGAACCGCGGCGCGCGCACCGGATACAAAGTGATCGACATCCCGTTCCACGATGGGCGTCCCGCCGGCGGATACGACGACTTCCTCGCCGGATGGATGCCCGATCCGCAGGCCCGTAGCGTCTGGGGCCGTCCGGTCGGCGTGCTGGTGCTCGGCGACGGATCGCTCCTCGTCTCGGACGATGGCGGAGAAACGATCTGGCGCGTCACGTATTCGGGCACTCGGTGAACACCGCCGGCCGGACCGTTTTGCGCCTCGTTCTTGCATCCATTCCAAGGCGAAAGGAAGAATCGCCATGGCACGACGGAATGATTCCAGTCACAATGGAGGTGCGCGCGCGAAGAAACCGCTCAAACAGGCCGGCAGGAAGAAGACCGCACCACCCCGCGTCGAGCCCGACATTCCGCTCGACGTGCTGAACCGCACCTACACACCGACGCAGACCAGCCTCAAGGCGTCGTTTCGCAGCGATGGGCACGACCGGCAGCGCGATCAGGAGTTCGCCGGAGGATTCGCCGACGAGCGGTGGAGCGACGAGGACCGCTACACGAACCGGTCGGGCGATCCGCGGATCGGAACGCATCACCGCAACGAAAAATGAGGAGGCCATGATGGACACACCGACCGCGAGCAGATTCGGAGAGACGAGCGCGAGCGAGGGCGGGACCTCGCGTTCCGCATCGGTCTGCCCGCACTGCGGGCAGCGCATCAACGCCGGCCTGGAACAGTTCCTCGGCAAGCTCGGCGTCGACCAGGACGTGATCGACCGCATCCGCAAGAAGATCGACGAGGCCGACATCGAGCAACATCTCAATCAGGCGCGCGATTACCTGCGCAACAACGGCGACAAGGCGCGGGAGTACGCGAAGAAGAACCCCGGAAAGATCGCCGCCGGCGTCGCGGTGCTGGCACTCGGCGCGGGGCTGCTGATCAGCGCGACACGGCGCTGATCACGCGGCGGAGGACGCCGCGCGCCACTCGCGCCACAACTCGTCCACGGCGCTCGGGAAGGTGCGGCGCGGCATCCATCCGAGCCGCCGGCGGGTGGCCTCGCTGGAGACGTGCTGATCGATCAGCAGCGCGTCGGCGAACGGCCCCATCTTCTCCCGCGCCAGATCCGCGGGAACGTGTTCCACCTTGCCGCCGGGCGCCACGGCCTGCGCGCATTCGTTCAGCGTGGCCCGCGTGTCGTCCACCGCGTGGAAGATGCCGACGGCGCGCTCTTCGACCGTGCGGACGTAGCACGCGGCGAGGTCGTGCAGGTTGACCATCGCCCAGCGGTTCGTTCCCATTCCCACGATGTCGATCGGCTGGCGCCGGTCGGCGGCGGCGAACCACTCCGCGAACATCCCGCCCATCCCGCCGTAGACGCATCCCGGGCGGATCACCGCCGAATGGCCGCGCTGCAGCACGCGCCGTTCGTGTTCCGGACGCCAGGCGACGACGGAAATCGGGTCGACCGGCGATGTCTCGTCGGCCTGCCGCTCGCCGGTGTAGCCGAGGACCCATACGCCGGACGTGAAGACGACGAAGCCCTTCTGCGCGCTGAAGACTTCGATGGCCTTGCGGTCGAGCTCCACCGTGTTCGCGCTGGAGAAGGCCGTGTGCACGAAGGCTTCGTAACCGGCCAGCGCGGAGCCGAGATCGGACAGCGAGCCGAGATCGCCCGCGACGATCAGCGCTCCCCGCTCTCGGAGCTGCCGAGCCTCGGACTCGGGACGCACGAGCGCGGCGACTTCGTGTCCTCGCTCGAGCAGCGCCGCCGCGACCGCGCCGCCGATGTAGCCGGTTGCACCGGTGAGAAAGATCCGCATGATGCCGTGCTCAGTTCTTCGTCGCCACGTTTTGCCGGGAGACGAGGAGTCTCCGCCTGCCGACAACCGGACGCCCGACGACTATCGTTTCTTTTCCATCGCGCGGCGGAACGCGAGCGCCATCGCGCTTTCGCCTTCGCCGGACTGCTCGCCGCGCTCGTCGACGAACTTCGTGTATTCGTCGCGCTCCAGGGCCGCCTTGGCCGCCTCGTGGCTCAGCGAGATCCGTTTGCGCTGCCCGTCGACGCTCATCACGCGGACGGCGACCTTCTGGCCGGGATCGAAAGCCTTCGACGGATCGGCGCCGGGCGCCACGCTGATTTCCGAATTGGGAACCAGTCCGGTCAGCCCCGGCTCGAGCTGCACGAAGATTCCGGGAGCCCCGCCGTGATCGACGATCGCCTCGACCACCTTGCCGATGGGATAACGCTCGTTCACGTTCTCCCACGGATCGGTCAACGCCACCTCGCGCATGGAGAGCGACAGGCGCCGCTTCGCGGGATCGACCTCGCGCACCCAGCCGGTGACCACGGTGCCGATGGCGATCGACGGATCGCCCGGCCGGATGCCGTACGGGAACTGCGAGGTGTGCACCAGACCGTCGATGCCCGGCTCGAGCTCGACGAAGAGTCCGAAATCGGTCGTCCGCACGATCGTTCCGCTGAACTGCGCGCCGGCCGGATAGCGGTCGGCGACGTCGGCCCAGGGATCCGGCTCGAGATCTTTCATCGATAGCGAGATCCGCTTGCCGTCGTTCTCGACCTTGAGGACCTTCACCTGAACCTGCTGGCCGATGGAGACGACCTCCTTCGGATCGCTGACCCGGCGGCGGCTCATTTCCGAGACGTGCAGCAACCCGTCGATCCCGCCGAGGTCGATGAACGCTCCGAACGGCGTGATGGTCTTCACCGTGCCGATCAGTTCCGCGCCGGGGACGATGCTCTTGCGCGTCTCCTCGGCCCGCGCCGCCGCCTGTTCCTTGAGCAGTGCCGCGCGCGAGACGACGATTCGCCGGCCGTCGTCGGACAGCTCCGTCACCCGGAACTCGAATGACTGTCCGATGAACGCGTCGGGATTCTCGATCTTTCCGAGCGCGATCTGCGACAGCGGGCAGAACGCGCGCAGGCCCCCGACGTTCACGTCGAAGCCCCCTTTGTTCCGCGCAGCAACCTTCCCTTCGACCGGAAGCCGGTTCTGGTACATGTTGCGCAGCAGCTCGAGCGTCGCCTTCCCGCGCGCCAGTTTGCGCGAGATGCGGATCTCGGGCGTCGTCTTGATCACCGTCCCTTCGACGGTGTCGCCGACTTCGAGTCCTTCGAGCTCGGCCGTCGCCATCAGCGCCTCGGATGGTCCGCCGTACGAGACGAACGCATCATCGCCGGAAATGGAGACGATCTGCCCCCGCAGCAATTCGCCCTGCTCGGGGGTTTTGAAATTCAGGCTGGCTTCAAACGCCTCCGCAAAGCTGTTCGCTTCGGTGGCTTCTCTCGACTGGGTCATGGAAAACGTGTACGCCTTTCGGGTCTCAAGAGATCAGGGGTGCGTATCTTACTCGATCTCTCTAAGAAACGTCACGGGCGCAACGCGGGCGGCATGCGATTTGTTCCGTGGTATGTTGCCGGCGGCTGGCACCCGCAAGCCGCTCCAATCGACACCATGCATCCCTGGCACGACGTGGCAATCGGCGAGGGCGCCCCGGAACTCGTCCCGGTCGTGGTCGAGGTCCCGAAAGGCTCGAAAACCAAGTACGAGCTCGATAAACGCAGCGGCCTGATTCGCGTCGACCGGATCCTCTTCAGTTCCGTCCACTATCCCGCCAACTACGGCTTCATCCCCCAGACTTATTGCGAGGATCACGATCCGCTCGATGCCCTGGTCCTCGGTCAGGAGGAGATCGTCCCGCTGGCCATCGTCCGCGCCCGCCCCATCGGCGTCATGAAGATGACCGACCAGGGAGAAGAAGACGACAAGATCATCGCCGTCCATGCCGACGATCCGGAGTACGCGCATTACCGCTCGATCCGCGAGCTCCCGCCGCACCGGCTCGAGGAGGTTCGCCGCTTCTTCATGGACTACAAGGTCCTCGAACACAAGCGTGTGATCGTCGAGGACTTCTGCGACCGCGACGATGCCCTGGCGGTTGTGAGAGATGCGATCGCCTTGTACGCACGCGAACGCGACCGTTTGCGAGTGTGAAGTTTTTTGGCAGCCGCGATTGTGATTTCCCACATCGCCGAGTCCGCCACAAAAACTCACGGACGCTCTTGCTTCACGCGCGATGCGGACCTAGATTGAATGCACTTCGCAACGGATGCTCCATGGCAGCTGGCAACGACGCGAAGAAAGCTTCGAGATGCCACGGATCACGAAGCGGACGCGGCGCGAATGCTCCTCTGCAGATGTCAACGCGCCGCAGAGCGTCGAGTAGCAGAGGCTCTCGAGGCGGTCGGTTCGGATGCCCTCTGGTGGATGTTAACGGACCGAGAACGGACCCGCGAGACCAGAGATCGCGGGTCTCTTTTTTTTCGGGCAGAATGCAGGTGTGACCACACGCATCTTCCTCGTCCGCCATGGCGCTACCCAACTCAGCTCCGAAGATCGCTTTGCCGGCGCCGTCGACGTCCTCCTCTCCGATGCCGGACGCGAGCAGGCTCGCCGCCTCGGTGAACGCCTCCGCCGCGACCCCATCGCCGTCGCGTTCGCCAGCCCCATGCGCCGCACCATGGACACGGCCCGCCTCATCATCGAGCCGCACGCCATCCCGGTCACTCCGGTCGACGGCATCCGCGAGATCGCGCACGGCCGCTGGGAAGGGAAACGGCGCGAGGAAGTGGAACGCGACTTCCCCGAGGAGTACAACCGCTACGAACACGATCCCTTCTCCTTCGCCCCAGTCGGCGGCGAAAGCGGCCTGCAGGTCACCGCGCGCGCCCTCCCCGCCTTGCTGCAGATCATCGAAGAGCACTGCGACGAACGGATCCTGGTCGTCTCGCACAAGGCCACGATCCGCCTCCTCCTCAGCACGCTGCTGGGGTTCGATCCCCGCAAGTACCGCGACCGTCTCGATCAGTCCCCGTGCGCGCTCAACATCCTCGACTTCAAGGACCTGGCGCACGCCCGCCTCACGCTCTTCAACGATACGTCGCACTACACCGTCAACGTCCCCGAGGTGCCGCACGGGAGACTGTCGAAGGTGTGGGACAAGGACGATCAGCGCACCTGAAAGACGGCGTTGCGCAACAGCGGATCGGTCGCGTAGTAGATCCGCAGGTTGTGCCCCTGGTCGGTGAGCTGAATGGAGTTGATCTTCCACGTGCCACGCGCGGCATGCGGGTCGAGCTGAATCCGTCCGCTCCAGGTCCCCTCGCCCGATGACTGCAGGGGGAAGAACCCGCCGCTCCCCGCCACCGGTCCGGTGTACTGGCCGCTCACGCCGGAAATGCCGCAACTGTTGCCGTTGGCCACGACGGTGATGGTCACCACCGCGCTGCCGCTCGCCGGCGCGATCGAGAGCGGATCGACGATCACCGACTGCAGCAGCGGCGCGTTGCTGTCACACGAGTCCCCCATGATGTTGACGACCACCGGCTGCACGATCGGATTGTCGCGGCGGAACGTCGCCAGGTTGTTGGCCTTGTCCTGGAGCGTGATCTGTTCGAGCTGCCAGTCGCCGCAGTCGACGCACGCCGGGGCCGAGATCTCGCACTGCCAGACGTTGCCGTCGCCGCTGCGGCAGCCAGCGCCGATCCGTGCGGCCTTCGACGGGCTTTGAAAGACAGCGCTGACGAGGTTGACGCCGGAGCTGTCGTCGGAAGCCTCGACGAACAGGGTGTTCTTCTCGCCGCCGCGCATCGCCCGGCGATCGAGCCAGGCATTCTTCAGTACCGGCGGCGTGGAGTCCGATTCCGAGGAGATTACGCGCAGAACCGCGCTCGCCGGGACCGTTCCCTGGGTGTCGCTGAGCGTGACCGAGTTGCTGGCGTTGTCGCTCAGGTTGAGGAAGCGGACCTTCCACAGCCCCTGCTCCGCGTCCCTGGGGATGGTGATGTGCCCGACCCAACGGTCGGTCTCCCCTTCGCGCTGCGTGGCAAATCCCTGCATCGCTTTTCCCGTGGGACTGCCCAGAGTTCCGGAAATGCCGCGCACGCCGGACAGATCGTCGACCGCCGTGACGACCACCGTCGTCTGCTCTCCGTCGTGGATCTGAGGAGGGGCGAACTCGATGGAAGAGAGCTGAGGGGGAATCGTGTCGGAGTCGGGATCGGTGGAGGTCTGCGCGGAGGCCATTTTCGAGGCACTGCTCTCGGCCGTCGGCTGCACGGTCGGCGGGCGCGCCGCCTGGGAATGGGAGATCCTGGCCGGCTGCGAGGCCGACGGCTTCACCATCAGCGGCGTGGGCGGCTTCCCGGCCGGCGGCGGGGGCGAAGCGGGGGCGGTCCGCGGCGCCGCCGCGGCGGGCTGGCGGGCCACCGGCCGTCCTTTCTTCTGCGCGTGACTCTCGCTGGCCGCGCGCGCCCGCGGCTTTGCCGGCGCAGGGGCAGGCACGATCGTGCCCGTCGGGACGTCGCGGACCGCGGTCGTGTGGCTCCCGGTCGCCGCCGTTGCGGCCGGCTGCGCAACCGTTGCGGCCGGAGCGGCCTCCCGCTCCTGCCGCCGCAACCGGATGACCAGCACGATCACGAACAGCACGCCGAGGGCGATGAAGAAGGTCGGAAGGAACGGAAGGCGGCGCATACGAGCGATGAAGGATGAATCATGAAGGATGAATCCATTCTTCGCAAAATCGCTTCATCTCCCATCGTTCGTTCTGGTTCATGATGTCCCCATGCAGTCGGTCAGCCTCGGGTCCACTGGAATCCGCGTCTCGCGGCTCTGCCTCGGGGCGATGACCTACGGGTCGAGCAAGTGGCGCCCCTGGGTATTGGACGAGGAAGCGGCGCGGCCGTTCTTCCGCCGGGCCATCGAGGCCGGCATCAACTTCTTCGACACCGCCGACATGTATTCCAACGGCATGTCGGAGACCGTGCTCGGGCGCTCGCTCCGCGAATTCACGCGGCGCGACGACGTGGTCATCGCCACGAAGGTCTTCTTCCCCACGGGACCCGGGCCCAACGACCGCGGACTCGGGCGCAAGCACATCATGCTGGCCGTCGAGGCGTCGCTGCGCCGTCTGGCCACCGACTACATCGACCTCTATCAGATCCACCGGCTCGACCCGGAAACGCCGATGGAGGAGACGCTGGAGGCACTGCACGATGTCGTGAAATCGGGGAAGGCGCTCTACATCGGCGCCTCGAGCATGTACGCCTGGCAGTTCGCAACGATGCAGTCGATCGCCGCATCGCATGGATGGACGCGTTTCGTCTCCATGCAGGATCACTACAACCTGGTCTATCGCGAGGAAGAGCGGGAGATGATTCCGCTGTGCATCGATCAGGGCGTGGCCGTGATTCCGTGGAGCCCGCTGGCCCGCGGCTTCCTCGCGGGGAACCGCGCCCGGCAGACGGAGCGGGCGCGCACCGACGACTTCGCGCATCAATACTATGGAGAGTCCGACCTCGAGGTCGCCGCGCGTGCCGAGGAGCTGGCCAAGCGGCGCGGCGTCACCTCCGCGCAGATCGCCCTCGCCTGGATCCTGCACAGGCCGGGCGTCACCGCGCCGATCGTCGGCGCCTCGAAACTCGAACATCTCGACCAGTCAATCGCCGCCGTCGAGCTCCGCCTCGGCGAAGATGAGATGCGGTTTCTGGAAGAGCCGTACCGGCCGCATCCGGTGCTCGGACATCGGTAGGCCGTCGTCCTACTCGCCTCGAATCTCCTGGAAAAAGGCCTCACTCGAGACGGGACGGCCGAGGAAGCGTTCCACCAGGTCGCGGGCCGGCTCTTCGCTGCCGCGGCACAGGATCAGCTCGCGGAAGCGGCGTCCGATCTCGCTGTTCATGACGTCATCGCCGAAGGCCGCCACGAGATCGAGCGCGATCACCTTGGCCCACATGTAGCCGTAGTAGCCGGCGGCGTAGCCGCTGGCGATGTGCTCGAAGGTGCCGGGGAATGCAGTCCCTTCGACGTGACCCATCGGGGTGGCCGATTCCATGGCCTTCCATACCTCGAGTGCGCGGCCGGGATCTTCGCCCGACAGCGCCATGTCGTAGGCGGCGTAGAGGTGCTGGCGTCCGTAGTCGATCCCCGCGCCGAACTTCTTCGCCGCGCGGATGCGCATCACCAGCGAGGAATCGATCACCGGGCAGTCGGGGCAGTGCGCGCCCAACAGCGAAAGGCTCTCCATCCGGCTTCCCCACTCCTCGTACATCTGCGACGGCGCCTCGACGAAGTCGCGCTCCACGTTCGTGCCGGAGTGCTGGTTGTACTCGGTCCGCGAGAGCACGCCGTGCAGGACGTGTCCGAACTCGTGCAGCAGCGTCTCCAGCTCGTTGTGCGTCAGCCCCGTGCGGTTGAAGTTCGTCACCAGCGCGCTGACCGGCCTCCGTCCCGTGCGCAGACTGACTCCCCGCACCGGCCACGCCGCCGCGTGCTTGTACTTGTCGGGACGCGGGTAGAGATCGAGATAGATCCCGCCGATCCGATGTCCCTCCCCGGCGTCGTTCACGTCGAGATAGACGACGTCCTCGTGCCACAGCGGGACCGATGCGCGCTCGAAGCGGATGCCGTACAGCCGCTCGCTGACCTCGAGCATCCAGCCGAGCGTCGGGCCGGTGGGGAAGTACTTGCGCAGCTCTTCCTGATCGATCGCGTAGCGCTTCTCGCGGAGACGCTCCCGGTAGTAGAGCAGGTCCCAGCGCTCGATCCTTCCCCGCTTGATCGCCGCCAGCTCCTTCAGGTCGCGCAGCTCGGCTTCGGTGACCGCGCTCTTCACGTCGTCGAGGAACCGGGTGACCGCCTCCGGGTTCTCCGCCATCCGCCGGCGCGTGATGTAGTGCGCGAAGCTCGGCAGACCGTAGAGGTCGGCGATCTCCTTCCGCAGCACCACGATCTCGTCGAGGAGGTCCAGGTTCCGCGCAGTTCCGCGCCCCGTGTATTCGACGTAGTAGCGCCGGCGTGCCTCCCCGTCCGCGGCGTTCATCATGAACGGGAGGTAGTCGGGCGAGTCGAACCCCACCACGATGTTCCCCTGCTCGTCCTTCGGCACCCGCTCCACGTAGTCCTTCGGCAGCCCCCGGCACTCTACCGGCGTGAAGCGGAGGAGGGTCTTGTTCTCGCGGATGTTCTTGGCGAACTCCTGCGCCAGCTCAGTCAGCCGCTCGGAGATGACCCGGAAGCGCTGCCGTTTGTGGGGCGGCAGCGCCACGCCGCTGTCCTCGAAGGCCTCGATCAGGTCCTTCTGCAACTGCCGCTGCGCCGCCGTCTCCGGAGCGATGTGCCGCACGCGCTCGAACAGCGGCTCGTTCTGCAGGATCTCCGTGGTGAACGCCGACTCTGCCACCAGCGCGCGGTCCGCGCTGTCACGCACCCGCTGCTCCGGGTGTACGCTGTTGAGCAGCGAGATCGGTCCGAAGGCGTTCTCCATGAGTATGGATGCGTCGTCCCAGGCGTCGAGTACATTCGACGGGCTCCCCCGTTCGAGAGGAATTCCCGCGATGGCCTCGAATGCGTGCCGGGCTTCCGCCAGCGCGGAATTGGCACGTTCCGTGACTTCTTCAGCCGTGAGAATGGGTATGGTGGCGCGCTCGCTGGGCGCGACGCTGTTCGTCATGAGGGGAGCGAATTCTAGCTCCCTGCCACCCATCCCGGAAACGAGGAAAATCATGAGAAACCTGGCTGCAGTCGTACTCGCGGCCGCGGTGGCTCTGCCGGCAGCAGCACAAAACGGTCTCATCGATCAGGCGCGGGCCGCAATCACCCGCGAGGACCCCGGCACCGCGGCGAAATTGCTGGAACAGGCTGTCAAAGAAGATCCCCAGAACGCGCACGCGCACTACCTGCTTGGCGAGGCTTATGGCAAGCTGGCGGAGAAAGCCAGCATCTTCCGCCGCATGGGCCTGGCAAAGCGGACCCGGGCGGAGTTCGAGACGGCGGTTCAGCTCGACCCCAACGATCCCGACACCCGCGTCGCCCTGCTGCAGTACTACACGCTCGCCCCCGCGTTCCTCGGCGGAAGCATCCAGCGGGCGAGACTGCAGGCCGAGGCACTCTCCAAACTGGACGAGGTCGGCGGACACCGCGCCCTTGCCTTCATCGACACGCACCTCCGGCAATACGACCTCGCCCGCAAGGAACTGCTCGACGCCGTCAGCGAACATCCGAAGTCGGCTCAGGCGCACTACGCCCTCGGGCAGTTTTATCTGAACACCGACCACAACCAGTCCGCTGGAAACGCGGAGATCGAAAAGGCCGAAGCGCTCGATCCGACCATCAAGACCGCCGCGAAGTAGCCCCTCACCGGGCGATCGGTCCCGCTTCCGCCGCCACTCCGTGATCGCGCAGGATCGGATACGGATCGATCGCCTGCCCCTTCCACCACTGCTTTCCCGGCGGAAGGACTCCGATGGCGAAGTGCAGGTGCGGCGTGTTCGGCGGCGCATTGCCGGTCGTTCCGACGTAGCCGATGACGTCGCCGGCGCGCACCTCGTCCCCTTCCTGCAGCCCCGCGGCGTAGTGGTCGAGATGCGCGTAGTAATAGACGAGCGTCTGGGTCGGATCGAACTCGTAGATCGTCAGCCCGCCGGCCCGGCTGGTCAGCAGCTTGCGGATGCGCCCGTCGGTTGCGGCCACGACCGGCGTACCGCGCGGCGCCAGGATGTCGAGCGCGTGGTGCCGATGGTTGCCGCGCCAGTCGTTGAATTCACTGCGAACGTGGTCGAGGCACGCTCCGGCGACCGGAATGACGATCGACGATGCCGCCGGAACGGGCAACGGTGGAGGGGGCGAGGAACGGACCGCGGCGCGCACCGCCGTCAGGGCGATCAGGATGAGGCCGCTTCGCACGATCCAGCGCATCTGATTCGATAATGGATGCGTCTTGCCAGAACTTCCCGACGTCACAGTCTATGTCGAGGCACTGCGCGCGCGGATCCTCGGGCAGCCGCTGTCGCGGCTCCGCCTCGCCAGCCCGTTCCTGCTGCGGACCGTCGATCCGCCTCCCACCGAGGCCGAGGGGAAGCGGGTGACCGATGTGCGCCGCGTCGGAAAACGGATCGCGATCGCCCTCGACGGCGGGCTCTTCCTCGTCCTCCATCTGATGATCGCCGGCCGCTTCCGATGGGCCGCTGCCGGCGCGAAGGTGCCGGGGAAAGCCGGCCTCGCGGCGTTCGACTTCCCCAACGGAACGCTCCTCCTCACTGAGGCGGGATCCAGGCGCCGGGCCTCGCTGCATCTCGTTCGCGGGACGGAAGCAGTCCGCGGATTCGACGCCGGCGGCATCGAGGTGCTGGAGAGCGGGCCGGACGCGTTCCGCGACGCGCTCACGCGCGAGCGGCACACGCTGAAGCGCGCGCTGACCGATCCGCATCTCTTCAGCGGGATCGGCAATGCCTATTCGGACGAGATCCTGCACCGCGCGCGGCTCTCGCCCGTCCGCATGAGCACGAGCCTCACGGACGACGAGATCGCGCGCCTTAGGGACGCGGCGCAGGCCACGCTCGTCGAATGGACCGACCGGCTGCGCGCCGAGGCCGGCGAGCATTTCCCCGAGCACGTGACCGCGTTCCGGAAAGGGATGGCCGTGCACGGACGCTACCGCGAGCCGTGTCCGGTCTGCGGCGCTCCGGTGCAGCGGATCGTCTATGCCGAGAACGAGACCAACTACTGCGCGCGCTGCCAGACCGGAGGGAAACTGCTGGCGGACCGGGCTTTGTCGCGCCTGCTGAACGTCGACTGGCCGAGATCGATCGATGAGCTGTGAACCTCTAACGTTCCAATTTCGCGGGCGTCTATGAAGGACAGAATGCACGGCGCGATGCTGGCCGCCGCGGTCCCCATCGAGGACGACGTCCGACTCGCGCGCGCTTGTGCCGCCGGGGACCCCGGCATTTTCGAACAGCTCTACCAGCAGCATGGGGAACGGATGAAGAGCATCGCCTACAACCACCTCGGCAACGTCTCGGACGCCGAAGACGCCGTGCAAGAGACCTTTCTGAAAGTGCACCGCGCCGCATCGACCTACACCGGCGAGGCGGCCTTCACCACCTGGCTCTATCGCGTGCTGATCAACACCTGCTACGACGCGCTGCGCCGCCGTCAGCGCCGGATCCGCGAAGCACCGATCGACGACATGATCTCGGAGAGGCGCGCCGGGGCGAGCGTGGACGACGCGAAGCGGATGGCGCTGCGCCGGATGCTCGACGAGCTCCCCGAACAGCGGCGCAGCGTCTTCCTCCTCTTCGAGGTGGAGGGCTTCAGCCACGCGGAGATCGCGCGCGTCCTGAACATCAGCGAGGGGAACTCCAAGTGGATCCTCTTTGCCACCAGGAAGCAGCTCCAGGAAAAATGGAAGAACCCATCATGACCGTGACCTGCGACAATCTCGACACCCTCCTCCTCGAAGGCGATCCCTTCTCGATGGAGACGGCCGCGCGGCACGCGGAAGGCTGCGAGGCGTGCGCGGCGCGGCTCGCATCGTGGAACGACATCGCGGACACCGCACGCGGCCTGCACGCGGAATGGCAGAGCGACACGCTGTGGCCGCGCATCGACCGCGCCATCCGCCAGGAGGCGCGGCACGCGCGCATGCGCCTCTGGCAGATCGCCGCCGCGGTCGTCCTGATGACCGGCATCGGTGCGCTCGCCTGGGTGGCGCACGAGCGTACGCGCGCCTCCGAGTTCGACCAGGCCATCCTCCGCTCCTCGGCGCTCGAACAGGTCGAGAAGGCCGAGCAGGCGCACATCGCGGCCATCGACCAACTCGAGACCATCGCCACGCCGAAGCTCGACCGAGCGGACGATCCGCTGCTCGTCAGCTACCGCGAGAAACTCATGCTCATCGATTCCGCAATCGCCGAATGCCAGGCGGGAATCGACCGCAATCGACAGAACGCATACCTCCGCAAACACCTGCTGACGATTTACTCCGAAAAGCAGCGGACGCTGGAGGACGTGCTCCGGGAGGAGACCCATGAAGCGAATCCTTAGCTCCCTGGCCATCGCGCTGCTGCTCGCCTCGGCGCCGGCCCTGGCCGACGAGATGGAGAAGACCAGGAGCGTCACCCTCGACTACCAGGGCGGCGGCGTGAACATCGAGCATAGCTTCGGCAGCGTCACCGTGCGGAGCAACAACTCGAGCCGCGTCAGCGCACGCCTCACCGTCCGCTCCTCCGACTCGGAGTTCGGCCGGCAGATCCGGCTCGGAGTCTCCAACGGTCCGGGCGGCATCACCATCCGCACCATCTATCCCCAGGGCAACCGGCACGAGAACCACATCTCCTGGTCGGCGGACATGGAGGTGAGCGTTCCCGACCGCGCGCCGCTCGTCGTGCGCAACCGTTTCGGCAGCATCGACGCCGCCGGACTGGGCGCGCCGGTCGAGCTGATCAACTCACAGGGATCGATCACCGTGCACGACAGCCGCACCACGCAGCGCATCGAGAACGCCTTCGGCTCCGTCACGGTCATCGGCGGCGGCGGCGACTTGAGCGTGCAGAATGCAAACGGCTCCGTGCAGGTGCAGCACGTCCGCGGCGACGTCACGGTCAACGACCGATTCGGCTCGGTGAGCGTCTCCGACGCCGGCCACGACGTCGCCGTTCACAACACCAACGGCACCGTGGACGTCACCGACGCGCGCGGCTCGGCAGCCATCAGCAATGCCTTCGGCTCGACGCACTTCGCCGACATCGGCGGCGACCTGGCCGTGACCTCGAACAACGGAAGGATCGATGGCCTGCGCGTCCGCGGCAGCGCGAACATCTCGGGCAGCTTCGCCACGATCGAGGTCCACGACCTCGGCCCGGCGACCATCGCCAACGCCAACGGCTCGGTCGTCGCCGAGAACATCCGCGGCAACCTCACCATCGACACGCGCTTCGGCTCCGTGCGCGCTGAGAATGTCGAAGGCGCCGTCGACATCGACGACGCCAACGGGAGCGTCAACGCCTCCGTGGTCCGCGGTGCCGCTCGTGTGCACACCACCTTCGCCTCGGTGTTCCTGGAAAACATCGGCGGAGCGGTGAGCGTGGAGAACCAGAACGGCGCCATCTCCGTGACCGGACTGCGTGCTCCGTGCTCCGCCGTCTCGCTGAAGACCTCCTTCGCCCCGATCCGCGTCGCCCTCCCGCCCGCCCCGGCGGGCTACGACGTCGACGCGCGCACCAGCTTCGGGTCGATCGACACCGACATCCCGATCACCATCAAGCACAAGAGCGAGAACTCGCTGACCGGCACCATCCGCAACGGCGGCTGCCGCCTCGACCTCGTCAACGCCAACGGCTCCATCACCATCGACTAAAGGGGTCAGGTCTGTGATCTGTGATTTTCTACGCACTGTAGAAATCGCAATTCGACACTCTGTAAGCGCGGATTGCCCGAGATCATGGCGCCAGGATTTGATGCGGAGCGTCGTTGACGACGAGGACGCAGAGATCGTCCGAAATGCAGACCGTCCTTGGGGTTATGGCTGCGAGCGGTGCGGCGACGAAGCGAAGGAATTCCCCAACACTACATTGGGTAGAAAATCACCGATCACAGACCTGACCCCTTTTAGTCGACGTGGACGGTGACTTTGGGCGTCGCAACTGCGACGCTGCCGTAGAGCGGTCAGCGCTTCTTGAAACGGTCGACCAGATCGAGCGCCTGCGCGCGCGTGACGCCGGCGACCGCGAACCGCAGCGTCACTTCGTTGAACAGCGTGACCTCGGGACGCACTGGGTTGTCGCGGTCGACCTTCCCCTCGATCTTCACCCTCACCGAGGGAACCGGCAGCCCCTGCTCGCGCGCGATCACCTCCAGCAACTCCACCCCGCACGCCGCGATGCTCGCCAGGAACGCCTCCGGCGGAGTCACCGCCTCCCCCGGACACCCGTTCTGCTCCGGGCCGTCGTTGATGAAGTAGTGGCTGCGCGCGCTGCAAAGCACCCGTCCGAACGTCTCGGTCGACTGCGCGGCGGCTGCG
>Ga0075276_10000260_pt1 | contig 15114 bp, 15 predicted proteins | sample SF_Rice_5C_80N_4_FD_69770 | JGI IMG/M metagenome (GOLD analysis project Ga0075276, IMG submission 69770) | Rice paddy soil microbial communities from Twitchell Island, California, USA - SF_Rice_5C_80N_405 | ecosystem: Environmental > Terrestrial > Soil > Paddy field/soil | place: USA: Twitchell... | reverse complement strand
GGGCGTCAACCTACCCGCCGCAAAGGCTTCTCCGGCCGCGGCATGGCTTCCACAGCGGACTTAAGCTTCTCAGCTCGATTCAATCTTCTCAGCTTAATCAAAGCCTGTGCCGCAATGGCAAGGCAGATCAGGACAGCGATGGCGCCAACCGACTCAAGGATCAATTTGATAGGCATGCTTCCCTCCGTAGCTGGGCGGAGTGGAAAAGGGCCACTCCGGGGAGTTGTAATTGCGCGTAGGAGCGGAGGCTTTCTGAACCGCAAACCAATTGCTGGGAGTCTAGCACGGAACCTCTTCATAAGACGAAGGCTGGAGGAGAGAATTTCGATTGACCCGCAGGGAAACAGGGCCTGACTCCGGCAGCACCTCCATTAGTTCTTGTAGTTCTTGGGCCGGGTTTGCAGCGGTGGAGGCTGGCTATTGGCGGGCTTGGGGGCAGGGGGCGCGGGCTTCCAGGCCAGGGGATTGGCAGGCGCGTTGGGATTCACGCCAAAATCCCACACGTACAGATTCATCTCCTTGGGGCTGAGCATTTCAACTACGGCGTATTCCCCGGGCTGCAGCTCGGCGCTTGGGGTTACCTTCAACCAATTGCCGGTGAGGCGCTCGAAGCCCGAGGGAACGAATTTCTGCTCCTGGCTGACTTTGCCGTAAACCGCGATTTTCAGATTCCCCAGAACTCGCCTGCCCTTCTTGGGCTCCAGGCGCACCAGGCGATAAGGCTGAGCGGCTCCGGCGTCGGCGCCTTTATCCGCCTCGCGGCCTTTTTTCTCTTTCTTCGCGTCCTTTGCCTGCGTCGCTTGCTCAGCTTCCTGGGTTTTCTGCTGCAGGGTGGCGTCGGACTGGTCGGGCGACATGTTTATAAATATCGCCGGCCGGCCCTGGTGGATCTGCACCGGGGCGTGTTCGCCGGGCAGCTCAATGGACTGTTTGGCCGATGCCAAGGGGTTGATGGCCGAGGTCAGAACATTGCGCTTGATGTTCTTGTTCAGGTCACCCGCATCCTGCTGCAACTCCAGCAACTGTGGCTGGCCCTGGTAGGAATCGAGCACGAAGACACCTTCGAAGTCGGGCAGGTTCAGGCCCGGAGCGGCCTGCGGGGTGGGAGCCTCATCGGCGGTGTCGGCTTTGAACTCCTGGTCCACCTGCTGCTGAATTTCTGGCGGGGGCGCGCCCGCTTCCCGGGCCTGGTTGTACTTATTGGTAGCGTTCCAGTCCACCAGCGTGTTAGGCATCTCTTCCCAATCGTTGCGCTCGGCGCTGTAATAGCGCACCCGGTCTCCTTTTATTTCCCATTTGGTAACCGCCTGGTAGGAACCGTCCTTGAGGATGAGCCGCTTGGCTAATTCCTGCGCCTGCGCCTGCGGGAGCAGGGCAACGGCAAGCAGGGCGCTGGCCGCGATGGAGAACCATCTCCGCATAACGAGTATTATCTCGCTTCCAGGAATTCTGTGCTGATTAGATGCGGATTGCTGGCCGCCAGGACGGGGAAATGGAGTCGAGTACAATGGGCGGGCGAAAAAGAAGCACTCAGCAATCAGCCGTCAGCATTCAGCCCTGGAAACGTCGGAGACAAGCCATGAAAACCTTTCTTAGCCTGACGGTTGCTCTAGCCCTATGCCTGGTTCCCGGTCTGGCGCTGGGCGCCTCCGGGCCTGCCCCCGCGCCGGCGGCGCCCGCCTCGCCGGCCGAGGACGGAACCATGCCCGCCCTGACCGCCATTGCCGGTGAAGGCATGATGAACACCCACGCCTACGATGAATTGGAAGACCTGAGCGACAACATCGGGGGACGCGTGACCGGCTCGCCGCAGGCAGCAAAGGCCATCCAGTGGGGTCTGGCGCGCATGCGGGCCATCGGGCTGAGCAACGTGCACGCGGAAAAGTGGCAGCTTTCCCACGGCTGGACCCGCATTTCCGCCAGCGCCGAACTCACCGCTCCCATCCAGCGACAACTGAGCGTGGATTCCATGGGCTGGGTGGGCTCTACGCCTGAGGGCGGGGTTGAGGGCGAAGTGGTGCCGGTCAATATGTATCAGCTTGACCAGGAGATGAAGGACAACCGCGGCAAGTGGGCAGGCAAGATTCTGGTGATCGTGCAAAAGGGCGATAAGCCCAGCCGGGAAGAGATGATGAAGATGTTCGGTAAATTCGGGCCCTTCCTGAAGGCCGCTTATGCCGCTCACGCGGTGGGCGTGATTGGCGGGCAAGGCGGTTCGACGGCCGCCGGCATGCACCTGACCCATACCGGAGCGCTGGGCTTCGACAGCTACTACGACATCCCCGTGGTCAGCATGATCGCCGAGGACCAGGAACAACTGCAGCGCTTCCTCGATCATGGCAAAACCGTGCGCCTGAAGCTCAATGTGCAGAACCGGGTGAGCGGGCCGGTGGAAAGCGCCAACGTGGTAGGCGATATTCCGGGTACGGAGCACCCCGAACAGGTAGTGGTAATTGGCGGCCACCTGGATTCCTGGGACCTGGCAGAAGGCTCTACCGATGACGGCGTGGGCGTGGCCACCACGCTGGGCGCCGCGGAAGCCATCATTAAATCCGGGCAGCGGCCGCGCCGCACTATGCGCTTTGCACTCTTTACCGGCGAAGAGCAGGGCCTGCTGGGCTCGCTGGCCTACACCAAAATGCACAAGAACGAAATGAAGAACCATGTGGGCGCGGTAATTCTGGATAACGGCCAGGGGCCGGTGGTCAGCCTGAACTTGGGCGGCCGCGATGACCTGATTGCCGCAGTCAAGAAGTTCGCCGACTCGGTAAAGGCGTTTGGCGATGTCAAGGTGGATGACCGCACCGTATTCGGCACCGACGCCGGGCCATTCATCCTGCAGGGCCTGCCCGGCATCAACATGGGCCAGGACTCGCCCGAATATAAGTACACCCACCACTCAGCGGTTGATACTTTCGATAAGATCAAGCCCGACCTGCTCACCCGCGACAGCACACTGATGGCGCTCACCGCTTACTGGATTGCCGACCGGCCGGAGCGCCTGGCCAGCCCGTGGTCCCCGCAGCAGACTGCCGCCATGCTGACCAAAAAACATGAAGACACGATCCTGAAAATGTTCGGTATGTGGCCGTTTGGGGATGTGGGCGGCACCACGGAGAAAAGCAAGACCGGCGGGAATTAATTCTGGTTCACCGCCGAGACGCAGAGGTCGCAGAGAGCTTTTTTTCACCGCCCAGACGCGGAGTTCGCTGAGGAACCTATTTCTCTTCTTCTTTATTTTCTAGAGTTGTCTCTGTGTTCTCTGCGTCCTCTGTGGTGAAAAGGGTTTCAATCGAAGTTGTTCTTCTTCCCTTTGCGCACGTAGGCCACGGTCTCGCCGATGTGGTTCCGGCTGTGCACGGCCTTCTTCTTCGCGAGGTGGCCAAACATCTGGATGCCAAAACCGCCGTCCAGATCATTGGTGATCCGCTGCCGCCAGGGACGGCGTACGATCTGGGTGGTTAGCCGCCGGGTGGTGCGGGGCTGGGTCATGATGTGGTCGGCCAGTTGCCACGCGCGCTGCAGGAGCTTGCCCCGCGGCACAACTTCGTTCACCATTCCGTACTCAAGCGCCTTTTTAGCGTCAATCGCCTCACCGGTCAGCAGCGCATAGGCGGCTCGCTTCACCCCCAGCAGTTCCTGAAAGCAGCAGTGGATGCCATCGCCGGGCACGGAGCCGATGTCGTAGTGCAGGTCGTACATGATGGCGTCTTCGCTGCAGATGGTAAGGTCGCACATCAGGCAAATCTCAGTGTGAAATCCGGGGCCGTTGAGAACCCCTATGGTGGGAATCTCCAGGTCATTGATAAGTGCGCTCACGTTGATGCGGCCATCTTTGTAAGCGTATTCATACGCCCAATAAGCGAGGTCGTCCTCCTCCAGTTTGAAGCCGTCGCCGTCGGAATCCATCATGAATTCTTCGCCCGAGCCGGTGAGGATCATAATTTCGTTTTTAGGATCGGCGCCGATGGTCTTGAGCAGTTGCCCCAGGGAGCGGTGGTTCTCAACGCTCAACTGGATCGGCCCTCCGCGGGTGTGGGCCTGCACCAGGATGACGCCATCGTCTCGGCGCTCCAGCTTGTAGTGCTCCTTGAAACGCTCTTTGTATTCTGCAAATTCGGGAGTGGAGATAAAAGACATGTGGGTTCCTTTCCAGCCTGACATTGTTGTTGCCTCTGCCCTCTGAGAAATCAATTCAGACCGGAGCATAAGCTCCAGGGACGCTTTTCAAGACGGGCGCCGTCGGAACCGGCCCCGGGAGCCCCAAGCCGCGCCACCCCGCATCAAGAATGTTCTGCGTACCCAGACCGTAGCGTTGGAACAGGTACTCGCGGCTGCCTGATTCTGCAAAAACGTCGCCAATGCCGATGCGGCGCAGGGGCACCGCGAGTCCAGCTTCTGCCAGGACCTCGGCCACCGCTGAGCCCAGCCCGCCGATGATGCTGTGGTTCTCGGCCGTTATCACCAGCCGGCTATGGCGGGTGGCGGCCACAATGGTGGCGGCATCAAGCGGCTTAATTACCGGCACATTAAGTAGCGTCGCTTTGACCCCGTTGTTCTCGAGAGCACACACGGCGGCCAAGGCCGCCGGGAGCATCATGCCGGCCGCAAGCAAGCAAATATCGTACCCCTCTCCCCCGCTCAGCACTTGAGCCTTATTCAGGTCCAAGCGATGATCGTCGTCAAAGATGATGGGAGTCTCGCCACGCTTGAGCCGCATATAGACGGGACCGGGGTGGTCAGCGATGGCGGCCACAGCTTGCTGGACCTCCACTGCATCGGCGGGCTCCACCACCATCATGTTAGGCAGGACGCGCATCAGGGCAACATCCTCAATCGCCTGGTGACTAGGGCCTCCCGGGCTGGATAAGCCGGGCATGAAGCCGACGATTTTCACGTTCAGGGCGGGATAGGCGACGGACATGGCCACCTGGTCAAAACAGCGGCGGCTGCAGAACACCCCGAAGGTGTTGACGAAGACCACGTGACCGGCGCGCGCCAGCCCGCCGGCGATTCCGATCATGTTGGCTTCGGCCATGCCGACGTTGATAAAACGCTCCGGTAAAGCGTCGCGGAAGATGTCGGTTTCGGTCTGGCGGGTCAGGTCAGCGCCCAGGCATAGGATTTCCCGCCTTTGCCGCGCCAAGTCCAGCAGGGCTTGCCCGTACGCCTTGTGTGCGACCTCGTAGGGCGGCTTATGCAAGAGCGGACTCCAACTCGGTGATCAGGGCGCGCTCCAGAGCCAAATCAAGTTTGATGAAATGCCCCTCGGCGCTGGCGGAGATGGATTTCATCCGTCCAAAGATTTCCGTGCGCGCCAGCACTACCAGGGGCTCGGAATTTTCGGAGCGGCTGGCCAAGGCAGTGGACAGCGCCTCCACATCATGGCCATCCACCTCCAAGGCTCGCCACCCAAACGCGCGCCATTTTTCGGCCAGCGGCTCCAGCGAGACCACGGACGAAACCGGGCCGTCCACCTGCGAGTTATTTGCGTCCACCACCACCACCAACCGCCCCATTCGGCGGCAGTTGTGGGCGGCAAACATGGCCGCTTCCCAGGTTTGCCCTTCCTGCATTTCACCGTCGCTGAGGAAGGCGTAAGTAACACGGTCTTCACCCGCCAAATAGGCAGCCAGGGCGAAGCCGATGGCTCCGGATAGTCCCTGCCCCAGCGAGCCGCACACCAGGTCAACCAGGGGAGTGCGCTCCGTGCCGATGGCCTCCAGCAGCGCGCCATCCATGCCGTAGGACTTGAGTTCTTTAGGATCCAGGAGGCCGAGTTCGGCCCCAGTGGCGTACAAACCGATCACGTAGTGGCCGGGAGATAGCACGAACCGGTCCCGGCCCAGGCGAACCAAATCCCAGCCGAACAGGACGGCGAATATCTCGGCGGAAGACAGGGCCTGGCCCAGATAGCCGAAGCCCTGAATGGCGACCATGCGGGTGGCGTTCAGCCGCACACGCATCGCCAAGCGGCGCAAATCGTGCACTGCCTGCTGGGACCCGGCCATAGCCGCCTCATCTCCTTCGCCACCCAAATGAGTGCGCAGCACTCTATAGGATGGGGTGAAGAATGAGCAAGTGCAGGCATCACTCTCCAGCGGGCTTGCGTTTCACCTTATTTAAGCAGTCTTTCTCGGCGGCCCGGGCCCTCGGGGGTGAAGAAGGGCCTTCGAACTTACTCGATATTCACTTTGAGCAACTGAGTGTTCACTCCGCCGGCAGGACCCTGGGCGGTGACGGCGATGGTCGAAGGACCGTCAGGGAGAAGCAGGAAATGCTTGAATCCGCAGTGATCAAAAATCAGCGGAACGCGCTCGCCATTGATCATCACGGCCGCGTTGCAGTCGGCGGTTCCTTTGATCTCCACCACCTGCCCGGTTTGGCGGACGTCGCTGATCTGCAGCTTGGGTGCCGGGGGATCGGTTGCACCGCGCTGTCCGACGCGTCGAAGCAAGGAGGATTGCCTGCCGGGATCATTGCCGCCAGAAGGGCCGCGGGCCGGCAGCAGCCACCACGCTATGCCCATCAGCACTAGCACACTAAGAACGTAGAACAGCGGTCTCCCTCCGCCTTGTGCTTTCATTCGCAGCCTGGCCAGATAAGACATAGATGCGCTGGTGCCTGAGCTGACAGGCACACTTCGGCGTACGCAGTTCAACTCCATGTTAAGTGCAATCAGGCACTTGCCCAAGTCACGAGGGTAATGCCCCCTTTGGTGTAGGGGAGAACCCGGACACATCGGACTTGCGACTCGCTAAGGCGGCCACCTTCGGGCCCAGAGCGCCGCTTCAGTGCTACCCAACCCGGCGGGCCCTGAGCCAGGCCGGCACACGCCGGTGGCTGTGCCTCCCGTTAGGTGCACAGAGGCAAGGAGTTATCGCATTCGGCCTGCCTGGACTCAGCGCCCATTCCCGCGCCCTTTTTTGGGGCTAGTTCCGGCCCGAAAATTCTGCCATAATTGATTGTGCACCCAGCCTGCACGCAATCCCTACTACAACTCAGAGCGAGGCGACGATGTCGGCAAAGTATATCTTCGTGACCGGCGGGGTAGTGTCTTCTTTGGGCAAGGGCTTAGCGGCGGCCTCCATCGGCTGCCTGCTGGAAAGCCGCGGCCTCAAAGTCAACATGCAGAAGATGGACCCGTATCTCAACGTGGATCCGGGCACCATGTCGCCCTTCCAGCACGGCGAAGTCTTCGTCACTGACGACGGCGCCGAAACCGACCTCGACCTCGGCCACTACGAGCGCTTCACCCACGCCCGTCTCTCTCGCGATAACAACTGGACCACCGGCCGCATTTACGAGCAGATCATCGCCAAGGAGCGCCGCGGCGACTACCTGGGCAAGACGGTGCAGGTGATTCCCCACGTCACCAACGAGATCAAGGCGGCCATGAAGAAGATTTCACAGGACGTGGACGTGGCTATTATCGAGATTGGCGGCACCGTGGGCGACATCGAATCGCTCCCGTTCATCGAAGCCATCCGCCAGATGCGCCAGGAACTGGGCCGGGAGAACACGCTTTTTGTGCACACCACCCTGGTGCCGTTCATCGCCGCCGCCGGCGAGCTCAAAACCAAGCCCACGCAGCACTCGGTGAAGGAACTGCTGAGCGTGGGAATTCAGCCCGACATTCTGCTCTGCCGCACTGACCGCTTCCTATCCAAAGAAATCAAATCCAAGATTGCGCTCTTCTGCAACGTGGAGGAAGAGGCGGTGATTACCGCCAAGGACGTGGCCTCCATTTATGAAGTGCCGCTGGTGTTCGCGCGCGAGGAAGTGGACACACTGGCGCTTAAATACCTGCACATTAGCGCGCGCGAGCGCGACCTGCGCCCCTGGGAAGAGCTGGTGCATCGGGTTTACAACCCCAAGGACGAGGTCACCATTGGGATTGTCGGCAAGTACGTGGAGTATGAGGATTCCTACAAATCCCTTAAAGAAGCGCTAGTGCATGGAGCGCTGGCACACAATTTAAAGATCAATGTGAACTGGATTGAAGCCGAGGGTCTGGAAACCAGGGACAAAGACGACCGCAGCTACGAGGCGCAACTGGAGTATTACGACGGCATCCTGGTGCCGGGGGGCTTCGGCAAGCGCGGCATTGCCGGCATGCTGAACGGAATCCGCTATGCGCGGGAGAAGAAGGTGCCGTATTTCGGCATCTGCCTGGGCATGCAGACGGCATGCATCGAGTACGCGCGCAACGTTTGCGGGCTGGAGGATGCCAACTCCAGCGAATTCGACCCCGCCACGCCGCACCGCGTCATCTACAAGCTGCGTGAATTGCGCGGGGTGGAGGAACTCGGCGGCACCATGCGCCTGGGCGCCTGGCCGTGCAAGATCGAGCCGGGCACGCTGGCGCATAAGGTCTATGGCCAGCTGGAGATCAGCGAGCGCCACCGCCACCGCTACGAATTCAACCGCGAATACGAAGGCCCGCTTACCGCCGCTGGCCTGCGCATTTCCGGCTCCACCCCGGACGGCACCTACGTGGAGATGGTAGAGATACCCGGGCACCCTTACTTCCTGGGCTGCCAGTTCCATCCCGAGTTCAAGTCCAAGCCGCTGGAGCCGCATCCGTTGTTCAAGGCATTTGTAGGGGCGGCCTACCAGCACGGGTTGCAGCGCCGGGAGCAGAAAGAGCGGGCCGAGGTGGAGCTGTTTTTGCGCCCGGAGAAAGTCGGCCGGCGATAGTTCTTAAACACAGAGGACGCAGAGAGCACAGATGAACTTTCGACTGGAAAGCTTTTATGGCTCAATCGAAAGTGAAATCCGTCCTTAACCTGAAATAAAGAAATTGATTCCTCTGTGTGCTCTGTGTCCTCTGTGGTAATAAAAGAACGTGGGAACTGCATTTAAGGCCGGTGATGTGCCGATCGGCGGGGGCGAGCTCTTCCTCATCGCCGGACCGTGCGTTATCGAAAGCGAAGAACACGCCATCAAAATGGCGGAGTCCATCGCCGGTGTCGCCCGCGCGCTGCGCCTGCCCTACATCTTCAAAGCTTCCTACGACAAGGCCAACCGCACCTCGGTGAAGAGTTACCGCGGGCCGGGCCTGGACGAGGGCTTGCGGATCCTCAACAAAATTGCGCGCACGGTCCATGTGCCGGTGTTGACCGATGTTCACGAAGCGGTGGACGTGCAGCGGGTGGCGGAAGTCGCCGATGTCGTCCAGATTCCCGCCTTTCTCTGCCGGCAGACCGACTTGCTGGTGGCGGCGGCCCGGAGCGGGCGCGCGGTCAACATCAAGAAAGGTCAGTTCGTTTCGCCCTGGGACATGCGGCATGCCGTGGAGAAATGCCGTGGCGCCGGCAATGAGCAGGTGTTTGTGACCGAGCGCGGGTCATCATTCGGCTATAACAACCTGGTGGTGGACATGCGCTCGCTGGCCATCATGCGCGAGTTTGCGCCGGTGGTGTTTGACGCCACCCATTCGGTGCAACTGCCTTCGGCGGCCGACAACGGCGAGGGCGCGGTCAGCGGCGGTCAACCTGAGTTTATCCCCCTCCTGGCGCGCGCCGCCGTAGCCGCAGGAGTGGACGGGGTGTTTCTGGAAGTGCACGATAACCCCAAGCTGGCGAAGTCCGACGGCGCCAACGCTCTGGAGTTGCGCCGCCTGCGCAGTGTGCTGCTGGAGGTTCTAGCGGTGCAGAAGGCTGTGGGCCAGGGCCACAACGTGCTGCCGGTGTGATTCCAACCTTCACGATCCACACCGAAATCCTCGGCAAACCGGGAAGCTCCTTCCCCCGATGGGGATGAATACCCTGATTCCAGAAGACATGGAAGCCCCTACACCTTCGGGAAATTAGAGGAGTACACGTCGGTAACTTGGGCTTTTAGCGCTCCTAAGGTTCAATCATGAGCTATAAGTGGGGTCCAGAGGGCACTGAGCAGCTGATGAGCTCAGCACGGACCGGGTGTGCTTTTGAAACAGGGCAGACAGGAATCGCGATCCCAGGTTCGGCTCAAGGTAGAAGTGTGTGGAAGAGATGGCCAGGGACATCCCTTTGTACAAACGGCTTACGCACGAGATACGAGCTTCCATGGGGCGCGTGTGGATGGTATCGAATGTCTGAAGGGGCCGGGCGAGATCCTTCAAATCACCTACAAACGCAAGACTGCCAAATTTCGCGTCATGTGGGTGGGAGCGCCGGGAAGCAAAGAGCACGGACACATCGGGGTGCGCACCCTGGAGCCCCGGAAAAACATCTGGAGCATTAAACCTGTCCCTGATGCTGCGAAATCTCAGATTTTCTGCGAACCTTTGCCCTCTGCCGGGGCCGGAGCACTACGTGCTCCTCACAAGTCCAGCAATGACGAGCCCATTCCTTCTCAGCCGGAGAAGCGCCGCTATACCCGCCACGGTTGTCTGGGAAGTGTGGAGTTTCGCATAGCGGGCAACCGCACAACCATGTCGGGAAAGCTTACGAACATCAGCCTGGGCGGCTGTCACGTTCAGGCTCCAGGGACATGCCTGCCGGGAACTCAGCTGGAGCTGGCTTTGGAAGCGTGCAACCAGCGTATCCACCTCGATGGCCGCGTGACCGTAGGCAATCCAGCCAAGGGGATGGGGGTAGAGTTCGTGTCCGGCTGTGATGGACTTAAGCATCTACCGAGGTTCATCGAAGCTGTTCGCCGGCACTCCACTGTTTTCCCCGCCCCCTCCACGACAGTGCGCAAGCCGGTCCAGCGAACCAGCCATCAGCGCAGCTAGTTTCGAGCCACGCGAGGTGTAGTGTTGGTGAGGAACAAGCGGAGAGGCGTGGACGGCCTGACATCGTTCTGCTTCAGCCGCGCCCAAGCCGGGGAAACGATAAAAACCTGGCTCCGCCACCCCGCCTCGGTTGGCCCAAATACCTAAATGTGAGATGCAAATCGCGCGACCCACGGCCGGGCCTTGAGTCGGCTGCTAGGCCATGGGCGGTCGCTCTCGCTGCTCAGTAATAGTCCGAGCAGCTGAGAAAGAAGCCGCACCTGGGGCAGCTCAGCTTGCAGCGTACCTCCTGCAGTTCTGCCGAACAGTTCGGGCAAACGCGCATCGCTTCCACTCCCCTGCTGACTGATGTTGCCCCCTGCTCTGCTGTGGTCCCGGAGTCGCTTCTCGGAATCTGCTTCCGCTCTTCGTTCATGATTGTTGCATTATGCCAACTCCGCGGCTGAACAGCACTGGTTTCCAGCGCAGCGTGGGCGAACCCCGCTTGTCCATTGCCTCTCTAAGGAAGCAGCGATTGCCATAGCTGACAGCCCTCTTCCCTGGCCATTGGCCGGCTATCAGGGGTCAAGCTGCTGGTTTCAATGGGAGATTGAGTCTATGAACCCTTCATTTCGTAAGTTTGCGCTGGCAGCAGCCCTGCTGGCATTGGCGCTGCCGACGCTTTCCTGGGGCGAGCAGGACAAGGCCGACACGGAGCTGCGCCTGGAAAATGCCGCCGCGGTTCTGAAGAGCATCATGAGCGCCCCCGAAAAGGGCATTCCGGAGGAGGTGATGTCGGGCGCTAAGTGCGTGGCTGTAGTGCCCCACATGCTGAAAGGCGGGTTCATTGTGGGAGGGCGCCGCGGACGTGGCGTGGCAACGTGCCGCGTTCCCGGGGGCGGTTGGAGTGCGCCCGCATTCTTCACTATGACCGGGGGCGACGTTGGAGCGCAGATCGGCGTGGAAGGCGTTGACCTGGTAATGATGTTCATGACCGAGCAGGGTGCACGCCATTTGCTGGATGCCAAGTTCCAGCTCGGCGTTGATGTTTCCGCGGCGGCAGGGCCAATTGGCCGCCATGCTTCCGCAGGCATCGATTGGAAGGTCAACACCCAAATCCTGACCTACTCGCGGGCTAAGGGCGCCTTCGCCGGTGTAGCCGCGGGCGGTTCCTACATTCAGCCCGATCAGGACGCCGACCGGGCTTATTACGGACGCCCAGTCACAGCGCAGGCGATTCTGACGGGTAGGGTAAAAGCTCCGCGTTCAGCTGAAGGCTTCCTGGCCGCGGTGCGCGGCGCCAAGGCACAAGCCAATAAGAAGTCGTAAAACGAGCCCCAACGGTCAACGGTCAATTAAAGGCCGTTGACCGCCGCCATAGACTCACTCTGCTGCTCCTGTCTTCTGCTCGGCCATGAACGCGGCCAGGCGCCGCTTCATTTCATCTGGCGAGACGTCTTCCACATGCGTGGCGATGGTCCACATGTGGCCAAAAGGATCGTAAAGCGTGCCGCTACGGTCACCGTAGAACTGGTCTTTGACTTCTTTGTCAACGCGGCCGCCGGCGGCAATGGCCTGCTTGAAGATGCGGTCCACATCCTCCACATAGAGCATGAGGCCCACGGGCGTGCTGCCTTGCGGGGCGCGGTAGCCCATCTGGGGCATCTCTTCGCCCATCATGAAAATGGAGTCTCCGATTTTGAGTTCGGCATGGCCGACCGTGCCGTCGGGCGCGGCCATGCGCATGATTTCCGTCGCTCCAAACGCCTTCTTATAGTAGTCAATCGCCTTGGCCGCGCCTTTGACCACCAGGTAGGGCGTGATGCTGTGGTATCCGTCGGGAATGGGCTTCGTTTGGGCCATGAGTGCGTCTCCTTCGCAGGATGGAATTGGTTCAGGATAACGCAAAGGGGTAGTTGGTGGCTGGTAGGGTAACGGGTGATTAGGCCAGCTACTAACCAGCCGCCAGCTACTTCATACGATATATTGTCTCTGCAAGCCAAGGAGACAGCCATGAAAGCAATCATTGTGATGGTCCTGGCGGTGGGCATTGCTGCGGGGGCAAGCGCGGCGCAGCACAAGAAGAATGCGCCGGAGACCAGCACCCCCGTTCAGGGCAACGTAGCCGAGCAACTGGAGCAAATCGAGCACAAGTGGGCGGAGTCGGAGGTGAAGGCCGATCCGGCCATGATTGCGCCTTACCTGGACGACACCATGGTGCAAACCAATCCCGATGGCAGCGTTAGCGCGCGCAAGGAGGTGCTGGACGGGATTGGCAAGGGCGACCCCACGCTCAAGGCGGTGGACTTGGCGGACATGAAAACCCAGAGCTATGGCGATGCCGCCGTCATCATGGGGCGCTACACCGAGAAACGCGAGTCCAAGGGCAAGCACACCATGACTGCCGGCCGCTTCACCGACACCTACGTGAAGCGCGCGGGCAAGTGGAAGTGCGTAGCCTCGCATGATTCCGTGGCGGTGAAAGAGTAAGGGTTCAAGGTTCGCGGGTTTCAAGATTAAAGTTTTAAGTTTCGGGTCTGGAAGCGGCGCGAGTTACCTTGGCTGGGCTCCAACTGACCACTGGCCACTGACAACTGGTTCTACGCGTCTGCCGGCCTGGTTAGTGCGTCGAGTGCGTCCTGGATGTTATCGAACATGAGGAACAGCCGTTCCACTCCGGTGATGTGGAACAGGCGCTCCACCCGGGGCTGCACACCGCTGAGCACGAGCTGGCGCCCGGCCTTGTTGCAGGAGACGCAGGCGGTGACCAGGGAACCCAAGCCTGCCGAGTCTATATAGGGCACGTCGGTGAGGTCGAGGAAAAGGCAGTTGGCAGTCTCCACCCGCAGAGCGTTCTGCAGCGGGGGAAGGGTTTCGAAAGTCAGCGGTCCGCTCAGGCGAAACACACGCTGCGTGTCCAGGGACCCGTGGAATTTTTCCACCACCAGAGAGTCATCCATAAAGCTGGCTCAACCCGTCGAGAAGCCTACCACACGCTGGCATTGGGAGCGAGTCCCGCCCGGCGAAAAATGCGCGCAACAGCGCAACGAATCAGCACATTGGGCGATTGCAGATTGACGACTGGTCGGACCACCATACGCTTACGCGCGAGCCAGCCCACCCCTACTTGCGGACCCGAATCTTTGCTTTCCGCAAAGTTAGGCAGAGGGATCCGGCCAAAATCTTCAAAGCAAAGAATTTAGGGGTAAAGTCTTTAGAATCGATAATTTTGCCCGCCGAACTCCGTTTGCGGCGCGCGTTCCCAATGTTCTATTTCCATCATAGCGAAGTGAAGCGGTATTCCGGGCACTGCCAGGGAACAACTTTTCAGGCGGGAGCTGCGGCGGCCAGGGGCTGCCGCTCCTTCGCTCCCATGATGATGAGCCACAGCATGATGGCCAGCTCTCCGAACATGACGGGAAGGGCGTAGTTCGCGACTGCGTCCAGATATTGCGGCCACATTATGCCGGTAACGCTTTGAGCCAGATAGGCAAAGCAGTTCAGCATCAGCCACACCCCGAGGAAGCGGGGCAGGAAGCGCGACTTGTAGACCAGCAGGCCGAAGGGAAACAGCCACAGTCCCCAGAAGACCTCGTTCACCACCACCCCATGGCTGTGCAGGCGAAGGAAAAGCATGGCCAGGGCCTCGCGCTGGGGCTTGTCGAAGACGGCAAGGAAATCGGCGCCGCGCGCCAGCAGCAGGGCGGCCGCGTCGTTGAGCGTGTTGAGGAAGTAGATGGGGGTGACCATCAGGCTGCCAAGGATAACCATCGCCACCGCCAGGCCCTGGTCCACTCCCTTGAACAGGCGGTAAAGAGCCAGGGTGAGAAAGATGCACATGACGGCGGTAAACAGGTCGGTGAGAATGCCGAGGCGGAAGAGCGTCTGATGGGCGGCGATGTTGCCGGCGGTGGCGGCCGCGTTGCCGGTGACGAACAGCTTGCTGGGAATGTAGATGAGGCGCAAGGGCGCGATCACCAGCGTGAGGTAAAGGAGCCCGGCGACTCTGGCGTTGCGGCTGAGCGTGGTCATGGTGTGCTCCCTGAGGCGGGATTGTAGCTGGAGGTACGGGGGAGGGGGAGAAAGTTCCGGGGGATTGATGATTGACGATTGGAGACTGTCCGCCGGGATATGTCTGTTACCTGCCCCGCTCCTTCTGGTCCCATGCCTGGGGACCGGCTGTGCAACAGGACATGAGCCTGCCTGAGGATAATCGATGGCGATTGCACCCCGTGCCGTTAGAAGGTCTCAGCGAAGAAAATACGTGTAGGCACGTCACGATACTGCCACCTCCAACCGCACGCGCGCACGGTCCATGCAGCCGCTGAGAAGTGCTCGCTCGGGCCCACTATCAGGACGACCGGCGTTGGAATCCGTGCTTCGCGGAACTGGGCAATGTTCCTGAGGGTTCGTTT
>Ga0075276_10000259_pt1 | contig 15206 bp, 17 predicted proteins | sample SF_Rice_5C_80N_4_FD_69770 | JGI IMG/M metagenome (GOLD analysis project Ga0075276, IMG submission 69770) | Rice paddy soil microbial communities from Twitchell Island, California, USA - SF_Rice_5C_80N_405 | ecosystem: Environmental > Terrestrial > Soil > Paddy field/soil | place: USA: Twitchell... | reverse complement strand
AGCTTGGCCAGCGAGCTTCGGCCCGCTTCCCCGGAGTTCGCCAGCAATTCGACTACACGGGTCAGGACCGCCCCGTGCAAGTCCATGAGCGATTGCAGCAGTTCGAGAGCGGTGGTGCGCGCCTCATCGTCAGTCAGGGCGCTGACACGCTGCACCAGGCGCTCAATCTGCTCCGTCTTCGCCTGAAAATCGCTGCTGTTCATGGTCATTTATGTCCCATCATGCCGAACATGGGCGAGTGCCGCGCCTCCAGCACCCTGCCCTCGCCCAGGTACATGTGCACTCCGCAGGGCAGGCAGGGATCGAAGCTGCGCACCGCCCGCATGATGTCAATGCCCTTGAACTTCTCCGGCCCGTTCTCTTCGAAGATGGGCGTGTTCTGCACCGCGTCCTCGTAAGGTCCGGGCGTGCCATAGACGTCGCGCGGGCTGGCGTTCCAGCAGGTGGGCGGATAAGGGTGATAGTTCGCGATTTTGCCGTCATGGATCACGACGTGGTGCGAAAGCACGCCCCGCACCGCTTCGTGGAAGCCGCAGGAGATCGCCTCCTCGGGCACTTTGAAGGTGGACCAGGTCTTGGAGCGGCCCGCCATCAGCTCCTCGATTGCCTTCTCACAGAAGTGCAGCGCGGCGGCCGCGGCGTAGGCCTGGAAGTAGGTCCGGGCGCGGTCGCGCTCGATGGCGTTGCTCCATTGCGGGATCTTCCACTCGAAGCCGGCTTCCGGCATCATCGCCGTCTTGGGCAGGTTGATGACCACGCTGTTGCCCGTGGCTTTGATGTAGCCGATATCCACCATTCCCGACAGCGCGGTGGACCACAGGCGGGCGATGGGACCCCCGCCGGTATCGAGCGACAGGTGATCACTGGTGCGCTTGTCGTACCAGCGCGGCGACATCACCCAGGTGTAGTTTCCCTGGAGATTGCGCTTCTGCGGCCGCGGGATGGTGGTCTGGTTCCAAGGATGGCGCTTGTCAATGGGATTGCCCAGGGGATCGGTCCTTACGAACGACTCCTCGTTCTCCCAATCGTCGTAGTACGAGCTGCCCAGCAGGATGCGCAGGCCCAGGTTGATCTCCACCAGGTCGTTGGTCACCAGCTTGCCATCCACGATGATGCCCGGGGTCACGAACATGGCGCGGCCCCAGTCGGACATGTGTTCGTAGCGGTAGTCGCACACCGCGGGATTGTTGAACGAGCCCCAGCAGCCGAGCAGGACGCGCCGTTGCCCAACCTTTTCATAGCCGGGGAGGGCTTCATACCAGAAGTTGAACAGATCATCGTGCAGGGGCACGCACTTCTTCATGAACTCCACGTACTTCATCAGGCGGGTCAGGTAATCGGTGAAAAGCTGCACCGTCGCCACCGTGCCCACGCCGCCGGGATAAAGTGTGGAGGGATGGACATGGCGGCCTTCCATCAGGCAGAACATTTCCCGCGTCAGCCGGCTCATGATCAGGGTTTCCCGGTAAAACTCCCCGCTGAAGGGATTGAGCGCGGTCATGATGTCGGCGATGGTGCGGTAGCCATGTTTGTCAGCGCTGGGCGCTTTCTTCTTCTGCGCCTTCTCCCAAAGGCCGGGATTGGTTTCCTTCACCATCTGCTCGCAGAAGTCCACGCCCACCAGGTTGTCCTGAAAGATGTTGTGGTCGAACATGTACTCGGCGGCCTCGCCCAGGTTCACGATCCACTCGCCCAGCGCGGGCGGCCGCACGCCGAACGCCATGTTCTGCGCGTAGCAGGCGCAGGTGGCGTGATTATCGCCGCAGATGCCGCAGATGCGGCTGGTGATGAAGTGCGCGTCCCGCGGGTCCTTGCCCTTCATGAAAATGCTGTAGCCGCGAAAAATGGAGGAGGTGCTGTGGCACTCCGCCACCTGCTTGTTTTCGAAATCAATCTTGGTGAAAATGCCCAGGCTGCCCACGATGCGGGTGATGGGGTCCCAGCTCATCTCCACCAGGTTCCGCTTTTTGCCGGTGGTTTCGGTCAACGGCTCAGTGATCGTTCCCATTTTGCATTTCTCCTCTCACGCAGCTCTGCGGCCGAAGCGCGATTTGTAGGCCCCGGGTTTGGGTTGATAGCCAGTGATGAGTTCGCGACCGCGGCGCCGCCACTCGGGCTCGCCGTTGACGGTATTGTTGGTAATCTCGCGCAATGCCCGGATGAGCTTGCCGTAAAGGGTCAGCGCGGCGGTGGAGAAGCGCGCCCCCGAGGGCTCATCCATGAAGGGCATGAACATATCGGGGAAGCCGGGCATGGTGCACCCAATGCAGATGCCGCCCACGTTGGGGCAGCCGCCAATGCCGCGCATCCAGCCGCGCTTGGTGACGTTGCAGTTGACCACCGGCCCCCAGCAGCCCACCTTCACCAGGCACTTGGAGGTTCCATACTCCAGCCCGAAGTCGTCCTGCTCGTAGTAGGCGGCGCGATCGCAGCCTTCATGCACAGTCTTGCCGAACAGCCACGTGGGACGCAGTTGCTCATCCAGCGGGATCATGGGTGCCACACCCGCCGCCTGGAACAGCAGGTAAGTCAGCGTCTCCATGAAATTGTCCGGTTGCACCGGGCACCCGGGCACATTCACGATGGGGATGCCGGCTTTGGAGCGCCAGTTCCAGCCCAGATAATCCGCCAGTCCCATGCATTGCGTGGGATTGCCGGCCATGGCATGAATGCCGCCATAGGTAGCGCAGGTGCCCGCCCCCACCACGGCCAGCGCCTTGGGCGCCAGTCGGTCAATCCATTCCGTGGTCTTGATGGGCTGGCCGGTCTCGTGGTCGGTGCCCTGGGCGGCCCAGTAACCCTCGTCCTTGATGTCCTCGTTGGGAATGGAACCTTCCACCACCAGCACAAAGGGATCAATTTCGCCGCGTTCCGCCATGTAGAAATACTTCATGAAATCGTCGCCCACTTCGTAGGCGAGCACGGGGTTATGCAGGTGGACCTTGGGAATGCCGGGAATATTCCCCATGACCACGTCTTCGATGCTGGGCTGTTCGGCGTTGGTGACGGAAACGCTATCGCCGTCGCAGCCCAGGCCGGCGGTAATCCAGATGATGTGCACTTCGTTGACGGCGGGCTTGCGGCCGAACGGAATGACTTCGGCAGGCATGCGGGGGCTCCTTTCCCTCGGTGGCCGGGCGGCCACGGTTAAAGGATGATGATGATGATGACTCGTTGGGCGCTATGCTCGTGAACCGACGGTTAACCGGTAGGGCCGGAAACTGGCGCGCCGCAACCCAGGGAGGCAGTCTGCAGACCGGCGGAATCGCCTGTCCTGGCAGCGAAAGCATGCTTCACACCTCCCCGGAGGTTGCCCTATGGCGTGTCGCTGTTGCCCTATGGCGTGTCGCTTCTGGTGATGTACCCCGGCCCTGGCGAGTTGCCCGCTAGCAGATGCGCGGGAGTTGCTCGCCGAACAGCGTGTCCAGCACGCGAGTGCCGCCAATTTCCGTCTTCATGAGCACCATGCGTGCCGGCTCCGCCACCACTTCCCCGATCACGCGGGCCTGCAGCCCGCTGCGGTGGGCGCGCATGGCCGCGAGCACGGCCTCCGCCTGCGCCGCCGCCACCACCGCCACCAGCTTGCCTTCATTGGCCACATACAGCGGGTCCAGGCCCAGGATTTCGCAGGCCCCGCGCACCGTCTCCCGCACCGGAATCGTGGTTTCCTCCAGCAGCATGCCCACCCCGGAGCGGCCGGCGATTTCGTTGAGCACGGTGGCTACGCCCCCGCGGGTGGCGTCGCGCAGGCAGTGGATTTCGTCCCCGGCCTCCAGCATGGCCGCCACCAGCCCGTTCAGGGGCGCGGTGTCGCTCTCGATCACGCCTTCGAATTCCAGGTTCTCGCGCTGTGACAGGATGGCCATGCCGTGGTCGCCGATGTAGCCGCTGAGAATGATTTTGTCCCCCGGCCGCGCCCGGTCGGCGGAGATGCTCACCGGCCGCTCCACCAACCCGATTCCGGTGGTGGTAATGAAGATCTTGTCGCCCTTGCCCCGGTTCACCACCTTGGTATCGCCCGTGACCAACTGCACCTCGGCGGCCTCAGCCGCCCGCCGCATCGAGCTCACCACCCGCCGCAGGTCTTCGGTTGCCAGCCCCTCCTCCAGGATGAAGGCGGCGGAAAGGTAGAGCGGGCGTGCGCCGCTCATGGCCAGATCGTTCACCGTCCCGTTGACCGCCAGATCGCCGATATCGCCGCCGGGAAAGAAAATGGGTGTCACCACAAACGAGTCGGTGGTGAAGGCCAGGCGTGAGCCGTTGACCTGCAGCACCGCCTGGTCGTCCAGTTTGTCCAGGGCCGGATTGCTGAAGGCGGGCAGAAAAATGCGCTCGATTAGTTGCGCGCTCAGCTTGCCTCCGCTGCCGTGGCCGAGCACAATCTGGTGGTGCTCGAAAATGGGCAGCGGGCAGGCCGCTCCGGGCAGCGAGCCTTCCGGCTCGGCGGGCGAGAGCGCGGTCGCGGTTTTCGCTTCGCTCATCAGATTACGTCCTCCTCGCCCATGGCCACGTGGGTCAGGTCCCACAAAATGTGCAGCAGAGCCACGTGCGATTCCTGGATGCGGTGAATGCTGAAGCTGGGCACGGTGAAACAGTAATCCGCTACCTCCGGCATGCGCCCGCCGTCCTTGCCGGAGAAGGCGATGGTCAGCATTCGCTTCTCGCGCGCCGATTCCAGCGCGTAAATCAGGTTGGGCGATTTGCCACTGGTGGAAATAGCCAGCGCCATGTCGTCCTGCTGCCCCCAAAGCTCGATCTGGTCAACGAATACGCGCGCGAAATCCTTGTCGTTGGAAATGGCGGTGACCACCGGAATCTGGCTGACCAGGTCCAGCGCGGGCAAGGCGCGCCGCTTCTCGATGATGGGGTGAATGAACTCCACCGCCACGTGCTGCGCGTCGCAGGCGCTGCCCCCATTGCCCATCACCCACAGGCGGCGTCCGCGGGCGAAGCGCTCCGCCATTTGCTGGCTCAGCTCGCCGATGGCGTGAGCGTAGTGCTCGAAGAACTTCTGTTTGACTTCCACTGACTCGCGGCACTTGCGCAGCACCTTTTCCCGCCAGGGGTCGGGCGCCACGGCGGGCGTAGGATTCGGAAGAGCGGCGCTCATGCGGCACCTCCCATGGTGGTTCCCGCGGATTTTTCCGTTTCTTTATGCGGCCTAAGATGGCGGCCGTAAGCGTAGTAGGCGGCGCAGGCGCCCTCGGCGGACACCATGGTCGCGCCCAGCGGCGTCTGCGGCGTGCACAGCGTGCCGAACGCCGGGCAATCGTGCGGCTTCTTGATGCCTTTCAGAATCTGCCCGCTGATGCAGATGGCCGGCTCCTTAGTGTCAATCTCTTTTACCGCAAACAGGCGCTCGGCGTCGTGCTCGCGGTACTCCCAGCGCAGCTTGTAGCCGCTCTTGGAAATCCAGCCCACGCCCCGCCACTTGCGGTCGGAAACCTCGAACACGCTGTTCACCAGCTTGCGCGCGGGCACGTTGCCATCCCGCCCCAGCACGCGCGAATACTGGTTCTCCACCCTCGCCTCCCCGGCCTCCAGCTGGCGCACCACCATCAGCGTCCCCTGCAAAAGGTCCAGCGGCTCAAAGCCTGTGATCACGATGGGAACTTTGTAGCGGTCGGCAATAGGCTCGTACTCCCGGTAACCCATGATCGTGCACACGTGCCCCGGCCCCAGGAATCCCTGCACTCGGTTCTGCGGCGATTGCAGAATGTAGGTGATGGAGGGCGGCACCAGCGAATGCGACACCAGGATGGAGGCGTTCTTCACTCCTTCCTGCCTGGCGCGGTGCACCAGCATGGCGTTGGCGGGCGCGGTGGTCTCGAAACCGATGGCGAAAAATACCACCTGTTTTTCCGGATTGGCGCGCGCGATCTTCAGGCAGTCGAGCGGCGAGTAAACCACGCGGATGTCCGCCCCCTGGGACTTGAGCGTGAACAGGTCGCCCGCCGAGCCGGGCACGCGCAGCATGTCGCCGAAGGAGCAGAAAATCACGCCGGGGCGCGCGGCGATGGCGTGCGCCTTATCAATGGTCTCCAGCGGCGTCACGCATACCGGGCAGCCCGGCCCGTGCACCAGCTCGATTCCTTCCGGCAGCAGAAAATCAATCCCGTGCTTGACGATGGAGTGGGTCTGGCCGCCGCACACTTCCATAATTACCCAGGGCCGCGTCTGAATGCGCTGCAACTCCCCCACCACGCTGCGCGCCAGCTTCTGGTTGCGATACTCGTCTATATACTTCATTGCGGTTTCCTCGCCGAAATCTCATCCACCACCGGCGCCTTCAACTCCGTCAGCTGGTCCATTTCCTCCAGCAGCTGGTAGGTGCGCTCGGCCTCTATGGCGTCAACCTTGCTGATGGCGAACCCCACGTGCACCAGCACGTAATCGCCGACCTTCGCGTCCGGCACATAATCGAGCGCGGCTTCACGCACGATGCCGCCGAACTGCACCTTGGCCATTCGCAAACCGCCTTTTTCGAATTCCTCCAGGACTTTTCCCGGAATCGCCAGACACATGATTCAAGCTCCCCGCCGCAGGATTTGATTGGCTATGACCGCTTGGCCCAGCGCGATGCCGCCATCGTTGGGCGGAACGCTGGCGTGCAGAAAAACTTCGAAGCCCGCTGCGCCCAGCTCTCGAACGGCGCGCTCCAGCAGATACATATTTTGGAAGGCGCCGCCGCTCAGGCAAACTCGATTCAAACCGCTCTCCTGGCGAATGCGGCGGCAAGCTTCCATCGCCGCCGCTGCCACCGTGTTATGGAAACGGCTGGAGATGATGGCCGGCGCCTGTCTCGCTCCCACGTCGGCGACTATGGCGGCAATAGCGGGCCGCATATCAATCTGCAGCCCGTCGCCATCCTCAATTTCGAAATCGTAGCGGCCGTAAATCCCCGCCCGCGCCAGGTTTTCCAGTTCGATGGCCGCCTGCGCTTCAAACGTGACCTCCTGCCGCACGCCCAGGAGCGAGGCCACCGCGTCGAACAGGCGCCCGCAGGAAGAGGTCAGCACCGTGTTCACGCCCTGGGCCAGCATGGCGGAGACAACCCGCAGCTGCCTTTCCGGCACCTCCCGCCACAGCGGCAGATCGCCGGGAATGGACTCGCCGAAAGTATCGCGCAGGTAGCTGAGCGCCACCCGCCAGGGCTGTCGTATCGCGGCGTCTCCGCCCGGCAAGGGAACGTAGCGCAGGTGGGCGCGGCGCTCGAATCCGGCGCAGTCGGCCACCAGGAACTCGCCGCCCCAGATTTTGCCGTCGGTTCCGTAGCCCGTCCCGTCCAGGGCCACCCCGATTACCCTGTCGCGAAGCCCATTCTCCGCCATGCAACTTGCGATGTGCGCATGGTGGTGCTGCACGCCGACTTTTTCCAGGCCGGCCATGGCCAGCGCGTAACGCGAGCTCATATACAGCGGGTGCAGGTCGTAGGCCACGGCCCGCGGCGCCACCCGAAACAGTTTCTTGAGATTTCCCAACGTCTCCTCGAAGAACTCCAGGGTCTCGTAGTTATCGAGGTCGCCGATGTGCTGGCTCAGAATGGCGTACTGACCTTTGCTCAGGCAGAAAGTATTTTTCAGCTCGGCGCCGCAGGCCAGCAACTCGGTCATCTCCGCGTCCAGCTTGATGGGATGCGGCGCATAGCCGCGCGAACGCCTCAGGATGCGCCCGCGTCCCTTGAAGGTGCGCGCCACCGAGTCGTCCACCCGCATATAAATGCCGCGATTGTGGAACAGGAACCAGTCTGCCACCCGGCCCAGGCGCTTCCAGGCTTCCTGGTTCTGGGTGACGATTGGCTCTTCACTCATGTTGCCGCTGGTCATCACCAGGGCGTTGAACTCGGGCGGCTGTTGCGGGTCGTCCCCGAAGAGAAACAACTGCAGCGGCGTGTAAGGCAGCATCACCCCCAGCGTGTTGTTTCCCGGAGCCACGCCGGCGGCGATTCTACTTTCCGCCCGGCGCGGCAGGATTACGATGGGGTGCTGCGGGCTGAGCAATAATTCGCGGTCCGCCGGAGAAACTTCGCAGAACTTCTCCACGGCCGCCAGGTCGCGCGCCATCAGGGCGAAGGGTTTGTCGCTGCGCTTCTTGCGCCGCCGCAGCAGATTGACCGCGGTTTCGTTTTCGGCGTCGCAGGCCAGATGGAAGCCGCCCAGTCCCTTCACCGCCACAATGCTCCCCTGGCGCAGCACCTGGCGCACGTCGCCCAGAATAGAAAGCGCAATCTCGCCATAGCCGAACACCGGCCCGTCCGGCATGAACGAACCGTCCCTGGCCAGGGCGATGCCGGGCCCGCAGGCGGGACAGGCATTGGGTTGGGCGTGGAAGCGCCGGTTGCCGGGGTCGTCGTACTCGGCCCGGCACTGCGGACACATGCGGAACTCCGCCATGGTGGTCGCCGGCCGGTCATAGGGGATGTCGCGGATTATGGTGTAGCGCGGCCCGCAGTTGGTGCAGTTGGTGAAGGGATATCCGTAACGGCGATTTTCCGGGTCCAGGCAGTCGCGCCAGCAGTCTTCGCAGGTGGCGATATCGGGCGAGACCAGCACGAACTCGCCCTCGGCGGCCACGCTTTCCCGGATGGCGAAACCGGTCTTCCCCTGCGGCGCCACGTCGCTGACGCTGATCGCTTCCACCCGCGCCAGCGCCGGCGGATGCCGCCGCAATTGCTCAAGAAACTCCTCTACTTCCCCTTCCGGCCCTTCCACCTCAATGGTCACGCCGGACGAGGAATTAAGAACGTAGCCGCACAATCCACGGCTGCGGGCCAGGTTGTAGATATAAGGGCGAAAGCCCACGCCCTGCACGATTCCGCGCACCCGGATGCTCTTGCGGACTATGGCGGAATGTGGCGCAGTCGCCATGCGCAGATCACAGCTCTGGCCCGCGGGCCGATTGTTGTGGAAAAAACCCGGCACAGGTGCGTTGCCGGTCTGGTACTCACGGACCATACGATGCCGGCCTCAGTTGCGCTGGTTGTCTGAAAGTGACCGGCTTTCCTGGGGGCTTGAGATGCTTTGCGGGGTCGTCCCATTGCGCGCCCTGAGGTTCGGCCGGGAAGCAACCGAGGCTTGGTCTGGGAATGGGCGTATTTGTGCCCGCAAGGTTTCGCATAATGGCCAAATTGCTCGGCGAGACAACAGCCGATGGGCGATTGTGATTCAACGGTGGCGAATGGCTCAGCACAATGCGACGGTCTTCGGACATGAGTAAATGCCGTCCGGCAGGTGCAACATAGGCGGCATTTTCCCTCAGTTGCATTCCAATGGACCCAATTTTGGCCAGTTTGCCGGTTCACGAGAAGCACGGTAAAATGTAGATACTTCGGGAGTAACCGCATGTCGGGGAGTGGCTCAGCCTGGTAGAGCACCTGGTTCGGGACACGGTGGAAATCCATTGATTCGGCGTCGCTTAGCTACAAAAATCCACCCCAAAACCCACGTCGGTTAGTCCCTGGCAAGCCTCGCCTGAGCTGTTGGATCTGCTGCGGCAGCACAATCCCATACTCCGACCGCAGACCGCATACCTGATTCGCCAGTTGCGTGCGCGCACTCACCAACCGGCTCCGTACCCGGTACAAGCACTGGATGTCCTGCTGTCCGACCGACTTCGCCGGTACGAATCGCATATGCGGCCGCCTCACTGCTTCGCAGATCGCTTCCGCATCGTTGGCAACGTTCTTGTTGGATTTTACGTAGGGCTTTACGAACTGCGGGGCGATCAGCCGGACCGTGTGGCCCAGGCGGCTCAACTTTCGCGCCCAGTGGTGTGCGCCTCCGCACGCTTCCAACCCCACGGCAGGTTCGCGAAGAACGGAGCCACTTCGTCTCGTTGGAGCCTTCGCCGCAATACGACCGCACCTTGATCGTCCACCCCATGCACCTGAAACACGCGCTTGGCAATGTCCAGCCCAACCGTCGCTACCTTCATGAACCGCCCTCCTCGATGGAATCAGCAGCTCCGCTGCTGCCTACATTCTTTCATCGGGATGGGGCATTCCATTAGATCAGGGGTTTTCCCATGCTGATACCGGCTGTGAGAGCGCTTCGCAAGGCGTACTGGTCAACATTACTTCTCAGCGGCCCGTCGGACCGCTAGCCCAGGGCAAACGCCTCGGGTGCTGTCGGCTTAAGGGAAGTCGAGCGGCTGCTGGGGCGCGTTATGGGTGGCAGGGAGGGCCACGTCGGTTTACAACCTGCCGCGGCCTGATTGTCAAGGGGGATGATGGGGTCCAATTAGGGAACACAAAAATATTGCTTCACAAACGCGCGTTGCTTTATTCCGCTCGAATGTGCGGTTACGCCGTTTGCGACACGTGGAAGCCGCTGAGGCGTGATTTCAGCGCCTCTAATAGCTCATTCATGCCCTGGCCGGTTTTTGCGGACACTTCAACTATTCGCATGCCGGGACGGACACGCTGGATGTTGCCGCGCATCAGTTCCGCGTCGAACTCGACCGCTTGAGACAGGTCGCGCTTGGTAATCACCGCCACGTCAGCCGTATTGAAGATGGTGGGATACTTGAGCGGCTTGTCTTCGCCCTCAGTGGTCGAGACCAGCACCATGCGGAGCTCTTCGCCCAGGTCATAGCTGGAAGGGCAAACCAGATTGCCAACGTTTTCCAGAAAAAGGAAATCAAGCTGATCGAGATCCCAGCCCACCAGCGCCTGCTCGACCATGGCGGCATCGAGGTGGCAGACAGTCCCAGTGGTGATCTGTTTGACCAGTGCCCCCGAGCGCGCCAGGCGAGCGGCATCATTTTCCGTGGCCAGGTCGCCCACCAGCGCTGCCACGCGGTGGTCGGGCTGTAATTGTGCGAGCAACTTCTCCAGCAGCGTGGTTTTGCCCGCGCCAGGGGCGGAAACCAGGCTGACGACGCACACACCCGCCTGGCGAAATGCTTCGCGCAGCGCCCGCGCGCGCACATCATTTTCCTTCAGAACCTTTCTCCGGACCTCCACCAGCCTAGGCTCGCTGCTCATACCTGTACCTCTGATGGAACGATTTCTATGCCCGTGATCTCCAGTTCAGCCCCGCGAACAACACGGGAGTCGAGGCCGCGGCAAGCCGGACAGCGCAGATCAACCAGGGTCGCCGGTTTGAGCTCCTCCTGACAAGTGGGACAGTAGAGCGCAACTTCGCTGGGCTGAATCAGCAGGCGCGAGCCCTCCAGGGGCGTGCCCTCGCATGCCATGGGATACGCGAACAGGAGCGCCTGCTCAACCACTCCTGAAAGTGGCCCCAGGCGGAGATGGACCACCGCCACGCGTACTCCGCCGCGCTGCTCGGCCTCCTCCAGCACGCCATCCACGATGTTCAACGCGATAGAGAGTTCGTGCATGCGCACGCCTCACATCCTCTTCATTTTGACGTACCGCTGGATATCTCCACGGAAATAAATCAATATGGAAAGAGTAGCCGCAATACTGCCCCACTTCGCTATTTTGCCAGCTGACATTGTCGCTTCTCCTAATGTGTTACGCAGCAGTTGCTTCGCCGCGGACGCGGGTTATTAATTCTTCGATTATGGCGACCGCCTCATCTATGGCCGCCGCTACTGGCGCGGTCAGACCGATATTGCCTTCGAGGTCGGGCTCGACGCTCGTCGGCTCGCATCCGACCACGAGCAAGGGCGGAATGCGTCCGCCTAACGCGCTCAGCAACTGCAGCACGGCCACCGGGTTCATGGTGTGGGCGTCGAGCGAGGGCGGAACCTCGCCATCTGACGGAAGCTCGGGCTGAAACGTGTACAGCGTTCCAGGCCAGCCGCCGCGCGGGAGAGCATCCACCAGGATCACCAGATCCCAGTCGTCCATAAGTGCGTAAGCGAGGTCGTAGCTGCGGATGCCAAAATCCGCGACCTCCACGCCCCCAGGCAGTTCCCGCTGCGCCAGGCGTTTTGCCACTTCCACTCCGAACGCATCGTCGCCCAAAAAGATGTTGCCGACGCCCGCTACCAGCAGCTTACCCTTCATGCGACACCTTGGCATTCAGCGCCGCTGGTTCCACTTCTTCGGGAGAAAAGAAGAAACGGTGCCCGGGCTGGCGCAACATTCCCAAATCCCGGCCGGGGTCATCTTCGAGCACCACCGCCAGGTGCAGATGGTCATCGAAGTCGCGTTCAATGGCCTCTACCACGGCCACCTTGCCCTTCAATGCCATGTCCATGATGTCGGCGCTTTTTTGTGGCCAAAGACGCACCCGGTCTCCCGGCTTCACCGCGACTCCGAATACCGTGACGCTCTCTACCGGCGTGTTTTCTGCTTCCTGGCTCCAGTCGCTCATGGTTTCCCTCTCACCGGGCGCAGGCTGCGAATAGTGCCGTGCGTCCTCATCAGTTGCGCCTGCGCGCTTTGTTCGGTGCGCCGCAGAAGCTCGCCGATGCGGTCGTCCGCCAGCCGCATCTCGTTTTTTTCCTGGTCAGGCAGGGTCATCACCCGCAGGGTCAGCATTTCGTCCATTTCGGTCGCGTCGTAGAAGTCGCCCGCGCTTTCCGGCGCAATCTGCGGGTAGTCATAGAGGATGATGGGCGAGCAGAGCAGCATGTCGCGTGCGCCCGCTTCCCCGACCAGCACCGGGAAGCTGCCTTCATTTCTGCATCCGGCGGCCGTCGCGCGCAGATCTTCCGGCGGGTCCAGCAGGGAGACGAACTCGCCATCGCTTACCGTCAGTATGGTGTGCGCCGAAAGCAGTGAGCGGAGCAGGGAAGAGCTGCGATCCAGAGCATCAGAAGGCAAAGCAGTCTGGTTGGCGCTGTCAATTGTGAGCTTCAGCACGTTTTCGCGGATGGCTTCCGAAATGACCGATACGACTCCCCGCACCTGGTGCTGCGTGTGAGTGAGCATTCCGCACGCCTGACCGGCAGAGTCCCGCCGCGGTTCCGTCTGGTAGCTGCTGGGAAAAGTGAATTCAACGCACTGTAAGCTAGCCGCGGACAATGCCACGTCCACTTCTACTGAGCGGGCGATTCCTTCGTCCCAGCTTTCGATCAGCTGGTCATCAACAACCAACGATCCTGGCGGCTGTGTTTGGTTCTCTGAGGATTGTGCGACTTCCCAGGCTTGCAGGTGCAGGAACCGGAGTTGAATCTGAACTGTCGTGGAGCCGTCACTTTTCAGCAGACATTCCGAATGCATCGCCGAGCGCTCGGTTCCGCTGCGAACTTCACCGTAAGCAGGGGGGTAAAGGATGCCGAAGCTCCAGCGCTGGCGATTCTTGAGCGCCGAGCGCCGGTAAGGGTAAAGCATGTATCCCTCGTAGAGCACCGCATCCGCCACTTTCCTGGCCAGCTCGCGGTTCACGATTTCACCCCGGCGGTCAGCCCCAGCATGCGCTCCAGGGTCTGTTCCCAAGTCGGAATGCCGTGCCGCGCCTTGAATTCGTAGAGCCTCTCGAAGACGTCGCGCCGCAGGCACAGCCACGCGGTCTGCGGGTAGTAGAGGTCCATCATTTCCTTCCACACCCGCACCGGCACGCGGCAGCTGGCTTCGCGGTCCCAGGGAATCTGCGCCACCTGCAACCCCATGCGCGCGGCGTGGAACACGGTGCCGCTGAACAGCAGCGAGGTGGGCAGCTCGCCGCTCTCAAGGCCGTAAATGTACTTGGTAATCGCAACGTTGAAGTCGAAGGTGCAGGGCACTGGAATTTCCACCACAGTACTGCTTGCGAACCCTGGAACCGTGACATTCACGTTCGCCCACAGCAGCGAGTGCAGTGATTTGCTCCAGCGCTCCGGCTCTCCAAACAATTCCTGGAGATGCTCCTGCTCCGCTCCGGTATAGCGGCGACGCACCGGCTCAATCTGCACCTGCACGCGCAAAGCGATGGAATGCACCGCCTCGGGATCGGAATTCGTGATTCTCACTTTGAACGCGAGCTGCGGCGCCGCGGCGTTGGGCGTGGCGGCTACTTCTTCCACCTGAAAGCGCAGGTCAGGCACTCGGGCCTCCGTATGCTTCGTTCAGCTGCCGGAAAAAGCTGTCAATCTCCTGCCACACTTCCGGGCCGCCGGACAATCCGCGCCAGTGCTTCCGAATAATGCCCACCAGGCGAAAACACTGGTCAATCGGCGCCCGGTAGTACTGTGGCGGCGTGCATATTCGATTTACCAACAACGCCTCCACGTCCGGCTGCAGTTGCCGCAGCACCGGGTTGCGCTCCACGATTGCCTCCCAGTATTCCAGGTCGAGTGACGATTCCATCGCTCCCCCGGGACTGGGATATTGCGCCACCATTCGGCCTGCCTTGCTGTTGTAAACAAAGAACGCCAGGTTGATGGGAATCATCAAGCTGTCCCATTCTTGGTCGTCCATGGCGAAATCCAGCAACCGTCGGATATCGCGAGGAATGCGCCGGTAGGATTGCCGGCTGCTTCCGCCGAACAGGATGGCGCAGGCATCGCAGGCGCAGGCCACGCGGCGCTTCTCCAGTTCCAGCAGGTGCTGGTGATCGGGCGCAAGCAGGGCCGCGCACAGCTCACATACTTCCGCGCGTTCGCGCGGCTTGCGCACGAATCGCTGCAGAGCGGCGAGCGCTCCTCGCCCGAGATTTTCAGCCACTGTGGCCATGGCGCGCTCGCCTAGGCTGGCGGCAGGTGCGGCATCCTGGGATCAATAGGCTCGCGGTGCTTGGCGTTGATCCCGGTGGCATCGCGGGCGGTGCGGGCCTTGCCTTCCATTCCCGGCTGCTTGCGTCCTTCGTAGGTCCACTCTTCTCCCCGCTTGGTGCCGGGAGTGTGCGCGTCAATGTCAGGCCGCGGATTCTTCATATTTCTTCTCCTCTTTTCTGGCTGACTGAAGCCTGTCAAGCGGAACAAAACCGGAGGCGGCAGAAGTAGCGCCTTCGCTGACGATCTGAACCACTTCGGGCGCGGCTTCCAGAATGGCTTGCTGGATGGTGAGCTTGAGCGCATCGGGTGAAGAGCCGCAGCCCTGGCCGGAGCTCTGGAGCTTGACGGTGACCACGCCGTCAGCGACGCCAGTCAGCTCCACGCTTCCGCCCTGCTTGCGCAGTTGCGGACGGACTTTCTCCAGGGCCTGGGCCACACGATCCGGCAGGTTTACCGGATGCACGCCGTAAAGCACCAGCAGGCCGCAGACCAGGGGATCGCTGCCCAGCTTGGCCAGCGAGCTTCGGCCCGCTTCCCCGGAGTTCGCCAGCAATTCGACTACACGGGTCAGGACCGCCCCGTGCAAGTCCATGAGC
>Ga0075276_10000258_pt1 | contig 15268 bp, 7 predicted proteins | sample SF_Rice_5C_80N_4_FD_69770 | JGI IMG/M metagenome (GOLD analysis project Ga0075276, IMG submission 69770) | Rice paddy soil microbial communities from Twitchell Island, California, USA - SF_Rice_5C_80N_405 | ecosystem: Environmental > Terrestrial > Soil > Paddy field/soil | place: USA: Twitchell... | reverse complement strand
GACAGCATGGAGGTATGGCAGTACGCCCTCCGCGCTCCCTATTGGCGACTGGAACGGAGGATCTACATGCACGTTATGAAGATTCGCTTAGCTCTGTGGCTGCTATTGATGGGGGTAATGACCGCGCTGCCCGTGCGCTCACAGGTCGCGGGGGCAACCCTGTCGGGAACTGTAACCGACTCCTCCGGAGCCGTCATCGTGAATGCTCAGGTTTCGGTCAAGAACCCGGCCACCGGCGTGGTCCAATCAACTACCACCAACACTGACGGTTTCTACAGTGTGCCCAACCTTTTGCCCGCCAACTATCAGGTTACCTTCCTGGCCAAGGGCTTCGCCACCAAGGCGGCGGCGGCAACATTGACGGTCGGCGCCAAGCAGATATTAAGCGTCTCCCTCGCCGTTGGCGAAGCGCAACAGCGCGTGGACGTTACCGAACAGGCTCCCAGTGTGGACCTGGCCACTTCCACCATCAGCGGCGACGTGGTGGGCTCGGAAGTTCGCGAGCTGCCCTTGAATGGCCGCGACTGGGGCTCACTGGCCACTCTGCAACCAGGTGTGGCCACCGTGCGCACCCAGGAGGCTGTCACCCAGGTTGGCTCCCATGCCCGCGGCCTGGGCATGCAGATGACCATTGATGGAAGCCGGCCAACCCAGAACACCTACCGGCTGAATGGCGTCATCATCAATGATTACTCCAACGCCGGTCCCGGCAGCGTGCTCGGTCAGAACCTGGGCGTGGATGCCATCCAGGAGTTCTCGGTTCTTACCAGCAATTACTCGGCCGAGTACGGCTTCACCTCCGGCGGCGTCATCAATGCCATCACCCGCTCCGGCACCAGCCAGTTCCATGGCAGCGCTTATGAGTTCATCCGCAACAGCGCCATGGATGCCGCCAACTTTTTCGAAAACAATAACAACCTTCCCAAGGCAGCCTTCCGCCGCAACCAGTTCGGTGCTTCCGCCGGAGGGCCCGTGTGGAAGGATAAGGTGTTCATCTTTGGCGACTACGAGGGCCTGCGCCAGAGCAAAGGTATTACTCACGTCGCGCACACCCTTTCCGCGGACGCCCGCACCGGTCACATTCACGACGATAATGGCAATCCCATCACTGTGCCTGTTAACCCCACCATCGCCAGGTTCTTTACCTTCTTCCCCCTGCCCAACGCCGGCGTGATAGCTCCGGGCGACACCGGCAACTACGCTTTCTCCGGCGCCCAGATCGTCCCCGAGAACTACTTCACCACCCGTGCCGACGTCAAGCTTTCCGACAAAGACAGCTTGAACTCCAGCTACTATTATGATCGTTCCACTTTTACCCAACCCGACGGCACCAACCAGGTGCTGGACCAGTTCGTTGTCGGTCGCCAGGGCGGCTCCCTGGAGCATACCCACATCTTCAGCCCCAAAATGGGCAATACCATTCGTCTGGGCTATAACCGCAGTTATGGTGATGGCCAGCTGACTCCGAGCGCCATTAACCCGGCGGCCGCCGATCATTCCTTTGGCATTCTGCCCAGTCTCTATGCTCCTCGCCTCACTGTCTCCGGGCTTACTCCATTTCGTGGCGGTCTGCAGGGGCAGTCAGTCCAGAATTATTTAATGCAGAGCTTCCAGGTGTACGACGATGCGGTGCGCACCATGGGCACGCACAACGTAAAGTTCGGAGGCATGCTGGTCCGGGTGCATGAAGACTTGTTTGCCCCCTTCATCGAAGACGGCACCGCTACTTTCCCCAGTATCTCCAGTTTTCTGCAGGACGCTCCCTCCCGCTTCGCCGGTCCTCCGGACCTCTCGGCCATTTCCACTCACTACAACCGGGACTGGGTCCTGGGCGCGTATGTGCAGGATGATTGGCATGCCCGTTCCAATCTCACACTGAATCTGGGCTTGCGCTATGAAATGTCTACCATCCCGACCGAGAAGAATGGCAAGATCGCCAATTTGCAGACCATTGAGACCAATCCGGCCAATGGCCCCTTCTACAACAAATACTTCCAGCGCAACCCCACGCTCAAGAATTTTGAGCCGCGCATCGGCTTTGCCTGGGACCCATTCCACGATCAGAAGACCGCTGTTCGCGGAGGATTCGGCCTGTTTGATGCCCTTCCTCTCCCCTATGAACTGGTCATCAACAACGCCCAGACTTCTCCCTTTCACGTGGTAACGGCTGTCAACAACCCCACGGCGGGAATATTTCCGCAAGGCATTGCCTCCCTGCTCACCAATCCCCCGGCTGTGAGCCAGGTGTGGAATTACGTCCAGCCTGACCTGAAGCGGAATTACATCTTTCAGTGGAACCTGGACCTGCAGCGGCAACTTCCAGGCAACACCGCGGTGAGTATCGCTTATGCCGGCTCGCGCGGCGTCCACAACCCCTTCCAGGAGGACGATATCAATACCGTCTTCCCCTATCACGTCGGCAACCGCTGGGTGTTCCCCAACCCAATCTGTTCAGGTCCCACTCCCAACCCGACTTGTTTGACCCAGGGCGGCTCCGGCCTTGTCTCCGGCCATCCCATCAACACCAACGTGAATGCCATCCAGACCACGCTCTGGACCAGCCTTTCCTATTACAACTCGCTGCAGGTACGCGTCACCAAGGACATGAGCCATGGCCTGCAAGCCATGAGCTCTTTCACCTGGAGCAAGACCATGGACACCTCCTCGGGCAGTTTTGCCGGCGACAATTTTGCCAGCGACCTCAGCCCTACCACTCCCTGGTGGGATTTGAGACTCGTCCGCGGCCTTTCTGATTTCAATGTCGGCAAGAACCTGGTCGTGAATCTGCTTTACCAGGTTCCCAAATTCCACGCGCTGGCTGGTCCCGCGGGCTGGCTGTTCCGGGGCTGGCAGCTGGGAGCCATCTTTGAGGCCAGCGACGGCGTTCCCCTCTGGCCCCTCGATGGCGTTGAAGGCGATCCCATGGGGCAGCTCAACTCTGAGCCTATCGCCATTCCCGACCGCCTCTACGGCGGCGACTGCAGCTCCATCATCAACCCTGGCAATCCCAGCCAGTACATCAAACCCAACTGCCTCACTGTTGCCCAGGCGCCCAGCCAGAGTTTTTACAACACCTACTGCGACAAATCCCACGCCTTCCCCCGCTGCGACAACCTCGTCGGCACCCTGGCTCGTAACTCCATCATCGGACCGGGACTGCTCAACCTCGACTACTCTATGGTCAAAAACAATCACATCCGGGAGAACCTGAATGTGCAGTTCCGGGCTGAGTTCTTTAACGTCATCAACCATGCCAACTTCGCGCCCCCCGTGGATAACCTCGAGGCCTTCGACGCCACCGGCGCGCCCGTGCCGGGCTTCGGCCAGATTGACTCGACCCAGACGCCCGGCCGCGAAATTCAATTCGCCGTCAAGGTGATGTGGTAACCGTTCTTGATGCGATACTCGATCACAGGTAACCAGGCCCTCGGGTCTGGTTCCTGTGGTAGAAGTGAACGGTACTAGCCGAGCGCAGGGAGGAAAAGCTGCCGCATGAAACAACCGGCCCTGGCGAGACTCGTGGCGGGGTTTCTGTTTCTTGTCCCCCTGGCGCATTCGTTCCTGCATTTCCCCGGTAGAGTCGCCCGCATGCAAGCGGGCGGCAGTCAACCCTCTTTGCCCGCCAGGGCGCAATCCGCCCTGTCCACCATCCACGGCTCCTTGAAGCTGCCCGGTTTGTTGCGCCCGGTTACCGTGCTGCGCGACCCATGGGGCGTTCCTCATATCTACGCTCAAAACCAGCACGACCTGTTTTTCGCCCAGGGCTTCGTGACCGCCCAGGACCGCTTGTTTCAGATGGAGCTATGGAAGCGCGTCGGCCAGGGACGGCTGGCGGAAGTGCTCGGCCCCGAGTATTTGCAGCGCGACATCAACGCCCGCCTGCTGGCTTACCGTGGCTCCATGGCCGCCGAATATGCCAGCTATGCTCCCGACGCCAGGCAAATCCTGGAAGCATTTACCCAGGGCATTAATGCGGAGATTGCACGCCGCCTTGCTCCCGGTGGCCCCGGCCTGCCGCTCGAGTTCCAACTGGCAGGATTCAAGCCTGAGCCCTGGAGGCCGGAAGACTGCCTTACCCGCATGGCCGGGTTTCCCATGACCCGCAACTCGGTTGAGGAACTGCTTCACGCCAAGCTTGTGTCGTTGGTCGGCGCCCAGAAGGCTTCCGCGTTGCTCGGCCTGGATCCGCCCGTCGTCCTCGACCCCGCGCCAGGCGAGGACCTTTCCAGCCTCTCGCCGGAACTGTTGCGCAACCTGCAGGGCAGCGATAGCTCCATGCAACTTGTTCCGCAGCTGGCTGCCAGCTCGCACCGGCTGGATGAGCCGGGAAGCGGCAAGTGGGCCAGCAATGACTGGGTGGTCTCCGGCAAGCTGACGGCCTCCGGCCGTCCTCTTCTGTGCAATGATCCGCACCGCACCATAGACAAGAGTCCATCCTTGCGTTACGTGGTGCACCTGGTGGCGCCCGGCTGGAACGTGATTGGCGCCACCGAGCCCGGTTCTCCCGGGATCGAAGACGGACACAACCAGCGCATCGCCTGGGGTTGGACCATTTTCGGCATGGATCAGCAGGACCTCTACCTGGAAAAGCTGCACCCCGGCGACCCGCTTCGCTACAAGACCGAAACCGGCTGGCAGCGAATGCGGGTGGAGAAGTCCACATTCCACGTGAAAGGCCAGCCTGACCTTACCGTGGATTTGAAGTTCACCCGCCACGGCCCGGTGTTGTGGGAAGACGGGCCTACGCATCGTGCGCTCGCTCTGCGCTGGATTGGCGCCGAACCGGGAACGGCCGGCTACCTGGCTTGCCTTACCCTTGACCGGGCTCAGAATTGGCAGCAGTTTGAAGCCGCCGTCCAGCGTTGGAAGCTGCCTACCCACAACATCGTGTACGCCGACGTTGATGGCAATATCGGCGAGCATTCCGTGGGCCTGGAACCCATCCGCAAGAATTTCACCGGCACCATGCCCATGCCCGGGGATGGCGGCTACGAGTGGGCTGGCTGGGTGCCCCTGCAGGCCCTCCCCCATCAGTTCAACCCCGGGCGCGGTTTTGTCGTCACCGCCAACCAGCGCATGATCCCCCAGAACTTTTCTTACAAGGTCGGCTTCGAGTGGGCGGAACCCTACCGCGCCAACCGGATCACTGAGGTGCTGACTGCCGACGCCGGCCGACACCACAAAATCACCCTCGACGACATGGAGCGCCTGCAGGCTGACGTAACCTCTTTGCCCGCCCGCGAACTCCTGCGTCTTCTAGCTGCGGCTACCGGCGGTTCCAGCGACCCATCCGCCCAGTTGCTGCTTCATTGGAACGCCGTAGTGGACCGCAATTCTGCGGCCGCCGCCTTGTATGAGCTTTGGCAACTCGAGCTCGAAAACGAAATGCTTCACCGCCTGGCGCCGGAGAATGCCTGGCAGGCGCTTCGCGGTCACATACCGCTCTCCGTGGTGCTCGCTCATCTGCAAGCTCCCGATGCGGCCACCTTTGGAGCAAATCCCGCGGCGGCGCGCAACCAGTTCCTGCGTGACACCCTCCATGCCGCCGCTGGCCGCCTGCAGTCCCTGCAGGGCCCGGACCCTTCGGCCTGGTCATGGGGGCGCCTGCACACGGTCACCTTCCATCACGTGCTGGAATTGCTGCCCGGCGCCAAACCTCTGTTCGACGTGGGCCCCGTTCCCCGCCCGGGTGATTCCTACACCGTGAATGCCGCCTATTTTCACGGACATGATTTCGTCCAACTGGCTGGGCCCAGCTACCGCGAAATTATTGACGTTGGCAACTGGGACGGCTCCCGCGTGGTCAACGTGCCGGGAGAGAGCGGCCAGCCCGGCAGTTCCCATTACTCTGACCTGCTGACCTTGTGGGATCGGACTCAATATTTCCCCATGCTTTACTCGCGTGATGCCGTTGAAAAGCAGGCCAAAGATCGCCTGACCCTTCAGCCGGCCAATCCATGAGCTTCTATTCACAATTCGAACATCTGATTTCGTCCTTGCTGCCGCTTGCGGTTCAATTTTTCAGGAGGCCTGAATGAGACGTCTTGCTCTTCTGCTGTCGCTGGTTCTGCTTGTTCCGCTCTGTCTGTTTTCCCAGGAGACGTCCGTTCCTGAGATTGCTTACGATTCGGTTCCCAACCTTCTCAAGCTTCCCCCCGACCTCTATCTTGGCGAAGCCGCCGGCGTGGCTGTGAACTCCAAGGGAAATATCTTTGTGTTCACCCGCAGTGGCCACACCCGGCTCTTCGAATTCGATCCCAACGGCAAATTCCTGCGCGAGATAGGTCAGGACCTGTACGGTTTCTCCTTCGCCCATACCGTGCGCATAGATAAGGACGACAATATCTGGTGCGTGGATGAGGGCGCCAACATGATTATCGAGTTCAACCCCGAGGGCCGCGTCATCATGCTCTATGGCCGCAAGCCCGAAGCCGTCGAAGGCGGCGCCCCGCGCGCTCCCGGAGCGCCCCCGCCTCCACCGCCGCCCCCCGATTTCGCCACTTTCCAGGAGCGCTTGTTTAATCGTCCCACCGACGTTGCCTGGGACGCCCAGGGTAACAGCTACATCTCCGACGGTTACGGCAACTCGCGGGTGGTGAAATATGACAAAAACGGCGACTGGGTAATGGAATGGGGCAAGCGCGGCGGCGAGCCCGGCGAGTTCTTTCACCCCCACTCCATCGCCACTGACGCCAATGGCAACGTCTATGTGGGCGATCGCGAAAACCACCGCATCCAGGTCTTCGACGGCAATGGAAAATTTCTTCACGCGTTTACCAATATCGGCGCTCCCTGGGCCATCTGCATCACCCCTGGCCCACACCAGGTGCTTTACACCTCCGACTCCAACCAAGGCCGTATCTACAAGATGGATTTGAATGGCAAGATCCTGGGAGCCTTCGGCAAGCCAGGTAAGCAATTAAAGGAGTTTGGATGGGTGCACGAAATAGACTGCCCCTCCGAAAACACCCTTTTCGTTGCCGAACTGCTAAATTGGCGGGTGCAGAAACTGATTCTGCATCCGGCTCACTGACCGTTCCCGGGGTAGGTGATGAAGCGGTGGGGCAGCATCCTGGCGTGGGTGGTGGTCTCGCTGCTGTGCGGGCTGGCGGTGGCCGTTATCGCCCTGCACCGCGGCGAATCCATCAATGCCATGTGGCTGGTGGTCGCGGCCCTGTGCAGCTATGCTCTGGGCTATCGCTTCTACAGTAAGTTTCTCGCTGCCCGCGTGCTGGCCTGGGACGAGCTGCGCGCCACCCCCGCCGAGCGGCTCGACAACGGCCGCGACTTTGTCCCTACCAACAAGTGGGTGGTTTTCGGCCATCATTTCGCCGCCATTGCCGGTCCTGGCCCCCTGGTCGGGCCGGTGCTGGCGGCCCAATTCGGTTATCTGCCCGGCACATTGTGGATTCTGGCCGGCGCCGTCTTTGGCGGCTGCGTGCAGGATTTTGTCATTCTCTTCTTCTCCGTTCGCCGCGACGGCAAGTCGCTCACCGAAATTGCCCGCGATGAAGTCGGCCGCCTGGGCGGCGTGGTCGCCTATCTCGCCGTCATCAGCATTATCGTCCTCATCCTCGGCGTCACCGCTCTGATTGTGGTCAATGCCCTCAAGTCCAGCCCTTGGGGCGCCTTCACCATTGCTATGACCATTCCCATCGCCCTGCTCATGGGCGTTTACCTTCGTGTGCTGCGCCCAGGGAAGGTTCTGGAAGGCTCGCTGCTCGGCTTCGTGCTGGTGCTGCTGGCCATCTGGGGAGGGCAGTGGGTGGCGGAATCGCCCACCCTGGCGCGCTACTTCACCCTGAGCGCCCCGGCGCTCGCCATTCTCATCATCATTTACGGCTTCGCCGCTTCCGCTCTCCCGGTGTGGCTGTTGTTGGCGCCGCGGGATTACTTGAGCACCTTCGTGAAGCTCGGCACTATCGCGGCGCTCGCCTTGGGCATCATCGCCCTTCGGCCCACGCTGCACATGCCCGCTTTAACCCGCTTCGTGGACGGCACTGGGCCGGTGCTGGCGGGAAAAATCTTTCCCTTCGCCTTCATCACCATTGCCTGCGGCGCGGTCAGCGGATTTCATTCCCTCATTGCCAGCGGCACCACCCCCAAGCTGATTCGTCGCGAAACTGAAACGCGGCTGGTCGGATATGGCGGTATGGCGGCGGAGTCCTTCGTCGCCGTAATGGCCATGATTGCCGCCTGCGTGCTGCAGCCAGGAGTGTACTTCGCTATCAGCAGCCCCGCCGGTGTCGTCGGCAGCGCCCCCGCTACCGCCGCCGCCACTATTTCCTCATGGGGATTCCCCGTCAGCGCCGCCGGTATGGCCTCCCTGGCCCAGGAAGTCGGCGAGCAGACCCTGTTCAACCGCACCGGCGGCGCCCCCGCCTTTGCCGTCGGCATGGCACATATCTTCGCTCACAGCCTGGGAAGCCGCTTGTTGATGGCCATCTGGTACCACTTCGCCATCATGTTCGAGGCCCTCTTCATCCTGAGCATTCTTGATGCCGGCACCCGCGTTGGCCGTTTCATGTTTCAGGAAGCTCTGGGTCACGTGTGGCGGCCGCTCGGGCGCACCAGTTGGTATCCCAGTGTGCTGTTCAACAGCGGGCTCATCGTCGCGGCCTGGGGCTATTTCCTCTGGCAAGGTGTGCGCGATCCCCTTGGCGGCATCAACTCATTGTGGCCCCTATTCGGGACCGCTAACCAGTTACTGGCCACCGTAGCCCTGTGCGTGGCCACCACCATCCTCATGAAGATGGGCAGGGCGCGCTACTCGCCTGTCACCCTGCTTCCTCTGGGCTGGCTGGTCGCGGTGACCTTTACCGCCTCCTGGCAGAAAATCTTCGACTCCAACCCGCGCATCGGGTTCCTGGCTCACGCCCGCCAGTTGGCTGCCCTCCCCCTGCGCGCTCCCGAAACGGCGCGCCTCATCTTCAACGACCGCCTGGATGCAGCTGTCACCGCAGCCCTGGTCGTGTTAGTGCTGTTGATTGTCTTGGAGTCAGCGCGGGAGTGGATCCGTGTGCTCTCCGGACGCAAGCCGGCTGGGGTTCACGAAGCTCCCTTCGTGGCCACCCGTTTTGTCGCGGAGGAGGCCTCATGAAGAAGTTGCACCGGGTCGGCGCCATCGTGGTGGCCATGCTCCGGGAGATTTTTGATGAAGCGGCTTACCGGCGCTTTCTGCAACATGCGGGCAAGCCGTCTTCGCGGGCCAGTTACCGGGAGTTCTTACGCCAGAAGATGAACGTCAAGCCAAGGCCCCGCTGCTGCTGAGCGCTGCTCGCCGTTGTTGTTGACCTGCTCGTTTCGGGCCAAGGCCTCGTTTATGTCCTTCTCCTCGACGAGGATACCGTTGTGCCGCGAAGCGGCAACTGCGCGGTACTGGTCGCCACCGCACACAGGAAATAGAACATGCACGCATTGGCCGGGATTTGCAGGTTGAAGTCGAAAAAGCTGTGGACCAGCAGCCCGGTGCAGCCGACGAGCGCGGCCAGCCCGAGCGCCCGCGACCAATCCCGGTTCCAAGCTTCCGCGTTGCGCAGCCCCGCCCGGTACACCTCTACGATGAACCACACTACCGACGCGAAACCGATCAGGCCGGTCTCGGCCAGCACCTGCACGTAATCGTTGTGCGCGGCGTTTACGAAAAGGTCGGTGTAGAAGCTGCGGAACTGCGGATAGACCGCTGTGAATGTGCCCAGGCCCCAGCCCAGCACCGGCTTTTGCCAGAACATCCGCAGCCCATCCTTGGTCATAGCCAGCCGCATCCAGTCCTGCAGTTCAGTGAAGTGATGCCACAGCGCATTCGTTCCTAACCACACCACAAACCCCAGCACCATCAGACAAACTGCTCCCAAGGCCGCAGCGATGCGGCCGTTCCTTTTCCGCCACACCAGCAAGCCGAGCAGAAGACCCATTTCGGCCAGGAATGATGCCGTGCCGGCGCGTGATTGGGAGAGCACGATGGTGCCCGCCATCACGATCCCGGCGAACCCCACCAGCGCCCGCTTGCCGCCCCGGAACAGCGAGCCCAGGCTGAGCACGATGGGGATAGGCGCCAGCATTTCCATCAATCCGGCGTAGTGGTCATGGTTCACATAAGGGCCGAATGGCGATCCCCCGCTATGCAGCGTGCGCAGCCAGTAAATCTTGCCGTTGGAAGTCAGGTCCTGGGAAATAGCGAATACCGCCAACCCGAACCCAAACAGGGTCAGCGCCCAGAGAATGATTTTCGTCGCCCGTTCGCCGGTGAGGCTCTGGATGGTGAGGAATAGAACTATGCCATAGGCCAGGTACTCGAAGCCGGCTACCAGGGTGGCATAGCGATAAGCCGTCATGCCAAATCCAAGCTGCACTGCGACGATCCCGGCGAAGAGAAATGCCGGCGCGTAGAGCGGGCTGGCCTGGACTTTCAGCTCACCCGCAATCACCTGCCGCGCGGCCCAGGCCAGGAACAGCAATCCCAGTCCGGTCTCCAGAATCGAAACTGACCACTCCTCCACCGCGCCAAACGACAGCACTGCGAAGAAAAGCAGGGCGCAGATGCCGAAGAGAAGCACAGATGGCCGGGGCCAAGGCTCGGATAGCGAAACCGGTGCCGTTAACGGCTGCTTGAAGTCCAGACGGGCGGAGGTGGCGGCATTCATAACGGCTCTTTGGCTTTCAACGCTGGGTGAGGCTCACATCGTCAATCCAGAACTTGCCCTTAATCAGAGGATCGCCCGGCACCCGTGCGACCCTCACCACCAGAAGCGAGGTTTCCGCGCCGGTGCGAAAGTCGGCCGGCTGCTCCCGCCATCCCGTCGTGCCTAACGAATCCTCGCTGAGCGCGTACGCGTGGCCGGAGTAAGCATCAAGTACCTCCACCCGCGGTCCGCTGGCGCTTTCGATATCTTCTGCTTTGGTGTAAACGCTGAAGTGATAGTTGGTGTTCGGCTGCACCGGCACGTACTCGAACAGGCCCGGGCTAGAAATGCCAGGGCCTTTAAAAACCATCCGTAATGACTGGTTGCCGCCGTGGAATTCACTGCTGTCCATCGAGAGTTCCACCGCATCGGCCACCGCATAGCGCCAATCGAAGCCACCGTTCAGGAAGTTTCTTTCCAGGCCTCCATCCACCACCAAATTGCCAGGCTGGATGTAGCTTTGAAGGTCGCGGTCGCGTTGGAGAAGCTGTTGCCACACCTGCTCAGCTGCTGTCGTCTGCCGCCTCTCCATCAGGTAATCGAAAAACGGAAAAGCGTCAGCAGCAGGGAACCACCCCAGTCCCGTCAGCCGAGTCCATACCGCCTCGGCGGGAGCGGTTTGCCCTTCGCTGGTGAGCAGGCTGAGGAAACCGAAGTAAGGCGCCGGCTCGGGTGGGACCGCTTCCGCCAGCATCGTGTTCACATCCCGGGTCGCCCGCCAGCATAGCCTGAGGGCAGCGTTCAGTTGCACCGGGTCGTTGGCCATGACTACGCGGAAGAGGGAAAGCGCCCGCGACAGGTCATTCTCTACCAGGTAGAAGTTGGCCGCTTCCCAGGCCACCTCGGGAGCGGTGGGCTCGGCCAGCAAGGCATGCTCCAGGGATGCTCGCTGGAGTGGAATGTTCCCGGAAACCTGGTAGGCAGCCGCCAAGTCCAGCCAATAGCGCGCCTCGTGCGGGTTGAGCGCGACTGCCGCCTCCAGGTTCGAAATCGCCACCGCCGAATTCTGGGCGACGAACAGGGAATAGCGGCCCAACTCCCACCGCGGCTCTGCATTCCAGGGCTCGAGCTTCGCCGCTCGCGCCAGACTCCCGGGATTCGGCTGCGCCATCATCCTCACCGCGAGGTAGTGTCGGGCGATGGCGGCCAGGTACAAACTCACCGCAGCCAGGCAGAGCACTGCGAAAGCTATTTTTCGTGGCCCCAAGCTCAAATTCACATGCATGTCAGGGGCGAACCTTGGTGGCTGGTCAGGACGCGCTGGCGCCCAGTTTTTCTTTCTCGTCGTCCTGCTGGTAGTAGCGGCTGGCGTACTTGCTTCCGTAATAGTAGTAATAACCGTCTGCCGAACGCATGTTGAACGCGTTCAACACAATGCCCATAACCCGGGCATTCACCTGCATCAGCAGCTCCGACGCCCGCCGCAGGGCAGCCTTGGGTGTTTGTCCCGAGCGTGCCACCAGGATCACCCGGTCGGCATCAACAGAAAGAACGACGGAGTCGGTCACCGACAAGCAGGGCGGCGTGTCTATGATGATGTGGTCGTATTCCTCCCGCCAGCGCGCAATGTAGTCCTTCATCACGCTCGAACCCAGCAGCTCTACCGGATTCGGCGGAATTGGACCCGCCGGCAGAATTTGCAGATTGGGAAGCTGCGGGAAGGGAACTACCGCGTCCTCAACTTTGTCCACGCCGCTCAGAACCGTGCTCAGGCCCGCGCTCGTCTTGATGCCCAAGGCCTTGCCTACTCCCGGCCTTCTTAGGTCTGCGTCCACCAGCAGGACGCGTCCACCTTTCTGCGCCAGGACCATAGCCGAATTGGTGCTGACCGTGGTCTTGCCCTCTTGCGGCAGAGCGCTGGTGACCAGAATGACCTTGGGCGGAGCCCCGAACGAAGAGAGCAGGATCGAAGTCCGCAGCGCCCTATAGGACTCGGCTGCCTCTGACTTTGGGCGGGAGTAGGTGACCGGGCCCGTCGCTTCTTGCTCTTCCTTGCTGACTACGCCGGAGCTTAGCCTCTTCCGATGCCCATGTGCCGCCAGTTGCAGCGGAATTGTTCCCAAAGCCGGCAGAGCGGTAATGCTGCTCAGCTGTTCCAGATTAGCCACCGTCGTATCCAGGCTCTCCTGTAGAAACGCCAGGCCCACTCCGCCGGCAAGCCCCAGCAGGAATCCCAGAGCAATATTCCGGGGCACGTTGGGCTTTGCCGGAACGATCGGAATTCGCGCTACGTCCACCACGCGGATATTGCTGGAACGCAGCCCCGCCGTCACCGAGGCTTCCTTCAGCCTCTGCAGCAGGTCCTGGTAGAGCGAGCGGTTGGTGTCTGCGTCCCGCTTGAGCGAGGTGTACTCAATGGCGGCCTCGCTGAGCTGATTGGCTTCCTGCTTCTGCTGCTCAAAAACGCCTGTCAGAAGCCTTTCCCGCTGGACTGCCGCCAGGTACTGGTCGCGCACCTTGGCCAACAGCCGCTTCTGCTCAGCTGCTATCGAGACCCCGATTTGTTTCAGCTGATTCTTTACTTCAACAACCTTGGGGTAGCCCGAGCCAAACTGGGTTGTAGTTTGTGCGTACTGGTTCTGCAGTTCGGATTCCTGCGTGCGCAGCTTCTCCAGCAGGCTATCGGTGTCCAGCTTCGCGAACGCGCTGGCGTCCCCGGTTTGCGCCATCTTGTAGTTCGCTTCCTTCTGGATGCGGTCGGTTTGCGCGTCCGTCAGTTCCTTATTCAGTTCGTCCAGCTTGGCCGTAACAATGTTCTGTTTCTCGTCAATGCCGACAATGCCATGTTCTTTCTGGTAGCGGACCAGTTTCTCCTCCGAGGTTTGAACCTTTAGTTGCAGGTCAGAAAGCTCCTTCGAAAGCCAGTCTGCAGTCTGGCTGGTCGCCTCGTATTTGGTGCGGAAGTTCTCCTCGATGAAGGTCTTCACCAGCGTGTTGGCAATTTCTGACGCCAGCTGCGGGTCGTGGTCCATGTAGCTGATCTCGATCACCCGCGTCCGGGGCACCACTTGCACGTTCAGTCCGCTGCGGAACCTCCGTATCAGCCCGGCCACTTCTTGCGGGTCGCTGTGCAGGCTGTCCGAACCAAGTTTCTGCGATTTCGCGATTACGGCGTCGGGTCCCATAAAGCTGGGGTTACTATCCAGGTGCAGCGCGTCAATCACCTTCAGCGCCAGTTCGTCCGAGCGCAGGATTGACAGTTGCGTCTCCAGGGCCACGTTGTAGTCCCAGTCTTCCCCCGTGGTCGCGTTCTCCAGGTCCTTCAGCCCCAGCACATTAGAATTTTCCGGATACACCGCAATCCGCGACTCCGCCTGGTACAGCCGCGTCATGTGCAACGTGGCTATCACCGCCAGCACGAACACAATCCCAAACGTCGCCAGAATCGTCCACCGGCGTTTCTTCAGCACCCGCCAGTAGCCCAGCAGCGGATGCTGTTCGGCCAGGCCGTATGCGTAGGTCGAGGAGTACCCCGGTGAACCCTGCGATTCCACTATTTCAAATGGACCCTGCCCATTGCCGCCGTTGCGGTTGGGTTGCAGAATGATGCCTGAATCCATGAATCCCCTCGGGCTCCTTTGCCGCAAGCCCAGCACATCATGTTTTGTTTTAAAAAATTATCGGGATTCTAGCATCTCCCTCGCGCAACTCTTACAAAATTTTCAGAATGTCGGAGTCCGAAACTCACCCCCGCCTCCTGTCCCTTTTTCCGAAACATCCCGCCCCGCTGTGGAAAAGTTTGGTTCCTGGGACCAGTTTTGCACAGGAAACCCGCCTCCCCGGATTGTTCCTGCCTCCCGCCTATGCTAATAACTCTCCAAGCAAAGCCACAGTGAGACATTCGCGGCACCGGAAGTCATTGCTCTTCGTGTGTCTCCTCTGGCTTGATCATCCTCGGCTCCAGGTCACACATGCCCTACTAAGTGACGGGGCGAAGCTATAGCACCCCGGCCATCCCTGACTCATGCCTCAGCCCACTTCTGAAATCGCGGTGCTCCTTACCGGCGCCTTCCACGCCTTCGGCGGCATCGAAACCTTCAACCGTTCCCTCATCCACGCCCTCGACCACATCGCCGCCTCCCGCAACCTGCGCGTCCGTGTCTTCTCCCTGCTCGACCAAACCACCGCCGCCTCCGCCACTCCTTACCTCACTTCCGGACGCCTGCAGTTTCGCGGTTTCCGCGGCAGCCGCACGCGCTTCGCCCTCTCCGCCTGCCACGCCGCCCGCTCCGCCGATATCGTCATCATCGGCCACGCCAACCTTCTCCCCCTGCTTCTGATGATGAACGTTCCCACGAGGAACGCCCCGCTGAGCACCCGCTCCTTCAAGTGCCTCATCGCCCACGGCATCGAGGTCTGGAAGCCCTTGCCCCGTCTGCAGACCCTGGGCGCCTCGCGCCTCGACCGCATTCTCTGCGTCAGCGCCTTCACCCAGCGCGAAATGATGCGCCTCAACTCTCTGCCCGCCGACCGCTTCCGCGTCTTCCCCAACACCCTCGACCCGGTTTACGCCCGCGCTCGCCACGCCCGCCTTCACCGCGCCGCTCTCGGCTTGCCCGCCGGGCCCATGCTGCTCTCCGTCTCCC
>Ga0075276_10000255_pt1 | contig 15338 bp, 11 predicted proteins | sample SF_Rice_5C_80N_4_FD_69770 | JGI IMG/M metagenome (GOLD analysis project Ga0075276, IMG submission 69770) | Rice paddy soil microbial communities from Twitchell Island, California, USA - SF_Rice_5C_80N_405 | ecosystem: Environmental > Terrestrial > Soil > Paddy field/soil | place: USA: Twitchell... | reverse complement strand
GCGCTCGTGGGGTTCTGCTCTAGTTTGGCATGGGCCGCTCACCTTGTTCAGCAGGATGGCCGCCCTGTCGTAACATCAGCGGGACCCGAAGCTCATCCAATCTAGTCGAATAAGTTTCGCGAACCACCCGGCGGGAACGGAGTCTGGAGCGGTCGTCATGATCCGTATCCGGAATAACCCTCTTAACGCTTCGAATCAGGAAGGGAAGTCATCCTAGTGACGGGCACGAGCTCCAAGCTTCACGATGGAGCAGCAAGGCACAATGTCCAACAGCCTCCTGTTGCCGCACTGCGAACTTCATCACCACGCCCCCTGGCGCGTCCCCTTGCCGCCCTTGGTACCGTCGTCACCCCGGCCTTTGAGGTCCCGGCTTGCCCGCCTGCCCGCACCCTTCATATACTGTGTGTTTCACCGGAATCGAAATTTTAGATAGGACCCATTCAAAATTCCGGACCGTCGCACCGGAGAACTCCTATGAAGACCATCGCCCTGGAACAGGAAATCAACCCCTGGGAAGCGCAAGCTGCGCGCTTCGATCTGGCCGCCCAGAAACTCAAGCTCGATGAAGGCCTGTGGAAAGTACTGCGCTACCCCAACCGCGAAATCATCGTGCACATTCCTGTCGCCATGGACAACGGCCACCTGGAGGTCTTCACCGGCTTCCGCGTGCAGCATTCCATCGCCCGCGGCCCGGCCAAGGGCGGTGTACGCTATTCCCCCGATGTCACCCTCGACGAAGTGCGCGCCCTGGCCAGCTGGATGACCTGGAAGTGCGCCGTGGTCAACATTCCCTTCGGCGGCGCCAAAGGCGGAATCATCTGCGACCCCCACAAGATGTCCATGGGCGAACTGGAGCGCATGACCCGCCGCTACACCGCCGAGCTGTTCGAGTTCATCGGGCCGGAAAAAGACGTCCCCGCGCCCGACGTGAATACCAACGAGCAGATCATGGCCTGGATGATGGACACCTACTCCATGCACATGCGCCAGACCGTCACCGCCGTGGTGACCGGCAAGCCGCTCAACATGGGCGGCTCGCGCGGCCGCCGCGAGGCCACCGGCCGCGGCCTGATGATCATCTGCGACGAGGCCATGAAGAAGCTCAACCTGAACCGTGACCAGACCCGGGTCATCATCCAGGGTTTTGGCAACGTGGGCTCCAACGCCGCCCGCCTCATGTATGAGCGCGGCTACAAAATCATCGGCATCGTGGAAGTGGGCGGCGGCATTTATAACCGCGAGGGCATTGATATTGAGGCTCTCTGGGAATATCGCCAGCACAATGGCGTCATCCACGGCTTCTCGGGGGCGGAAAAATACGACCCCGCCGAGCTGATGCTGGCCGACTGCGACGTGCTCATTCCCGCCGCCACCGAGAACCAGATCACCAGCCGCAACGCCGACCGGGTCAAAGCCCGCGTCCTGATTGAGGGCGCCAACGGTCCCACCACTGCCGCCGCCGACGACATCCTCTCCGATAAGCACGTCTTCATCGTCCCCGACATTCTGGCCAATGCCGGCGGCGTCACCGCCTCCTACTTCGAGTGGGTGCAGGACCGCCAGGGCTACTTCTGGAAGGAATCGGTGGTCAACGAGCAGTTGGAGCACATCATGCGCGAATCCTTCCAGGCGGTGGTGGAGTACGCCGAAACCCACAACGTCAATAACCGCATAGCCGCCTATATGCTGGCCATTGACCGCGTGGCCTATACCATCCGCCAGCGCGGCATTTATGCCTAAGGAGGAAAGACCGTCAAGCTTTCAGCTCTCACCCAGCCCGGTAAATCTGACGGGCTGAAAGCTGACAGCTTGGTTTTCAATCGTCTTTGTCAATCTCCAATCGTCAATTTTTGCCTTCCACTGCCCTGTTGCAATTTGCAAGAGCTTGTACTAACCTCTGCGTTAACCGGGGTGCTGGATGGCCCGCATACTTTCGGTTTCCTACGACGAATCCCTTCTCAAGACTCGCCATTTGATGCTGGAGCAGTGCGGTTACGAGGTCACCTCGGTTCTGGGCTTTACGGACGCTCTGCGGGAATGCACGTCGGGAGGTCCTTTCGACCTCTTCGTCCTCGGTCATTCCATCCCCCTTCACGATAAGCAGGCCCTGGTAGAGGCTTTTCGCAGCCGCTGCCGGGCGGTTATAGTGGCCCTCAAGCGTACCGGAGAAGACCTGGCCGCCACCGGCGCTGATTTCCAGGCTGATCCCGGCGACCCCGCCGGAATGCTGCAACTGGTTTCCAAGATCATTCAGGCGCGGGCCCCCGCGGCTTAGCTCGTGGGGCTGCGCCAAAGCCGCGCTCAACTTGCGTTGCCTTCCCCTCCCGCGTGGAGGATAATTTAATCTCACGACACCGGCTCAGCGGTCGGCGGTCGTCAAGCGCTCCGCTGTGAACCTGCCCAACTACATCACGCTGACCCGCATCTTCAGTGTCCCGGTGCTCATCTGGGTTCTGTCCAGCAGCCGCTTCAGCAGTGCCCATGGCGAAAAGGAACTGCTGGCTTCAGCGTTGTTCATTGCCGCTTCGCTCACTGATATGGCCGATGGCTACCTCGCCCGTCATCGCGACCAGATCACCACTCTAGGCATGTTGCTGGATCCCCTGGCCGACAAACTGCTCGTCGCCGCTGCTTTCGTTACCCTGGTGCAGTTCAATCCCCGGGTTGTGCCCGCCTGGATGGCGGTGGTCATTATCGGGCGCGAGTTCCTGGTGAGCGGCCTGCGCTCTATTGCCGCTACCGAAGGCTTTACCATTGCCGCCAGCGACCTGGGCAAATTCAAGATGGTAGTGCAGATCGTGGCCGTGGTGGCCGCCATCCTCGACCACCACTGGATGGAGTGGCCGCTCTACATTGGCGGCTGGGTTCTGCCCATCCATGTGATCGCCTTTGTGGCCATCTGGTTCATGGTGGCGCTGTCCTTGGTTTCCGCCATTGATTACTTCGCCGCGTTCTGGTCCAAGATTGACCGCCACGTAGTCAGGAGGAGGCGGCGCGCGTTCGTGCTCAGCCGCCGCCGCAAGCGCGATGTCCCCGCTACCCAATAGCTCGCCTGGCGAAACCGCCGCGGCGCCGCAACCTTCTTCTTCTGCCGTCGGCGAGTATTCTTCCCAGGAACGAGAATTGCTTCTCCACCTCGCCCACCAGGCCATAGACACCGCCCTGGAGGAATGCGAACTCGCGCTGCCCCTTATCTCCGAACACCTGCAACAGCAGCGTGGCGCTTTCACCACCCTTCACCTGGAGGGCGAAGTGCGCGGCTGTGTCGGGTATGTCTTTCCCGTCTCCCCGCTCTTTCAGACGATTATTGAAACCGCTCGTGCCGCTGCCTTCCAGGACATGCGCTTTCTCCCGGTTACCCGGGAAGAGGCGGCGCGGCTGCAGATATCCATCAGCATCCTTTCCCTGCTCTTTCCCATCAAGGCGGAGGAGGTCGAACTGGGCAAACACGGTCTGCTCATCACCCAGGGAAACCGCCGTGGCCTGCTGCTGCCCCAGGTGCCCGCCGAGCACGGCTGGGACCTCAACACCTTCCTGGAGCAGACCTGCCGCAAAGCGGGCCTTCCGCCAGACGCCTGGCAGCACGAGGCCACGCTGGAAGCCTTCACTGCCGAAATCTTCGGCGAGGGCGTGCTGTAAACAGACCAAAGTTGACGTGCAAAAAAAAAAGCGCGAGCCGCAGCTCGCGCGTCAACTGCCAACCCTGCGTTATTTTACGTTGATGCCCTGCACCACCGGCTCTGCATTTGCCGCCTGCGCCGCCGACGCCGAAGGCGCCTCCAGTTCCACTGTGTCGCCCACGTGCACGTCTTCCAGCGAGAAAGTGATCATTCCCGTGGCGCTGGTCGGCGTGGTGCTGAGCACGATCAGTTCACCCAGTGAGCGCTGGGGCATCTCTTTCACGTGAATGGTCGGACCCTTTTTTCTCCATCCGTACGCCTGATGATCCAGCGCCGGCGGGTCTTTCTGTGTGTCCTCCATCACCGTGGCGCGGAAGGAAAGCGAATCTACGGGATTCTTCATGTCATCCTCGTAATTGCGCACTACCCGGAAGTAGTCGCCTACCTTTATGCCCTGGTTGGAGCCCACGGTCAGGTACACTTTGGAACCGGTTGCCAGTTCGCCATCAAAATCCTTAGCCATCGCAATCCGCCCCCTGAGCTTGCCGTTGGACGGCGCAAAAACGTCGAAGCGCAAGGGCTGACGGTAGGTGATTTTCTGATGTGCTATCTGCGGGATGGCTAGATCGCCGGGAACCACCGACTCACAGGCAAAATCCAGCGCCGCAATCGCCATTCCCTGGCGCGTGTCCACCACATGACCTTGCGCCAGTTCGGCGTAAGGCTGTCCCGTGGCCGCTATCAGCTTGCGCTGGCCGGCGAAATACTCGTATTGGTTGGGGTCGCGCAGGGCTCGGACAAACGAGAGCTGGTCGCCCTCTTTGTATTGGCCGCCGCTCAGGTAAACCACCTCGCCGGACACAAACTTGGTTTCATGGGGACTGCTCAACCCGCCGGCTACGAAGGTCGAATCCGGCACCGCCTGCTGGGTCACAAAGCCGGCGCAATTGAGGTCGGCGTAAGTAGGCACCACCGTCCGTTCCACGGGGTGCATGACCGGCGTCACCGTAGCCACTTCCTGAATAGACGATTCGTTCTCATGGCTCACGTCCAGAGCCTGCTGTCCCACTGCCATGCTCGTCAGCAGCGCCAGGGTTAGCGCCACGCTGATTTTCCTCATATTTCCTCCCCCTCACCGCTCCTGGTCCGGCCAGCCGGCCCAAAAAACCGTCCCCGGCGCACTCCCGCCTGGGACACACAAGTAGCAGCTCAGTTTCGGACGGTACCAAGGGGGGTAGGAAGGGTCAAGGTTACGCTGGTGTTATCAGGGGTACGTAACCCTTTCCCCCACGGTCCCCACCCGCCCACTGCCGCAATTCTGTTGCATATCACCCGCTCCCGCCTGTAATATCGCGCCCGAATCCGCTTCCATGATTGCGGCGCAACCCACTTACGTGCCCCGGCTTCTGCCGTTGCGCATGCCCCGGCTTTGTGTGGCTGTAGCCAGCCCCGACGCCGAAGAGTTGATTGCCAAAGCCGAATCTTTGGTGCGAGATAACCCCTTTCTGGAATTGAGGTTAGACTACCTTCCCCAGCCGGCCATGGTGTTTCCCAAAATCAAACGCCTGCTGGACTCGCAACCCGGGGTCATCCTGATCGCGACCTGCCGCCGGGCTGTGAATGGAGGCAAATTCCGTGGTTCGGTGGAGCGCCAGCTGGCGTTGCTGACCAAGGCGGCAGCCAGCGGCTGCCAGATCGTGGATTTGGAACTGCAAAGCGCCTTGGCCGCCCGCCGCGCCGACCTGCAACGCTTGCGCAGTCGTGCTGCCCTTCTGCTTTCGTTTCATGATTTTCGCGCTACCCGCAAACTGGATGAGACCTTCCAGAAGATGGCGGCCATACCGGCAGAATTTTATAAATTGGTAACTACGGCCACCAGCCTCTATGACAATGTAGTTATGATGAAGTTCCTGGAGCAGAAGAGCCAGCAACACTCCATCGTGGGCCTGTGCATGGGGGAGCAGGGAATCATCAGCCGGGTGCTGGGAGTACGGGCCGGCAGTATCTTCACCTTCGCTGCCGCTGGTCCGGGCGAAGAAACTGCTCCCGGGCAAATCTCCGCCCGCGCTCTGCGGGATACCTATCGCATCGAGCAGGTGGATGCCGCTACCAGGGTGTACGGCGTGGCCGGCGACCCGGTGGCGCACTCGCTTTCGCCCCTGGCCATGAACACGGCCTTTCGGCGCGAAAATGTGAGCGCGGTCTATCTGGCGTTGCATGCCAAGACGCTGGAGGATTTGCTGGCTTGCGTGCGCGAAATTCCGCTGCACGGGCTTAGCATCACCATGCCCTACAAAGAAAGCATGGTGAAGCACCTGGATAATTCTGACGCCTACACCACGCGCGTGGGCGCCTGCAATACCGTAGTGCGTGGTCCCGACGGCAAGCTCTACGGATTCAACACTGACGTGGCCGGTGTGCTGCGGCCCCTGGAGCAGCGTCTGCCATTAGAGAACGCCAAAGTGCTGGTACTGGGGGCGGGCGGCGCCGCGCGGGCCGCCGTTTTTGGCCTTAAGGAGCACGGTGCCGAGGTATACATCCTTAACCGCACTCCGGCTCCGGCGCAGAAGCTGGCCCGCAAGGCACATGCCCGCCTGGCCCGCCGTCCCGACCTTAAGAAAATGACCTTCGACGTCATTATCAACGCCACCCCGCTGGGCATGGAGAGCTCCAAGGACACACCCCTGGACGAAGCCGAAATCAACAGCCGCTATCTGCTGGAAATGGTGTATTCGCCGGCGGAGACCCGCCTGGTGAAAATGGCGCGCGCCAAAGGCGTGCAGATCATCCCCGGAGCGGAGATGTTCGTGCACCAGGCCGCCCGCCAATTTGAGATCTGGACGGGGAAACCCGCCCCCGTGGCGGAAATGCAACGTGTCGTGGACCGAGGTATTCAGGAGGCGGCGGCCGCGCACGAGCAGAAGACAAGGAAGAAGGCATCGCCCTGATGCTTGGTTTTCCGTTTTTCCCGTCCACGGAAAATTCATTTCCATGGCTCTTTGCTGCCGCCGGATTCGCCGCAACTGCGCGCTGGAAACGTTTTAACAGCGGCGGTTTCAGCAGGTTACGATTTTTGCAAGGTTCCGCCCTCTGGTGCAATCTTTCCTGTTTCACCACAGCTATTTCCCGACCTTACTAAACATTGGCAAACTTCGCCCCAGACCTGCACAGAAGTAGTTGCCATTTGGTAATGAAACGTTCTAAGATGAACCTTGGATGCGGTAAGCGTCCAGTCTCGTCGTAGCACCTGGCGCGGTTTTTCCCAGATTCGATCGCTCGGTTTCCGAACTTTGCCTAGCCAGAGTCTCTATTCTGCTTTGGCGCGCTGCCTGGAGATACTGATATGGCCTGGTACGCATATTGTCTTACGGAACAACAGTCTCACAATGGCGCCCGTTCGCGGCGCCCTTTTATTTTGGAGGGCCTGAGTGGAGTGGACGCGGCCCCCGTCCTCAGCTACCCCAGCGGCGAATTCGCGGTCATGGTCAGCGAATACAACCACCAAGGCGAATTGGACAAAAAGTCCATACTGGAGCATGCGCGCGTAGTCAGCGCCTGCTTCCGCACCATGACAGTACTACCGTTCCGTTTTGGGACTGTGTTCGAAACCGATGACGCGCTGCGCCATGCGGTACGTTCCAATCGCCGCACCTTTGGCGAGACGGTGCAACGGCTGCGCGGCAAGGCTGAAATGCACCTTAAGGTCGTGATCCACGACGGCTCCCTGCGTGAGGTCATGACCAACATCGAACTGCCGGCCACGGTGGGGGGCGAGTACCTGTCCAAACTGCGTGTCCAGGCCTCCCGCGAGCGCGAGCGCCAGACCAAGGCTCGCGCCCTTTCCGTCCAGGTCCACCGTCTTTTCAATCCCCTGGACGAAGAAATTACCTGCAAAAAGGTTGATGCCGACGGCATGCTGATTGATATTGCTCACCTTATCGAGCACAAGTCGGTGGATAAGTATCAGAACCGCTATACAATGGCTGCCAAGCAGCTGAAGAATTGTGAAATCCTGATCAGCGGTCCCTGGCCGCCCTATCATTTCATGCCCGGCAAATGGCGCACGGTCGCGGGTAACAGCTAGACGCCAGGGGCGCTGGATGCATCCAAACGGGGAGCAGGTTACCGCGCTCGATCCTGGCCATGGTTTCGACTACCGCAAAAATCCTGATCGTAGACGATGAGGCTGGGGTGCTCCTTACCACCCGCGCCATCCTTCAGCAGGAGGGCTACGACGTGGAGGCTGCCGCCAGCGGGGTGGAGGCGGTGGAGGCCATTCGCCAGCGTCATTACGATCTGGTTCTGACCGACCTGAAGATGCCCGGCATAGACGGCTTGGGCGTGCTGGCCGAGGTGCGGAAGCGTTCCCCCCTCACCGTCACTGTCATGATGACCGGCTACGGCTCGGTTGTCTCCGCTCTCGATGCCGTTCAATTGGGGGCTTACGAATACCTTCTCAAGCCCATCGAGGTGGAGGATCTCAAGCAGGCGGTACGCCGTTCTCTGGAGCGCAAGCGCCTCTCCGAAATTGACACCCTGTACCGTATAAGTTGGACCGTAACCCAGTCCCAGCATCCGGCCAGCATGGCGGCGGAGATTTCTGACGCGGTTCGCGGTGTCCTGGGGCTCGATTATGCCTGCCTGCTGACCTGCCAAGACGGCCAATGGCAGGGCAACGGCCCGCCCACCCTCGGCCACGCTCTCGATTCCTCGTCCCTGCGGCGGGCGCTGCAGCGCGGCCTCATCGTGACCGATCAGGACCATGAGGAGACCGCCGCGGCCTGGGCCCAGAATCAACAGGTCCGCTCTTTTAGCTTGGTTCCGGGAATTGTCGGCAGCCGCTTGGTATGCGTGCTTTGCGCCCATAACGGCCAGAAGCCTTACGAGTTCCATGCCTCCGCTGTTCGTTTCCTGCAAGGCCTGGCCAGCCAGACCGCTCTGGCGCTGGAGAATGCGGCCCTGATCCGCGAGCTCACCAGCAACAATGAGGAACTGGGCGCTGCCAACCGCAAACTGCAGGAACTGGATAAGCTGAAATCCAATTTCTTGAGCGTAGCGACGCACGAATTGCGCACTCCCCTGAGTGTGATCCTGGGTTATAACGCCATGCTCGAGGAAAGCCTGCAGGATCGTCTCGACGAGAGCGAGCGCCAGACCCTCACTGAATCCATTGCCGCCTGTAAGCGCCTGATCCGCATGGTCAACTCCATGCTCGACATCAGCCAGATCGAATCCGGCAAGATGAAAATGGAGTTCGCCATCGCAGATCTGCGACACCTGGTAAACGGTGTAGCCGCCCTCTTCCAGCAGGAGGCCCGGGCTCGCCGCCTTCGTCTAAGCGTGGAAATGCCCGCCCGCCCGCTGCGGGTACAGGTGGACGCCGAGCGCATCGAGCAGGTCTTAATCAATCTGGTGGGCAATGCCGTGAAATTTACCTCCGCCGGCGGAGCCATCACCATTCGTGCCCGCCATCAGCCGGAACGGCGCCAAGTAGAGATCAGTGTTCAGGACAGCGGCCTCGGTATCGCTCCAGAGGACCATGCGCGTATCTTCGATGAGTTCGCCCAGGTTCGGAACGCGCAGGCGGACACCTCCCGGGAAGGCTCTGGACTGGGTTTAGCCATCGCCAAACGCATCGTGGAAGCCCATCAAGGCCAATTGCGGGTTGAAAGTACTCCCGGCAAAGGCAGTACATTCTCCTTCACCCTCCCTTTAAAGGCCTCCAGGGCCACCGACGACCCCCTTCTGAACAAAGCGGTCCCCGCCTAGCACGGACTTTTTCTCGCCTGACAGGTGAGGAATTAAGCCCTTTGGAACCGAGAAAGCTAAGACCGGAGAACTGTTTTCCAGGCTGAGCAACCCGGTTCCAACTTGTGGAATCCAGATACAATGGTGCTTGCCCGGGGTGGGGTGATTGGGTGGTTTTATACCGAGCTTCGGCGTAGAACGTTCATCTCACCTTCCAAGCAGCTCAGATTTTCAGCCTCTTTGAGGAGTTCCCCTTGGCCGACCAGAATGTCCGCATGTTGGTAGTGGACGACGACGCGACTATGTCCCGTTACCTCTCCGCCTACTTTGCCCGTCGCAATTTCGAGGTCAACACCGCCGGCAGCGGGGAAGAGGCCATCCGCATGTTCCGCTCCTACGACCCCAGTGTGGTCCTGCTCGACATATCCATGCCCGGTATGGATGGCATCGAGACCCTGGAACGCCTGAAGCAGATTAAGCCTGAAGTTGCCGTGGTCATGCTCTCTGGCCAGAACAGCCCCGAACAGATTTTCAAGGCCTCTAAACTCGGCGCCGAGGATTACATCAGCAAGCCCTTTGAGCCCAAAGAGCTGGAAGTGCGCCTGGGCAAGGTGATGGATAAGCAGAAACTGCTCACCGAGGTCAGCCAGTTGCGCGAGCAGGTGCGCCGCCAGAGTGATTTCCACATGACCTTCGGCAACAGCCCCAAAATGGAAGAGGTGAAGACCACCATTGAGCAGGTGGCCGACACCAACGCCACCGTGCTCATCCGCGGCGAGAGCGGCACCGGCAAGGAAGTAGTGGCCCGCATGGTTCATTCCTTTTCCAACCGTCGTGATCGCAGCTTCGTCAAGGTCAACTGTGCCGCCATTCCCAACGAGTTGCTGGAAAGCGAGCTTTTCGGTTATGAACCGGGGGCTTTCACCGGGGCCAGCCGCCAGAAACCGGGCAAATTCGATCAGGCCAATCAGGGCACGCTTTTTCTGGATGAAATCAGCGAGATGCACCCCGCCCTGCAGGCCAAGCTGCTGCACGTCCTGCAGGATGGCGAATTCTCCCGCTTGGGCGGCAAGCGCGACATCTCGGTGGACGTCCGGATCTTGGCCGCCACCAATAAGCCCCTGGAGCAGGCCGTCCAGAACGGCCTGTTCCGCGAGGACCTCTTTTACCGCCTAAACGTGGTCACTATCCACATTCCTGCTCTGCGCGAACGCCGGGAGGAGATCTCGCTGTTCCTGGAATACTTTTTGCGCCGCTACAGCGAGTATTACGGCAAGCAGCCGCCCCCGTTTAGCGAATACGCCATCACCCGCATGATGGATTACGCCTGGCCAGGCAACATCCGCGAGCTGGAAAATATGGTGAAACGGTATGTGATCGTGGGCAATGAGGGACAAATTATCCGCGAGCTGTCCACCCACAAACCCATTGTGTCCTCCTATTCGCAGCCATTGGCCGCCGCCGCCGCGGCGGGCGCCGGCGGCAACGGCGAACTCTCTGATTCCACGACCGCAGCCGCCCCCGCCAATGGCGAAGCGGAGGCTATTTCCCTGCTCGAGATCGGGCGGCGCGCCGCCATGAAGGCGGAGCAGGAGGCCATCGAGCGCGTCCTGGCACAGACCCGTTGGAATCGCCGCCAAGCCGCCAAGATCCTCAAAATCAGTTACAAAGCCTTGCTCAACAAGCTCAAGGTAATGGAACAGCAGAATCGTCTCGCAAAAGAGCAAAGACCTGCCTAGCATTGGAACGCGCTTGCAACCTGTTATGAACTGGTTAACCTTAGGCAGGCCCGTGCAACCCGTCATCCCTTAGTCCTAAGTGCCAAAATGGAAAGGACTTCTCTCGTCCTGCGAAAACGGCCCAGCAAAACCAGCATTTGGCTTGGCAAGTGCTTCCTCGAAGAGCAATAAAAGAGGCCGTTTCAACCAAATGACTTCAACCCTCTTCGTACTATCTCGACATCTCCATTCCGGCTTTGATTTGCAGGCCGGTAAGCATCGCCTTCCCTGACTTTCCCTCCCTCCCTTGCCTCTTTAGGGTGGCCCCAGAAATGGGGCCGCTTTTTTTTTGGGCGATTGGTTCCAGGCCTTTTGTCTGTTGGCTTCGGAATTGGGATTATCGCCGCCTCAGCGGGTGAAGGGCTCGATGTGCGATCGCTCAAGGCGAAAGCATAAAGCGTAGAGCGTTTTTCGAGACGCTCCGGCGGCCGCCACCTCCGACAGTTGACGCTTTTCGATTTCGGCGAATATGATAAATATTTGCCCCAAACAGGAAACAAGTTTCAGGAAAGCTGCCAGCGAGCAAGCGGTGGGGACGTACATGGACAAGCGGAAATTGGAACAATTTAAGAAACGGCTGGAAGAACGCCAGCACCAGCTCAAACGTAACGTCTCTCGCACCGAACAGGACGGCCGTTCTGCCGATGAGGGTACGGCGCAGGACATCGCGGATAGGGCCGCCAGCTCTTATACCAAGGAATTCCTCTTCCACCAGAGCAACAACGAGCGCCAGCTCCTGCAGATGGTGGAAGGCGCTCTCAGCCGGATCCACGAAGGAACCTTCGGCCAATGCATCTCCTGCGGCAAGGAGATCAATCCCAAGCGGCTGGAAGCGGTGCCCTGGACCCGCCACTGCATCGAGTGCCAGGAAAAGCTGGAGCAGGGGCGGCTGGAAGAAGCGTCAAGGTAGCTCAGTACCCGGTACCCAGATCCAGCGCCTCACTGCGGTTTCTGTGGCTGTTGTGGCTGCTGCTGCTGTTGTTTCTTCCCGCCAAAAATCTGATTGAGCACGTTGCCCAGGGGATTGGCCTTGGGCTGCTGCTGATTTTGAGTTTGTCCGGGCTGGGGCTGCGCCGGAGTTTGTCCTGAGTTTGCCGGCTGTTGCCGCTGAGCCTGTCCCGCAATCGCGCCCAGGATGTTCCCCACGTTTGGCTTCTGGCCGTTCTTCCCGCCCAGCAGGGCGCCCACCGCCTGCCCCAGAGCCGGATTTGCGGTGGTAGGCAGCACCCGCTGCAGCTTCATCTGCGCCAACTTCTGTACATCGGGCGCGACGATGGGGTGCTGGAAGGTTCCCGTTACCAGCACCGGAATCACCAGTTCGCCTTGCTGGTTGGCCAGCGCGGTGTTCATAAATCCGCCTACATTGGTCCCGCCCACTTTGTTGGAAAACCACTTCGACAGCACCGCCGTGAGGTGCAGGTTGAGCGCATTGGTCACCAGGTTCACCGCTCCCGTGGCGCCCAGGCTGCCGCCCTCAATCAGGGCCTGCAGGTTGTTGGTCTGGGCCAGGCCATTGTGCACGTTGAAAGTGCCGGTAAGTTTCAGGAGGTTGGTGGCGGGCTGCGAGCTGGCCGGCGTGCCGCTCAAAAATTTTCCCACGTTGCCCAGTTGGTGCAGCAGGTCAATACCCACGATGCGGCCCTTGGTCAAATCCAGATTGAAGGTGCCATTCAGGGTTCGGGCCATGTCGGCGGAAGAAGCGGCGGCGAAACCCATGTTGGCATTAGCGGCCAGCAGGCCATAGAGGGTCTGCTTGATCGAGGTCACCGACGAGACCAGCTTGTTCGCGTCTACGTTGGCCAGCTTGCTCTGTACTTGCACCGCCATAGGAGTTTGGCGGGCGTCCAGCACGATGGCCCCACTCTCCTGTCCGCCATACACCTGACTGGTGAGCGGGGAGAGGGTAATCAGGCCGCGGTTCAGCTTCACATTGGAGCGCACGTTGTTGAGCACCAGCTGGTCGTAGAGGATGGTGCCCACCATCAGCGTGCCGGTGCCCGTCATACGGGTGAGGATGGAAGGCTGCGGTGGCGCCGCGGCATAAGCTCGCGGCAGCACGCTCCAGGCAGCCCGTTTCTGCGGCGCGGGCTTGGCCGCCGTGATCTGCTGCAGCTGCACTACATCAATTTTGGGCGACATGATGTCGAACTGCACTTGAGGCGCGGCGAAGTCGCGCATGGTCAAATTGCCGGTGGCGCTGCTTTCTCCCAGGGAAGCCACCAGCTTGTCCACCGCCATGGAGTTCCGCGTGAACTTCAGGTCGGCGCTGCGCACGTTCAGCGGCTGCGTGAGGCTCGGCATTCTGAGCGACGCATTCACCAGCTGGCCGGTGCCGCTGAAACTCATCGCGGACGCGTTCTTCAGCGGGCCGGAAGCATGCAGGTTAAGGCTCAGCGTGCCGCTGCCGCTCATGCCTTGGAGCGAGGTCGCGCCATATGCTTTGCCGATGTTGATCAGGTCGCCCACTTGCGCGTTTGAGGTGCGCACGCTGGCGCTGATATCGGGCGAAGAGCCGGTGTAGCCGTTGAGGGTGAATTGCGTGCTCAGCTTGGTGCCTGCGGTGGAGGCGGTGAACTCGTTGGAGCTGACCTGGGTGGGAGTCATGGTCAGGTCCACGGCTGGGACGGCGACCGCCTGCGGCAGGCCTTTGCCGCTGATGTTCAGGTTGCGCGCCGAAAGGGTGCCATTCAGCGCTGGGCTTTTGGTGGTGCCCTGGGCGTGCACGTCGGCATTCAGCCGGCCGTTGATATTCATGCCGGGAGCGAAGGCCACGCCCATGGCCGAGGCCAGACGCGCCACCTCGCCCAGGGAGACGTCGGAAGCCTTGAGCTGCACGTTCACCTGAGCCGGCGTGGGCTTCATGTTCATGCTGCCGGCAATGGAAAGCGGCGTTGAGCCCAGCTGCAGCGTGCACTTGCTGATGTTCAGCACATCGCTGTTCAAATCGTCGCTGATGTCGTAGTCAGCGCTGATGGGGTATCCCAGGTTGATTCCGTGTATCACCGGATTCTGCAGCTTGAGCGTTCCCTTGGAGGCCAAGTTGCCGGCCTGGTTCCTGATCTTCAGGTCGCCGGAGAGGGTGGCGTCAGTGCCCGCCAGCGCCGGCGTGTTGAGGAACTTCTGGGCGGCGGAAAGGGCGACCTGCTGCAGCTTGAGGGTGCCATCAAAAGGGGTGGCCATCATGTTGGATTGGTTGATGGGGCCGCCGGTTCCGTCCAGGCTCACGACCTGGGTTCCCGCGCCGGGGAGATGCACGGTTGCGGAGACAGAAAACGGCTTGCCGGGCGCGAAATTGCTCAGGCTCAGGTCAATGTTGTTGTACACAGTGCGCGGCTGGCGCTTTTGATAATCGGTGATGGCGATCTGACCACCGCTGATCTGCAGGTTCTTCACCTCGAAGGCGCCCGCATTCTGTTGTGAACTGGGCTGGTTGGGGGGAGCGGGTTTCTGCGCCGGCGCAGGCTGCTGCTGAGCCGGTGACTGCGGCTGGGTAGGGCCCCCGGCTTGGCCGATCGTGGAAAAGTTCCACACCCCCTGAACATTGCGCACCAGCTCAATGTCGGGCTGCTGCAGGGTCAGCGAGTTTACCTCGATTTTCCTGCTGATGAGCGGGAGCAGCGCGATGGAAACATCCAGCTCCTGGGCTTGCGCAAAAGGGCGTCCGGTGGAGAAATGCGGGTCGTCGCTGATGCTGAGGTTGTCCACGCGGAGCCGCGGGGTAAGCAGCCGCAGGTGCAGGTTGCCGAACGTGACCTTGCGGCCCAGCTGTTGCTGCAGTTCGCTCTGGATTTGCGGCCCGTACTGGTTGACGTTGATGAACAGCGGAGCGACCAGCAGGATGCCGATAAGAACGGCAATGATGATGCCAATGATGATGGCGGCTTTGCGCATCGCACACCTTCCTTCCGCAAGGCCAACTTCTCTGCCCTGATCCGCAGCTCTGCCTATGGGAAATGGTACTCTTCTGTTCGACGACTGGGTCCCTCCCGCGGTTGCACCCCGGAGAGCACAGGCGTGAGGCTGGCCTTCGTTGACGCTGGCTTTTTGCGGCTGTTACACTGATTTTTAGCCCACCGGCAGAACGCCCCAGAAGGAACCCGTGCGAGCAGAAGTTCGGCATCAACTCAAACAGGACAGATTTGCGGTTGCCACCGCTGAGACTGTCTCCTGGGCGGTGGAACACCGCAAGGTA
>Ga0075276_10000254_pt1 | contig 15364 bp, 13 predicted proteins | sample SF_Rice_5C_80N_4_FD_69770 | JGI IMG/M metagenome (GOLD analysis project Ga0075276, IMG submission 69770) | Rice paddy soil microbial communities from Twitchell Island, California, USA - SF_Rice_5C_80N_405 | ecosystem: Environmental > Terrestrial > Soil > Paddy field/soil | place: USA: Twitchell... | reverse complement strand
TTCGCTCTTCCCCCTGGATGAATCGCTTCATGTGAGTGTCCGCCGCGGAATGCGATGCACTCTCAACGTTTCACGGCCAATTCGGTTTACACGGTGGGAGTTTTGACACAGTCTGGGCACCGAGCTGCCGGTCGGTGCTGCTAATGGAGGTGCAAATAGCTGCCGTTCCCTCATGGCACAAATGGCCGACCTCCGACCATTGCGGTTTTGCCCCGTCGCGCCTGCGATCTCCTGCCGATGTCGTCTCGGATTCACTGTGAGTTGAATCCGCCTGCCCGCGCGCTATACTGCGCCTGACGGCAGGCAACCGGAAAACGGAGGGCGGATATGGAAAGCCTGGAGGATGACATACGCGCGAAGGGCGGAGAGATCATCCGCCTGATGGCGAGCGGCGCGCCGCCGGTGTTTGACCGGAGACGCTGGACCGGGATGCTGATGAACCTCGCCATGGCTGACACCGATCTCAAGGTGAGGCTGTTCCGCTTCGTGGACGTGCTGCCCGCCCTTGCCACCTCCGAGCAGCTCATCGCGCACATCCGCGAATACTTTCTGGCTGAGGAAGCACATCTGCCGCCCCTGCTCAAGCGCCTGCTGGGCGGACTCCAATCAGGTACGGCGGCATCGGTTGCTGCGGCCATGCTCAAGGGCAACATCGTTTCGTTCTCGCGCGGCTTCATCGCAGGCCAATCGCCGCGGGATGCGCTGCCCACGCTGCGCAAGCACTGGCGCGAGGGATACGCCGCCACGGTCGACATCCTGGGCGAGGCGGTGCTGTCGGAGGATGAGGCGACTTCCTGTTTTCAGGGCTACCTGGACTTGATCCGGACTCTCGCGGCCGAAATGCCGGGCTGGCCTGTCGCGCCGGACGCTGCGCGTGAGGAGCATTTCCCGCGCCTGAATGTGTCGGTCAAGCTCACTTCGCTGTTTTCGCGCATCGGAACGGTGAATTACGACGAGAGCATGGCGATGCTCAAAGACAGGTTACGCCCCATCTTTCGCGCGGCGCGGGATGCCGGCGGTTGTGTGAACCTCGACATGGAAACCTATGCCCTCAAGCCGCTTACCCTCGATCTCTTCGTCGCACTCCTGGAGGAGGAGGAATTCCGCGACTGGCAGGGCGCGGGCATCGCGCTGCAGGCCTATCTCAAGGACACACACGACGACTTGCAGCGCCTGATCGAATGGGCCCGAGCGAGCGGGCGCCGCATCATGGTGCGTCTGGTGAAGGGGGCATACTGGGAATACGAGACGGTGAACGCGCGCCAGAAAGGCTGGCCGCTGCCTGTGTTCGAGCGCAAGGCGCACACCGACTGGAACTATGAGCGCTGCGCCGATCTCATGCTCGCCAACAGCGATGTGATTGCGCCGGCCCTGGGCAGTCACAATGCACGCACTCTGGCCGCCGCCATGGTGGCCGCGGAGCGGCGCGGCATTGCACGCGAGACCTTCGAGTTTCAGATGCTGTTCGGCATGGCCGACCCGGTGAAATTTGCTGTGAGGGAACTCGGTTACGGGGTGCGGGAATACGTGCCTACCGGGGCGCTCATTCCCGGCATGGCCTATCTGGTGCGGCGACTGCTTGAAAATACCTCCGACGAAGGATTCTTACGCAAGGTCTACGTTGAGGGCGAGGAACTCGAACTGCTGCTTGCGCCCCCGGAGCCGTGGCCTGGCGAGGACGAGGCCACCGTCAAGCTCGGCCCGGGCGAATACGCAAACGAGCCGCCGCTGGATTTTTCGCAGCGCGAAGTGCGCGATGCCTGCCAGGCCGCGTTGGAAAAGGTGCGCGGCCAGCTCGGGCGGCAATACCCGGCGCTGGTGGACGGGAAGGAAATTCAAGGCGCGGGTAGCATCACCTCGGTTAATCCGGCGCGCCCGGACGAGGTGGTGGGCCATGTTGCTTCCATTACGCAGGACGATGCGGCGCAAGCGCTGGCCGCCGCGCGCCGCGCCCAGCCCGCGTGGGCTGCGCAGAGTCCGGACGAACGCGCCACCGTGCTGTTTCGCGCCGCCGAGATCGCGCGCGCCCGCCGCCTGGAATTGATGGCCTGGCAGGTGTTCGAGACCGGCAAGAACCGCGCCGAGGCCGATGCCGATGTCGCGGAGGCGATAGACTACTTTGAGTATTACGCGCGCGAGATGCGGCGCCTGGGCGCGCCGTTCAAGGTAGGCAATGTGCCCGGGGAGAACAACCGATACTTCTACCAGCCGCGCGGCGTCGCGCTGGTGATCGCGCCGTGGAATTTCCCCCTCGCCATTTCCGCCGGCATGACGGCGGCCGCGCTCGTCGCCGGCAACGCTGTTCTGTACAAGCCTTCGAGCCTGTCAGCGGTCACCGGATGGCAGCTTGTTTCCATCCTGCGCGAGGCCGGGGTGCCGGAGGGCGTGCTCAATTTCATACCGGGGCCGGGCGCGGCTGTGGGCGGCTGGCTGGCGGCGCAGCCCGGCGTCGACATGATCGCCTTCACCGGTTCGCGCGAGGTCGGGCTCGGCCTGGTCGAAAGCGCCGGCCGCGCGGCGGGGAATAGACGCTCAGTCAAGCGCGTGATTGCCGAAATGGGCGGCAAGAACGCGGTGATTGTCGATGCAGATGCCGACCTCGACCAGGCAGTTGCGGGCGTGCTGCAGTCGGCCTTCGGCTTCCAGGGGCAGAAATGCTCGGCCTGCTCGCGCGTCATCGTGCATGATGCCTGTTATGACCGCTTCCTCGCGCGCCTGTGCCAGGCTGTGCATGGGATACAGGTCGGTCCGCCGGATGATCCGGCGAACTTCATGGGGCCCCTGATAGACGGTGCGGCCCGCGAAAAGGTGGAGCGTTATATCGCGCTGGCCGAGCGGGAGGGGCGCATCGTTGTGCGCGGCCACGCGCCGGAGCAGGGCTGGTATGCGCCGCCGGTGGTGGTGGCCGACCTGCCGCCGGATTCCGCCATCCTGCGCGAGGAGATCTTCGGCCCGGTGCTCGCGGTCATCCGCGCCGCAAGCATGGACGCGGCGCTCGCCATCGCCAACGACTCGGACTATGCGCTCACCGGCGGGCTGTATTCGCGCAGTCCCGCCAATATCCGGCTGGCCATGCGCGGCTTTGCCGCGGGCAACCTCTACATCAACCGCGCCATTACGGGCGCCGTTGTCGGACGCCAGCCCTTTGGCGGCTTCAAAATGTCGGGCGTGGGCTCCAAGGCAGGCGGGCCGGATTATCTGTTGCAGTTCATGGAGCCGCGCGTGGTGACGGAAAACACCCTGCGCCGGGGCTTCGCGCCGGACGTGCTGTCCTGAGTTCCCCGAGGCGGCACCGCTAACCGCTTTCCGCCGATTCCGCCCGTTCCCGCATGACCTTGAGCTGGAACATGGTGTTGCGCTCTTCCTCCGACAGCACGCCTTCGATATAGTGTATGGTGGCGTGATAGCGCGGAATCACGTTGTACTTGAGCGCGTTCACGCGCTTTTGCGTCTTGCGCTGTTCGGTGAGCAGACGCCACAGGGCAGTCTCCGCCTCGCCCAGTTGCGCCAGCAGCGCGGCAATGTCCGCCATGCGCCGCCGCGCCTCATCGAAACTGGCGTCCGTCCACATCAGGCCCACGGGCAGCAACGGTGCGCTTTCGACGGAAACGGTGGGATACTCGATGCCTATGCTGCTGCGCGGCAGGATGTGGATGGACAGCGCCGGCTTCAGCCCCATAACCGCCTGGCGCAATTGCGTAGTGCCCATGCGCATGTGGGCGATGGACAGCCAGTGATAACTCTCGCGCAGGGTATCGCGCACGTCCTGCCGCAGCTCGCGGTACTTGCGCAGACGCTGGTGCACCAGCCTGGTCAGCAGTTCGCGCTTGCGCTCCAGCAGGTCGTGGCCGTGCTGCAGCGACACCACCTGCCGCCGCAGCGAAAGCAGCGTGCTCTTGGTGGGGCGCACTTTCAGTCTGCCCTTCATTTCGGCTCCGTCATTTCGGCACGTTCATTCTGGCGCCGTCACTTTGGCTCCGGCCCCGGTTCCTGCCAGTTGTGGTACTGCGCAATGTCCGTCTCGCTCACGCGGGTCAGCGCCTCGGCCGGCAGCAGCGACAGCAGTTCCCACGCCAGCTCCAGCGTTTCGTAGATGCTGCGCTCCTGCTGCTCACCCTGGCCGACGAACCGCTGCTCGAAAGCGTCGGCGAAGGCCAGGAAGTTGCGGTCGGTCTCCCCCAGTTCGTCCGCCCCGATGATGGAGGCGAGGTTGCGCACCTCCAGCGCGCGCGCATACGAGGCATAGAGCTGGCTGGCGACGCGGCCGTGGTCCTCGCGGGTGCGGCTCTTGCCGATACCGTCCTTCATCAGGCGCGATAGCGAGGGCGGAATGTCCACCGGCGGGTACACGCCAAGGTTGTTCAACGTGCGCGACAGCACCAGTTGGCCCTCGGTGATGTAGCCGGTGAGATCGGGAATGGGGTGGGTGATGTCGTCGCTGGGCATGGAGACCACGGGCATCATGGTGATGGAGCCGTGCCGCTCGCGGATGCGCCCGGCGCGCTCATAGATCTCGGCGAGGTCGGAATACAGATAGCCGGGATAACCCTTGCGTGCCGGGACATCGCCCTTGGCAGTGGCCACCTCGCGCAATGCCTCTGCATAGTGCGTCATGTCGGTCATCACCACCAGCACGTGCAGGTCGAGGTCAAACGCGAGATATTCCGCCACGGTGAGTGCGGCGCGCGGCAGGATCAGGCGCTCGATGGCCGGCTCGTCGGCGAGGTTGAGGAACATCACCACGTTACGCAGCACGCCGCTGTCGGAGAAGGTCTCACGGAAGAAATTGGCGTCTGAATACGACACCCCCATCGCCGCGAACACCACCGCGAACTGCGACTCTTCGCCCGGCAGCTTGGCCTGGCGCACGATCTGCGCCGCCAGCCGGTTGTGCGGCAGTCCGGAGCCGGAAAAGATCGGCAGCTTTTGCCCGCGCACCAGCGAGTTCAGGCCGTCTACGGAGGAGATCCCGGTCTGGATGAATTCGCGCGGGTAGGCGCGCGCCGCCGGGTTCACCGGCGCGCCATTCACGTTGCGTTTCAGGCGCGAAAACAGCGGCGGCCGCCCGTCACGCGGCTGGCCGAGTCCGTTGAACACCCGTCCAAGGATGTCCGGTCCCAGAGTCGCCTCGAATGGCTGGTCGAGGAAGCGCACCCAGGTGTTCTCCAGATCGAGGTTGTCGGTGCCCTCCAGCACCTGGATTAGCACCACCTCGTTCGAGGTGCGGATCACCTGGCCGTTGCGCCGCTGGCCCGCGCGGTCGCGCACCACGACGCGATCGCCCAGCGCAACACCGGGCACACCCTGCATGTAGAGCAGGCCGCCCCGCGCATCCGACGCCATGCGGTACTCCTTGTCGCTCATGCCGGTTGTCCTTGCCTTGTGTCCAGTTCGCTCACGGCGCGCTCTGCACCTGCTGTGTGTACTCCATGCGCAGCCGCTCGAAATTCAGCCTCGCCTGCGCAGCGAAGTCTGCCAGCTCCTTCATCTGGTCGTTGCCGTAGCTGCCTTTCAGGCGCTGGGCGCCTGCGAGCAAGGGCATGCGCATCAGTTCCTGCACCGGGACGCCCAGATCCAGCAGGTCGATGCCGGCGTGATAGATGGCCAGCATCTGGTCGAGCAGGGCGAATTGCTTCTGCGGCGAGCAATAGCTGTCCACCGGATCCAGCGCGCTCTGCTGCAGCACGCCCTCCTTGAACAGCGCAACGCCCTCCAGCGCCCAGCGTTGCTGCGGCGAAAGCGCCTCCGGTCCCACCAGGTTCACGATGCGCGCCAGCTCATCCGCCTGCGACAGGATGCCGAGTGCGGCGGCGCGGTGCGCCTCCCAGTGCGGGTTCACATTGTCCGCCCACCATCCGGCGCAACTCGTGACATACCCGGAAAAACTCTCCATCCAGTCCACCGCCGGATAGTGGCGCGCGTCAGCCAGATCCTTGGAGAGCGCCCAGAAGGTCTTCACGATCTCCTTGGTGTGGCTGGTTACCGGTTCGGAAAAATCGCCGCCGGGCGGGGATACCGCGCCGATCAGGGTGATGGAGCCGCTGCCGCCTGCGAGTGTTTCCACGCGTCCCGCGCGCTCGTAGAACGCCGCCAGGCGCGAAGCGAGGTAGGCCGGATAGCCCTCCTCCACCGGCATCTGGCCCAGGCGGCCGGACACCTCGCGCAAGGCCTCGGCCCAGCGGCTGGTGGAATCGGCCACCATCACCACGTCGTAACCCTGGTCACGGTAGTATTCGGCCAGCGTCACACCGACGTAGATAGAGGCCTCGCGCGCGACCACGGGCATGTTCGAGGTATTGGCGACGAGCATGGTGCGCTCCATCAGCGAACGCCCGGTATTGGGATCGATGAGCTGGGGAAAACTTTCCAGTATGTCCACCAGCTCGTTGCCGCGCTCGCCGCAACCGACGTAGATCACGATGTCCGCATTGGACCAGCGCGCGATCTGCTGCTGCACCACGGTCTTGCCTGCGCCGAAGGGGCCGGGAACGGCGGCGCGTCCGCCCTTGACCAGCGGGAAGAAGGTGTCGAGGATGCGCTGCCCGGTGAGCAGCGGCGCGACCGCATCGTCCCGCCTGCGGTAGGGGCGCGGGTTGCGTACCGGCCAGCGGTGGTACAGCTTGAGTGCGCGGGTTTCGCCGTGATCGGTTTTCACCCGCGCCACCACCGCCTCCACATTGACCTCGCTCGCCCCGATTATCTCCGCCAGCTCGCCGCTCACGCCAGGCGGCACCAGGATGCGGTGCGCGATGGTCTCGGTTTCCTGCACGCTTCCCAGCAGCGCGCCGGCCTCGACCCGCATCCCGGGCTTCAGTTCCCGCGCGGGTTCGAAGCGCCACAGCTTGTCGCGGTCCAGCGGCGCGATGTGCGCGCCGCGCGGGATATAGTCGCCATGCTGCGTCGCATGCTCCTTGAGCGGGCGCTGCACGCCGTCGAAAATGCCGCCCAGCAGTCCCGGCCCCAGCTCGACCGAGAGCGGATGCCCCAGCGCGGTCACGGTTTCGCCGGGCCGCAGCGATTCCGTGGGCTCGTACACCTGGACCAGGGCGCGCTCTCCGTGGCGCGCGATCACTTCGCCCATCAGCTCCAGGCGGCCGATCTGCACCTGTTCTCCGATGCGCACCTCGGGCAGTTGCACGGTGACCAGCGGGCCGTTGACCTCGATGACGCGGCCGGCATTCTGTGACTCTGACATCAGCTTCCTCCCGCGCCAGACGTCAGGTGTTCGGCGACCGCATTCTGCAGTTGCTCATCCATGCGTTCCTGACGGCCTTCGAAAGTGTTGTCGACGCGTATCCTGCCGTCCGCGCTCGTGACCAGCATGCCGCCGGCGCAGTCCATAGGCTCGGCGGCAAGGGCCAGCCGCTTTCCGGGCGCGGCCTCCGCGGCGATCACTGCCCAGTTGCCCGCGACCCGCGCGCGGTCGCGCGCGTTGAACTGCGCTACCAGCTCGTCGCGTTCGATGGCGGCAGCGCCCTCGCGCAGCCAGGCACGCAACAGCGGCAGATAGCGCGGTTCGTCCTCCGCGACCTGCGCCAGCCGTGCCGGCAAATGGCGCAGCACCGTGCTCACCAGATCCAGCCGCAGGTGATCCAGCTCCGCGCCGAGTTCGAGTTCAGCCGCCTGCACCCGCTGCTGGTAGGTGCGGTCGGCCAGCGCCTTGGCGGCGGCGGTTTCATGCTCCTCTTCCAGGTGCAGGCGCTGTTTTGCCTCGGCCAGCAGGCGGCCCTGTTCCTGGCGGCCGTTGGCGACATATTCTTCCGCCAATTTGTTCGCGCGGTCGAGCAGCGCCGCTTCCAGTCCGCTTACCTGTTCTGCTTCGCTCATTCCTCATTCTCCAGCGCGGCGGCGCCCAGCGCCTGCTGCACCAGTGTTTCCACCCGCGAATGGTAGTTCTCCGGCTGGCGCAGTTCGGGGATTTCCGTGATGACGATGCGCCCGCCCTCGTTCTGCGCGCGCAACAGGTGGCGGCCCGGGTTGGCGGTCAGCTGCTGCTCGATCACCACCAGCGCGGCCTGCTGGGTGCGCAACAGATCGCGCATCAGGTTGTCGATGTCCTCGGGGCCGGGGTCGACGTGTGTCTCGAAGCCGATCAGCGCAAAGCCTTCCATCAAGGCTGCGCTGCCCAGCGCGATCATGCGCGCCGGGGGCAGCAGTGCCGCCTGGCTGCCTTCTCCCGCCGGTTGCGAACCATTGGTCATGCGATCTTCCCCAGCAGCAGGATGGTGACCACCAGGCCGTAAATCGCAATCCCTTCCGCGAGCCCCAGATAGATCAGGGTGCGGCCGAACATCTCGGGCTTTTCGGCGATGATGGCCAGCGAGGCCGCGCCGACCGGACCCACTGCCAGCCCTGCGCCGAATGCGGCGAGGCCCGTGGGCAACCCCGCGCCCAGCAGCGCAAGGCCCAGGCCGGTGGAGATCTCCCCGTGCGTGGCGGCAGCGGCGGCCTGCTGCGCGTAGGCGTCATGCATGCCCAGCGCCAGCAGGGCCAGTCCTGCACCGCCAAACACGGTGAGGTTGGCGGCAAGCGAGCTGCGCCATGCGCGCTTCGCCCGCACCGGGTCGTGGATGGGGCGAAACTCCCGGTAGACGCCCAGCCCGAAGGTGAACAGCAGGTTGAGTGTGATGAGTGCAATGAGCCAGCCCATGGTCGGTCCTTTCTTGAAATGTGCGCAGCCGTTCTAGATCCTGTATGGCATCCCTCTTCTGCCGCCCACCGCTAGCGGCTGGAAGGCGCGTCCGTCGCCGCCGAAGAAGCGCGAAAAGCCTTCGTAGTATTCGAGGCGCAGGGTCTGGATGCCGACGATGCCGCCTTCCAGCACGAGGATGATGACGTTGCCGATCACTACGCTTAGCCAGTAGCCGGCGGCATGCATCATGCTGCCCACGGTAAACACGGCGATGCTGAGCGCGACGTGGTTGAGGCTGAATGCGGCCAGACGCAGGAAGGACAGGGTGTTGGAAATGTAGGCCATCATGGACTCGAAGCCTTCGATCAGCACGATCATCAGCCGCTCGCCCACGCCCGCGGCAGCATTCTGCCGCCAGGAATCGCCCAGTATCGTGCCCAGCCCGGCCAGCGCCGCCAGCAGCGGCAATACGCCCGCATGGCCCGTGGTCGCATAGCGCCATGCGGCGCCCAGCAATCCGCCGTAGAGCAGCAGGCCGGCCCCGCCGGGGCTGCCCACCACGGCTTCGTGCAGCTTCCCTTCCGCGATGCGATTGCGTATGGTGAGGAGGGTGGCGACCGCAATGAAGCCTATGCCCCAGATCAGCGCTACGCCCAGCATACGCATGGGATTGGACAGCGGCGACATCCACAGGGCCGGCAACACGTCATCGAAACCGAACACGCTGCCGTAGAGCAGTCCGAAAACGGCGGAGCTGGCGCCCGCGGCGACGGCCAGCGTGCTGTACTGGCCGATCTTGCGGCGCAGCGCCAGCCCGCCCAGCGCAATCACCACGCCCTGGCCGGCGTCGCCGAACATCATGCCGAACATCAGGACGAAGGTGATGGCGAACAGCACGGTGGGGTCGAATTCGCCGTAACGCGGCACGCCATAGTTCAGCACCAGGCTGGCAAAGGGCTGCAGCCAGCGCGGGTGCCGCATCAGGGAGGGCACAAAAAGGCGCTCGTCGGGGCGCGGGTCGCGCGCGTGCAGCGCGAAGCGCGCGCCGAAGGCCTGCTCCAGGCTGCGGCGCAGGCCGGGCACTTCGCCGCTGGGCATCCAGCCGCTGACCGTGGCCAGACCGCCCCGCGCCCGCATCAGGCCGGAAAGCCCGGCATAGGGGGCCGCGCACGCCAGGGTCTGCGCGGCATCCAGCAGGCGTTGGCGCAGGCCATTGCTGTCCGGCGCGGCGCGGCGCTCGGCATCCTCGCTCGCCTCCTGTTCCGCGAGACGCGCCAGGTCTGCCGACAGGCTGGCGCGCACCTCGGCCGGCTTGCCGTGGAATTCGGGCGGTACCTCGGTGGCGCGCCAGCCCGCGCTCTGGAACACCCGCTCCGCTTCGGCGGCCCGGCCGGTCGGTCCGGCGACGATCAGGTGCACCTGCTCCAGTCCAGTGAAGAAGCGGATGGCCACGTGACCCGCCAGCCCGATGGCTTCCTCAAACCGCCGGACGTTGGCGCGCGGCACCAGCCCCACCCGGATATTCATCACGCGGCTTTCCTTCTGCAGCCGGGTAAGGTCGATGTTCAGGTCCATGAACTGTTCCAGCGTCTTGAACAATTGCATCTTGTGCCGGTAGTCGTCGCGCAGCTTGCGCTTCCTTTCCTGCTGGTCGGAGCAGTGCGCCCACGCGTCCTTCAGCCAGTCGTTGAGCGCGGCGAGCGTGTCCAGCGTCACCGGGCTGCCGGACCCGTCCAGCGCGGGCGGGTCCAGTTCATAATGCGCGAATATCTTGTCGAGGTGGGCGCGTCCCTGGTCGTAGGCCTTGCGATAAGCCTCGCCCGGCTGTTCGGGAAGCTGTTCCGCGGTGAATGCGCTGGTTTCGGGATTGAATGCCCCATGGCGCGCAAGCAGCAGCGCGGCTGCCGCCGCATCGTCCTTGAGCAGGCTGAGTTCCACGCGTTTCATGGGCAAGGGCGTGAACATGGCTGCGCCTCAGTTCCGCACCCGGGGTTCCCCGCCAGGGCCGAGGCCCAGCGCGGTCCGTATCATTTCCGCGTTCATCCCCATGTCGTGGCCGCGCACGATGGCACGCAGCCGTCGCAGGTCGCGTTCGCGCAGCACCATATAACCCAGCGCCCGCGCCACGTTGAACGTGCTGTGATTCAGGGCATGGGCGGCCATGCGCCAGCTCTCGCGTTCCAGCCGCAGCGTCGCCTCGGTCGTGTTGGAGGCGCCCGCGAGCAGGGCGGCGAAGGGCTCCGGCAGGCTGCCGATGGCGTCCGCAAAGGTGGGCTGCTGCGAGATCTGCTGCAACTGCGCGCCGGAAATACGGTGGCTCGCGGGAATCAGCAGGTAATAGGCCTGCCCCGGCGGCAGGTTGTAGGCGTAGCGGTAGCGCAGCAGCCAGACCAGGTTGACGCGATCGATGATGCTGCCGACGATGGCGCGTACGTGCTGTCCGGAAGCGTCGTCGTCGCCAGCCGCACCGCGCCGCCACAGCCCGGCGAAGTAGCGCCGGTCGATGGCCGCATCCAGCGCAAACAGCGCCTCGCCCTGCTCCAGCAGGTGGTGGGCCTGGCGCGCAATTTCGGCATAGGGGGTCTGTTCCAGCCGGCGCAGCAGTTCGGCCGAGGTGTCGCACTGCAGCAGTTCCGCCACGGGCAGCGTGGTGAAGCGCCCCATGTCGAGCAATTGCGCCTCGATCAGGTGCTGTGCCTGTCCCGCCATCTTGCCGCGGATCAGCACCTTGAGGTTGTTGAGTTCGAAACGGTGAGCCCAGTAATTGAGCAGGTCGCGCGCCCCGCCTGACAGCGGGCGGATCAGCACCGCAAGATCGCGCAGCAGCAGGGTGACGTTGCTCTGGTCCAGATCCCCGGCGTATTGGTTGATGAGGCTGCCCTCTGCAAAACGGGCGGAACCGCCCTTCGCTTCGCCTTCCTCGATCAGTGCATCGATCTGGCCGGGGCTGAGCAGGCGCCCGGCCAGGAGGCTGACGCGGCCATTGAGGTAGGCATATTGCGCGGGCGCGCTCACGCCGCATCTCCCGCGCCGGTAAGCAGTTGCACCGCAGCTTCGAGTGCACGCGGCTCCATGCTGGTCGCCGCTGCGCGCAGGGCGGAGGCGCGTTCGCTGTGGCGGCGCTTGAGTTCGGTGATGGTCTGTTGCGCCCGCATTTCGGCCTGGGCAAGGTAGCTGGCGCGGATCTCCCGCACGTGTTCGGCATGGCGCTGTTCCGACGCCACGACCTCGCGCTCCGCTTCTTCGAGGATCTTGCGGCGTTCTTCGTCCGCCCGGGCGATGATGTCCTCGGCCCTGGCCTCGGCATCCAGTAAACGTTTTAACCCTTCTTCTGCCATGCGTGTTCTCCCCCTTTTTCCGGTTCGGGGTTCAGGTCATTGCAGCCGTTGAGAGGATTATAACGCGTCCCGGATTGCCCAGACAGAGGCACGGCTAATCGCTGCGCGCGCCGTCAGCCGCGCCCGCACATCAGGCTTTCCCAGGCTGCCGCATTGGCTGCATGCATCAGCTCGACGGCGCATGCATAGGCTGCCTCCAGATTCTGCGCGCCGTGGCGGGAAAGCGCGGCGCCGAGTTCGAATGCCGCACCGCTGATGCAAAGTACGTAGCTGGGCGGCGGCGGCTCGCGGTAGACCCGGGCATAGGTGGCGAGCACGTCTTCAGGCGGCAGCGCGTGGCTGAACAGCGCGCTGCCGCCATGCGGCTGCACGCGGTCCAGGGTGTAGGGCGGCTGGGTGTTCAGGCCGGCGTCCAGAAACAGCACCAGTTCGCGGGCCTGCATATCGGCGGCATGCTCCACCTGCAGCTGAAAATCTTCCAGCAGTTCGATGTCATCCTCCCGCCCGCTGCGCGCCACCCATTCCCGCAGGCGCTGCAGCAGCAGCGGCGCCAGCGCATCATCGCCGCGCGAGGGATTGCCGACTGCAATCACCAGAAGCGGCGGGGGCGTCATGCCGCGAGGCATGAGCCCGCCCCTTGCGTGCCGCGCGACAGTGCAGAGATGCGCTCCCCGGCCGCGTCGATCAGTTCCAGTTCCAGCGGCATCTTACCCAGAGCATGCGTGGCGCAGGACAAGCAGGGGTCGAAAGCACGGATCGCCACTTCGATGTGGTTGAGCAGCCCCTCGGTGAGCGTGCGCCCGTCGAGATACATGCGCGCGACGGCGCGGATGGCTTCGTTCATGGCCTGATTGTTGTGGGTGGTGGAGACGATCAGGTTGCAGCGTATGATCTGATCGTTCTCGTCCACGCGGTAATGGTGAATCAGCGTGCCGCGCGGCGCCTCGATCACGCCCACGCCGCGTCCCTGGCGCTTGCCGGTGCTGACGAGGTCCGTACCCTGCAGTTCGGTGTCGTGGAGCAGCGATTCTATGGTCTCAGCCGCATGCAGCATCTCTATCATGCGCGCCCAGTGGAATCCCAGGGTGGCGCTTGCCGCCGAGCCGCCGCCGAAGGCCAGGAATTCCTGGCGCGCCTGTTCGGCCAGGGGGGTGGGGATGAAGTCGCACTGGGTGACGCGGGTCAGCGGCCCTACGCGGTACCAGCCCTGCTCCGGGCCCAGGCTGCGCAGGAAGGGGAACTTCATGTACGACCAGGGCTTGACGTCCTCGAAGATCACGTCCCAGTAGCGGCCGTAGTCGAAATGATCGAACAGGGTGTTGCCGTCCATGCCGCGTGCACGCAGGCCGCCATGATAAAGGTCCATTGCGCCATCCTCGCGCACCAGATTGAGGGTGTGCGCGCGGATGCGCCCGAAGCCGTTGTACAGGTCGAGATTCTGCTCGAACAGACGCCGCGCGATGCCGACCGCATCCCGGCTCCAGGCGACGATCTGCTCCACATCCTGCAGCAGATAGTCGCGCTCCTCCAGGCTGACATTCTTGTTCACCCCGCCCGGAATGGCTCCGGTGCCGTGGATGCGCTTGCCGGCGGTGACCCGGATCACCTCCTGGCCGAACTTGCGCAGCAGCACGCCCTGGCGGGCAAGGTCGGGATATTCCGCCGCCACGCCCACGATATTGCGTTTCGCCACATCCGAATCGAAGCCGAACAGCAGGTCCGGAGATGACAGATGGAAGAAGTGCAGGGCATGGGATTGCAGGATCTGTCCGTAATGCATCAGGCGCCGCACCTTTTCGGCAGTGGGGGTGAGACTCGCGCCGACGACCATGTCCATCGCCTTGCTGGCGGCGATGTGGTGGCTTACCGGGCAGATGCCGCACAGCCGCTGCACCATCACCGGCGCTTCCCAGTAGGGGCGCCCCTGGATGAATTTCTCGAAGCCGCGGAATTCCACGATATGCAGCCGCACCTGGTGGACATGGTCATTCTCGTCCAGCAGCAGGGTCACCTTGCCGTGGCCTTCCACGCGCGATACCGGGTCGATGGCGACGCGGCGCAGCTTGTCGGGATTTGCCGCTGTCTCAAGATTGTTGGGCTGTTCAGTCATTGTTGTACCGTCAGTCATACTCAATCAGTCCGTGCCCCAGTTCGGGCGTCTTGCCCGCGATGAGGTCGTTGAAGAACTTCCAGATGGCGTCGCCCGAGGGCGGGCAGCCCGGTATGTAATAGTCTATCTTCACCACCTCGTGCAGCGGGTGCACCTTGTCCAGGGGCAGCGGCAGCTCGGGGTCGTCGGGAATGTGGCCGTGGGCCAGCCCCGGCTCGGTGAGGTAGACCTCGGTCAGGCAGTCGCCCAGGTCCAGGCTGTTGCGCTGGGCGGGCAGACCGCCGTTGATGGCGCAGGCGCCGATGGCGATCAGGATCTTGCAGTTCTTGCGGAATTCCCGCAGCACGTGCACGTTTTCGGCATTGCACACCCCGCCCTCGATCAGGCCGATGTCCACCGGGCCGCAGTGCTTGATGTCGGTGAGCGGCGAGCGGTCGAATTCCACCAGCTCGAGCAGGGGAAACAGCCGCTCGTCTATGTCCAGGAAGGACATGTGGCAGCCGAAACAGCCGGCAAGCGAAGTGGTGGCGAGGCGCAGTTTCTTTTTCTCAGCCATGTCTGGCTCCTGCGGGGGTGCGCGGCGCGTCGTCCAGCGCCTGGGCGCTGACCGGGCGCGCGTCATAGCGCCGTTCGCCTATCGGCACCTTGAAGCCCGCGTTCTTGTTGAGAATCACCCCCACGGGGCACACCTCCATGGCCTTGTCGCCCAGCGCCATGGGTGTGTCCTTCAGCAGACCGGACTCGGCGTTCACGATGAGATGCTTGGTGATGCCGCGTCCCGCCAGGGCGAATACGTTCTTGCCGTCCACCTCGCTGGATGCCCGGACACACAGTTCGCAAAGGATGCAGCGGTTGAAGTCGAGCAGGATGTCGGCGTGGGAACTGTCCAGCGGCCGGTCGGGAAACAACTGGTCGAAGCGTGGCGTCATCATCTGCAATTCGTAGGCCGTGGCCTGGAGCTGGCAGTTGCCGCTGACCTCGCAGGAAGGGCAGAAGTGGTTGCCTTCGACGAACAGCATCTGCACCAGGGTGCGGCGCAGGCCGTTGAGTTCCTCGGTATGGCTTTCCACCTGCATGCCGGCCGCGGCGGGCATGGTGCAGGCCGAGGCGGTGCGCCCGCCAACCTTGACCGTGCACAGCTTGCAGCTTCCGTGCGGCTTGAATTCCGGGTGGTAGCACAGGTGGGGAATGTAGCGGTCCGCCGCCAGCGCGGCCTGCAGCACGGTCTGACCGGGCTGGAAGGGCACGTCGGTTCCGTCGAGCTGGAAGCTGTTGGTCATCGGA
>Ga0075276_10000253_pt1 | contig 15438 bp, 12 predicted proteins | sample SF_Rice_5C_80N_4_FD_69770 | JGI IMG/M metagenome (GOLD analysis project Ga0075276, IMG submission 69770) | Rice paddy soil microbial communities from Twitchell Island, California, USA - SF_Rice_5C_80N_405 | ecosystem: Environmental > Terrestrial > Soil > Paddy field/soil | place: USA: Twitchell... | reverse complement strand
GGGCGTCCTTTGCCTCTTCGGCGACCGAGTGAAATCCTCGGATAATCCTCTTGTCAATTGCAGCAAGCTGCTTAAGAGCGGGAATTGAACGCCGTTCGGCCATTTCGCCGAGAGCAAACGCGCACCAGAACCGCACATCCTTGCTCGGGTCAGAGAGATTCTTCAGCAACACATCATGCGATTTTGGACGATGAGCGTGGGCCAGCGCTTCAGCCGCTTCCCCTCTGACTCTCGGGTGCTCTGTCCTGTCACTTACACTCCGTTCTAACGCAGATACTGTCTTTGCAGTTGTAACCATCTGCATTACATACGCCGCTGCAGCGCGATTGAAAGGCCTGCGCCCACGTTTGAGAATGCGAATCAAGGGAGCTTCGAGTCGAACATCATTTTCGTCGTACAGGAACTTAGCAGTCTCAAACGCATCGAGCTGTGTTGGACCGTTCAGCCTCGAGATAGCCCGCCGCAGCTCGTCCTCCGTCATCCTATGGGCCATGCCTCATAACTAGCACGGAACCGTTCTCGTGGACAGCTTTTATAGCCTCTCATCCCCATTTGCGAGCGCTGGGTCTGCCTTTTTCCTTCCACGCTGCTAACCAGCTTAGGTCCGTACCGTCTAAGTGCCCGCTGACAGTTGTAGTGAAGTGTGACTGTCGTTGGGATCAAATCTTTTTAAATAACAGGAGGAAGCGAGCTATGACTAAAACGCGCATAGTCGCGGCGGTTATAGGCGTGTTGTTCGTGGCCAGCATGTGCCAGGCGCAGTCGGCGGTGCTGAATATTCCCCGGCAGAGCCAGCACTCTGTGCTGACCCAGCGCATTGGCATCACCGACATCACCATCAACTACCATCGCCCGCTGGTCAACGGACGTAAAATCTGGGGCGACCTGGTCCCCTACGGGCAGGTATGGCGCGCCGGCGCCAATGAGAACACCACCATCGCGTTTAGCGATCCAGTCACCATCGAAGGCCAGCCCCTGGACAAAGGTGTGTACGGCCTGCACATGATTCCCGGGGAAAACGAATGGACCGTCATTTTCTCCCGCAATTCGACTTCCTGGGGCAGCTTTACTTACAAACAGGAAGAGGACGCCCTGCGCGTCGCCGTAAGGCCCCAGCCCGCCGACATGCACAATGCGTTGACTTACGATTTCGATAAGCTCACGCCCACTTCCGCGGTGCTGGAACTGCAGTGGGAGAAGGTCGCCGTGCCCTTCAAGGTAGACGTTGATGTGAACAAAATCGTCGAGGCCAGCCTGCACCAGCAGCTGCGCGGCTTGGCGCAATACACCTGGGAAGGTTGGGATGACGCCGCCAATTACCTGCTGGCCCAAAAAACCGACCTGGACGAGGCGCTCAAGTATGAAGACCAGTCCATCCAGGTGGAGAAGCGCTTTGACAATCTGCTGACCAAGTCGAACATTCTGGAAGCAATGGGCAAGAAGGATGAGGCCGACTCTACGCGCAAGCAGGCGCTGGCCATGGCTAACCCGCTGCAGTTGCACATCTACGCCCGGCAACTACAGGGACAAAAGCACCAGGACGAGGCCTTCGCCATCTTCCGCGAGAACGCCAGGAAGCACCCCGACGAATGGTTTGTGCATACCGGCATGGCGCGGGTTTATTGCGGCCAGCACAATTTCAATGATGCGGTGAAGGAAATGAAGCTGGCGCTGGCTGCCGCCCCCGACGGGCAGAAGACCTACGTCGAGAGCCTGGTGAAGCGCCTGCAGGCCAAGCAGGACATTAATTAGAAAAGTAGTTGGAAGTTGGTAGTTGGCGGCCCGCCAGTTTACTGGCGGGCCGCTCTCAGGTCGCCCGCATGTTCTGCAAATACATTGGGGGCTGAAGCTCGCTTCCTTATTGCCGTTTCCTGCGAGCCTGAAGGCCGGCTCACCCATTGACGCATGATTCCGGCAGCGGGATCGAACTTTCCTAGTTGAAATCTGGCACTCCGCAATCGGAATCCGGCGGTTCACAAAAGTTCTACAGGCTGTAAGTGATTTATCGTTCTGAGGTGCTAACCTTAGCTCCACTCGGAGGAAGATGATGCGTTATTTTTTGCTCCCCATTCTTTTTGCGGCGTGCCTGCCGCTTGCGCTGGGTCAAACAACACCACAGAAGCCGACGCTCAAGAGCATTCTGCTGGAGCAATTGCGTTCCACCCACAACAAGGCGGAGTGGTTCGTGCCCGCTAATACGGCGGTCGCGGGACTGACGGCCGAGCAGGCCAACTGGACGGATGGCAAGGGAAATCACTCCGTCGGCCAACTGGTAAATCACCTGATATTTTGGGACCGCCGCTCCCTGGAGAAATTCGAGGGCCACCCGCTGGAGAAATACAACGGCAACAATGACGAAACCTTTACCAGCTTCAACGGCAAGCAGTGGAGCACCGCCGTCCAACAACTGGACGATGTCATGACGGAGTGGGAAAAGGCAGTCGAAGCCGCCGACGACAGCAAGCTGCAAAATTCGTATTCGACGATCGCGCACGTTGGAACGCATAACGCCTACCACATTGGGCAGATTATTTATGTGCGCAAGGAGCAGGGGTCGTGGAATCCGGCGAATGGGGTGAAGTGAAGCTCCAGTGCTTCAGCAACCCGGCGATTAGCGGTCGTTGACGTCTGATCGGCCACCCGCCAGCCGCTCCAACTGCCGCCGCCAGTCCAGGCCTTCCACGAATTCCCGCGAATTGCGCCAACCCGGGCGCACCTTCACGAACAGCTCCAGAAAAACCTTGGTGGCCATCATGGCCTCAATCTCCAGCCGGGCACGGGTTCCTATCTTCTTCAGCATCTGCCCCTGGCGCCCGATGAGGATGGCCTTCTGCCCGTCGCGCTCGCAGTAAATTGTAGCCGCAATGCGGGTCAGCTTGGGCTTTTCTTCGAACTCATCAATGATGACGGTGGTTGAATAGGGCACCTCTTCGCCGGTGGCCAGCAGCACCTGCTCGCGGATGATCTCCGCCGCCATGAAGCGCGCCGGCTGGTCCGTCAACTCATCCTCGGCAAAATAACGCGGCCCCTCCGGCAGCGCCTCCACCGCCTTCTCCAGAAGCAAATCCAGTCCGTCCCGTTTGCGCGCCGAAATAGGAATGATTTCCTCGAAGTCGCAGAGCTTGCTGTAGCGCTCAATCTGTGGCAGCAGCTTGTCCTTGGGAATCAGGTCAATTTTGTTGGGCAGGAGAAACACCGGCGTCCCCGCCTGCTTCACCAGCCGCAGGACGTGCTCGTCCAACCCGGAATGGCCGCCCCGTTTTTTATCCCCCGCGCGGTCTTCGCCTGCGCGCTTGCTGGCGTCCACAATCAGCAGCACCAGGTGGCAGCCTTCCAGCGCTTCCCGCACTTCGACCATCATCTTGCGTCCCAAAGCGCTGTCCGGCTGGTGAATGCCGGGCGTGTCAATCAGGATGACTTGCGCCGCCGGCCGCTTCCCCTTTTTTGGCAGGTTAAGGATGCCCTGGATGCGGTTGCGGGTGGTTTGCGGCTTGCGTGTGACAATGGCCAGCTTGGCGCCCACCAGCGCGTTGAGCAGCGTGGACTTGCCAGCATTGGGCCGGCCGAGGATGGTGACGAAACCGGAGCGGAATGGCATGTCAGCAATTAGTTCAGTATTAGCAGTTGAATCGGTACCCTAGAAATCTAGTCTCGTAGGGAGAAAATGATAAAGCCTACGACGGAAGTCCTGGGTAGACGTACGAAGCAATGGTCCGAGTCCCGTAGGGACGGCACCATGATCGCGCATCAAGAAAGCTTGTGCCCAGCCTACGGCACTCCATAGGTTTTAAACAACCGTTCCCAGGGCTTCCGTCCCGAGCTCTACTATACCGCCCCTGTGAGGCTGGGTTTGTGGTCCTTTTGAAATGAGCTAAGTTGAACTGCTTCTTGGTAATTAGAAACTATCAAATGCCTTTTGGAAGGACACGGCCTCAGCTGTACCGTCCAGAGAATGTCTTTCAGAAGGGCACGGCTTCAGCCGTGCCCCCCAGAGCCGCAAAATATATGGGCTTCAGCCCCTGAGGGACAAGTGCTAACTGCTCATGGCTGTTTAAAGCAGCTTGATCTGTTGCGGCACTGCCGGCTGCACCGCCTTGATGCGCAGGCGCTCCACCCGTCGGTCGGTGGATTCCAGAATTTCGAAGCGTAGCCCTTCGCCTTCCACGATTTCGCCCTTCTGGGGAATATGCCCCAGAATTTCGCTCACCAGGCCGGCGACGGTGGTGGCCTCGTGTCCATCCAGGCGAACGCCAAACAGTTGATCCAGGCGGTCCACGTCCATATTGCCGGGCACCAGATAGGAATTGTCGCCTTCGCGCACAATGTCGGCCTTGGTTTCGTGCTCGTCGCGGATTTCGCCCACGATCTCTTCCACCAGGTCCTCGATGGTCACCAGGCCGGCCACGCCGCCGTATTCGTCAATCACAATGGCCATGCGCACGTTGTTCTTCTGCATTTCGCGCAGCAATTCGCTGGTGCGCTTGCTCTCCGGAACAAAGTAGGGATCGGTGTGCATCAGGCTTTCCACGGTGCGCGTGGGCGCTTCGGTGTCCGCCACCTGCAGCAGGTCGTGAACAAAAATAATACCCTTGATGTTGTCCAGGGAGCCCTGGTACACAGGCACTCGCGAGAATCGTTGCGAGCGCAGCATCTCCAGAAACTGTTCTACTGTGGTGTCCACCGGCACGGCTACCATTTCCGGACGCGGGGTCATGGCCTCGCGCGCCGTTTTTTCTCCGAACTGAACCACCGACTGGATCAGCTCGCGGTCGCTCTCCTGCAGAATGCCTTCCTCCTGTCCGGCTTCAATCAAGGCATCCACCGCCTCAGCGGCATGGTCGGGAAGCTCTTCCGTGTGTTCACGGGTCAGCGATGCCACTGACTGGCAGAAGCCGATCACCAGCGTGACCGGCATAACCAGGTAAATGAGAATCCGCAACACCGGCACCAGAGGCGCCAGCCACGTGCCCCGGGTGCGAGAGAAAAAAACGAAAGGCAGCAGCCGGTTGCAGATGATCACAATCAACACCAGGCTCACCGTAGCCTGAAAAATCTCTGGTGTGTTCCAGCCTTTTTCGTGGAATACGGCGTAGCCAACCATGAGCGCGATCGCCGCCGTGCTCAGTTGCGTGAGCACCGCCATAGACAGCGCGGCCCGGGCGCGGCTCACCCTCAGGCGCGGTTCCACCCGCTGCTCGAAAATGTCAATGTTGTCCTGAAACTCGCGGGAAAGAAATTTACCAATTTCCGTATAAAGCCGCTCCACGTAGGAGACCAGGGTGAGCACCCCCAGCATGAGGACGATGGGAATGGCGATCATGCTCATCAACTTCGCTCTTTCCGCCGCGGCACAAAGCCTGTGCGCAGCGGTGCCGGCCGTGCGTCGTCGTCCTGCTGGCGGGCGATCAAGGCTGAGGGCAACCCCAGTTGGTTGCGCAGGCGTTCTTCCAATCGCGCCATGCTTCCATTGTCGCGCTCGTGATCGTATCCCGCCAGATGGAGTATTCCGTGCAGCAGCAGGACTTTCACCTCCTCGGCCGGAGCGTGGCCAAATCGTCGTGCGCTGCGGATCGCCATCTCGGCGGAAATGACGATGTCTCCGGCAAATTCCTTCCCTGCTCCGCCGTCGGCAGGAAACGACAAAACATCCGTGGCCTTATCTTTCCCGCGGTAGCGCCGATTGAGCTCGCGGATTTCACGGTTACTGCTCACCAGGACGTTCACTTCACCCCGCAGGCCCGCGGCGCGCTGCGCCAGCGCCAGAAAATGCTCCAGCGCAGCGCTGCTCGTACCCGCCAATTTTGTCTTGAGGATAATCACCGGTTTACCAAAAACAAAGGGGAGAGCCGCGAAGGGGCCCTCCCGCCGAAACTACCACGCTTATTCTCCCGCGGGCTCGACTGCGGGCTCCTTTTCTGCCGCCGGCGCCGCGCTTTTTCCGTTGCCGTTAGCGCCCTTCCCTTCCAGCGAAAGCAACATCTGGTCCTCGGCCACCTTGGCCTTGTGCTCGTCGTAGGCGCGAATTATGCGCTGCACCAACTGGTGGCGCACTACATCGCTCTCGTCGAACCAGATAAACGACAGCCCGTCCACATTCTTCAGGATGTCCAGCGCCTCCAGCAACCCGCTGCGCCGGTAGTTGGGCAGGTCAATCTGGGTTATGTCGCCCGTGATTACCGCTTTGGAGTTGAAACCAAGGCGGGTGACGAACATCTTCATCTGCTCGGAGGTAGTGTTTTGCGCCTCGTCCAGAATCACGAAGGAATCGTTCAGCGTGCGCCCGCGCATGAAAGCAATAGGCGCGATCTCGATGACGCTCTTCTCCAGATAGCGGTCCACCTTTTCCGGTTCGAGCATGTCGTAGAGCGCGTCATAGAGCGGACGCAGGTAGGGATCCACCTTCTCCTGCAGGGTGCCCGGCAGGAAGCCCAGGCGCTCGCCAGCTTCCACCGCCGGACGTGCCAGGATAATGCGGTTTACCCGCTTGGCCAGCAGGGCGGAAATAGCCATGGCCACCGCCAGGTAAGTCTTGCCCGTGCCCGCAGGCCCGATGCCGAAAACCATGTCGTACTTCTCAATGGCTTCCACGTAACGCCGCTGATTGATGCTCTTGGGCTGAACCGTGCGCCGGCCGAAGGAGCGCTGCTTTCCGGCTTCCGCCAGCCCCCGCAGGGTGGCGCTGGGATCGCTGATCACGATGCGCAGCATGCTGCCCAGGTCCCCGTTGTTAAAGACGAACCCGGAGCGCTGCAACTGGTCGTAGTCGGAGAAAACTTGCTCGGCGCGGGCTACGTCGCGGGCCGCGCCTTCGATTTCCAGCGATTCGGCCTTCAGGTCAATAGTGACGTTCAGACCGTCTTCCAGCAGGTGCAGGTTTTCGTCCCGAGTCCCGAAGAGGGTGCCGATGTTGGAGCTGATTTCGATATTTTTCTTCATTTACTGTCGGGTTTTAGCCTCTAAACACACTGCTGCCGCGTTGTTTCCACAAGCATTTACCCGGTGCCTGGAGAAAGGGAGAACGCGCCACCAGGTGCGGCGCACAAGATTCGCAAGCGATTGGCGCAAAGGAACTTCTGCATGGAGAACAGACAAGCCGGGATGCTCGCCACCCAGTGCAAGCAACTACCATTGGCTGTAGGGTACCCCCCTGCCGGGCCGGAGTCAACGGGTATGACCGCCTGCCGCACGCCACTTCTTCCCAGTTATTTGATGATCACACACCGGGGAAAGATACGCGCCCCCGGACAGGGCAAGCTTTGGGGGATCTGTTCCGCCCTGGTTTGACCATTGGTCCGCCCCTCTCGTAAAATCAAAGGGTTGCAACCAGCTTAAAGTTCTCCCGAGGTAGACCAGCAAACATGGCCAATCATTTTTCGGCGGTGAAGCGCGCCCGCCAGACAGAAAAGCGCACCGCGCGTAACCGAAACAACCGTTCCCAGCTGCGTTCCGTGCTCCGCAAGATGCGCGAAAGCATTGCCAGCGGCAACCGTGAGCAGGCTGAGCAAACCTACCGCGAAACGGTTTCTGTGCTCGACAAAGCCATCCAGAAGGGTGTGCTACACCAGAATACGGCCTCCCGCTACAAATCGCGCCTGAGCGTGCGGGTGAGCGCTGTAGCGTCCAAGTAGCGCCTGTTTTGTGTTTTCTCAAACTCACAGCTCCACAGATCACCGCTCTACTGCCCGGTGCTGGGCTTTTGCTGATAGGGAGCCTGAAGGTATTTGCGGGCTTCTTCCAGCGCGCCCTGCGTGTTGTCATTGGTCTGAAGCGCCTGCCGGTATTCGTTGGTGGCCCTTTCCCGCTGGCCAGTCAGGTCGAAAATCTTTCCCAGTTGGATGTGGCTCCAGACCTCGGTCCATCGCGGATCCAAATCGCCGGCTTCGGCCTCGCGGTAGGCGTTGGCGGCGGCCTGATAGTTGTGCTGCAGGAAGAACACCTCGGCAATGCGGTAGTGCGCCAGCGAACTGTTCTTGTTGATATCTAGCGCCTTCTGGAATTCCGTCAGGGCCTGGGCCAGATCACCTTGTTTGACCATGCCTTGACCGCGGAGGATAGCGGTGCGCACTTTGATGTCGGGCGAGTTCTTCAGTACCCAGTCATTGGGGTCAATGACGATGCGCCGGGGACGCCCATAGGTATCAACCGTATACGGGGAATCGGTGCCTACCACCTCAATGCGCTTGGCTTCCGTTTTTCCGTCGGTATCCACCTTTAGTTCCACTGGCATGCGAAACAGGTCCAGGTCTTGTGTGATCTCGCCCACAATTCGGAAGCCCTTGCCATTGCCCAGCCGGTACACGGTGTACTTATTCTTGAAGTCGGGAGCCCCGGTGGAATTCAGCCATTGGGTAAAGAACCAGGTGAGCTGCTGCCCATAGTGCTGCTGGGCGAGATTTTGGAAGTCGGTGACGGTGGCGGACTTACCCGAATACTGGAGGGCAAACCCGCGCATGGTGTTATCGAATTTGTCGTCTCCCATGATCCAGCGCAGCATGTTGAGGATTTCCGCGCCCTTATCGGTGGTCAGCGACTGGAATTCAGGCGAAAACGGGTCCATCTTGCCCACACTGGCCAAAGGAACCGTATCGTAAGCCAATGCGCCCACGCTCACATCCTTCATCATCTCCTGGAAAGCCGCTTCTCCCGCCGCCTCTTCCACGTAACGCACCTCGGAATAGCGGGCAAAACCGTCATTCAGCCACCAGTTATCCATGCTGGCCGGGCTCACGCTAACACCCCACCATTGGTGGGCGATGGTATCGGCTAGGAGACGGTAGTTAACCTTATCCCCGATGTTGCTCGAGGACAGGGCCGCAATCTCTGGCGCCCAGGCCGTAGGCAGGCCGGCATCGTCGGGAATTTCCACCACTTTCAGGTTGGTGGAAAGCGGTTGGCTGTAAAGCGATGAAAAGTATTGGAACTCCTTAGCCGCCGTCTCGCCGTACTGGGACGCGATGTCCTTGTGCAATGGCTGAAAATAAACATGAACGGTCAGCCCGCCCGCGGTGTAAACGCTATCCCCGAACTGTCCGGCGATGACGGTGCCGGGAAAGCTGGGCTTGTCCCAAACCAGGGTAAAAGTATGTACCGGACCGGTCTCAGATGCCTTGGGCTCGGCCACCGGCGCGGGCAGGCGTTCACGCTCACCCCGGCGGCGGCGAGTGGGCGCCTTTTTTACTGCTTCTTGCACGGCTGGGGCGCCGCTGGCCACGGTAGTGGCGCCGCTACCGATCACGGTCATGAACACAGGTACCGTAATGTGCATGGTAGCGGTAAAGCGGTTGAGTCCGTAGCCGCTCACGGGGAACCAGCGCCCGGGGTAGAGCATGTACGAGGTCTCCGGGCCAACGTATGCCAGCTTGAGGCCGGGGACCGGGCTGTTGTCGCCGGACTCCAGCGTTCCGGCATAGTCAATGGTCAGGGTGGTCGAGGACCCTTTGGGCAGGCCATTGGGCAGCGCGATGCGGATGGTCGAATCCTGGGTGACGCGCTCCACGGAAAGCGGCTTGCCTTCTGCATCCAGCACGCGGGTGGGCCGCAGGTCATTGTGCAGTTCAAAAACCGCAACGCTCAAGTCCTCCAGGGCAGTGAACTTAACCTGGGTATGGGCTACCAGTTGGTGCTTGGCGGGAATCAACTGAGCGTCAATATCGTAGTGATCCACCTGCAGGCGCGGCTTTTCCGCGGCTTTGGCCGGGCGACTAGCCAGCAAGGCCAGCACCCCAACAAGGCACAGCAATGCCCGGGACTTCCTTCTTTCGGGTACTAAGTACATTTTGTCTCCCGGAGAGCTATCAAACTTCGATGTAAGTAGCGGCAAAAAAGATGCGAACAACTCGGCTTTCCTGCCGTTTTCCGCCAGCCGCACTCCTGTTCCCAATCTACAGCGCACTGCTTGGGGTTAGCTCATCCGCTCCGTGCTTCTAGGATAACGCAGCCAGCACCGCTTCCGCAGCACGCTCTGCCGCGGAGTGGGTGTGGCCCGCAGCATCCGCCCGGAGACGGTTCCGAACCCGCTCCAGGCCTTGCAGCATGTGGATCCGCTGGGGAGTCTCTGCCAGCAGGGGCTCGAGGCGGGAAATAACGTTTTCCGGGGTGAAATCGGCCTGCACCAATTCGGGAACTACTTCTTCCCCGGCGATCAAATTGACCATGGCAAAGTGGCGCAGTTTGACCAGCGGCCGCCCCAGGGCGAAGCTGAGCGGCGAAACCCGGTAGACCATCACAAAGGGCGTCGCCATCATGGCGGCCTCCACGGTCGCGGTGCCGCTGGCCACCACCGCCGCCCGCGAGTGAACCAGCGCGGCTCGGGCATCGGTTACCAGGCGAATGCCGCTGGCCCGACCCGCGCATTGGCGCACAAAATCAGGTTCCAGGGTGGGGGCTATTGGCAGCAGGAATTCATATCCTGGCCCCAAGCGCGCTGCTGCCGCAGCCAGGATGGGGAGGTTCATTTCGACCTCCCGGCGGCGGCTGCCGGGCATGAGCGTGATCCAGGGCTTGGCGGGGTCGAACCCGTTGGCGCCAGCCATGTGATCCCGGCTAAGGCTAGGGCGGGCGACCTCCGCCAGAGGGTGGCCGACAAACTGCGCGGGCACGCCCCAGTGACGCCAGAATTCCACCTCAAAAGGGAAAATGGTCAGGGCCTGGCGAACATATTTGCGCACGATGCGCGCCCGCCACTGCCGCCATGCCCAGAACTGCGGCGCAACGTAATAAACCACCGGCACGCCGCGGCGATGCAGAGCGCGGGCCACGCGCAGGTTGAAAGCGGGCGAATCAATAACCACGCCCAGGTCGGGAGGGCGCCGGCTCATAGCCCGCCGCAGGCGGCCAAAGCGCGCGTAGATGCGCGGCAGGTGGCGAAGAATCTCGGTGATGCCCACCACGGCGATATCTTTGGCGTCCACCACCGTGTCGCATCCGGCGGCCCGCATGCGCTCGCCTCCCAGGCCGAATACTTCCAGGTCCGGACGGAGACGGCGCAGGGCTTCGATCAGCTGCGCGCCGTACATATCGCCGGAGGCTTCGCCGGCAGAGATGAGAATTCGGAGCGGATGCGAGGAGGCGGCTGAAACGGTCGCTGGCCGTTTGTCGTTCGCCATTCGCGAGGGAGCAGGCGGTCGCTGGTCGTTGGTCGTGGGCAAAGGCTGTTCCGCGATGAGGTCAGCATAGCAAGGTTACGGCCCGTCCCGGCAGCACAACTGTGAATAGCCGACAATCGCCAAGTGCAATGCGCCCACTCCCGGCTGGGTCATCCTAGGTACCACCTCCGGCCGTTTTTCCGCTTCCCGCTCGATGGCCGCCGTCAGCTCGGTAATGGTCGCGTCCCCTGGGCAATTCGACTCCCCGCGAAGCGGTTCGCTATTCACCGCTCACCCGCCTCGCTGTTATACTGGCTTGGACTGATCACAATTTCTACTGCAGTCACCCGCATCAGCGCTGTAAGTCACCGAGGGCGCGTAGCTCAACTGGCAGAGCAACTGACTCTTAATCAGTAGGTTGAAGGTTCGATTCCTTCCGCGCTCACCATTTCTTTTCAGCGATTTACGAAGCCGAAAATTCACACCTACTGATTCTGAATCAGTCGGTTGCGGCGGCAATTCCTCTCTGTTTCCATCGACATCTCGGCTGGGCATCGGAGTTTACTCTCTCTGAACTGTGCCCCAAACCGTGCCACGATTTTTTCGGCTTCGACATGAGTTGCGGCCGGCGCACAACCCGAAGAATCTGCGACCTGACGCGACATGATGCCATCATGTTCTGAGATACACTCTCCCGAATAAGGGGCGTTTCCTTCGACAACGACATGAACGGACGTGGAGATAACAATCCGGATGCCCAGTCGGCGGAAGACCCACAGGCGAGCCTACAGCGACAAAATGAACGCCTGCAATTGCTCCTGAACCTGACGAGCCGCATCACCTCGAATCTCGACCTGCGCGAAGTGCTGCGCGCGATTTCCGCCAACTTTCGTGAGGTCATGCGCTGCGATGGAGCCGGGATCTGGTTACCGGGGGAAGCGGCGGGAACGTTCAAGCTCTATGCGTTCGATGCGCCCGTCAGTAAGGGCTTCGCCAAGGAGGAAGTGATTCTCACTGTGCCGGAGAACGATCCCGCCAGACGAGCCTTCGAGACGATGAAGCCGGTGGTCGCTACGGTTGATGAAGTCGGTTGGCCCGGCGGCGGCGAGGGGTACAGACTCGCAGCGGCGGAAAGCGTGAAGAGCGCATGTTTTATCCCGCTGGTGAATCGCGGCCGTGCGCTGGGGGACCTGATGATTGTGCGTTTAGCAGAGGAAACCTTCACGACCGAAGACGTCGATTTCCTCAGCCAGGCTGCGGGCCAGATCGCAATTGCCATCGAAAACGCCCTTGCCTACCGTGAGATCTCCGAGCTCAAGGACAAACTCGCGCAGGAAAAGCTCTATCTGGAAGAAGAGATACGCAGCGAAATGGACTTTGAGCAGATCGTGGGATCAAGCGCGGCGCTCAAGCATGTTTTGCAGCTCGTCGAAACGGTCGCACCCAACGACTCTACGGTCCTGCTGCTGGGCGAAACCGGCACCGGAAAGGAGCTTATTGCCCGGGCGATCCACGACCGCAGCCGGCGCAGGGAGAGGACACTCGTCAAGCTGAACTGCGCGGCGATTCCTACCGGCCTGCTTGAAAGCGAGTTATTTGGCCACGAGAAAGGTGCGTTCACGGGCGCCGTCAGCCAGAAGATCGGCCGCATGGAGCTCGCGGATCAGGGCACGCTGTTCCTGGACGAGGTCGGTGATATCCCAACCGACATCCAGCCGAAGCTACTACGCGCTCTGCAAGAGCGCGAATTCGAACGCCTCGGGAGCGCCCATACCCGAAGAGTCAATTTCAGGCTCATCGCGGCGACGAACCGAGACCTGGAAAAGATGGTCGCGAATCGTGAATTCCGCAGCGATTTGTTCTACCGTCTGAACGTATTTCCAATCCGCATCCCGCCGCTGCGAGAGCGCCGCGAGGACATCCCCTTGCTGGTGAGTTACTTCGTGCAAAAGTTTGCGAAGGAAATGCAAAAGAAGATCGGGACGATCCCGACGGCGACGATGAAGGGCCTCGCGGCATGGGAATGGCCTGGGAATATTCGGGAACTGGAGAATTTCGTCGAACGCGCCGTTATCCTGACACGGGGCCAGTCGCTGGAAGCGCCGCTTTCCGAGTTACGCAAGCCAAGCACTGATGCGGCTCCTGCTACCGCCCAGCCCGCGCAGGAAGACATCGCACGTATCGTGAAGGAAACCATTAACGCTGCTCTGAATGGGAAGAGGGCCACCGATGAATATGCGCAAAAGCAGCGCGAAGAGATCGTGCGCGCCCTCACCGAGAGCAAGGGCCGCGTTGGGGGAGCCGATGGGGCCGCGGCTCGCATGGGCATCCACCGAACAACCCTCATCACACGCATGAAGAAGCTCGGTATCGATCCCAGGCAGTACGCCAGCTAACCTGCAAGCGCCTACGCCGCCCGCTTTGCGCCCGCCTCTACCAGTCCTTTCACAAGCGCAGTCACCTCGAACAGCGCATTAGCTGTCGGAACTGTCTACTACACCTCGCGACTCGTCACGACACCCCTCTCGGCCCCGACGCTGAAAATTCAACGACTTATAGACCGATAGGTTTGGCACGCACATTGCCCTTAACGCGTGTGTCAGACGGCTTCCAACACGGAAGTCGGATAGCCGGGATTCGCCCGCTGCTTCCCGTTATAGCGGAGATGGGACAGATCAAACGCGGAGACAGTTCAGTTCGAAGTTTGAAAAATCGGAGAAACGATGGAAAACTTACACGGAAAGTGGGCATTGGTCGAGCGCGTATCGCTGGACGATATTTCGCGCCAGGCCCAGCCCAACCCCCTCCATTCACAACACGGAGCTTATCACCATGGATGACGTCATCATCATCGGCGGCAGCTTTGCCGGTCTCGCCGGCGCCCTGCAGCTCGGCCGTGCCCGCCGCAAGGTCACCGTTCTCGATACCGGCCTGCCGCGCAACCGCTTCGCTGGCCACTCGCATGGCCTGCTCGGCCACGATCACAAGCCGCCGCTGGAAATCCTGGCAGAGGCGCGGCAGCAGCTGGCGCGCTATCCCACGATCCGGCTGGTCAATGCCCGGGCCGACAGCATCTCCGGCGCCATCGACGATTTCTCCGTCCTCACTGGCGATGGCGAAAGCCTTGGGGCGCGCCGCCTGATCCTGAGCTATGGCGTCGCCGATCAGATGCCTGATGTTCCGGGCTTTGCCGAAGGCTGGGGCACCTCCATCGTGCCCTGCCCCTATTGCGACGGCTTTGAAGTCGCCGGCCAGCATTGGGGCCTCGTCTGGTCCGGCCGGCAGTCGCACAATTATGTCAGGCTGTACCACGATTGGACCGACACGTTGACGCTCTTCGCCGATGGTCACGACATTCCGCCCGATATCCGGGCCGATCTGGCGCGCCGCAACATACCTGTTGTCGATGGCCGGATCACCGGGATCGCCCATCACGGGGGCCATAACGCCACCGTCAAGCTCGATACCGGCCCCAATGTCGCGGTCGACATCCTGTTCGCGCATCCGCGCAACAAGCCGTCCGCAAGCCTGCATGAATCACTGGGCCTCGCCACGGTCGATACGCCCGGCGGCATCGCCCTCAAGGTCGACGAGCGCCGCGAAACCAGCATGCCCGGCATTTACGCCGCGGGCGACCTCGCCAACCCCCTCATGCCCTCGGTCACTTTGGCATCATCGCACGGCGCGACGGCGGGTATCTCCGCCCAGCAGTCGATGCTGGTTTAGATCTCCGATGATCGACGAGCTTCCCATTGTGCTCCTCCATGGCTCCGCCACCGGCTCATACTCTTGGGCCGCGGCCTGCATGGGAATCAACCGCTCGACTCTCATCTCACGCATGAAGAAACTGGGCATCGATCCCAGGCAGTATGCTACCAAGACGGAAGCGCCTACACCGCCAACTTTTTTCCTCCGTCAAGGTCCATTCGACAATCGAGCCGCCTTGACTCCACGCTAGCTGTCGGAACTGTCTCCTACACTCTCGACTTGACGCAACACCGTTCTCAGCCCTGACGCTGAAAATCATCGACTTACAGACCGATAGGTTTGGCACGCACATTGCCCTTAGCGCATGTGTTGAACGGTGGACTGCATGTTGAAGATCTCCGTTGTCGAAGGAAGCACGAAGCGCAGGCTAGTGGTAGAGGGCAGGTTCGTTGCGCCGTGGTGCGATGAACTGAAAGCCGCCTGCGAGAGGGCCGCGTTGGGGCTTGATGGGCGTGAACTCGTCATCGATCTGAAGAACGTAACAACCATCAGCCAAGAAGGAGAAAACCTGCTTCTGGAACTGATGCAGCAGGGGCTCAAATGCCGTGGCTGTGGTGTGTTTACGAACGAAATTTTGAAACAAGTC